>Ga0247777_1000040_pt1 | contig 68281 bp, 50 predicted proteins | sample UWRJL154409C5_FD_179937 | JGI IMG/M metagenome (GOLD analysis project Ga0247777, IMG submission 179937) | Plant litter microbial communities from Arlington Agricultural Research Station in Wisconsin, United States - UWRJ-L154-409C-5 | ecosystem: Environmental > Terrestrial > Plant litter >... | reverse complement strand
CCTTCAGCCGGAAGTAACGAGATCTCCCAGGTTCCTGGGTAACCCTTTGCACCTGTGCCGCGCTCTACGACCCCGGCCGGATCTTCGTGCCTAGCCATGAGGACGAGCCATTGCAGGGAGTAGCTGTTTCCGACGACTTTCGCCCGCGACTCACGTCGCTGCCGGTGCCTCAGTCCGCACTGTCTCGCTGTCTCGCCGCCTCGTGGCACGTCGATGCCGCCCCCGCTTTGGTCAACGTCGAGGGCTCCAGCGACTATGTTCTTTCGGGGCTCAATCACGCGGCCTCAGTGCTCGCTGTCTACGCTTCGCAGCACGCCTCACGACGAGCCACGCAAGACTCGCTTGCAGCTGGTGGCCAACCTTTGCTGCGCGGGACTGGTTACCCGCCGGGTTACTTTCGAGGTTTCAACTCATGTTTCCTCCTCGGCCAATCTTGCCTGGCGCAATGACCATCAATCAAAAATCCCGCGAAACGAGCGCTCGTTCGACCGCACGCGCGTCTGTCAGGGACACGTCTCCGTGCGATAGTTGGTCATACCGCGTTCATTGCGGAAGTCCGAAGGGCTCGGACAATACCGGCTCGAGGGCTCGACGTGGACGCAAAAACAGCCGGATTGCACAGGCGGGGGCGTACCCTCCCAAACGAATTGAAACGTGTCCCACTCGTAACAACAGCGCTGTTCGTCGCACGTGCCGCGATCATCCTGCTGGTGCGTCTTGAAGCAGTCACACCTGCTTCCATGCGTCGCGCACTTCCAGCCCGAAATGCGCTCGTACGGATCTCGGCGTGATTCGGCCCGGTGATAAGTCCATGACAACGTGCTGCTGGTCAGGACCCGATTGGCAGTTTGAGCGGGAAGGTTGAGCGAAGCGAAGAGCAACGCGAGCGTGCCCGCGCCAAACACGGCGACGTTCTGGAATTTCGGGCGTGACGGGCTCCAATACAAGAGCAAATGGCTGGCCGCGAATGCACACAGGATTGCTCCCGCGAGCAGCGAAATCGAACCCCAAATCCAACGATGGAGATCCGGTTGGCGCAACCCGCCGAGGCCAATGAAGAGCAACAGCGGCCCGTACAACACGCCGGCCGCGGTTCGCCAACGATCGCCGTGAAGCAGGACGGTAAGCAGCACGACGATCGCGAACAGCGCGCCGAAGACGCCGAGCCAGCAGCGGAGCATTTCGAACAACCGCCCCAGATCTCCGAAGTCGAAGCGCGGCCCGGGGTCGGAAGGCTCGAGCACGGGGCTGTAGTGGCTCTCTTCGTAGCCGAGGCGCGCGCACGCCCCAAGGTGAAAAATGGGCACCACACACGCCGCAACGACCAAACCGCGCGTCACACGAGCCCCCTGGCCAGCTGAGCGCAGTTCGTCTCGCATCGTCCGCGTCTACAGTAATCGTAGGTGGCCTCCGCGGGCTGGTAATTCGTTGTAAGAGATTGTCGGGCGAGCCTTCCGACTCTGAAAGTGCGTGTCAGGCTTTGGGCATGCACAGAGTGTCGTGGCGCTGGGTGGTTGTGTTCGGGGTGTTGCTCACGACGTTGCTCGCTTGGCGTCCTGCGGGGCGCTACCTGCGCGCAGCCCAATTCTTGCAGCACATGGGGCACCCTTCGGCGGCTGCGGTTGCGCCTTCCGTGCCCGCGGTCAGCTCGCGCGACGTCAGCATTCCCGGTGAGCACGGGCCGATTCGAGCGCGCTTGTACTTCCGAACCGACCAACCGCGTGGGGAGGGCATCGTGGTCGCGCATGGCGTGCACTACCAGGGCATCGACGAAGGCCGACTGGTGCCGTTTGCTCGGGGTTTGGCAGAGAGCGGGTTGACGGTACTCACGCCCGAGCTTGCGGATCTCGCCGACTATCGCATCACCAGCAGCGGCGTGGGCGTGATCCGGGACGCCGTGCACTACTTGGCCAACGATCGTCAGCATGTTGTGAGCGAGCGCGTGGGGCTGCTCGGGTTCAGTTTCGCGGGTGGGCTATCGCTGGTAGCCGCGGAAGATCCGGAGACGTCCGAGCATTTGTCGTACGTCACGAGCGTGGGCGGGCATCACGATTTGCGCCACGTATTACGCTTTTTGATTCACAACGAGATCGAGACGCCGAGTGGCGTCATGCCGCTGAAGGCGCACGAATATGGTCTGGTCGTGCTGCTGTACGGCAACCTCGCGCAGTTCGTGCCGACCAGCGATCTGGGACCAATGCGCGCCGGATTCAAAGCCTGGCTGCACGAAGATCGCAAAGCTGCGCGTGAGGTCGCCAAGGCCCGAACCACGCCCGAAGCGAACGCACTTTGGGATTTGCTGGAAGCCGGCCAACTGCAGTCACTCGCGCCGCGCTTGGACGCGCTGCTCGATGCTCAGCAGGCCGAACTTTCGGCGCTGTCGGCCGCAGGCAAGCTGGGCGAGATGAAGGTGCCCGTCTACCTGCTGCACGGCGCGCACGACAACGTGATCCCGCCCACCGAAACCGATGCGGCGGGCCTCGAGCTCGGCGCCGCGCGACACATCGCGCTGGTCTCGCCGCTGATCGAACACGTCGAGGTGAGCAAGAGCGCTGGGCTCGGCGATCAGCTGGCCTTGGTTTCGTTCATGGCTCAGTTGCTCTGAGCCCGCCCGCGATTCGCCCGAATTTCAGGCTTTGAGCTCGCTGAAACCACCTGGGCTATGGATCTGCGCGTCGGGAGCCGCTTTGAACCCGCCGCTGAACTCCTCGGTCTTGTCGGAGTAGCCGAAGCGGATCACCTCGCTGGCCTGGCCGTCTTTGGCGGGGAAGCCGTTGGCATCTGCCTTCAGGCCCATCGCGTTCATGATGTTGCAGTAGTACTTGTTGACCGGCGCATTGCCATACTTTGCGTCGGTTCCGGTGGCTTGGCTGATGCCATCTGCCTGCATGTCCGAGCCGGGGCCGCACTGTGCGGTGCTCCGTCCGAGCATTTGTTCGGGCGTCGCGCCAGACGTAGGGTCGAGGTGAATGATCTTGCCCGTCTTGAAGTAACCGCCCGCGCTGCCTGCCTGGATGAAAGGATGGTTGTTCAGATTGTGCGCACAGCCGTCTGAATCCTCCATCGTCCAGACCACGGCCGAGTTATCGAGCACGGTCCTTCCGTCGCCTTCGGGGATGCTGTCCAGCATTTGCACGAGATTGGCGAACTTCTGCGCGTAGTAGCGATCGAGCTTGAGCAGGAGCTCGATTACGTTGGCCACGCAAGGGCCCACCATGCTCGCTTGATTGAGGCGGTGATTGAGATTGTCCGAATCGGCATTGATACCGAGGCCGCTAAACACGAAGTTATTCGGATACTTCAGGACGACCACGGGGTTGACGTTGCAGGCCGCCGTGAGCGCGGCGATCGCCGAGTAAACATCGGCGTTATCCATGGTTGCACTCACCTTCCGGGTCACCACATCCCCTTCGCCGCTGGCAATGGTGTTCGTCGCGCCGAGCTTCATGGCCAACTGTCGCGAGCACGTGGCGGAGATCGCCCGGCCGACGTCGTTGGTCAGAGCCACCCAAGCCGCGAGCTTGTCCTTGTCCGCCTTGCTCATGTCCTTCCTGGCAAGCGTGCTCAGGTCGTCTTTCACGAGGTCGCTGATGGCCTTGCCCTTGGACACGGCCCAAGTGTCGGCATTGACCGGGCTGTTCAGATCGAGGATGCCCGTGAGTTGGCTGAACGCGCCCGCGGCATTCACGGGGTCGTAAATCTTCTGAGAATCCGAGTAGGAGATCGCGGATTGCGGGGACTCCTTGGTCATTCCAGCAATGTTCATCAATAGCGGGGTGCCATCAGCGCTCAGCTGCTGGGCAATCACGTGGTCCAGCGAGGGCCCGAGAGGCAAAGCCTGAAACTTCGTCGCCGAATTGAAGCTGAAAGGATCGTCGCTATTCGGAGTGACTGGCTGACAAGTGAGGGCGGAGGCCGTCACTTGCGTGTGCACGTCATTTCCCTGCCCGCGGCCCGTGCCGGGGCCTTTGTTGTCCGCCGTCCACTCGTTCATCGTACGCATGCCGCGCGGGATGAGCAGCTTCTTGGCGAAGGGAGCCAGCGGCGCCAGGCTGGTCGGCAACAGATCAGTATCGAGCAGATCCCCGTCGAGCTTCGCGGGGAACCAGTTGTTCGTGATGCAGCCGTAGGCCGTGTACATCAGAATCGTTCGCTTTGGCCCCGCCGTTGCCGCCGCCTTCGACGACCGTTCGAACAACGAGCTGAGAAACGGTGCCGCCAGCAACGCGCCACCGAGGCCTCGCAGCATGATTCTTCGGTTCAGATTGATTTTGCTCATGCTTCGAATCCCTTGCGCCTTCACCAACTCGTGAGCGGACGGCATGCCCTCGAAGCGAGGTCCCCGCCCTTCGTCGTGTGCCATTTCAGACTAGCATTCACGACAAGAACGTCCATCTGCCCCCCTATGGAGAACGTGGACCGCGCTCTCCCAGATTTGGTTACCCTAGCCGAGTCGCAGCCCGCGAAAGAAGACGAGCTTTCCCTCGCGGGCTGCCCAAAAATTTCCAGGTGGGGGTGAGGAAAACCGCGCCGGACTCAGCGTTGGCCGGTGCAAGAGTTCGACGCACACGGGGGCGTTTTGTCGGAGGGCGTACGCGAGTGGAGCCGGAAAACGCCGCGCTTTTTCCCTATTCCGCGGCATCGGACGACCGTTTCAACGGAGTGCGTCGCCTGATCGAGAGTCGCGACGAAAGGAATTACACCTCGCATGCCAAGCGTCCTCCGAAGCACCCCAGTTAGCGCGTTCACTTTGCTTGCCACCGTCGGGCTGTCACTGCTCGGCTGCGCCAGCCCAGCAGCGGCGCCGAGCTCCGTGCCCACCGCTACCGCCAAAGCGGAGAGCAAGTCGGCCGAGCCCAGCGCAGCGGCAGCGCCGCAGGAGACCGCGTCCAGCGAAGCCCAAAGCAACGAAGAACCTAAGAAGCCCGCAGAAGAGCGAGGGGACGGCCTACGCAAGGCAAGTCGTCCGCCACTCGATCTGCTGACCGGAAACAACGTGGTCTACGTGTTCAACTTCACGGGCTCGGCAATCGGGACTTCGGCCAAGGAACAATGTGAGAGCCGCTCCGACAACCCCGCGGGCGCTCGCGAGTGCGTAGCCAAAGAGCGCAACAAAATCCCGGTGGAATCCGTGCGTTTCGTCAAAGATGGCGCGGGACAATATTGGTGGGTCACGCTCAACCGCTACAAAGGCAACCTGCTCAAGTGGCACAAGATCCAGTTCCTGCCCGGCAAGCAAGATGGCGATACCGTCAGCCTGACTTTGACCGGCAAGGACAAGGGCATCGCGCCCATGCCGCGCATACCGAACTCGCTCAACGTCGAGCTCCCCAACGACTACAGCATCGTGATCAAGGACCCAGAGTACGGTCCGATGATGTACGACGCGAAGATCGGCTTGCTGGATCCGGAGCAGTAACAGGCTGCCCGGTTCGGCCAAGGCCAAGAGCGCGCCCTGCCACGACGACCCGCGCTCAGAAACGGGTCGAGATGGGGAGCATGAAGCCGAACGACTGATCGATCCAGGTGTTGGGCCAGGGCGAGGGCAGATCCGCGCGGACCCAGCTCAAGTCGTAATACACAGCGACGCCAATGCCGAACTTGCGATCTGGGCGCCCGACCATACCGCTGACCCACGCTCGCGTGGCAATACCGGCGAGCGCGGTTAGGCCTGGTCCCTGGATCGCGCCATCACCCGCGAAGTCGATCACGGCGTCCGTGATCCCCGCGGCGGGTCGATAGTAGCCGACCACGCCACCTATCCCGAGCCCCGCATCGAGGCTACCGTGCGTCCCGCGCAAGAACGAGAACGCGGGGCCAACCAAGAGCGCGTAACGACTCGACAGCATGCCGTAACCCGAGAGCACCTCGTACTCGTTGCCGCCGGCCGAGTAGGACTCGGTCTCGAACCTGGCGAGCACGGTCGCTTGCAGGCGGAGATCCTCGGGGCCATATTCGTAGGCCATGAATACGCCGCCCGACCACACGCCCAGGTCGACGGGTTCGGTGTGGCCGTCGTCGTATCTGACGAACAGTCCCACTTCTCGTCCGATATTGCGCTCTGACGCATAAACACCGCCCCAGACACCGCCCACGGTGGCACCGAAAGTGAGCGCGTGCCGCTTTCGCGCTGCCGCTGCGCGCATCGCCTTGTCCGTGGGCGGCTCGCTCGGCTGCGGCTCGCGCGCCTCATCCCATGAAATCGCTTGGGCCTGCTTGGGCGCCTCACCGCTCACGGATCGAGCAGGAACGGGAGCCCAAGAGTCCGGTGCCGCGGCGCGCGCCCGGGAGCCCAGCGTCGTGGCGAGTAGCGATCCAAACAGCGCGACTCCCCAACTTGGAACGAGCCGAGATTTCGCGCGGAGGCCTGATACCATGCCGAATTTGGTATCAGGCCCAGCCCAACCCGGCTTGGACACGCTTGCTGGGCCGACGACACTTTGCGTCGCTGCCGAGACGCAGCGCGCGGCTCAGGCTGGGGGCTGCCGAAGCCGGGTCGCGACGTTTTGACTACTGTCCGGCGGTGCTGGTGCAGATCGCGTACGCGATGAGCGTGCCTGCGTCTCGGGCAGCTCCGTCCAAGTTGGCACCACTCACCAACCATTGATCGATGCCGCCCGTGACGCGGAACGGGCGGTTCTCTTGGATCCTCACCACTGGCGTATTGTTGGGGAAATTCCCCTGCGAGACGGTGATGTAGTAACCGCCGCCGAGGATATGCTCACCGGGAGGGCAATTCGCGTTGACGTATATCGAGCCGGTGCCCTCGGGTACCGCGGCAGATTGGCCGTTGATGATCTGAGTCGTGCCGATGCTGCCCGCGGGGCCGCGCGCGCCAGCTGGACCGACGGGGCCGGGTACACCTGGATCGCCCTGCGGACCGACCGGGCCGATTGGGCCATTGGGACCGATCGGGCCGACGGGGCCGACCGGGCCGATTGCGCCCGCGGGGCCCGTTGCACCCGTTGCACCCGTCGCACCGGTTGGACCGGCGGGGCCGGCGGGGCCTTGCGGCCCAGGGGGACCAGGGGGACCCGCGGGCAAGCTCTGACACGAGCCGCCAGAGCCGGTGAAATTGACGACTTGGCTGGTGCTGATGGCGTTCAGATTGGTCGGCCCCGTAAAGCTACAGCCGCTCAAAGTAGCGGTCGCGGTGACCGAGACCGGTAAATTCGCGGTGACAGAAATCGAATACGCGCCCGTCGTATCCGTGGTCGTGGAGAGTGTGACGGCGCCGGTCAGCTTGACGGTTGCTCCGACGAGCGGGCCACCACCCGAGCTCGACACCTTCCCCGAGATCGCAATCGTACCCACGACCGCGGAGGAGACATGGTCAGCCGATTCCCCTTCGGCCGGCTGCTGTCCGCAGCCTGTGACCAACGCCCACACTACGAGCGGCGCGCACACGCGCACAGAACCCAATAGCCGTCCGACCCCGATATTCAACATGGCTTTGCCTCCAACCCTGGAACCAGTTCCCGTATGCGCGCCCATCGTTAGCGCGCAACGGGAGATGTGTCCAGACACTTGCTGGTGACTTCCACCAGTCTCGACCCGCTAGCCGGCACTCAGTTTCGCGAGATCTTCTTCCGAGATGTCGAAGTCGGCGTAGACGTTGGCAACATCGTCGTGTTCATCGAGGGAATCGACGAGGTTCAGGCAGACTTCGGCTTCACGCCCCGTGACGGGCTTCTTGTTCTTCGGGATCCAGGCGACTTTACTGGATTGAATCGGGAGCTTGGCTGCTTCGAGGGCCGCGGAGACCGTGTCACAGTCATTGGGCGGGGTGTACACGACCCAAACCTCCCCTTCGTCGCGGTAGTCTTCCGCGCCAGCGCTCAGCGCGGCCTCCATCAGTTGATCTTCACTGACCGCGCCCTTGTCGAGCGTGATCGTGCCCAGGCGATCGAAGGCCCATTGCGCGCCACCCGCCCCGCCCATGGCGCCGCTGTGACGTTCGAAGATCTTGCGCAGTTCGGCTGCGCTGCGATTGCGGTTGTCAGTGGTACCTTCGACCAAAAACAGCGTGCCGCCGGGGCCCGTGCCCTCGTACAGCACGTCTTCGTAAGCCGCACCCGCGATCTCGCCCGTACCGCGCTGGATGGCGCGTTTGATGTTGTCGGCGGGCATCTGCTGAGCACGGCAATCAGCCACCGCTTTTCGCAAACGCGGGTTGGCGTCGATATCGCCGCCGCCAATGCGCGCCGCCGTGACGACTTCACGGATCAGCTTGGTGAAGATTCTGCCGCGCGCCGCGTCGGTCTTGCCCTTCGCGCGCTTGATCGTTGCCCACTTGGAATGGCCACTCATGGGCCGTAGCTAGCACCGCCTGGGAAAGATGTGAACCGGCTCAGAAACTCGCTCAATCCGCGGCGAAACTGACCGCAAAAACCGAGGCCTGCTTGGACCAAGGGAAGGCCCGCTGCGGCGCACGGAGCGCGTCCAACACGGCGATCACGTCCTCGTAGGCCGCCGAATTTTGGACGTGCAGCACGGCCTCGTCCAAGGTCGGGTCGCTCGCGTCCTGATGCACCCCGTTGGCGCGGAAGGATTGATCCAGAAATCGCGCGAGCTCCGGATAGTGTCGATCGCCGCGGCCCTCCACCACCACTCGCGACGGCACGTCGTCGCTGGCCACGACTAGCGCGCCCGTGCGCCAGGTGACGTGAAAGCGATCATCCTTCAGCTCCACGTGCAACCGCTTACGCTCCACCGCGGGTACGTCGGACGCCTTGCCGGGGACGAGCGCGCTACTCTGCATGCGAGCGAAGTTCGCAAAGCCCAAATTGGCAAGTAGGAATACCACCAGGCAGATCAAGAAATCGATGAACGGAACCAGGGGCAGTTGGTGATTGACGGTTCTGCGCGCGCTGCGTCCGTGACCAGAGTCCGAGTCGATGGTTGCCATGTCGAACTGCGACACTGCGGCCGGTACAATCCTTGGGCGGCAACCCCACCGAAAGCACCCGGAAACCTGAGCCCACCACACTCCAATAGAATGTCGATTGCGCTCACCGTTCCAGAGCGATCTCAGCGGGTGGTTGCCTCTGACCTGGAGATCAGCATCCTCGGGTCCTGTGAGTTCCCGTCACCGCTCGCCGACCGCCTGAGTCAGGCCGCCGTACACTACGTGGGTCAGGCCGATCGCGTGTTGCTCGACGATAGAACGTCGCGCCTGAACGAGTTCAAGGACGACCTCACGCGGGTTCCCGCCTTCGAACTGGCAGGCCCGCGGCACAAGCTGTTTTTCGACCCTAGTAAGCTCAAATGCGGAATCGTCACCTGTGGCGGCCTGTGCCCGGGTTTGAACAACGTCGTGCGGGGCCTGGTGCTGGAGCTCAACCACGGCTACGGCGTGCGCCAGATCGTCGGCTTTCGCTACGGTTACGAGGGCATGATACCGCGCTATGGGCATCAGCCACTGAACCTCACTCCGGAGTCGGTCGCAGAGATTCACCACGAAGGCGGCACGGTGCTCGGCACCTCGCGCGGCAATCAAGATCCGAAAGAGATGGTCGACCGCTTGGTCGAGCTCGGCATCGGTGTGCTGTTCGTCGTAGGTGGTGACGGCACTTGCCGGGGAGCCATGACCCTGGTCGCCGAGATCAAACGCCGTGGCTTGTCGATCGGCGTCATTGGCATTCCCAAAACGATCGACAACGACATCCACTTCATCGACCGTAGCTTCGGCTTCGAGACCTCGTTCTCTGCCGCGGTCGACGTGATCAAGAGCGCCCACGTCGAAGCGAAAGGCGCCAAGAACGGCGTCGGCTTGGTGAAATGCATGGGCCGGCACTCGGGCTTCATCGCTTGCCACGCCGCGCTCGCCTCGACTGATGTGGATTTCGTGCTGATTCCCGAAGTAAACGTGTCGTTGGACGGCGAAACCGGCTTGCTTCGGCTGCTCGAACGCCGCCTCGTCCGCGATTCCCACGCGGTGATCGTGGTCGCGGAGGGTGCCGGGCAAGAGCTGTGCACCAGCGACGGCCCAGCTTCTACGGACGCGAGCGGCAACGCGAAGCTGAACGACATCGGCGTGGTGCTACGCGACAAGATCATCGCGCACTGCAAGACTCGCGGCCTCGAGATCACGCTCAAGTACTTGGACCCGAGCTACCACATCCGAAGCGTGCCCGCGTCGCCCGCCGATAGCGTCTATTGTTGGAACATGGCTCGCAACGCAGTACACGCCGCTCTGGCGGGCAACACCGAGATGCTGATCGGGCGCTGGCATGGCCGCTTCGTGCACGTACCCATGCCGCTCGCCACGCGCTTCCGCAAGCAGGTCGACACCGCGGGCGATCTCTGGACCAGCGTGATCGAATCCACGGGGCAGCCCGTCGCGTTCAACATGTAGGGGCGCGGCTAGCGCTTGTAGCGATCGCCGACGCCGCCAAGCACGAGCTTTTCGACCTGCTTCGGGACCGGCGCGGCCGGCTTCATCAGCGCGGTTTTCTGCTGCATCACCACGGTGCCGCGCCCCTTTTGCTCCGCGACGCGCTTGGCTTGCGCGGAATCCGGGCTCGGACGTAGCGGTGCGATCTTCCGGTCGAGCCGACTCGCGTGCTCGAATGCCTGCGCGACTTGGTCGACGAGCGGCCGCGCGCAGGCCAGGGTTCGCTCGAGCTGCACCTTCTTGCGCGCGACCGACGCGGCATCGGAGGCGCGCCGTGAAAGATCCGCGAGCTCAGCCAAAGCCTGCTCCAACATCTGCACGTACGCTTGATCCAGCGCATACAAGCTGCAGCGCTTACGCACACCGGGAGAGCCGCGTTCCAGTAGTTCACGCGCGGTATCCCGTAGGTTCGAGATGGCGCTGGTGAACGCGGCCGCAGGTTCTTCGACCTCTGCTGGCACGCCCTGTTGAGGCACCCCCGACACGGTCTGAATCACCGAGCGCGCTTGCTCGGCCAAAGCCTCCGCACGCTCGAGCGATGCCGCGAGCTGCTCGCCCGCCCCTTTGACGTCTGCCTCACACTGCCGGTATTCGGCGAAGCTGCGATCCAGGCGCAGGCATTGGTCTGCCGCCAAGCCGATCAGATCCAGGGAACAACCGCGCAGCAACGCGCGCTGCTCGGGCGTCGTTTCGCGCCAGCGGGTGTGGGCGGCCACACAGACCTCTGCCGACTCCTCGAGGAACTTCGGAATCGCAGACAGATCGACGACCGCAGAAGAGCCCTGAATCGTCTCGCTGGCAGCGTCGAGCAAGCCCTGGTCCGGTTGCCCCAATTGCCGGACCAGCCGTTCGAGCTCCGAAAGCGCGGTCGATCGCTGCGGCGGGCGCGCCGAATCGCGGCGATTCAAGGCTGTGCCTGGTGATGCATGGTTCTCCCTAAAGGCGAAGAACGGCTGGATCGCGACGATCTTTGCCCCCCGCGGCGCATTTTTCGAGACGGGACCAGCCGCCCGGCGGGCGGCTTAAGTCCACGGGCCGAGCGCCGTTCGGACGGCAGCTCTCGTGCCCAAGCCCGCCGCATCGCCCGGAATCATTCACCATTGCGTCGACTGCCGAGCGCTCTCGCCGAGCACGAATGCAACGCTTGGTCGTGGTGACTCGACGGCCTGGCGCCTCAATCGTCGCCCGACGCGCGATGGGCGCTTGGTACTGGAGTGGCGTTGCCCGCGCTGCTGGGGTCAGCACGCACAGACGCAACACTCTGCCTAGCGATTGACGAAGCGTTCGCGCATCGGACTCAGATCACGCCCGTCACGAAGCCGAGCCCGAGCAGGCCAAAAACCACGGCGGCGATCCGCTGCACGTGGCGGGGATTGATCAGACGGCTCAGGCGATTGCCCAAAAACACCGCCAACGCAGCGACCGCACACAGCGCCGAGGCAGAGGCGGCGAAAACCGTAACCGGCGAACGGAAGCGTGCCGCGAGCGCAGCCGTGCCGAGCTGCGTCAGATCACCGAGCTCGGCCAGGAATACGACGGCAAATGCCTTGAAGAATGCCGAGGCGAAGCTCGGCTCGACTGGGCTGGGCGCGTCACTTTCACCTTCGCCTGGCTCGCTCTCCTCCTCTTTGCTGCGCCACATCGAAACCGCGGAGACGAGAAATATTAGCCCCGCACCGATGTGCACGGGGCGAGGCGGGAGCAACGCCAAGAGGCCGCCCGCGGCCACCGCAATCAAACTCTGCACGATCAAAGCCGAGGCGGTGCCGGCGAACACGGGCAGCGCCCGATGGCGCGTCGCCAAGACCAACGCGGCGACGGCGGTCTTATCCGGGAGCTCGGCGATGAAAATCACCCCGAACACCGTGGCGAAGATCTCGGGGCTGAACATGCCTGCGTGTAGAACGCGGCCGCTGCCAGGGCAAGCTTCGCTTAGCGCGAGGCTTCAATGCGGCTGGGCGGGTGCCTTGGCGGCAGCCAACTGTTCCGTCGCAGGCAGGGTCTCGGTCGGCCCCGGCAGGAGCCATGCCGGCTTGCCGCGCAAGGGCTGGCGGTCATTCCCCAAACGAAAAGCGCGAGCCACGATCTCGGTCATCGGCCGCAGCGAAGACTTGGAGTAGCACTTCAGCTGCGTGGGCGAATGCTCGGCAAAGCTGGCGCCGCCATGCGCGCCGAGCTGGTGACTCCAGACGTCGGTCAGCAGCACCACGCGCCCCTTGGAATCGAGCAGGTCGCTGCGCGACAGCTGGACGGTCCCATGATTGCCGTCATTTGCGCGCCCATTCACGACATCGAGCGAGCCATCTGGGCGTTGGTCATACGAGACCTGGGCGCCCTCGATGTCGGCCGTTCCGTACATCGCGTCTTTGATCCCGGGAAAGACGTACAAGAAATGGCTGTATACGGCGTCGACGGCGAGCGCAGGCAAAAGCGTGTACGAGAGCGAATTTTGCCCCCAAGGCCGCTCTTCCGACCAATACACGAAGTACCCGACGGTGATGCGATTGCCCGTGCGGCGCGTGCGGAACAGCACGGTATCGCCGAGCGAGCCCGCTGACCATGAACGCGCGCCCACACACACCGTTTGCTCGACGACGCGCGCGTCGTCCGCGGAGCGTTGCTCGGTCGGTGCCGGCTGAGGCCAAGCCGCTTCACGTGGCGCGACAGCACAACCCGAGAGGGCGAGCAGCAAAACACAACGCGACAACAATGCAGACGTGAGCAACGTGGAGCCTGGCAAGGTAGCGTATTTTCGCCACGCTTGTCTGTTCCCAACTAACGTCTACGGCATCGCCAAATGAAGAGCATCGATTCAGCCCGAGTGCCCTGTGCGCACACGTGAGCGTGCGTAGGCCCGTGTGCTCTCGCGCTATTGCGCGGTTATTTGAATGAGTATTGGCACTGCGCGTCGATACACAATGCGATCGGGGGCGGCGCACAGGGCGGGATGGGGCCCTGCTTGCAGCTCGAGCAAAACATATCAGCGGCGTTCGAAAGGTTCGTGTCGTACGAGTCAGCGGCCCCGTACCAAACCGCGGCGTAGCTGCAGCCTTGCTCGCACGAATTCAGGGGCGCAACGTTCACGCACTCCTTGTCGCTGGCGCAGCCGAATTGGTACTTGTTCAAAAGCGCGTCGCGATACGCGGCGTAGGCTTGGATGCCCATCTGGCAGGCAGCGCCCCCGTCATCGACACAGGTTGGGCAGCAGGTGCCGGGAAGCGTTTCCAGATGGGAGCCCGCGGCACACTTGAAGCTCGGACACACTTTCGGGCACGTGGAAACGCAGGTTGGACAACAGGCACCGGGCTGCACGGCCAGCACCGAGTTGCTCGGACAACTGATGACGCCGCATTTGACGTTGCTACAATTGCCTGCCCCGCTCGCCCCCACGCTGCTCGATCCGCCGACACTGCTCGATCCGCCGACACTGGTCGAGCCGGCCGCGCCAACACCAGTCGCCCCACCCACACCAACGCTGCTCGACCCTGCCTTGGCCGACGCCGAACCGGCGCGCCCCGCGCTGGCCGAGCTGCTGCCGCCGCTCACCGGGTCGTCGTCCACCTCGCGCGTGGCCTGATAGCGGCCGCCGCACGCGGCAAGCAACGAAGCCCCCAACGCAAACGCACACAGCGCACTCGAGGCGGACGAAGATCGGTGATTCATGGTCAAAAACTCGATAAGCGAAACGAAGGCAAGCGCCGGGCAGTGTACCACCGCCCTAGCCCGCTTGCCGCCATTCCAGCGTGCGCTTGCCCGAGAGTGAGCCCTTCGAGATCAGGCACGAGTCACCAAACTCGTGCTGCAAGTAGCCTTGGCGCTGCGCGTGCCGAAACGAACGTTCGAGCAGCGCGCGTGGGGCGAAGGCTTCGAGCAGTGAGAAATGGCTCGTTCCTGGCTCGTGTAGCCCAGTGAGCAGGCCACCACAGGTGCGCAACGCCGAGCCCGGTCCGAGCCGCAGGTCGGTGAATTGCGCTCCTCCACGCAATGTTCCCGACACAGAGGCGGCTTCTAGCGCGCGCGTCACGCTCGTACCGACCGCGATGATCCGCCCTCCACGCGCCTGAGTTGCGCGCAGTCGGAGCGCACTTTCTTCGCTCAGCTCATAGCGTTCTGCCACTGGCAAACGCGCGTCGAGCGCTGCGTCTCCCGTCGACGACAGGCCTGCGGCGTGAGTGACCTGGGCCAGCGTCACGCCACGCCTCGCGATCCGAAATAGTATCTCGAAGCGAAGCGGCTTGCCCGCGGAGGGCAACTCCACGGCCCACGGACGCGCCGCATAGGCATTTTGCACATCCCAGAGCGCGAGGGGCGCACGCAGATAGGCATACTGAATGGGTGCCGCTGCGCGATACAGCGCCTGCCACAGCTCACCCCCTTGCTGCTGAAACGCGATGTACAGCAGACGCGGGGAGACGGGGTCCACCCGGCGCACCGACGCGCTCAAGCCATAGCCGAACGAAAGCGCTGCCCCCGCCGAGAGCACGGGGGGCGCTCCGCGCTCTTCGGTGGGTACGCGATAGTCACCCCGGCCCAAGCTGAGCGCGAGCCACGTGCCGTCGTCGAGTCGGGACATCAAGCGCAACTCGAGCTCGGGTCCCGCGCGCAGTGAGGCCGGCAACGTGGCTGCGTCGTTGAGCACGAGTGCGTCACCACGCTCCAAGAATTCCGGCAGATCCGAGATCCGGTAGTCCGCGAACTGGTCCGCTCCCGGGTCGATCACCAAAAGCCGTTCTTGGTCCTGTCGCGGACGCGGGGCAGAGGCCGGCCTCATGACTGAGCTCCCGCGGCATTCGCTTCGACGCGTGCGCCGTTCGGCGTCGTGTTCGAGCGAATCAGAGCGACGATCCGCGCCGCCACCGCTTCCGGCCGTGCCAGGGTCGCGCGGTCCGCGTCGGGCATCGCGGCGGCGTGCATCGCGGTATCCATTTCGCCCGGATCGACGCTGAACGAGCGCACATGGCGCTCGCCGAGTTCGGCCGCCCACAGGCGAGACAAGTGATCGAGCGCAGCCTTGGACACGGAATAGGCCCCCCAATGCGAGTAGGCGTTGACGCTGGCGTCCGAGCTGACGTGCACGATCGTGCCCTTCTCGCGCAGCGCCATCGAGCCCGCGATGACTCGGCTCAGCCGAAATGGGCCGAGCAAATTCACGGCCAGCACGCGCTCCAAGTCTTCACACTCGGTGTCGAGCAGCAAGCGCAACGGAGTCGGCCCCAGCTCGCTGGCATTGTGCAGCAATAGGTCGATCGGTCCGACCAACGCGGTGGCCGCTCCGGCCAGCGGATAGATATCGCCTTTAGCGCCAACGTCCGCCTCCAGCGCGTGCGCCTCGCCGCCAGCGTCGCGGATCCGTCGCACGATCGGCTCGAGCGCGGCGCGGCTGCGTGAAACGAGCACCAAGCGGGCCCCTTGGCGACCGAGCTCGAGGGCGAGCGCCTCGCCCAGGCCGCGGCTGGCCCCCGTGATCAGAGTCGGGGTTCCTGAAATTTGCATATTCCTGCCTTTCACCAACAAGCTAGGCCCCGCTCGCCGTCACGTTGGCATTCCTGCCGGTGTATTGGCAGACTGCCACTTCATGAGCATTGGCAGCGAAGACCTCGGCAGCCGCCTGGCCCGCAACGTGCGCGAACTGCGGCTGGCCCGCGGTTTCACCCAAGAACAAATGGCCAAGCTGGCCGGGCTGCCGCGCGCCACGTGGTCGAACCTCGAGTCCGGCACTGGAAACCCTACCCTCACCGTGTTGCATGCAGTGTGCAGCGCGTTCCAGGTGTCGCTCGAAGAGATCGTCGCCGAAGCGCGCGCCAACGCTCGGCTGTACCCAAAGGGCACGCTGCCCCTGCGCACCCGGGGCCAGGTCGAAGTCAGCTCGCTCCTGCCCGACAAGATCCCCGGCATGCAGATCGAACGCCTACAATTGCCGATGGGCAGCCGCATGGTCGGGGTCCCCCACACCCCCGGCACGCGCGAATACCTGACCTGCGAGAGCGGCGAGATCGAGCTGGTCGCCTCCGGTGAAGCGTTCCGCGTGTGCGAAGGCGATGTGGTCGTCTTCCGCGGCGACCAGCGGCATTCCTACGGCAATATCGGCCGTAAGGTCGCCATTGGCTACTCCGTAGTGATGCTCAAGCAGCTCGACTGACGCGACGCCGAAGGCTGAGCGCACTCAGCCTTCGCGCGTGACCATCAACGAAACCCCGAACTCAACCGGCCGGGTCGTAATTGAGGTTGGGGCCGAGCCAGCGTTCGACTTCGGCGACCGTCATACCCTTGCGGGTGTGGTAGTCGGCGACTTGGTCGCGGTCGATCTTGCCGAGCGTGAAGTAGCGCGCTTCGGGATGTGCGAAGTACAGCCCGCTCACGCTCGAGCCGGGCCACATCGCATAAGACTCGGTGATCAGCATGCCGGTGTTCTTCTCGACATCCAGCAGGCGCCAAAGCGTGCCCTTCTCCGTGTGATCGGGGCACGCCGGGTAGCCGGCGGCGGGGCGGATGCCGCGATACTCTTCTTGGATCAGCTGATCCTTGGTCAGGTCTTCGGACTTGCCGTAGCCCCACTCTTCGCGCACGCGCTGGTGTAAGCACTCGGCGAAGGCTTCGGCTAGCCGATCGGCGATCGCTTCGGCCATGATCGCGTTGTAGTCGTCTTGTTTGGCGCGGAAGCCGTCACACAGAGCTTTCAGGCCGATGCCGGTGGTGACGGCGAACGCGCCGATGTGATCGGGTAGACCGCCGCTGAGCGGCGCGATGAAGTCACCCAGGGAGCGGCAGGGGTCGGTCGGGTTCTTCTGCGCTTGTTGGCGGAGGAAGTGGAAACGATCGAGCACTTGGCTGCGCGCCGGGTCTGCGTACAGCTCTACGTCGTCGCCGACCGCGTTGGCGGGGAACAAGCCGTACACCCCGCGGGCCGTGATCAGCTTCTTCTCGATGATCACGTCCAAGAGCGCGTTGGCCTCGGCGAAGATCTGACGGGCTTGCTCGCCGTATTTCTCGTGCTCGAGGATCTTCGGGTACACGCCGCGGAGTTCCCACGTATGAAAAAAGGGCGTCCAATCGATGTAGTCGCGCAAGGTCGCGAGCGGGAAGTCGTTCAGAACGCGCACGCCGGTAAACTCGGGTGTGGGCACGTCGGCCGGCTTCCACTCGATCGGCGTGCGCCGCGCGCGCGCTTCGGCGATGGGTACGAGCTTTTGCTTCGGGGAGGCGTGGGTGCGGCGCAGCTTTTCGTATTCGGTTCGGTGGGCGGCGACGAAGGCTTCTTTGCCGTCGTCGCTGAGCAGGCTGGTGGTCACCGGCACGGCACGGCTTGCATCCAACACGTGCACGACCGGTTCACTGTAGTGGGGTGCGATCTTGATCGCGGTGTGGGCCTTGCTAGTCGTGGCGCCACCGATCAAGAGCGGCAACTTGAAGCCTTGACGCTCCATTTCGCGCGCGACGTGCGTCATCTCGTCGAGCGAAGGCGTGATCAAGCCGCTCAGGCCGATCATGTCCGCCTTCTCCGCCTTGGCGCGCTCCAAGATCTTCTCGCACGGGACCATCACGCCCATGTCGATCACTTCGTAGTTATTGCAGGCCAGCACCACGCCCACGATGTTCTTGCCGATGTCGTGCACGTCCCCCTTCACGGTCGCGAGCACGATTTTGCCTTGCGTTTTCACGACCTGCCCGGAGGCCGCCATCTCGGCCTTCTCGGCCTCCATGAACGGGAACAAGTAGGCGACCGCCTTCTTCATCACGCGCGCGGACTTGACGACTTGCGGCAAGAACATCTTGCCCGCGCCGAACAAGTCACCGACCACGCTCATGCCATCCATCAACGGGCCTTCGATGACCAAGAGCGGGCGACCGAGCTTGGCGCGCGCCTCTTCGGTATCCTCGTCGATGAAAGTGTCGATGCCCTTGACCAACGCATGCGAGAGGCGCGCTTCGACGGTGCCGTTGCGCCACTCCTCGGCTTCCTTCTTGGTGGTGACGGTACCGGAGCTCTCCGCCTTCAGCTTCTCGCCGAAATCGACCAAACGCTCGGTCGCATCGGGACGGCGATTGAGCAGCACGTCCTCGACCAACACTTTGAGCTCGGGCTCGATCTCTTCGTACACTTCGAGCATGCCGGCGTTGACGATGCCCATGTCCATGCCGGCTTGAATGGCGTGGAACAAGAAGGCCGAGTGCATGGCCTCGCGCACCTTGTTGTTGCCGCGGAAGCTGAAGGAGATGTTCGATACCCCGCCGCTGACCTTGGCGTGCGGCAAATTCTGCTTGATCCAGCGGGTCGCGTTGACGAAATCGACCGCGTAGTTGTTGTGCTCCTCCATGCCCGTAGCAACCGTGAGGATGTTCGGATCGAAGATGATGTCTTCCGGGGGGAAGCCGAGCTCATCGACGAGAATGTGGTAGGCGCGGCTACAAATCCGGATCTTGTCTTCGTACGTCGCGGCCTGGCCCTGCTCGTCGAAGGCCATCACCACGACGGCCGCGCCATACTTGAGCACGGTGCGCGCGTTCTGACGGAACTTCTCCTCGCCCTCCTTGAGCGAGATCGAGTTCACGATGCCTTTGCCTTGAAGACATTTGAGGCCCGCCTCGATCACCTCCCACTTGGAGGAATCGACCATGAACGGCACCTTCGCCACCTCGGGCTCGCTACCGAGCAACTGCAGGTAGCGCGACATGGCGGCAACGCCGTCGATCATGCCTTCGTCCATACAGATGTCGATCACGTTCGCGCCGTTCTCGACCTGCTGACGCGCGACGCTGACCGCTTCTTCGTACTTGCCCTCTTTGATCAGCTTGGCGAACTTGGGCGAGCCGGCCACGTTGGTGCGCTCACCGAGCATCATGTACACGCCAATTTGCTGGGTAAACGGCTGCGAACCCGACAAGCGAAGCGGACGCTCGGCTTCACGCTCCGGCGCGGGCGCGCCCGCTTCCAGCGCTTTCGGGACACTGAAGTAGGCGCGCGGGGGTTTGCTGTCCAACGCCTGCGCGATCGCTGCGATATGCTCCGGCGTATTCCCGCAGCAACCACCCGCGATGTTGATCAGCCCGTTCTTGGCGAAGTCTCCCAAGTAGCGCGCCATGTCGGGCGGTTCGAGATCGAAGCCGGTGACCGAGAGCGGATTGGGCAAACCGGCGTTCGGGTAACAGGAGATCGCCGTGCTCGACTTCTGCGAGAGCTCCGCCAAAAACGGATACATCAGATCCGGCCCGAGCGAGCAGTTCAAGCCGATCGAAATCGGATTCACGTGCTTGACCGCGTTCCAATACGCTTCGATCGTCTGCGCGGAAATCATCGTCTCACCACCGCGCCCAACCGCGGCCGAGATCATGATCGGCAGCTCCTTGCCATCTTGATCGTACACCTCGCGAATCGCCACCAACGCGGCTTTGGCGTTCAATGAATCGAAGATGGTTTCGACCAACAGCACGTCCGAGCCGCCCGCAATCAAGGCGCGGATCTGCTGCACATAAGCCGTTTTCACCTGATCGAACGTGCACACTCGAAAACCGGCATCATCGGCATCCGGCGAGTTCGAGAGCGAGACGGTGAGCGGGCCAATCGCCCCCGCCACGAAGCGTTGCTTGCCATCCTGATTGGCCACGCGATCCGCCCACTCCCGGCACTGCCGAGCGGACTGCTCGTTGATCTCCCACGCCAAGTCCCCGAGGAACTTGTCATCGATGATTTTCTGGTAAAATTCTGGATCCTTGCGACCGCCGTGCTCCCGTGGATCGTCGACGAAGAACTCGCTCTGCGTGATGCTCGTGGCACCGAAGGTGTTGGTTTCGATGATGTCCGCCCCCGCCTCCAAAAAGCGTCGATGAATGTCGCAAATCATCTTCGGCTGAGTGAGCGAGAACAAGTCGCCGTTGTTCAGCAGATCCTTGCTCGAGTCTTTGAAGCGCTCGGCGCGGATATCCGCCTCCGTCATGCCGTAGGTGCGAATGGTGGTGCCCATTGCGCCGTCGATGATGGCGATGCGGTTCTGGAGCAGCTTTTGGATGGGATGCAGGTTCGGCATGATTCAGGCGGGTTCAGCTCGGCTTTGGGCTAGTGCGTTTGGCAGGCGGTAGCGGCTTTTCGCCGATCGCCAGCACGACTTCAAGGTGCGGTTTTTTGGCCTCACGGGCAGCGATTTCTGCGGATTTGACCTCGAGACCGGCGGCCCCGAGCAAATTGCGCACCGCGCGCGGCGAAAACCCGGGGTGCCGCTCACCGTAACGCGCAGTCACCTCGTGCTGTTGGTGCTGGTTGAGACAGAGCAACACCAAGCGGCCCCCGGGGCGCAGCACACGCGAACACTCAGCCAACGCGCGCGCCGGATCCTCGGCGTACGTCAGCGTATGAAACATCATCACTTGGTCGAAGGAAGCATCCGCAAAGGGCAATGCGTGCACGTCTGCAACCTGCGCCGTCACTCGCGGGAAACGCGCCAAGCGATCTTTTGCGACCTCAATCAAACGTGCATTGGTGTCGATGCAGGTGAGCGAACGACAATGCGGTGCGAGCGACGCCGCGGCCGCGCCATCGCCCGAGCCGACGTCGAGCACATCACCGAGCTCGAGCAACGCAGCGATACCGAGCGCGAGCGACTGCCAAGTACGGCCCGGCGAATAATAGCGCTCGAGCTCGTCAGCGACCGATTCGGGCAGCCCCCCGCGGCGCTCGGCTTCGAGCTCATGCAGGCGCTTTTGATCGCCGAGTAGCGTCGGATCGTCCGACGCCTCTGCTTCATCCAACACCGCCTTCGCCGTGCCGGGTAGCGTATCGAGCGCCAAGCCATAGAAGCACTGCGTGCCCTGCCGGCGATCCCAGACGAACCCGGCCTCGCGCAGGCGGCCAAGATGCGTGGACACTCGCGACTGGGCCATGCCCGTGACGCGCACCAAATCGGAGACGCACAATTCACGCTCGCGCAGCAGCGCACACAGCCGAATCCGGCTTTCGTCGCCCAACAAGTTGAGCGTTTCTACGTAGTGCGAGAGGGCCATGTATCCGGGTATTGAGATGCGCGGATGTATTGGTCCTTTCTGATGACGGTGTCAAGCCAGCGAAGAAAGAGGTGGTTAATTCGACACTTACAGACTTGGCCCCGTGCTTCACTTTCTGACTTTGGGTTATTCTGCGCGCGGATGAAAGCGCTGCTCGGTAAGGTACGGCTGGTCGAATGGGGGTTCGTGGGCGCTCTTGTTTCCTGCGCGCCGGCTCAGCGGGGTGAGTCTCAATCTGCGCCGAGCAACGAGAGCCAAGCCACGCCCGAAGCGAGTTCGAGGCTCGGGCAAGCTCGCGCGGCGCGCGATGAGGCCCAGGCACTGCACGCCCCAGCTCCCCCTGCGATCTTGGACCGTAAGAGCGCGCTCGAGTACACTGGCGGACCGCTGCGCGATTGGATGGGAGCTCGTCGTGCGCTGTCGGACGCCGCGGGTAAGGCCTATTCCGAAGCTGGCGTATCCGGCACCGCCGAGGAAGCGGTGGCACTGCTCGAAGTCGGAAAGTTGTGGCAAGGCTTCGGGGACGAAGCCGAAGCGAGCATTCGAGCCAGCATTCCTGCGGATTTTGCGGCCGATGCCCAAGTGAAGGCGTTCTACTTCGAGTCCGCAACCGAGGCGGCGCTGCCTTTGTTCGCTCTCGCATACGATGCGCTGCAACAATGCCTGACGGTCGCTGAGCGCTCGAATCGTAGTGACATGCAGAGCGCATGCGCGGCGCAGCTCGCGCGCTTGCCCAAGAATGCGAACCGCGCGCGAAAGGACGAGGAGGGTTCGTCGCCAGCGGCTGCTGATTCCGTACCGAAGCACCCTACCCCGATGCGGCCCAAGCTGACCGCTTCTGAACCAAGTCCGTGCGCGTTCGCCGGCTCTCTGGAGCCGGGTGAGCAGTTCGAAATTTCGACCGACCAGAACGGGCGGGTGCTAGCCGCGCGGCCCTCTCGGCTGGATGTATCGGCAGTGACTCTGCCAGAAACCGCCGGCGCAGCCGTTCAGGCAACCGTGGTCTGGCCAGTGCAGGGGCGATACTGGATCGCCGCAAAGACGTTGCCCCTCGTACTCCGTGAGCGCCAAGAGCTCGTCAAAGACCACGTCTGGTTGAACGCGGGCACGCCAATCCGAGCCCATCACGTGAGCGCGGGCAGCGTGCAGGTCGACCGCTTCCGCGATTGGACCGCGGGCAGCGAACCTTCGTTCTCACGCACGATGCCCTGTTCGAAGTTGGCCTTGGCGGGAAATGTCGAGCGAGCTCAGGTCGAGAGCGGTCGCGGTCAGCGCTCGTCATTCCAAGGTCTGCTCGAGTTGAGCGCCTCACCCGGCGGTGCGCGGATTGCGAAGTTGCAACTGAGCAAGGCTGCCTCGTTCGAAGTTTTGGCGGAACGCCCACCTTGGCGACGGCTGGTGGGTCGCAGCGGCGATTGGGATTTGCCGTTCGACTTCGACGCCTGGACCAAAACCGCTCCGAGTGGCGAGCCGGGTTACGGGATGATCGGGCTGTTGCACACAATCGACGTGACCCACGTGTCGACGGGCCCGTTGCCACTCTTCGCAGAAGCGGGCGCGCATTCAGCATGCGCTACGCTGGCACCCGACGTCTGGTTCAAGGCGGGCAAGGTCGTCAACGGCTTCGTCGCGATCGAGATTGGGGACCTTTCGGGGCCGAAGACCGCCGAGTTCTGGATTCGCCAGAATACGCTCGCAAAGAACGCGCGAACTCGCTGAATGTCCGCCCGGTCACGAGGCGCGCGCGCCCGCCTTCGGCGGCGCGCAACGGGGACGCGCCCCGTGAACTGAATGTTCAACGACAACGCGCGTTTCGACTGCGTGCGCGATGTCATGCCGCACACCGGGCCGCCTCCGGGCTAAGCTCTTGAAGTGTTCAACGCAGGGTTTGGGGGCGGCATCCCGCCGCGGATTGGGATCCGCCAACGATCGAGCCACTGGCTGGCTTGGTCGGCTTTCGGCGCGATCGCGTTCGCGCTGTCCTGCGGCGGCAAGTCCAGGTCCGATGGTCCTCGCTCCGGCGGTGCAGGCGCCGATTTCGACGTGGGTGCCAGCACCTCCGCCACAGCCGGAAGCGGGCCACCAGCCGCCGGCGGGAGCGACATGGCCACCGGAGGTGCGTCGGGCTCAGCCGATCAGGGCGAGGCCGCTCCGCAAATCACGCAAGTCAGCCTGGGCGGCGACTCACCGTGTGCGCTTCGAAGCAACGGCACGATCGCCTGTTGGGGCAAGAACGCGAACGGACTCAGCACACCGCCTGCAGGCGTGTTCAGCCAGATCAGTCTCGGAGCCGAATTCGGCTGCGGGCTCCGAACCGATCAGACCGTCGTTTGCTGGGGGGCGAACGATTTCGGTCAGAGCGACGCACCCGAAGACACGTTCACCGCCATCAGCGTTGGCTACGATCACGCGTGCGGGATCGTGACGAGCGGGGCGCTGCGCTGCTGGGGTTCCGATTCTTTGGGCCAGAGTGCGCCACCGGAAGGCCGATTCAGTGCCGTCAGCGTGAGCGCCTTCTACAGCTGCGCGATCCGAGTGGGCGGCGAACTTTCTTGCTGGGGAATCGGCTCGGCCGACCACCACGCCGTACCGCCACCCGCAGGCAAGTTCGTCGAAGTCAGCGCCGGCCACGATCACGCGTGCGGTCTTCAGAGCGATGGCATCGTCGCTTGTTGGGGCAGCGACGACCACGGCCAGAGCACGCCGCCAATGGGCACCTTCGAGCACGTCAGTGCGGGGGAGCTCTATACCTGCGGGATTATCAGCGGGGGCCGCGTGAGCTGTTGGGGAGACAATCGCTCTGGGCAAAGCAGCGCGCCGGCCGGCGAGTTCATCGCCATCGGCGCGGGCAGGACGCTGACCTGCGGCGTGAGAGCGGACGGGGCCGCCGTGTGTTGGGGCCGAGCGCTCGACGGCGTCAATACGCCTCCCGCGGGCCTGTTCAAGCAAATCAGCGCCGGCGCAGTTCAAACCTGCAGCATCGCGAACGACGACACGCTCGATTGTTGGGGAGACAACCCGCAACAACCCGCGAGCCCCCCGCCCGGAACTTTCACTCAGGTCAGTGCCGGATTTAGCCACGTGTGTGGGATCCGAACGGACAGAACAATCGCTTGCTGGGGGTTGAACCAATACGGTCAAAGCACGCCGCCGAGCGGCGCCTTCGCGCAGCTGACCTGCGGCGAGCAGCATTGCTGCGGGATCCGCGGCGACGAAACGATCGTTTGTTGGGGAGACAATTCAGCCGGCCAGAGCACACCGCCAACCGGCTCATTTCGTGCTCTGAGCGCGGGATCCGGCCATACTTGTGGGATTCGGCTATCCGGCAGCGCAGTCTGTTGGGGCGACAGCGGGCGCGTCGTGAGTGCACCGGGCAATGCCCTCTATCTGAAGATCGCGGTTGGGCAGGAGCACAGCTGCGGCATCGAATTGGACGGCAGCATTGCTTGTTGGGGCCAGAACTCCGCCGGTCAGCTCGATGCGCCGGCGGGCAGCTACAGCGACTTGAGCGCCAGCGCTGATTACACCTGCGCCACGAACTTCGATGGAGCGGTCACCTGCTGGGGCAACGTCGGCACTGAGCTCGGCCACCCGCCAAAAGTGGCGTTCAGTCAGATCAGTGCCGGTTGGACCTATGCGTGCGGGCTCGATGCGACGGGCAAAGAGTGGTGCTGGGGCTCAGTCGCTCGTCAACCGCTGTGATTGCGCCGAGCCAAGTGGAACTGTCACTCCGCAGGCATCGCTCGTCGCGCTTGGCCGATCAGCCGCCAATCGCTGCGACCAGTGGTTTGCATCACGAAGAACAGCGTGGCAATCGCGCCGATGGTGATGGCGAGCCCGGTGAAGCCGTCCCAGAAAAAGGAGTACGAAAAGAGCACCAAATACAGCACTTGGGCGATGCCGATTTCGCGCACCGCGAACATCCAGCCCACGAATAGCCGTGCATAGCTCACGACCAAGAACACGGAAACGCCGGAGGCAATCGCGAACGATACCCCGATCGACAAGCGATCGACCAAGTACGCGAACAGCAAGTGGAAGGCGAAGAACGCGCAGCTGAGCAAAAAGTAGTGCATCGGGTGGATCTCACGACCCCGTACTTGTCCGAGCACCGCGACCACGAAGAAGAAGAACAACAGCGACACCGGCGCAAAGAACGTGACCTTGGTGGCGAGTGGACCGGGGTTCAGCAATTGCGGCAGCTCGATGCCGATGGAGCTCGTGGAAATCAGACTATCGAAGTGCCACGTGCCGCTGAAGCTATTCGCTGTGAGCGCGCGTGAGGTAGGGCTCAGCGTGTCGGTCGGGAAATCCACGTTGGCAAAGTTGGTTTCGATCTGCACCGTGAGGTCGTGTACACGGCCCGTCCCTTCCGCCATCAAGTAGCGGAAGCTCGTCGTGCCCCGCGTGCGATAGGCGATGCGGAACTGCTGCCGTTCGCCAGGCTCGAAGTGGCGTAAAAAGACCGCTTCGCCAGCCACGATTTGATAATCCACGGCTTGCCCTTGGCTGTCTTGCACCGTAAAGCCATCGAAGCTCGCGCTATTGGTCTGTGAACCGCGCGTGCTACCGGTCTCGGTGGTGCCGGTGGTTTGCAGCGGAAAGTGCACGGTGACATCGTGCGCGCCGACGCGATCGTTCAAGAAGGTGTAGTCGGCGTGAAAGTCGATGCCGTATGTGGGAAACCAGAGCAGACCCTTGCGCTGTTGCTCGAGCGTCAGCTTGGCGTGCACGTTCGATGAGTCGAGACTCAGCGGCACGTCGACCTTGGTCTCGTGTTGAACGATCTTTTTGCTGTTCCCCTCGGGCTTTTGCTCGACCGTCACTTCTTCGGTCAGCTCGATGCGTTGATACTTGGCGAGTGGCGGCGCTTGCTGCCCCGGAGGCCCCCAGAGCGCGTTGACCTCGCTGCCCAGGCTGCCCGAGTGGGAATCGGTACGAAGATTCAAGGTCCCGCCGAGAATCATCCACGCCACCGTACAACCGAGCCAAATCACTGCAATCGCCAAAAATCGCTTCACGAACGCCTCCTGTGGGTAGGCTTGGTTGTGGCGCGCGGATGCGGCCATTTGGCGCAGACGGACAGGAGCTTCAGTGGAGAAAATGAGGAGCAATTGTGGCGAACGCCGGGCCGGACGCCTGCGGCAGCGCGCTAAAGGAGCGGGTCATCCAAGACCGTAAGAACGGGGTGGGCGTCTCCGAGCGAGCGTTCGAACAAGGAGGGCTGCTCCGGCGCTGCGCAAATCGCTGCAAAATCATCGGGGCTCAAGCCACGGACGAGGCGCGCCGCAAACGTATCGCGCAGTAGGCGCAAGTAGTAGTCGACGTCGTAGTCGCGAGGGTCCAGGTCGTCTTCGACGCCTCGCGCATCGGCGACTTCCGGATCGGGCAAGAGCCCTGGGCGCCCACGCGCGGCGCGGTAGACACGGATCCGTTCGCCGGGCGCCCAGTCGTCGCGACCGTTCTCGAGCAGCGCTTCGTAGCTCAGCTCGCGGCGTTGGCTGCGTGTCGCGAGGTACTGATTGGGAGTCTTGGTCAGCCGCACGCGGGCCGATACCTCTAAGGTGGTCAGCGTCCGATTTCGAATCCGAGCCGCCGTGTCGACATACGCCGCGCGCACGCCGAGCAAGTCTCCAACCAACAAGCAATCGATTGCTCGGCGCAGGAATGCTTCACCAAAGGGCTCGGCGCGGCTGGAACGGAAGGCAACCCCGCGCAGCACGAGCGCTCCTGAATAGGGCTTGAGCGCGTAGTTCTTCGGTTCATGGGAGAGCATTGCCGCATAGCGACCGTCGAATTCGAGCTTCACCAGCGGCGGCAGCAGGGCGGCGACCTCGGCCACGAGCCGCCGCTCGTCGGCTTCAGTGAGATCGTCTCGAACGGCGAAGTACACGCCATCGGTGTCCGCTTCGAGCAGCTGCACGCCACGCCGCGCCAATTCGCGGCACAATAGGCCGAGCACTTCGCGCCCGCGGCGCGTGACCTCGTTCGCGGCGTGGACGTCGGCAAAGCGCGTCAGCCCAACCGCGCCCAAGTAGCCGTACGCGGAATTGACGACCAGCTTCATCGCCGCAGAAATCGCCTCCTGTGTGAAGCGCTCATCCGAGCCGCGCTCGGCGACCCGCGCGCGCGCCTTCGCACTCAGCCTTTGTTCGACCAGTTGGTCGACCAAGGCCAACAGCGCCCCCAAGCGATCGCGCTTCGGCCCAATGCCGTATTGGCGCATCAACGACGGATACAAACTCGCGACATCGGCCTTGACGATGCGCTGGGCTACGCCGCACGCGAACAGGTGCAAAGCCGCGCCCTGATGTTCGGTGCCATCACCCGGCTGATGGACCGGCAAAGCCGCACCAGAGCGCAAATAGGCCCGCACCAGCAGCGGATCGAGCACGCCCGTCGCCGCACCCGCATCGGCCAATCGCTCGTAGCGGCGCGGCACCATCTTGGCCAACGCGAAAGCAGCACCGCCCAAAAGCCGCGCCACACCTGCCGCCTCGCGCACGTCGTGCGTCGCGTAGCGGCGCACGCGCTCCGGATCATCCAGAAACACCTGGTGCACGCGCGCCCCGGGCACGTACTCGCGATCGTCGCTGGCCAGCCCGAAGTGTCGGGCCACCGCCTTGAGGCCGTGACCAGGTAGGTCACGCGCGGAAAAATCGTGACGACGAACCGCGTCGAGCGAATCGATCATTTCGCGCCCGGCCATCGTGTAGCGTGAGCGGCGCATCGCGTCCGTGCGTTGCCGCTCGGCGCCCTGCCCTAATACGGATCCGCGCGAAGCTGGCCGGTGCTGGAGCCCCGGTTCGCCGTCGCGAGCGAGCAACAAGGTGACGCCCAAGCGGCGCGCGCGTTGCACGAGAAACGGCAGATCGAAACCATGCAAGTTGTGGTTCTCGATTACGTCCGGGTCGAGCTCTCGAATCCGCTCGCACAGCTTCATCAGGAGCTCGGCTTCGGCGTTGTCACCTTCGCCAAAGACTTCCAGCGTCTCCTCCTTGCCGTCCGGGCAGCGCAGCGCGACCAGAAAAACCCTGGAGCTTTCCGGGTCCAAGCCCGTAGTTTCCAGATCGAATTGCAAACGCCGCACAGCGTCGAACGGTAGATCTTTGAAGTACGTGCGACCGGTTGCTACGAGGTATTGCTCCTCGGGCGGCAGAGCCAGTACGGTCTCTGCGCCCAACTCGCGCAGATGCGAAACCGGCCGGGCAAGACGCTGGCTCGCGCCTTGCAGTACGGCGCGAGCCAAGGCGCGACCGTCCTGTGCTCGCACCACGTAGCGCAATCCCCCTACTCCATCCAGTTCCTGAAAGCTCACACCACCCTGAACCTGGACGTCGTTCTCAGGGCGCAGACGCTCACCCAGGTGTTGCAAGTCGATCAGCGAAGCGAGCAGGACCCACGGGCGAAACACTTCCTCCTCACGGAGCAGCTCGCGCGACTTCGGATCGCGACGCCACACGGTGGCGTGTCCCGCCGCGTCGGCCGATACCGACACGATCCCCGGCGTCTGATCCCAACCCCACAGCCACTCGTCTTGGATTTGGGTCACGCGCGTCCGCGAACGTAGCATCGTCTCCGTAGCTCGCGAACGGGGTTGATCCGAGCAAGCGAGCGGAGTCTCATGCGCCCCGTGGCTGCGATCATCCCCGTGAGTTTCGTGGGCGCCGAAACCGGCCCGTATCGGGTTTTGCGCATGAACACCGTGGTCGGGGCGCCGCTCGCGTCGGTGGCGGCGGTAACCGCACAGCCCGTCCATCTGACCCCGAATGCGGCGCCAGGTGCGGCCTGGATCCTGCGCGGAACCAACTCGGCCGTACGCTACGTCGAGCGCGCCGAGACCGAAGCGCTGCGCGCCGTTCAGCCGGCGCTCGGGCGCCCGAACTGCTCGCACGCAGCGTTGATCCCAATCCGCAAGTCCGATGCCTGGTGGACTCTTTCGCAAGATGAACGACGCGAGATTTTCGAGACGCGCTCCAGGCACATCGCCTCCTGCCTCGCGTACCTCCCCGCCATCGCGCGTCGTCTCCACCACGGTCGAGAGCTGGGGGAGCCGTTCGATTTTCTCACCTGGTTCGAGTACGCGCCCGAGCACGCAGAGCTATTCGAAGAGCTGGTCGGGCTCCTGCGCGCCACTGAAGAGTGGCAGTACGTCGACCGAGAGGTCGATATTCGCCTGTTGAAAAACAGCTAGCTCCACTTCGGGCGCGGTCCCGAAGACCAGCCGTAGATGTACGACCGTGAGAATTTCGCTTGATCGGCAACGAGCATAACGACGAGAGCTGGCGCCGCGTCGAGTCGAGTCGAGTCGAGTTGCTGGGCGCCTTGCGCTATGGGAGCGATCGAGCAAGCACTAGGCGCTCCCCCACAACTCTTGCCGATAGCGGTCGAAACAACGTTGGCCCGCGCGTAAGCGAAGCAGTGCGCCCTCTGCAATGGGCGGCGCGAGCTCAGGACTGCTAGCGACGAGCGGACGGAGAACCTCGCGATTCCAGGCCGCGGAGTGGCGAACATCGAGCGTCGCATGCAACGCATAATAGCGACGAGCGGCACCATCGATGCCGAGCCGTTTCAACCCAGCATTGACGAGCTCCGCACGCCCCGGCGCGGTGAGCTCGATAACGCCCAGCGCGCCTACCGACTGGTATGCGTAGTGACGAGCCGTGGCCAGCGCGACCATCAGATTGCCCAGGGCCAATGACTCCCAGACCGCTTCTTGCCCCGAACCAAGCTGCAGTGAATCCGCGAGCGCGCTCAACATCGGGCCGTGCATGCCGCCCTCGTTCCCTTGGCCCATTTCGTCCCAGTAATTGCGCGCGAGTTCCAACTTCGGTCGCTTGGGCAGCTTGATTTGCGTCAATGCCACGAGATCGTCGAAGCCTGCCTCACCGGCCAATTCCTGCGCGAGAAACCAGCGCATTTGCTGGAGCGTTGCGCGCTCGGCGAGCCAAGGGAAAAGTGGATCATGTTGGCCCGGACCGATACGTTCCAAGGACTCGAACCAGTTCACGAACGCGTCAGCCTCGGTCGGCACCGCGCGCAAGTCACGCGCGATCGCTTGGCGTTCCGCTTCCACGAACGCGCGCTCGACGCGACGTACCGCGATCTCCCGCGCGAGCTCAGCCTCGAAATCAACGTTGGACAACGCCGGCGATAGCCGACGATTGTGCGAGGCAGCGACCAAGCGGTGCATGACTTCGTCCGTGGAGCGTGAGCCTCGAGGAGCTTGGGGCAGCAACGTCGACATGCGCGCCACGCTGCAACAAGGGTGCCAACAGCGGGGCGATCCCACGTGCTACTCGAACTCGCCCACCGCACGGGGTGATGGGCGACACTCAAGAGCCTTTGTGGCTGCGGTTTTGCCTTTCTGGGGCGGCTTGTCACAAGCTTAGGGCGTCGATGGACTGGCACAAATGCGCCGCCAGATCGTTGGTCTTGGCCGGAAACTGAGGGGAAATTTCGCAGCGAGATTTCAGCGTGCCGCCGCCTGGGCAAGCCTTGACCCACACCTTCGTATAGCTGGACAGCCCCTGGCGCTCGACGCAGGCTGGTTACCGCCTCCACGACACCATGTCCGGCAGAAGCGAGTTCGAAGACGGCGAGACAGGCTTGGAGGGCGTCGTTCTTCGGAGCTTGCTCGGTCAGCTCAACGTTAGGCAATCGTTGAGCGTTGGGGCGGCCATCGCGGAGGCGCTGGCGGCACTACACGCCACCGGAAGCCTGCACCGTGAGCTCGACCCCACGCAAATCTGGGTGAGCGTCGGCTCGGGCGCGGCCTGGCTAGTGGGCGTTCCCGTCAGCCCCTCGGCCGCCAATGTGCGGGGCAGCGATCCAGCACGAGCCTCGGGCGGCCTCGCGTATCTCGCACCCGAGGGCATCGGTCGAACGTCTGCCGAGATGGATAGCCGCGCCGATCTCTACTCGCTGGGCGTGATCTTGTATGAGCTCGCGACGGGCAACCTGCCCTTCGCGGCACACGAGCCCGGTGAGTGGGTTCACGCTCACCGGGCCCTGCGCCCCATCCCCCCGGGCGAGCAGCGCCCAATGCCGGTGATGGTCGAGCGCATTCTGCTCAAGCTGCTCGAAAAGGAGCCGGACGACCGCTACCAAACGGCTTCGGGGCTCACGCACGACCTGCGCGAATGCCTGGCGCAGCTCACCACGAACGGTTCCGACGCGATGTTCGAGCTCGGGCAGCGCGACGCAGCTGGCGAGCTCGCGCGGCGCACGGCTCTTCTGGGTCGCGCGCGCGAGCTGGCCGCTCTGTCAGCGGCGGTGGAGCGGGTGCAGCAGTCGCGCAAACCCGAGCTCGTGCTCGTCCCCGGGTACTCAGGGATCGGAAAGTCGTCGCTGATCCGCGAGTTCATTGGGCAGCGTTTGCCGCCGCACACCCTCGTCGTCAGCGGAAAATTCGACGATCGCGAAAGCAATGCGCCGTACGAGGCGTTGATGCAAGCGTTTCGGGAGCTCCTCAGCTGGACCTTGGCCCGACCGTCGCCAGAGTTGGATCAATGGCAGTCTACGCTCGACGAAGCATTGGGCAGCAACTCGAGCGTCGTCGCCGAGCTCCTGCCCAATCTGAAGCGCATCATCGAGATCGACGAGCACGAGGAGCACCTTTCTGCAGACGAAACGAAGCGACGCGTATACGCGAGCTTCCGGCGCCTCCTGCAAGCCTACGCGGCTCGGAGCAGTCCGCTCGTTTTGTTCCTGGATGATCTCCAGTGGGTCGACCGCGCGTCGCTCGACCTAGTCGAGCACCTGCTGCTCGATCCAGATTTGGGTTGTTTGCTCGTGATCTTCGCCTACCGCGAGGAAAGCGTGATGCTGCCGCATCCGCTGACGGAAGCCTTCGAGCGCTTTCGCTCCGCGGGCCTCGCCTTGCGATCCGTCCCGGTCAACGCCTTGGTGTCCGCCGAAGTAGCGCACCTCGTCGCTGATTTGCTCACCAGCGCCCCAGAAGACACGCTCACTCTGGCACGCCTGACCGAGCACAAGACCGGCGGCAACCCATTCTTCGTGCGCCAGTTCGTGACCGCGATGAAGGAGGAGCGGCTACTGCGTTTCGATCCGGATCGTAACAGCTGGAGTTGGGACGCTCAACGCATCGCGGCCAAGAGCTTCACGGACAACCTTTCGAACTTGCTGTTGGAGCGTCTGGCGAGGCTTCCCGCGGGAACCCAAAGCGCGCTCGAGACCTTGGCGTGTCTCGGCCCACGCGCCCCGGCGCCAATCTTCGCCGAGCTCGAAGGCACGACCGTCGACGAGCTTGCCCACCGCTTGGTGGCTGCCATCCAAGCGGAGGTGATCGTTACCACGACCGAAGGCTACGCCTTCCAGCATGACCGATTGCAGACCGCCGCGTATTCGCGCATCGCCGAGGCAGAGCGCCCCAGTCGTCACCTCGCGATCGGACGTGCACTTCGAGCACGCAGCGACCAACTTCATGGCGATGGCCTGTTCGAGCTGGTTCGGCACCTCAACCGCGCCAGCGGGCTACTCACGGATCTCGAAGAGCGAGTGCAACTGGCAAGCCTCAATCTCGAATTGGCGCGGCGCTCTCGCACCACGGCCGCTTCCGCGAACGCGAGCGTCAACCTCGAGCTGGCCATTGGTCTGCTGCCAGCCGACCATTGGCAAACGTTGCCTGACCTGAGCTTCGATCTTGGGCTGGCGCGCGCGGAGAGCCAGTACTTGCGGGGCGAGCATGAGCGCGCCGAGGCCTCGTTGTGCGAGCTAGCCACGCACGCCATGAACACCGAACGCCGCGGCGCCGTCGTTTGCCTCCAAGTGGACTTGCGGGGCGCGGCACATCGCTGGGCGGAAGCGATCGACGTTGGCTTGAACTTCCTCCGCTCGGAAGGCGTGCCTTGGCAAGCCTTCGACCAAGACGAGCTGAGGCAGCAGCACGAGCAGCTGCGCCGGGCCCTCGGGGGCAGGGAGCTCGCTTGGCTTTCGGCCGCGCCCGCGCTCACGTCTCGGGCCGTCAGAGCTCAGCTAGAGGTCTGCTCTCGCCTCGCAGGGCCTTCCGCTCAAATGGAGCGGGCCATCTTTCCGATGCTGGCGCTGTACATGGCCACGCTCAGCATCGAGCACGGCGGCTGTGAGCTCTCCGCTCAGTGCTATGCCCACCTGTCCTGCCTACTAGGGCCATTGTTCGGCGACCACGCGCTCGGTCTCGAGTTTGGAAGACTGGCAGCTCGCGTGGCAAACCTCGGGGAGCATCGGTCCTTGGCCGTCACCTGCGCGACCATCGGCGTCAACGTGGCACCACGGGTCTTCGGTCCCCATGCTGGTTACGGGTGGCTCGTTCGCGCTCGCGAGGCCGCCGATCGTGTGGGAGATCCGGCCTGGGGCAGCGTCAGCCGGGTGCACGTGGTCATGACGGTCATGACGCGCGGCTCGTCATTGGAAGAAGCGGAGCGGGAGGCAGAGCTTACGCTCCAGTATACGGAGCGCCATCGCTTTCCGTCGTACAATGCACGTGCCCGCATCATGCGCGCGCTAATCCACGGGCTTCGCGTGCCGGGCGGCGAGCCCGGGTCTCTCAGCGATGAGCAGTTGGACGAAACGTCCTACGAGCAGGAGCTGCGGGGCGTGATGGATCGTTTTTACTACTGGCTTCGTCGCCTCCAAGCTCGCTACTTCGCCGGTGACTTTGCGGGCGCGCGGGAAGCCAGCCGTCGCGCCCGCGAGCTACCGCGAGCGTCCACCATCGCGCATGATCTCGAGTTCTGCTTTTATGCGGCGCTCGCCGAGACTGCGGCGGCCGACCCGGGCGATGTAACCGAAGCCCTGCAGCGCTCGGCCAACGACGAGCGAGAGCTACTGGGTTGGGCGGAGCGTTGTCCGCCCACCTTCGCCAACAAGGCGGCGCTCGTCGCGGCGGAGCGCGCACGCCTCGCTGGGCGCGCCACCGACGCGGAGCTCGGCTACGAGCGCGCGGCGAATTTCGCGAGACAAAACCAGCTCGTGCACGAAGAAGCCTTGGCGCACGAGCTGGCGGGCCGCTTTTATGCCGACCGAGGCATCGTGAGCGTGGCGCGCGCCAAGCTCCTGCTCGCGCGCGCCTGTTACGTGCGCTGGGGAGCGCTCGGAAAAGTCGCCGGGCTCGATGGGGAACTAGAATCGGAAGCCGCCACCCCCGCGCTCACCGACACCCTCGACTTGCTGGATGTCAAAGTGGTGGTGTCCGCCTTACAGGCCGTGTCGAGCACGCTCGAGCTCGACCAGCTCACGCAGTCGCTCATGACGAGCTCACTTCGGCACGCCGCGGCCGAGCGCGGCCTGCTCGTGTTGCTTGCGGGAGAGCCCCGAATCCGTGCCCGCGCCAGCGTCGAGGCAACGACGATTCACGTAGCCGCTGACGACGCGCCGCTGACCTCCCGATGCTTGCCGGAATCGATCCTGCGCTATGTGCTGCGCAGCGGGGAACCGGTCGTGACACAAAACGGCGTCGTGCCAGCGGCATTTCGAAATGATAGCTACTTCGAGCGCGAAACGGTGCGCTCACTCTTGTGCCTGCCCATCGTCGTGCGTGGTCGGGTGATTGGGGCGCTCTACCTCGAGAACACCCTCGCCCGCCAAAGCTACGGCGCACGCGCGCTGGCGGTACTGCAATTGCTCGCCTCGCAGGCGGCCATCTCGTTAGAGAATGCGCAGCTCTACCTGGGCATTCAGGAGGCGCAGCAGCGGATGACCCGCGCCGAGCGCGTCAGCCGTACGGGCAGCTTCAACTGGCGTCCGCAGACCCAAGAACTCGGATTTTCCGAAGAGTTGTCGAACATCTTCGGCATCGAGGGCTCGCCAAACATCGGACTCGTGCGTGAACGGACGCACCCCGAAGATCGCGCGCTGTTCGAGGCGTTGGCGACCGACACGGCACGCTACGAAGGTCACACGGTGGAGTTTCGGCTGATCATGCCCAATGGCACCGTCAAGCACGTCGCAGCGATCGCCTCACGCCTGGGTACGGAGGAGTACGCCGGCACCGTTCGTGACGTGACCGACTCGAAGCAGGCAGAGGAAACTTTACAGCGCACGCAGGCCGCGCTGACCGATATGACGCGCCTGGGTAGCCTCGCCGAGATGGCAGCCGCCATCGCGCACGAGGTCAATCAACCGATCGCGGGCATCAGCCTAAACGCGAGCACCTGCCAACGGTGCCTGAGCGACGATCGCCTGGACTTGGTTCGGGCGCGCACCGCCGTGCAACGCATTCAACGCGACGGAGACCGCGCCGCCAACGTCGTGCAACGCGTTCGCGCGCTATTTAGCAAGAGCGACCCCGTAAGAGCACCGGTCGATCTCAACCACGCGATCTCGGAAGTGGTGGCCATCTCCCGTGGCCAGATTCGCGCGGCCGAAACCGCGTTGGCGCTCGAGCTAGGCGCCGAGCTGCCGGCGGCCCTCGGTGATCGCGTGCAGCTGCAACAGGTCGTGTTGAACCTGCTCAACAACGGCCTTCAAGCCATGAGCAGCGAGCCCCAGCCCCGACGCTTGACGATACGTACCTATGTTGACGAGGCCGGAAGGCTGCGCTGCGAAGTCGAAGACACCGGCGCCGGAATCGACGAAGCACATCGGCGGCGGATATTCGAGCCGTTCTATACGACCAAGCGCAACGGCATGGGCATCGGCTTGTCCATTTGCAAAAACCTCGTCGCGAGCCACGATGGGGAGCTGGCAGTGCGTACCAACGGTCAAGGACCGGGCACGACGTTTTATTTTTCGCTGCCGTGTGTCGCGTGACCGTAGGCGTTGCGCGGACGGCTCGCGCAGCCCACCGGCGCTTTCAGCCGTCCCCGTAGGGCTCGACGCTTCTGAAAAGTTCCGAGCGCTCTGCAGTCGGCGTGCTCCGCGCCGCACTGTGGGTAGTCTGCTGCGCGGCGCCAACATAGTGCCCTAAGCCAAACTCGACCCCTCCCCTTTGCTGGAGCCCCGCAGCGAGCGCGATTTCGATACGTTTGCGCGTGTCTGGTCGCGCTGCGGAGGCGAGATATGCCTTCATCCCCGCGTCGAGCTCGGCGAATCCGGGCTGCGTGGGGCCGTCGATCAGCCGCTTTACCTCTGCGATTGCACGCTTGTCGAAGTCGGAAAGTCTGCGCGCGAAGGACTCGACGAACTCGTCGAGTTCGTCGTCCGCGACGGCGCGGTTGATGTAGCCGTACTGCGCGGCAAGCTCACCGGGAAAGTCTTGTGCCCCCACCACGATCTCCAGCGCGCGACCGCGACCCACCAGTCGGGCCAGCCTCGCCATTGGCCCACCACCGGGAACCGCACCCACACCGACCTCGAACTGGCCCAGCGTGCAGTGTTCGCGACTACCGAACCGGATGTCACACGCAAGCGCGAACTCGCTGCCCGCTCCCCGAGCACGCCCGCGGATGGCCGCGACCGAGACCGCGGGCGCCGCGCTGAGCCGGTACAGAACATCCAGCCATGGATGCAGCCCAGTGCGGCCTGGCGACATCGCTGCGGTCACGGCCTTGTCGACGAGCACGTCATAGTGCGCAAGAAAAAATTCTCGGTCTGCGCTGTCGAACACGACCACACACACGTGCGGATCCGCCTCGAGCTCGCTAACTAGTGCCTCGAGCTCCTGGATGGTACCGGGATCTATCAGGTTGATCGGCGGATGATCGAAAGTCGCACGCCAAAAGCCCGGGCTGCACTTATCGACACGGATTTGCGCCTTTTTCATGGACGAGACCTCCACACCTACGAACATGAGGTCGAGCGCACCGCCGCCAATTGCACGATGGTATCGGGCGGACCTTTCAGCGCCGCTCGGCGTGGGGCGGCGTCATGCGATTCATGGCGTTGTCGTTCTCGAACGTTCAACCGCACGCACTCATCGCCGTCTCGATTTGACTCGACCGTCTGGCATGAGCAGTCGGACTTCATGCTCGGGATTGCCACGCCCACCCTGGATTTCAGCCATCGTTGTCTCGAGGGCGTGGCGGTCGACGCGATGAATCGGGTTCCGCATGGCCTCCGTGGTGACCTCGGCGGGACGCTCGAATTCGTGGATCCGAAGGAACTGCTCCGAGCAGCTAATCTTGCCCGTGTTCACTTCCCAGGCATGGAACCGGTGAGGCTGACGTGCTCACCAGCCGCAAGGTAGTGCTGCCTGCGCCGCAGCTCGTCCTCGGACCGATTCGACTTTGCTCGCTTGGTCCGTGTGATACCAAAGTCTACTGCCGTTTCGGGGGGACGGGACCAAGTTCGGAGCATCGCAGTCGGTCCCGCACGACGGACGAATGACTCGTCATCGAGCAAGGGCCCGACTCGCGAGGACATCGCCAATCGGGACAGCGAACGTTCGGTCGTGTGCTGGTTGGCATCCACGTCCCACTCACTGAGGCATATCACATGAGCAAAATCCTGATGGTACTTACTTCGCACAACATCCTCGGTAGCACCGGTCTGCCTACGGGTTTTTGGCTGGAGGAATTCACGGCGCCCTATTATGTCTTCCACGATGCCGGCGACGAGATCACCGTTGCTTCCCCGAAGGGCGGCCAGCCGCCAATCGATCCCAAGAGCGACGATCCGGCGAACCAAACCGACTCGATGACTCGTTTCAAGCACGACAGAGCAACGCAGGCCGTCCTCGCGAGCACGCTCGAGCTAGCTAAGATGAAGGCTTCAGACTTCGACGCCGTGTTCTATTCGGGGGGACACGGTCCGATGTGGGATCTGGCCGAGGATCCCATTTCAATCGCGTTGATCGAGGCGTTTTACGGCTCCAACAAGCCCGTTGCGGCCGTCTGCCATGCTCCGGGCGTGCTGCGGCACGTGAAGTACCGCGGTGAACCGCTCGTCAAGGGGAAGCGCGTGACTGGCTTCACCAATGAAGAAGAAGCAGAAGTCCAATTGACCAAAGTCGTTCCGTTCCTCGTCGAGGATGAGCTCAAGCGGCTGGGCGGCGTGTACGAGAAGCTCGACAACTGGAAACCCTTTGCGATAGCCGACGGTCGCCTGGTCACTGGCCAGAACCCGGCGTCGTCGACGAGTGCCGCAAAAGCCCTGCGCAAGCTGTTGATGTAGCGCGCGAGCCCTTCGTCAACTTGAGGCATCGCGCGCGCGAGCGCGGCATCTGTGCTGCCTGCGGCGCGACTCGGCCAGAGCGCGGCTGTCGTCCGTACCCAACCTGCGTGCGACGGTCGCCTCGTCAAATCGAAAAAGTATCCAACCAATTGAAGGAGGACCCCATGAACCTCGAACATGCTAGCCCTGAAAATGCTCACGAGAACGACGTCCGGGCGATCGATTCACGCCCGCCCTCACGGCTCACGCTCGGGCGACTCATCGCGACGAGCGACGCTATCGCACCGACGATTCTACGCATCACGCTCGGTGGCGTGATGCTGCCCCACGCCCTCCAAAAGACGCTGGGCCTGTTTGGGGGCGCCGGATTGTCCGGCACCATGCAGGTGTTCACCACGCAGTTGCATTTACCGGTGCTGCTCGGTGCCGGCGCAATCTTTCTCGAGCAAGCGGGCGCCTTGGCGCTCGTCCTCGGTCTATTCACCCGGGCCGCCGCGGTCGCCACGGGCATCGTAATGGTCGGCGCTGTGCTCACCATCCACCTGCAATACGGCTTCTTCATGAACTGGTTCGGCGCCCAGGCGGGTGAAGGCTATGAGTTTCATTTGCTCGTGCTCGCCATGGTCGCGGCGCTGGTCATCGTGGGCGGCGGCAAAGCGAGCATCGACGGCGCCTGGTCGCGTTCACGCAAGTCGTCTTAGGGGTCGCTCATTGGCGCCGGCCCCGCCTCGCAACCGCTAGCGCTTTCGCAAATGCTCGCGCTGACGGAGAAGCCACCATGGTCCGGCCATGGTGGCTTTTGGCTTTCCGCTCGGCCTTCTCAAACGGCGCGACGCAGGGCGCGTCGCTCGATGCTCGCCGCAAACAACGGGGTCTCACCGGCGTTGTGCGAACAGGTCATCGGGTGACGCTGCGCGCAGAACACGTCGAACGGGATGCCCTGACGCGCTAGAAAGTCCCAGAACTCATCGGTCGCTCGGCTGCGCACACGATTGGTGAACTCGCACCGATTGCTATCGATGCTCCGTACACTGAGTTCCCAGCGCACAATCATGGTCGTGCGCCCCGCCGTGGTGAACAGGTCGGAGACCGACTCGAGCACGAGGTGGTGCTTCTCGCCGATCAGCTCGACATAGTGTTGTACCATCGGCGTTCCGCCAATGACCTCTACGTTGATCGACATGCGCCGCCCGTCCTGTGCCGTCGTCGAACCGGCGGCGACGTGGGCCGGCGAGCAGCCTTGATACTCGTCGTCCGGTAGACTGAAGCACCATGCGGGCAAGTCGATGGCCTCGAGAGGCGCGTTGATGATGGCACTGCAGCTCGAATCTACGATGATACGGTCTTCCATGGTCAATCCTCCTTGGTACTCATGCGGTGAGATAGGCCGCGGCGGGCGCGGCCGGCGCGGAAATCGAGCCGACGATTTCGTCGGTGGTGACGAGGGCACTGGCGTAATTCGGAATGTTGACTTCGAGCGCCGCGTGCATTTCCTCGGCGGAGTAGCTCGCGACCGCGTCCTTCACCAGCGTCACGTCGTAGCCGAGCTCGGCGGCAGAACGGACCGTGGATTCGATGCAGGTGCTCGCTCGGTTGCCAATCACAATCAGCCGCTGGATCCCGTGCCGTTGCAGTTGCAGATCCAGATCGGTATTGTAAAAGCCGCTCGAGCACCAATGCTCGAGCGCCACGACATCCCCTGGCAGCGGCGCGAACTCTTCGCGTACTCGGCCGCCCCAGGTACCTTCTTCGAACGCCCGAGACCGGGCGCTCCGCAGTTGAACTGGAGCGATCGTCTTCCACGTGGAAAAATCGCCCGCTCTATAGCGGTGGTGAAGCGCGTAAAACACCCGCAGTTTCGCGCGCCTTGCCGCCTGCAGGGTGCGAAGCATGTTGGGAACGCAGTGGTTCACCTCCGCGACGATCCTCACCTTCTCCCAGAACTTACCGCCTTGCGAGATGAAGTCGTTGTAAGGATCGACGATCAGAAGCCCCGTCGTCGTTGTGTCGTACTCCAGTGCTGTCATGCGCTGCCTCCAGAGAGCTCACTTGCCTTTTGACCCACACCGCTCGACCGCGAGAGCGAACGATGCTGTGCACCAGGGCTATGTGATGTGGGACAGCGAATTCCCATTGCACGATCGTATTGCGGCGCTGAATGCGTGCGTCGATCCCAATACCATCGTCCAATGTTCACCGCGCGCGGATGCCGCCAAGTTCGCAGTGTCGTCGAACGAATCGTGCGTTCGACAGAAAGAAGGCTCCGCATGACTCAGTCCAAAGTGCTCTACACCGCCAAGGCCCACACCAGCGGGGGCCGCGAGGGCACCTCTCGCACGAACGACGGTCGACTGGACGTCGAGCTTTCCAATCCGGATGCCAAGGCGACCGGCACCAACCCCGAACAGCTGTTCGCGGTCGGCTGGTCCGCCTGCTTTCTGAGCGCCCTACAGCTGGTGGCCGCCAAAAAGAAGGTCGTCTTCACGGCGCCGCCCAGCGACGACGTAGAGGTGGATTTGCTGCTGTCGAAGGAAGACGGCTTCACGCTCCGGGTCCGCCACAACGTCACGCTGCCAGGCGTCGACCCCGGCACCGCCCGCGCACTCGTGGAAGAAGGTCACTTGACCTGCCCGTACTCGAAGGCCACGCGCGGCAACATCGAAGTCGAAACTATTGTCCTCTAGCTCGGCCAGCGGATGCCTCGATGACTGCCCAATTGCCCCGGCTCGGCGCTTGGTTGCTTTGCTGCCTAATAGGCTGCACGCGAAACGACACGGTCGCCAACTCGCATCCGAACGACTCGAGCCGCACGCCGGCGCGCTCCGACTTGCCCATCGAAGGCGAGTTGCCGACGCTCGAGGGTGCGACCACGTGGCTCAACTCTCGACCTTTGACACCGGCAAGTCTGCGCGGAAAGGTCGTGTTGATCCAGTTCTGGACTTACACGTGCATCAATTGGCGACGCACGATGCCGAGTGTCCGGGACTGGGCGGAAAAGTACGCGGCCGCTGGCCTGGTCGTCGTAGGCGTTCATACGCCGGAGTTCGAGTTCGAGAAAGACATCGGGAACGTCCGCACGGCTGCTCGCGAGACCGAAATTTCATTTCCCATTGCGGTCGATAGCCAACGCGCGATTTGGAATGCCTTCGGCAACGAGTATTGGCCGGCCTCGTATTTCGTCGACGCCCGAGGGCGCATCCGACATCACCAATTCGGCGAGGGGGAAGACGAACGCTCGGAGACGATCATTCGAGAGTTGCTGACGGACGCCGGCGCCACCGATGTCGCGCGTCCTCGAGCCTCGGTCGCTGTCCGCGGTCCCGAGCTGCCGGCTGACTGGGCCGACTTGCGCTCCCCCGAGACCTACCTGGGCGTTGGCGGCCCGGAAGACCCTTCCTCCCCCTTCGATGAGCCCGGGCGACGCCCGTATCCCGAGCCGGAGCCGCTGGCCCTGAATCAGTGGGCGCTGACCGGCGTCTGGAGGACGGGCCGAGAAGCGGTCGTGCTCGAACGTGCCGGCGGACGGATCGTATACCGCTTTCACGCCCGCGACCTTCACCTCGTGATGGGTCCTAGCCAGCCCAGCTCCGCGGTGCGTTTTCGCGTGCGCATCGATGGTCAATTGCCTGGAAAAGCGCACGGCGTCGACGTCGACGAGCAAGGGAATGGCGCGGTCCGCGAACCGCGGATGTATCAGCTGGTCCGGCAATCGAAACCAATTATCGATCGCGATTTTCAAATCGAATTCTTCGACGCGCCAGTCGAGGTCTACTCATTTACCTTCGGCTGAAGGGTTGCCCCGTGACTAGCGATCGAATTGGGTGCTGGTGGGTGGCTGTGCGCCGACAGAACGGCCTTGTTCAGCACGGGGTCGTCGATCTTTGCCGGATCGATCTGTGCAAATGCCGCGTCGACAATCCGCCAACCGATGAATGGCAGGCCGGCTCTCGTTATTGGCTTTGAAGCGGCAGTCAATACCATCGTCCAATCGCTTCGACGGGAGACCGCGCCCATCCTGTATCTAGCGATTGTGCGAAGCGAAGTCATCGTGCGAGCAGTAGAAGGGCATCGGGCAACATGATCAAACGCGAGGACGGCACTCGAAAGACGGCCATCGTGACCGGGGCTTCACGCGGGTTTGGCGCGGGGATCGTGAACGGGTTTCTCGAACGCGGCTTCAACGTCGTAGCCAATTCCCGCCGGATGACCGACTCCACGGAGATCGTGGCTTCTGACCGGGTGGCGATGGTGAACGGCGATATCGGGGAATCGACAACCGCGAACCGAATCGTCGAAACCGCACTGTCTCGATTCGATTCGGTCGACGCACTAGTCAATAACGCCGGGATCTTCCTACTCAAACCATTCACGGACTATTCGCAGGAGGACTTCGAACTGCTGGTCCGGACCAACCTCGGGGGCTTCTTGTACGTCACCCAACTCGCGATCAAACAAATGCTCGCGCAGCAGGTTGGCGGCAGCATCGTCACCATCACCGCGGCTCTCGCGCAGAACCCCATCCGAGGGATTGCGGCTGCGGTGCCGATGATCACCAAAGGGGGGCTAGAAACGATTACCCGGCATCTAGCGATGGAGTACGCGGGTGACGGCATTCGAGTCAACGCCGTCGCCCCGGGGGCTTCGTATACGCCGCTGCATCGGGATACGCCCAAGGAGATTATGGAGAGTCAGTCCCCGATGGGGCGGCCATCGACCGTGCAAGACATCACCGACGCCGTCATGTATCTGACCTCGGCCGCGACCGTCACGGGCGACACCCTCTACGTCGACGGCGGCGCGCATTTCGGCCGCTGGTGAGCAGCGCTTGCCGCAATCCTCTAGCGAAAATCAACCAACGGAGGTCTCGTCAATGAGTGTCCCATCGACAAACGACGCGGAGAACAATCTCATCCAACTCGGCATTGAATTGCCGCAGGCACCCTCGCCTTTTGGCGCTTACATCGCCGCGGTCCAAACCGGGCACCTGCTGTTCTTGAGTGGCATGCTCGCAACAGCGGGCCACAAGCCGACAGTCATCGGCATCGTGGGCAAAGATCTGGACGTCGAGGCCGGCCGCAAAGCAGCGTACACCGCCGCGCTCAACGCGCTTTCACTGACGCAGAAGCAGCTGGGCTCATTGAACCGCGTGCGGCGCGTCGTGAGGCTCGGTGTGTCGATCGCGGCAACGCCCGAGTTCGTCGAACACGCGAGGGTCGCTGATAGCGCCTCCGAGTTGCTCCGAGCCGTACTTGGCGAAGATACCCTGTCGACCCGACTCGTGATTGGTGTCGCGAGTCTACCTTTCGGCTCGCCGATCGCGCTGGAAGTCATCCTGGAGGTGACCTGAGATGGCCTCGCCGCGGCTCGCTTGGCTCGTTCTGATAGCTCTACACATCACACCCCGTGCCCTAATTGCGCGCTCGAAGGAATCAGCAATGACCCATCATGTCTCGTACCGCACCGTCACGGTTGACGGCCTTTCCATTTTCTACCGCGAGGCGGGACCGAAAGACGCGCCGACTATCTTGCTACTCCATGGCCTGCCCTCGTCTTCCCGCATGTTCGAGCCGCTCTTGTCGCGCTTGGCCGAGCAGTACCACCTGGTAGCCCCGGACTATCCGGGCTTCGGGCACAGTGACGCGCCGCCCCCGGATCAATTTGCGTACACCTTCGACCACATCGCGCAGGTCACGACGGACTTCACTCAGGCGCTCGGCTTGACCAAGTACACCCTGTACATGCAGGACTACGGTGGACCCGTCGGATTCCGCATGGCGCTCGCGCATCCGAATCGCGTCGACTCGCTCATCGTCCAAGATGCGGTGGCCCACAACGAAGGCTTGGGCGCCAACTGGGCAACCAGGCGCGCCTTCTGGGCGGACCGCGGGTCGCACGAGTCAGCACTGCGAACGAATTTGCTCTCGCTCGCGACGACTCGAACGCGCCACGTCGGCAGTGATCCGAACCCCGAGAAGTACGACCCAGATCTCTGGACGGACGAATTCGCGTTCCTGAACAAGCCCGGGCAGGCCGAAATTCAGAGCGATTTGTTCTACGACTACCGCCGCAACGTGGATGCCTATCCTCGATGGCAAGCGTGGCTGCAAAAGGCGCAACCGCGCCTGATGGTGTTGTGGGGCAAGTACGACTTGTCGTTCGAGTCGTCCGAACCAGAAGCCTATCGTCGTGATGTACCCAAGGCACAGGTTCATATCCTGAATGCCGGCCACTTCGCCCTGGACACGGCCGCCGATGAGATTGCCAATCTCGTGCGAGCGTTCGTTCCTCGCTCTCGCTGACTGACACCATCGTCCTCTCCGTCAGCCGCCCACGCGGATGACGCGGTGCGCCCCGCCTTGCTCGCGCGAGGCGCGGTGGAATGCCTGTCCAAACCGTTCAGCGAAGCCGCCCTACTCGATGTGCTTCATGCCGCGATCGGCAGCCCATGACGCGGATGCCGATCGCTCGAAGCCAATTGCCCAACCAGCATTTCTCACTCGATCTGGCCGGCTCGAAAACTTTCACATGGTGAGTACCATGCGAAAACGCGCCTTCCCGGCCAGCATCTTGGCATAGGCGTCCGCCGCGTTGTCGAGCGGGAGCGTCTCGCTCATCGCAGCAACGCCGCTCAATGCGCTGAAGCGGAGTGTTGCGTCAGCGGTCGCAGGGTCCCCGGTCAACGAACCTTCGAGGCGGCGCTCGGCAAAAACTAGGTCGATACTCGAAGTCTCGATCATCGGGCCGACCCCTAGTACAACGGCAGCCCCGCCGGGGCGCAGGGCTTTGAATGTCGCTTCGACGGCCTTCCCGCCCGAGGCAGTGACGAGGATGAGCTTCGCCCCGCCGAGCGCGGCAAGCGCTGCCGTTGGGTCGCTTGCCGCGCTGTCGATGTAGTGGTGAGCGCCAAGCCGTTTCGCCAGGTCCGCCTTGTGCTCCCCGCGACCGATCGCGGCAACCTCGAACCCCATCTGCCGGGCATACTGCAGACCGAGGTGGCCCAGGCCGCCGAGGCCGAACACGGCAACCAAATCGCCCGCCTTGGCGTCCGAGTTTCGTAACGCTTTGAATGTCGTAAGTCCCGCGCACAAAAGCGGCGCCGCGTCGACGGGCGACATTTCGTCCGGGATCGACAGGAGCCCGCTCGCCTTGGCGATCATCACTTCGGCATATCCCCCATCGCTATGAACACCGGTGTACGCCTGATTCCGGCAGTTCACTAGATCGCCTCCACGGCACTGATCGCAGTACCCGCAGCAGCCGCCGAGAAAACCGACTCCGACACGCTGACCAACTTGCCAGCGACGGACCCCCGAACCGAGAGCGTCGATGCGACCGACCACCTCGTGGCCCGGAACGCGCGGCCAATCCACGGGGAATTGGCCCTCAATCGTAGCCGCGTCGGAGTGGCACACACCGCACGCCTCGACGCGTATCCGCACCTGATCCGGGCCAGGCTCGCGTAGTGGCAGCCTCACTTGGAGCAAAGAGCCTGGGCTAACCGCTTGTACGGCCCGATAGGTAGTATCCATGGTCTTATCTCTCGGCCTCGCTGGCGACTGGAGCCACGCTGACTCCCAGCCAATCCAGTTTGCAACGGGCGTGCCGCAGGCCACCGCGGCTTGATCAAGCCTGCGCGGCGCTTGCCTGCCCAAGCCCTGTCAGTAGATGCCGACTAGCTGTCATCTTCGGACGCGATAGGCCGACCGCCACGGAGGCAATGCTCGTCGCGAGTCGCAGGGCATACCAAGGGACCGGTTGATACTGGCAGTGATCATAGGACGGCAGCACAGCAGGCCACGACGTTCGAGCAGCGCTAGCAAACGTCACTCGCACCTCGAGTTGAGCCGCTGTGATACCCGGGACCCACGCACTCAGCAGGAAGCCCTCCGAGGTTTCTGCAACGTCGAATTCGGGCGCACCTCCTACATTTCCCGTCGCAACGCCGCGGCCCGTCGCCCTCGCGTTGAACAACTCGGGAAACACGCGCAAAGGGTCCCCCTCGTTGGACAGGTCCGCTCGCTGCCGCGGTCCTTGCCTGGCGGCGGCACTCGGCCGCTCCCCTACTGGCATTCGCGACCGGAGTCGCGTTGCTCATCTGGCTCGTCGTCGAGATCGCGGTGGTCGGGTACTCCAGCGATCCGCCCCTGCAGGCTCTGTATCTCGCGCTCGGGGTCGTCATCACTTTGGTCGGAGTCGTCTGGCTCCGCCACACGGGGCGCCTCCGGTTCCTGTAGGCTTGTTTCGCCGGTCGTCGACTGTCGCCGTTCTGCGCGCTCGCGAAAGCGACGTTACGTTGTTTTGCCCAAGTCGAGGAACTTGGCGGCTTCTAGCTGCGCGCGAAAGTCACGGACAAAGCGCGTCACCGGTGCCCCGTCGATCATGTCGTGGTCGGCGCTCACCGTCAGGCACAGAACCTCGCGCGCGGGCTGATCCCCTGCCGCCGGTCGCGTCGCGATCCCTCCCACGACTATAGAGAGGCCATGGATACCGGGCGCGCTAAATCCCCAACCGGGCCCGCCGCCGAACATCCCAACCGCCGTCAGCAAGACCGTGCCGGTGTGCCGTTTGGCGACATGGGGGAAGCGCAGCAAGATGCGAAACACGAGTCGGCGAATCGGACCGGGCAACAGCAATGCCACTTTGGTCGCAAGCCGAAGCCCGGGCGTCACTGACCGCGGTCCCTCCGCCTGGACCGCTCGGATCTCGTCGTGAATGTCGCGCGTCGTGCGTCGGTTGACCGCACGCACCACATGCGCAAGCCCGAATTGCCTCCCGTCGATCGAAACCTCGACAATGGTCGTTACGTCCACGTCCTCGAACAACACGCTGCGACCGAACCAATCACGCAGGGCGTGGACCTCCGGGTGAGCGGCGACCGCCTTTCCGAGGCAAGCAAGGACAAACGCGGTGAACGAGAGGCGCTCACCAGTGCGCTCTTGCTCCTCCCGCAACAGGCCGCGTGCCCGCGTCACATCCACTTCGAGCAGACCGTGCATCATATGCTTGCGCTGGCCGAGGCGCAGGGTGTCGAGCACCAGGCGACGCTCGGCTGGGAAAGCGACTCGGCGATAGCCTTCACGCGGGGTGATCGTGGCTGTCACCGAGCGAGTTCCCTTGTTAGCTGCTGCCTCGAGGTCGACCATCAAGGCTCCCGTACGTCGTAGTCCATAGCTTCGACCAGCCAATGCGCGTAGGTGAACGGGCCGGACTCGAGCTGCCAGGTTACCATCGCTTCGAACGGGACGAGCATGCCCGAGACATGCCGCCAGTCGCGATACGTTCCACCCCACGGACGGAGACCGCGCTTGTCCATAAATCGCTCCGCGCTCATGCCAATCGGCAAGCCGTCGGCGCCGAATTCGAACGTTCCCGAGACTTGGCGCTCGCCGAATCGCAGGGTCGCGACCGCGTGGGCCGCGTCGATTGCCGACCAAGTGACGTAGCGGGCATCGAACAACGCCGTCGGATACCACACCATCTCGGCAAGCAGACGCAGGGCTGAGCCTTGGTCGAGCTCTGGTCCGCGCGCGTCCGCAATAGGCACGGTCGAGTCGAGCAGGACGCGCATACTCCCCTCGCCGTTCGCGGCCATGTCGCGCGCATCGACCCAGAGCCCCGGAAACATTTGCACGCGCGCGCTCCAAACGAAGCCAGGTGGGTCAGAAGTGAAGAGTTGCACCCCTCGAATCGGCAACGGCTTCGCCGTGGAGCTCATGCAAAATGTGCCGACGTGGCGCAATTCTAGCGTGTGTACCGGAGCTCGGTCGCCCAACGCGAGCTCACGGTACCGAGCCACCGGAGACGGGAGATCACCGAGGGCGGTCCGTGGCTTGGTCGACGGCGTGACGGCAACTAGAGCGCGCATTTCGCTTGCAACTAGCCGCTGCAAACGCAAATGATTCACGTTGACGATCACGCCCGCGGCGCCAAACAGCGTCAGCGCACTCATGAGCACTAGCCAACCCACGGGTCTCGACGGTTGCACGAAGCGCGCCAATACCGTTGGAGTGGGCGGCCGCCAAACGGCCTCACAAGGCGCGTCGATTCTGGCCTCGAAGTCGCGCTCGGGGCTGTGCCGTATTCTTGCGCATGGTCTTCTATCACCGACATGAATGGCCCTGTCCGGATTCAACGCAGTCGCTCCAAGGGCTCGCGTTTGAGCGCCCCCAATGGCCTGCCGATCGTCTGCGTGAGCCGGCCGAGTCGCTGGGGCAATCCGTTCTCTCAAGCGCTAGGAAGCGCCAAGGCGAGCGAAAAACGAGCGGTGCGTGCGGCCTCGGTCGCCCGCTTCAGCGCCGCACTCTACAGCGAGGATGGCTCGCTCCCGTTTACAATCGAGCAAGTGCGAGCCGAACTGTGCGGCAAAAACCTGGCCTGTTGGTGCCCTGCCGACGAGCCCTGTCACGCGGACGTGCTGCTCGAAGTCGCCAACCGCAAACGGTGACGGGCGACCGTTGAGAGCCCCTACGGACGCGATATGCCTTCTGAGGCGGTTTGGCCCAAGCACTTGGACAGTGGCATTCACGCGGCGTGGTAGGCCAGCGGGGGCGCGGCCTGATCACCGGCTCGATCGCCCGCTTCATGCTAGGTGCCTAGAGCATGGCCAACATTCTGCCAAACGAAACGCTGGCAGCGCCGTACGGTAAGCTGGCCAAGCCCGGCTCCGCGTCTCGAAGCTGACGGCAACGCGCGGCGTCCGCATGAAGTTAGCAGTCCCTCCCCCGCTTCTGCCGATGTTGGCTAAACGCGTCAGCGCGTTACCGAACGGGGGGGACTGGCTATTCGAACCGAAGTGGGATGGCTTTCGGGCTCTGATTTTTCGCGATGGCGACGAAGTGCTGCTGCAAAGCCGCGATCAGAAATCGCTCAACCGCTACTTTCCCGAGCTGCTCGCGCCGCTGCGAGCGCAGCTGCCCGACAAGTGCGTATTGGACGGCGAGATCGTCGTCGCGCGGGGAGGCGCGCTCGATTTCGATGCGCTGCAGCTCCGAGTGCACCCCGCCGCCTCTCGGGTGGCGCTGCTCTCCCAGCAGACCCCCGCATCCATCGTGTTCTTCGACCTATTGTGCGAAGGCGAGCGCGATTTGCGGAGCGAGCCGTTTCGGCTTCGTCGTCTGCGCTTGGAAGCAATTCTGCACGAAGCCAAGCCGCCGCTATTCATCACGCCCAGTAGTACGGACCGCGCCACCGCGAGTGATTGGTTCCAGCGTTTCGAAGGCGCAGGGCTGGATGGCGTCATGGCAAAGCTGCCGAACGGAAGCTACGAACCGAACAAGCGGGTGATGTTCAAGGTCAAACACGACCGCGACTGCGACTGCGTGGTCGCTGGCTTTCGTTGGCACAAGAACGCTGAGCAAGAAGCGATTGGCTCTTTGCTGCTCGGCCTATTCAATGACGAGGGAGAGCTAGAGCACGTCGGTGTCTGCGCCAGCTTCACTATGGCCAAGCGTCGCGAGCTACTTGGTTTTCTCGCGCCCTACCGCAGCGACGCATTGCGCGAGCATCCGTGGCGCAGTTGGGCGGCTCAGCAAGCAGAGGGCACAGAAGGCACGCGCATGCCCGGCGGAAAGAGCCGCTGGAGCCAGGGAAAAGATCTATCTTGGGAACCCCTGCGACCTGAGCTCGTACTCGAGGTCGCTTACGATCACATGCAGGGCGGTCGCTTCCGGCATACTGCTCAGTTCAGGCGTTGGCGCACCGACAAGAGCCCCGAAGCATGCACCTACGCCCAATTGGAAGTCGTGCCGGCCCATGAACTGTCGGAAATCTTCGGCAACGATTGAGTGTTGACCGGCAGCGCTAAGCCCGCTTTCTGGATGGTTTGCCAGGCGCGCCGCGAGTCGGATCGTCGTCGGGATCGGGCGTGCCCTGCGCCGGGCGTAGCGCTTCGGGGACGTGCCGCAGGTTGAGCCGGATCCGGGTCCAGGTCGACGATCTGCCACGCATGGAATCGAGCAGAACGTCATCGACGGAGAGCAACGCGGCGGCTTCGCGGTGCGTCTGCTTCCAACGTTCTAGGCCCGCCAGCGCGGCATCGCGATCGGGCGAGTTGGCGACGACGATCAGTGGCGCTTTCGCGCGGGGGACTTTTTCGCGCGCTACTTTCTCGCGCGCTACTTTCTCGCGCGCCGCGCCGGTCGCAGCTTTGGCACGCGAAGGCGCGACACGCGGCGCTTCGCCGGCCATCTTGCGGAAGTGTGGCGGCCACGGAGCATCACCCAGGCCCGCCGCTTCGTCGCGGGCCGCGAGCTCGAGCAAGCCGTCGAGCGAGCCTTCGGTTCGATCCATGGCCGCGTGCGGATCGCCGAGCTCGGCGAAACGCCGAGGGACCGTAAGCACCGTAAAATCAGCGGGATCGCATTCAGGGACTTCCGCCCACGAGAGCGGAGTCGAGACCCGCGCATCCGGCAAGGGACGAACCGAGAAAGCAGACGCAGTCGTACGATCTTTGGCGTTTTGGTTGTAGTCGAGGAACACGCCGTGGCGCTCTTCCTTCCACCATTTCGAACTCGCGAGATCGGGGAGCCTTCGCTCGACCTCACGGGCGAGGGCGAGCGCTGCACGCCGCACGTCACTGAACGACCAGCGCGCAGCGATACGCACGTTGATGTGCATGCCGCGCGAACCGCTGGTCTTTGGGTACCCATCGAGGCCGTGCTCACCGAGTACGGCCCGCACTTCGAGCGCCACGCGTCGCACGTCCTCCCAGGAGACGCCGGGACCAGGATCCAGATCCACCCTCAGCTCGTCGGGGTGCTCGAGATCCGAGCGGCGCACCGCGTGCGGATGAAGCTCGATGCAACCGAGGTTGACGATCCACGCAAGCGCGGCGGCGTCGTTGACGACTAGCTCTTCTGCGGTCCGACCGGAGGGGAACGAGAGTGTCGTCGAGGTGAGCCATTCGGGTCGCTTTTCTGGCGCGCGCTTTTGGTAAAACGGCGGCGCTTCAGCCCCGTTTACGAAGCGTTTGAGCACGAGCGGGCGATCTCGAATACCGAGCAGGGCGCCCTCCGCGACGCTCAGGTAGTAGCGCACGAGATCCAGCTTGGTCAGCCGAACCTGCTTGGAGAAGTACAGCTTGTTCGGGTGAGTCACGCTCACGGTGCGGCCGACAATCGAGAGCTGCTCGGTTTCGGAATCATCGCTCACAGGCTCATGCTCCTTGGATCGGGCGCACTAGCTTTGCGAAACGTTCGGCTGGTTCGGTGTTGAGCACTTCGCTCTGCCGCAAACCTCCGCGGCGAGCCATGATCGCGCCGTAGCGCAGCACGCCGAACCCCTGACTGGAGTGGGCGTCCACGGAGATCACGAAAGGAATGTTACGCTCACGGGCCGCGGGGATCCAAGCTGGCGGCAGATCCAGGCGGTGCGGGTCCGCGTTGAGCTCGATCGCCCCCCGCGAGCCCGCCAACGCATCGAGCACCGCCGGCACATCGCAATCGATCGCCGGCCGATGATTCAAAATGCGCCCTAGACCGTGGCCCCAAATCTTGAAAATCGGCAGTGAAAGCGCGCGTTTCAAGCGCGCGGTCATGGCCGCACGGTCCATGCGGTGCCGCGCGTGAATGCTGGCGATGACGACCTCGAATTGTTCCAAAATCGAGTCTGGGTAGTCCAAATTTCCATCGGCCAAAATGTCGGACTCGGTACCGCGAAGGATCCGGATCGGAACCCTTTCCTCGGCCGCGGCGATCTCGTCCCATTGCTGCTTGAGTCGATCGATGGCGACACCCTTTGCGTAGTGTGCGCTGGGTGAATGGTCGGTGATGGTCAGGTATTTCATGCCCAGCTCGTGCGCCGCCAGCGCCATCTCGGCGATGCTATTTTTGCCATCCGAATAGGTCGTGTGACAATGCACCATGCCCTGGAGGTCTCGTTCAGTGACGAGATCGTTGAAGCCGGCCCGCTCTGCCTGACGTAGCTCCTCATTGCCGCTCCGCAATTCCGGGGGCACGAAGGCCAAGCCAAGCGCTGCATAGAGCTCGGCTTCACTCTCGAAGCCGATCGGCTTGCTCGACTCCGACCTACCCCATCCTTCGAGCGAGAGGCCCCGCTCGGCGGCGCGCGCGCCCAAGGCCGCGACATGCGCAGCGCTGCCGGTGGCGACCACCACGGCATTTCCCCAATTTGCGACCTGGGCCGGGTGAAGCTGCAACTTCAGCGATTCGCTCAGGTAAGCGCGCCCATGCTCCGGCTCCACCCGCAGCACTTGGCGCAGGGTCGACAAGCGCTCGAGCGCGGCCTCCACGGTGCCCAGTACGACCCATTCGAGTTCGTGCACCGTCTCCTCGCCGCGGCGCAACGCTCCCACGAGCTCTACACGATCGCTCACAGTGTCGAGCTCTTTCTCCAAGCCAGCAGCGCGTTCCAAGCCGCGAGACAAGAGGGCGGCTGGGGGGCCGACCTCCACCGGATTGAGCCAACGATCGCAGGCCTGCAACAAGCGCGCCTCCGTCTGCGGACCGAAACGCGGCAACATGCGCACTCGCCCCGCCACGCACGCGGCGCGTAGCTCGTTCACTGAGCCAATCGCGAGTGTGTCGACGAGCACCCGCAATCGACGCGCGGTCATGCCTTCGACCTGAATCAGTTCGCTGGCACCCGGCGGCAGCTCCGCGCGCAAGCGCAGCAAGAACTGAGAGCTTCCGGTGTTCCACAGTTCATCGATCTGGCGAGACAGGGTGGCGCCAATGCCTTCGAGATCGCCGAGGCGACCTTGCTCGACCAGAGGCGCCAGATCTCCGACCGTGGCGACTACCTCCGCGGCACGTTGATAGGCTTTTACCTTGAACTTCGCTGCTTTCGAGAACTCGAGGAGAGCGGCCATTTCAAGGAGCGCATTCGAGACCTGCCGAGTGTCCTGCACTTCCACACTTCAATGCACTCGCAATGCCAAACACGCCAGGCCATTTTAGCGAGGCTTGCCAGTGTAGCGATCTTGCAGCGCAGAGCGGTGGCCTTTCCGCGCAGCGCACTGGCGCGCTTATTGCTCCGACTGGTGGCGATGAGCACTGGTCCGGTGAGCGCCCTCGATGCGGGAAATGAAGTCTTCCACGAAGCATACAGCGCGAAGCGCGACGAGGTTCGACACGAAGTGCCGATCTTGGTGGTATCGCCCACCGAGCTCATCCTGCGTAGCGCGTCCGGCAGGCGGAGTTACGCCTATTGCCGGCCCTCTTTTGGCAGCGCCAAGTCGACCGCTCATATCGCAGTCGCACTGTTTACGTCGACTCAGAGCGAGTCGCCCGATGCACAAAGTCGGGCCCGCGTGACCCAGCTGGCCGAGCATACGACGCGCGCGCTCGAACGCCTTCCGAGCGAGCCCAACCCTCTGAACGACGAGATCCGAACGCTCTTGGAGCATTGCAAACGCTTTGCCGAGTCTGCTCGTGAGCAAGCGGCCCCCGCCCCCGCGGCCCAAGCCGACTTCGCCCGCGATGCAGGACCGCGTATTTTGCGCATCACCGAGCTGGCAACCCGCGACCAAATTGCCGGATTGCACGAGAAAGTAGAGCTCGCCTTGAGCACGCTCTCCGCCGACGAGCAGCCTGAACTGCAGGTCGTTGTGCTAGGCGACCACCAAGCGCGCACCCGAAGCCTCGGCATGCAGTACTTCCAACGCCGCTTGCGCGAAGAGCCGGGCGCGGACGAGCGTGTCACCTACGGTGAGAATATCGACAGCGAAGAGGAAGCCTTCGCACTGGTGGCGACACGCCGGCTCGATCGCCTGATTGCGCGCGCATTCTTCGGCGAGGAAAAGCGCCTGCAACGCGATGTGCTCGGCGATGCCGCCAAGCGATGCATCGAGGCGATGCAGTTCGACAGCTGACGGGAATGGGCCTGGGCTCGGACCCGGCCCCCCCTGCCCAAGCTCGAGAAACCGTTGGGCGAAGAAGCGGACCTGAACCTCCATACAAGTCCGGTCTTCTTATCCCCTTTGCGTCACGCAGCTATCGTCACTATTGTCGGCCCCGAGATGAATGCCAATTTGGCTCGGGGGTGGATACTGGGGTACCTGGTCGCGTGTCTGGGTGCCAGCACGGCAGGTTGTAGTAGTGACAGCGACGAGGGCGGTGCCCCACCGCCGTCCCCTGAGTTGCAGCGCGGAACAATGGCCGTGAGCCGCGAAGACGCATGCAACGTGGAGCCCTGGGGTGCCTTGGATGTCCACGAGTCACTCGGGATCTTGCTGTCGGTTTTTCCTGGGGGCCACAAACGCGGGACCGATTGCATCCTTGCTGCTCACAATTGCCAGGAGGCTGAAGCGTGCACGGCATTTTTCCTGGCCGACGACGACCAATACGACGAGGAGCTCGAGCAGCTGCCAAAGTGTGGCAGTGAACGGACGGACCACTGCGAAGGCACTGTGGCCAAGTACTGCGTGCAGGACGGCAGCGGCCCTTTGCACGAGGCGTCATTCGATTGCGCGCTCGCCGGCGCCACTTGCTTCGAGTGGCAAACGGAATCGGGCGACCGCTGGGCTAACTGCCAAGCTCCACAACTCCAGTGCGAAGGGCCCGGCATGTCGTACTGCGATGGCACGCGTGCGGTCGTTTGCGAACAATCCGGCGGCGCGCTCAGTCCCTTCAGTCCCTGGGTTTTCGACTGCGCAGACGCCTGGGGCTCGCACTGCGTCGACAAAGACCGAAAAGGGGAAATTAGCTGCGAAGGACCGGTGGTCGGCGAGACGAAATGCGACGATGGCAAAGACGGCGACAGCGACGGCAAGGTCGACTGCGACGACGAGGATTGCCGGTGCGAGAGCAGATGCGACGACGGCATTGACAACGACAACGACGGCAGGGTCGACTGCGACGACGGCGATTGCAATTGCGACTGAAGCCTCTCGGCGCGGCGAACCGCCGTTGGCGCCGGCGTCGAACGCGGGCTCACTCAGAGCTTTGAGACGGCGCGCGAGCCCCCTGCCCGCTTACCCAACCCCCAATCAAACTCGCATCCAGCGATGTCAGGATGGGTTGGTTAGCGGGCGCGGTCCGCGCTGCATGGCGCGTAGCTCGAAGTGCGGGCGGGGTGCCGTGTGCGGACTAAGGTCCCGCGAACGAAAGAGCGGCTCCAAGATCGTGGAGCTCACGCTCAAAACAGCGCTTCGTCCTGAGACCGCTACGGCTACTTGCGTCCGAACCAACCGGCGGGGCAACGAGCGCTGGCAGCGGTCAGGGCGACAGGCTTTCGTCAGCCCCTGCCGAACCCCACGAGAACGCGAAGTCCGCTAGCTGGGGGTCGCTAACCCAGCGATCGCGTTCTCTTTGTGCGAAGGAGAGGACTTGAACCTCCATGGGAGTTACCCCGCTAGCACCTCAAGCTAGTGCGTCTGCCAGTTCCGCCACCTTCGCGAGGTGAGTAGTTCCGTGTACTTCCGTGCGTCACGGGGGTTGAGGAGCTCCCGCGTCGGCCAGCCCTCGAGCCCATCTGCTTGGGCCAATTCAGGGATTCCGAGAGCGGGCTGTCTACATCACCCGAGGCGAGCTCTGCAAGCCCAGAAGCGACACGAGTCGGCGGATGCGCCCGGATCCCAACAGTCATACCGGCCAGTCGCCCTGGAGTCAGCTTCAAGAGGAGCGGTCACCCGGTGTTTCGAGGGGTAAACCCTCGCTCCGAGGCGCAGCCCGCTCAGCGAGGGCTGCGAGCGACCGCAGCTGAGCTCGGCGCGAGGTTGGCGCCTAGCACCTCAATCACCTCACCCATCTCGAAGGGCTTGCGAACCCAGGCCGTGACTCGGTCGATCACTTCTTCTGGAACGCCGCTGGCGACCCCGCTGATCAGGATCACGGGGATGCCCGGACAGACTTCTTGCAGGCGGTCGAACGCACCGGCGACTTCACTGGCCAGCGGTGACAGGTCGATCAGGGCAGCGTCGAACGGGCCGGAATTGGTGAGCGCGGCGTTGAACTCCGCCTGCGAGCTGGCGACCACGACCTCCGCCCCGCGGGCGCCGAGCGCAAGCTCGACCAAGGAGCACACGGCCGCGTCGTCTTCGACCACTAGCACGCGGGCGCCGCGCACGAGCGATGGGGTCTGGTGCGAGGGACGAACGCTCGAACGCGCTTCGGCGATCGGCCAGCGCAGCTCGAACGCGGCGCCCGGGTTGGCGCGTGCAACACGCAGCTCACCACCACGACTGCGTGCGAGAGTTGCAGAATGGCGAAGGCCGACCCCTGCGCCGCCACGGCGCGTGGATTGCGGAGCGCTGAGCAGCGTGGCCACTCGATCCGGATCGATGCCCGGCCCTTCGTCGGCAACGCTGAACACGACGCTGCTGCCGACATCCGAAACGCTCACGATCACTTCGCCGCCCTCGGGCGAGAAGTCGATCGCGTTCAACAACAAATTCGTCAAGATTTGCAGCGCAGAGCTGGCGTGGCGCACCAACGCGTGACCCGGATCTTGCGAGTCGACCAAGACGCGCACGGAGCGAAGTTGAGCCTGCGGGGTCACACCGAGCGCTGCAGCAGACAGCACCGAGCGCGCTGAGCGCTGCTCGTTCTCGCGCTCGGGGATCTCGGCACCGATCGCGGAGCGAGAGATTTGATGTCCCAGGCGTGCATGGAGGCGCGCGACTTCGACCGCTTCACGAATGGCGTGCGAGTCTTGGCGATTGCATGCCACGTCGAGCCAACCGAGCACGACGGTCAAGGCATTCGATACCTCATGCAACGCGCCGGCCAAGTCGGCATCGCGAACTGGCCCGCTTGGAGGCGGAAGGCTGACTGGTGCACCCGAACGCATCACGCAAAAACCTTATTATGTGCGGAGATTGATCGCCAGTTCTTTCCCGTGACAAAACCAGCTTCGGTCTGATTACAGTGCAAGCGCACCCTCTAGAGTGAGTGCGTGAGTGAGACAAGCAGCCTCAGTCGATGAGTCAATTCAGCTGTGCTGGAATGAGAACATCGAACACGCCATCCTTGCCCGCGCGCGTTTCTGCAACCTGCAGCACGGATTGGGCGCTGAGATCGTCTTCGGTGGTGTACGCGCCGTCCTTCACATAGATGTAAGCCCGGACGAGGGCACCCGGGACGACATCCGCGCTGTCTGCCATCGTTACCGTGCCGCGGTACGGGACAGGAAGCGGCATGCTGACGCTCCCCAGGCCGAGCCCGTTTGGAGCGCGCACCTCGACGTTGGGCATCACTAGCCAGGCGAAGCCGGTGTTGGCGTTGGGACGCACGGTGATATCGAACGTCCCCGGATCGGTCTTCAGGGCGAAGTTGCCCGAGCTCGTCACTTCGGAGGCGGTCGCTCGCGGCACGAAGGGCGAGCCATCGAGCGACTCCAAAAGGTAGTCGGGCTGGCTGAGAGATTGCGGCGAAGGTGCTGCTTGCACCTGGGCAGTCGCGACCGGATCGCCCGAGGCATCGAGCACCTGGCCAAACACCGCAAGTGAACGACTCAACTCGATGAGCTTGCCCTGTTGCACCTCAGGCGAGCTGGGCACCGTCCACGTGCGAACGTCGGCCGCGAAGGTGGTGTCGTTGGTGCGACTCGGATCGATCGACAACAGGGGTACGGTCGAGACGCGGTACTTGCCGGGCAACAGGTAGACCTCGAACGGTTTCCCGTTGTCGCTCACGGTGACGGTACGCACGAACGAGGCCAACACGCCTCGGTCGAGACCAGTGATCTCGGTAGCAGCCAACGTGATGGTGGCCGCAACCGGCTGTGGCCCGACCTTGCCCGGGTCGATCTGACCGACGGACGTGACCTGGCCGAACACGCGAACGGGGGCAGGCAAAGAGCTGAAGCCAGTGAGAGTGCCGCTGCCCGGTTTGAACAGCCCGAGGGCGCTGCGCGCCATGAAGATCGTCGGCTTGGCGTCGGTGTCTGCCAAACCATCTGGGGGCGAAAGCCGAAGCAATTGATCCTGCTGCTGCAGGCTGGCGGCTCCCACTCCAGTTACGGAACTGTAAGCCAAAGTCGCTCGATAGTCCGTCTTGCCATCGTCGGTCTTGCTAGCGACCGTGAGCGGGACTCGATTGGAGATCACACGGCCACTCACTGGGTCGAGCATGTCGACCACCCAGCCATCGAGCGTCTCGCCTTCGCTCTGCCAGGACACGTGAAACTCGAACATCGATGGCTCTGGAAGGTCGATCCCCAGCTGCAACAGACCCGCTTTGATCTCCTGCTTCAGCAAAAGCTGCGGCGGAATAGGACAGCTTTGATCCGGCTGTCGCTTGGGTTCGACGTAAATGTCATAGAACCCGGGCGGCACGCTGACCGAAAAACCAAAGTAAGTGGCATCGCTGCTCACCTCCGATTGCACGATGGCGCGCGGCGAATACAACCCCAACTTGTTGGTCGCCGGGACTAGCGACAGCTGAGCAGGCATGCTCGTGTCACGGGTCGCCACCAGCTCGTTCCCGGCATCGCCGAAGAGCGCAGTGCAGCTTCGCTTCATGGCCGTCACTCGACCGGAAACCTGCGCAATCTGCCCGAGCTCCAGCGAGCCCTGGCCGTCGCTCACGTCTTTTGGAACCAGAAATTGCAAGCCCGCGATCGCGCTATTGTCTGCCGGCGGTGTGACCTCGAAGAGCACGGTCTGCAACGTACCGGTATTGGTACGGCACTGCATATCGACGCAGCTGCCTCCGCCGCAATCCGCAGCGGACTGGCATTGGTTGTGCGCAATGGCGCTCGGTGCCTCGCGAACCGACGCGACGTCGCACGCGCAGACCAACGACAGCAAAGGAGCTAGCAAGAACCAACGCTTCATGGCACTGCCGGAAGGGCGTTGGTGGGACAATTCACCAACGACATATCTGGAGGAGGATTGACGTTGACCGTCCACGTCACGATCGCGGCATCGTCGTCTGCGCGCCTCGGGTCGAGATGAGTGTTGTCGTTACTCAGAAAGCTATCGCTGTGAGCAACGATCAACGACACGAAGTGACAACCATCCGTCACTACCCCCTTCACGGGAGTCCAAGCGAAGGAGGCTTCGCGGCCCGTATTGTCATAAGTCGACGCAGGCAGCGTGAAGCCATTCAATGGGGACTCGCCGGGGTGGACTTGATAATCCAGAAAAAAGACGCCTCGGAGCTCGTCACCGGCATCCTCGGAACGGACTTGCACGGTAAATTGTGTGGGAACCTTGTTGGTGTACACGACCAGTATCCGAGTGGCGGTGGGCACCGCGCTGTATACGTTCAGCACCGGGCGCGTCTGACCGGGGGCTCGGTATTCCGGCGGATCGGCCACGATGCAACTCCCGGCGCCCAGCGTCATCGAGAGCAGTAATAGCGACCGCCATGCCAACGGCAAAACGCCGCTAATCTTGCTCGGATCCAGGCCGCGCCGTGACAGCCGTGTCGCGGCCACCCGCCCCTCGGGCTCTTTCTTCAGCCACGTCATCGTACTGCTCAAAACCGGGTGTTGCCCGCGCGGGGGGAAAATTGCCAGCGGGTTTCTGCGTACTCCGGGCTGAGCGCCAAAGTAAGCAAGCTGCGCAGCGAGGGCGCCGTGCGGCTCAACTCGGCCAACGCATTCGGCGCGCGGAGTTGCTCACGACTGACACCATCGTCAGCGGCGGCTTCGTTGAGGGCCACTGCCAGGTCACCCGCCACGAACAAACCTGCGCGGCGCACGGCAATGCGTGAAGCCGCGAGCGCGGCGTCGTAATCGAGAGCCTCTGGGTGGTCGCAGAGCTCGCGCAAGCGACGCTGGAAGCGCGCCGGGATGCTCTCCCACAATACTTCCGCCAAGTTGAGCACGCCGCCGGATTTGGTCTGACGCGGCGGACCGAACGCAAACCCGAGGCCCTTCAGCACGGCCCGCGCCTGCGACTCGGGCGAGCCGAACAACAAGGCGTATTGCGGGATAGAGGCTGCGAGCATTGCGCCGAGGTGGAAGCGTAGCTCGGGGGTGTCAGTGCGCACGTCCCCCGACAAAATCACCGCTGGCGGCGATAGTAGCGCCAAATTCACGGTGATCGCCCCGGCACTGCGCCGTTGAAAGAGCGGGGTTCGGGTCAGCGCCAGGGCTCTCGCCGCCCCCGCGTAAACGCGCGCCAGCGGCGTCGACGAGCTGAGCGGCACCCGCTCCATGCCCGTCACGCCGTAGGTGCTCGCGTCACGACGGAACACGTGCTCGGCCCCCTCCCAGACGATCGCCAGCGCTTCTTGCACCGGGCCGAGGCTGTCGCGGAAGAGCATCGCCCGAACGGCGTCGGGTTGCTCGACTTGGTCCGCCAAGGCGGGCGGTTCGATGCGCGCGCGCCCAGGCGTCAAGATCGCCAGCACGTGTTCGACCGCGCGCGCGTAAGTGGAGTTGCGATCGGCGAGCGCGGCTTCGTGGAGCTTGCCCACGGCCCATGCGTCACCGGGCGCCAAAAGCGCGACTCGCCGGCACACCATCACGAAATCTTGGGTGCGGCTGGTACGATTTTCGAGCTCCTTCACCAGCTCCACGCCCGCTTCCAGCGAGCCATCGTTGAGGGCTTGAAAGAGCGCCGATTCGCCGGCGCTGGCGGCAGGGAAATAGCCGCTTTGGCGCAACGGATCGTGCTGCCGCAGCGACGCGGGAGGCTGCTGCGCACTGACGAGGGGCGACGGAGATTGCTGCGTGCTGACCAGGGGCGACGGGGATTGTTGCGTGCTGACGAGAGGCGACGCCATCTGCTGCGTGCTGCTCAGCGTGGGCGGCCGCACACTTTGCACCGGTTGCGGGCGGATGCTCTGCCCTCGCTGCGGGGGCGCGACCTCTTCGACGGCCGGCGGCGCGACCGAGTAGCGACCCGACACGGCGGGCCGCGCGTTGGCCAGACTAGGCGGTGTGGGTTTGTCATAGACCGGGCTCGGCGGCGGGTTGCTCATCGGGTCGCCGATACTTTCGCCGAGTGAGGGGAGCTGCTGCGACTGTCGCGTCAACGGCGGCGGCTCTGCTTTCTGGGCGGCCTCGGCCGCCAAAACCGCCGAAACCGCCGCTTGTCGCATCGAACCCGACGAAAGCAGCGTGCTCGAAAGGAAAGCGGGGGCCGCCTCTTCCCGCGGCGCGGTGGCCGAAAGGCCCAAGCCACGCTCGGTGAGCACATTGGATTCGCCCATCTCGGCCGAGAGCAGCGTGGTGGCTTGCGGGCGCTCGGGGCGGTGGCGCAAGCTCTCGATGCGGGCTTGGTCGCGCGTTTCGGGTTCGCTCAACGCGATCGCCAAGTAACCGCGCGCGCGATCGGCGTTGTCGAGCACGAAGGCGACCTCGGCCGCCCGCAGCGCGACCTTGCCGCGCGTTCGTAGCCCGTGCAAATCCCCACCCAAGGCGACGTCGAACAAGCGCAGAGCATCGCTCGGCAGGCGTTCGGCGCGGCGTTCGGCCAAGCCGAGCGCGATCAGCGGTCGTTCGCCGAGTTCGTTCCAGATGCGCTCGAGTTCCGCTTCACCGGAACCGGCGCCCGCGGCGACGTCCAACGCTTCGGCTACCAAGAACGTGCTCAGCTCGGCTTGTTCGATGCTGAGGGGCCCGCGAATGCGACGTAACTCGGCCACGGTGACGCGCGCGTCGGCGGCGTCACCGGTGCCTTGGCTGCGATACTCCAACTCGCGCGCCAAGAGCTGAGCCGTGGCCGACTCGGGCGCGATGCGCGCGGCACGGGTGGCCAATGCCTGCGCCAAGTCGGCCTTGCCTCCCGCGAGCCAGGCGCGCGCTCCTTCGACGAGCCAATCCGCTCGCTGTTGCGCGGGGCCTGTCGAGGCAGTGGCCAACTCATCCAAGGCCTCCGCCAGAGTTTGGGGGCTACCGCGGCGCCGCTCGACTTCGACGGCGAGTTCGAGGAGCTTGGGCGATTGAGCCCACGCGCCCATCCCCTCCAGCACGCGGCGCGCGGAATCGACGTCACCACCGGCTAGGTACGACTCGCAAGCGCGGCGCGAGAGATCGGCCGCTTCCGCGCGATCTTGCGCAACGGCACTGGCGCGCAGCCAGAGCGGCGCCGCACGCAACGGCGCGCCCAGCCGCTCGTGAAGATCCGCCAGCACGCGCAACACACTCAGATGATCGCCGGAGGCGGCCAACAGCGCTTCCAGCTCCGAGCGCGCTTCGTCGGCGCGGCCTAGGCGCTGTTCGAGGAGCGTCGCGCGGCGCAAGCGGATGCGGCGTTCGTCGTCGGCGACATCGGCGAGTGCTGCGCGGCGCGCCAAAAGCGCCACGAGCGCCTCGTAGTCCCCGATCTTTTCCAGCTCGCGTTCGACGACCGCCAGCGCCTCGAGATCATTCGGATCGAGCTCCAGCACCTGGTGGTAGCGGCTGAGCGCAGCGCTCTCGTCGCCGAGTTCGGTGAGCAACGCGGCGACCTGGCGCAGCACGAGCACTCGCTGGCTCGGCTCGCGTGTCGCGTCCGCTAGTTGCGCGAGCGCTTCGGCTTGCCGTGACTGATCGCCGATTTGCCGCGAAAAACCGACGATATCGGCGAGGATCGCCGGATCGCCAGGATGGTCGAGCAGCACGTGGCGCAAGAGCTGAAGCGCGCCTTCTGGATCTCCGCGCCCGCCGATCAGCGAGGCGAGTTCGGCAGTCAAACGCGCGCGGGCGGCCGGCTCCAGCTCGGAGTCGCCCAGCTCGGCTTCGAGCAGCAGCTCCAAGTCATCGCGCCGACCCGTTCGGCGTAGCACCTCACACAGCCGATCGAAGATCGCGCGCCGAGCGAGGGGGGTTAGCCCCTCGATTGCGCGCGCGCGGCCCAGCGCCAAGATGGCTTGCTCCGGATCTTGCGCCGCGTCGGCGGCGTCGGCGATAGCGAGCAGCGCCTCCACGCGGTCACCCACCGGGATTGCATCGAGTACGGCTTCGAGCAGCTCTGGATCGCCGAGCGCACGCGCGCTCGCTTCCGCGCGCCGCACGAGGCTGGCATTTTCAGGTTCCTTCTTGGCGGCGGCCACCAATAGCCGGGCCTCCGAGCGGTGGTCGCCGAGCGCGGTCGCCAAGCGCGAACCGAGATCCAACACCGTGGGACCCGCACCGCCGAATTTCTGCGCCGCCAGATCCACCAGGCTCGCGACCAGCGCCGAGCCACCCGCGCCCACCGAGGCCAGGCTCGCGGCGTACGGAAAGAGCTGCGTGAATTCCTCCAAATCGCCGTCGCATTGCACCGCGCGCGCGAGCGCGGTGACCGCCACTTTCGCCGAGCCGAAGGTCTCCAGCGCGGCGATCGCGCAGGCAATCGAGATGCGCGCGCCCTCCGGGCCGTCCATCTTCGGCAAGAGCGAGGAGATTGCCTTGTCGAAGCGCAATTCGAGCGTCTCCCGGTCGTCGATCGACGTGACGAGCAGGGCCCGCAATGCATCCGAGAGCGACTGCACGAGTTCGACTTCCGGGCGCACCGAAAGCGCGCGCAGCAGCACCTCGATACGTTGCCGCTTTCCCTCCTCGCTCGAACCGGCAAAGAGTGCAGCACGGCGTAGCCAAGCCGCCCGCGCCTCGGGCGTCGGATGCTTGAGCGCGACGCGCTCGATCGCCCGCACGACCTCGGCGCTTTGTGCCGATCGCTCGGCCAGGCGCGCCATGATCACGAACGCGACGCCCTCGGAAGGAACGGCCTCGAAGGCGCGCACCGCATGCGCCAAGGCCAAATCGGTTTCATTGCGCTTCTCGAGCTGGCGCGCCGCGCGATAGTGCACCGCTCGCTCCCCGTACGGCCCGAGCGCGGCATCGGACAAGCGCTGGTACAGCTTTTCCAAGGCCGGAACTTGCTCGTCACTCGCAGCGCGTTCCGCGACGGCCAGCACGTCGGTGCGCGATGGATCGAGCTCGAGCGCCTGGCAAGCGATGCGAAATGCGTCCTCGAGTTTACCGGCCGAGAGCGCGACGGTGGACGCAATCGCCAGCACGCGCGCGGTATCTTTGCTCTTGGGACGACGAGCGGCGAGGTCGCGCAGCGCGCCGAGCGCGGCTTCCGGCCCCGCAAAGGACACGAGGTCACTCGCAAAGCATTCGACGCCGCGTTCCGGGTTCAGCGCGGCAGCGCGTTCCCAGGCGCGCACTGCGCGCGGCACGTCCGCTGCGAAATCGAAATAGGCCGCGCCCACTTCGCGCCAGGATAGTGCGGTGCCCGCTTGATCGGCATCGACGGAGCCACTCAAAGCCTCGGCACGGGCCTCCAAAAGCGCTATTTCGCCGTCGGAAGTCTTGGTCGGCAGAGCCACATCGAGTTCGGTGAGCACGAGCGAGGCTTTGGCGCCCTCACGCACTGCGCGCAACAGCGCGCGCGCCGAACCATCGGCGTCGCCCGCCATGCGTCGACGGCGCGCCAAGTCGAGCAACAAATCCGTGCGCTCGTCGCCAGCGACCCCGGCCGCCAGGTAACGCTCGATGGCCGCGATGCCGAGCCCACGCTCGCCGGTGATATCCGCGACCGCCAGGACCGAATGCCGCAACGCGGGCGAACGGGGACCAATGACATCGAGCGCGCGACGAGCGAGCCCGCCGGCGCGTGCGGGATCGAGCCGGGCCAGGGTACGCAGCGCGACGTCGATCAACTCCGACAGGCTTCCCAGCGGTTCGGGCTGCGACAATAGCCAGGCCAAGGCATCCGCCAAGCGCGAGCCATCCGCCGCACGGGTCACGTGCTCGAGCCGCGCGCGCGCGGCTTCCAAGTCCCCGGGGCGCAGCGCGATCAGCCGCTGTGTGAAGGCCATCGACAACAGCGGCTCGCCCAGGGCCTCGTAGGTGCGGGCCAGCGCCCGGCACAATTCCGCGCGCGGAACGATCACGCCCATCGCCCGCTCCATGGCCTCCGCGCCCCAGCGATCCGCCGAGAGCAAGCCCACCTTCGCGCGGGCGGCCACCGGGCGCGCGAGCGAAGGATCGGCATGACACGCTTGATCGGCGGCGGCTCGCGCCAGGCCGAGCTCGCCGCAAGCGAGCAGCTCTTCGGCCGCGACGCTGCTCAGGATGGCGCGAAATGACGGAGCGAGTTGGGCGGCGACGCGCAGCAGAGCGCGAGCGTGCAGGGCGGTCGCTCCCCGCCCGGCAGCGAGCAAGAGCGCGAGGCACCAAGCAGCGGCGTTCGAGCCAGATTCGTCGACCAGCGGCGAAAGCTCGGCCAAAGCTCCAGCCACGTCCCCGCGGCGGCGACGCAGATTCGCGCGCAGTAAGCCGAGCCGCGCGCGCTCCGCCGCAGAAGCCGCGCGCTCGCTCGCGCGTTCGAGCTCCGCCTCGAGCTCCGCGAGCCGCCCGCTGCGCATCAAGACGCGCTCGAGCGCGATCTGAAAGCCGCGATCGCTCGGTACCAACCGACACAGCTCGCTCAGCACGGTGCTCGAGCGGTCCGCTAGATCCGGACGACCTTGGAGCAAGGAGGCCACGCGCGCCAAGAGCTCCACGCGATCCGTGCCCGTCGCTTGCGAGAGTTCGGCTTCGGCATTGCGCAGGGCCTCGCCCTGGGCGGTCACCCGGGGCTCGAGGCGCTCTTTTGCCGACTTCGCCGCTTCGTCGGCTTCGTGCTCGAGCAGGCGCGACCACGCCCAGCTGGCCAAAGCCGGATCGGACAGGCGTTCTTCGGCGAGCGCGGCCAACTCACGCAAGCAGGCGTTGCGCTCGGGACCAGTGTCGTTCTCGCCGATGCGAATCAAGGCCTCGAGCAAGGGCGCGTGATCGCGGGAAGTGCTGGCGTGGTTGCGCAGCAAGCTCTTCGCCTCGGCATTGCCGGGGTCGCAAACCAACGCTTCGATCCAGGCTTCTACGGCCCGATCCGGGCGCCCCAAGGGCCCCGCATACAAACGGCCCAGAGCCAACCCGACGCTCGCGCGCTCACGCCCCCCGAGCCGATCGCAGGCGAGCTCGAGGCGGGCCGCGTACAGCTCGTGAAGTCCCGTGCGCTCGAGCAGCTCATCGAAGCCGAGCTCGCCCGCAGGCGCTGCAACGTCTTTGCGCTCGATCGCCGCGAGCACGCTCTCGAGGTCGACCTGCGCGTCGCAGCGAGCGTCGAAGGCCGCCCCCAACGCGCGTGGCAAATCGCCGTCGCCAATCGCGGCGCGCATGCGTTGCAGCTGCACCGGCGTCCCTTCGGCGCCCAGCGCTAGTGCGTGCTCGCGGTGCACCTCGTCGGCGGCGCCGGCCCGACTACGCAGGGTCAGCACGTGCGCCAGACGACTTGCCGCGGGGCCCGATTCGGGGGCCATCTCATAAGCGCGCAATAAATTTTCGAACGCGCTCGAGCGCTCGCCCATGCGATCGCGACGCTCTGCGGCCTCCAAGTAAGCGTGCGCAGCGGCGGCGCCCGACATCACTTGCGGAGCCCACGCGCCGATCGCACCGAGCAGCTCAACCGCCTGAGATTCAGCCGGATTGTCGGCTGCGGCGAGCGTGAGCGCCTCGCGCTGCCCTTCGGCATCCCCGGCACGTCCCAGGAGCACGGCAACGCGCAGGTGCAGCGCGGCCGCATCGGGGCCACTCTTGCCGTTCAACAGCGGGCGCAAAGTGATCGCAGCGAGCGAGGGTTCTCCGAGACTCGCGAACCAACCGGCCAGCTCTTCACGCAGGATCGGATCTTCAGCGATCAAAAGCGAACGACGCGCGTAGCGTGTGGCCAGCTCGAGCTCGGTGCCGCGCGCGGCCAGGGCGCGCGAAAGTGACGACGCGGCGACCCGCTCTCTTTCCCCGTCACCGCCTGCGCTGGCGGCCGTGAGGCGCGCGCTCAGCGTCGCGAGTTCTGCGCGCGGCCCAACGCGATGGGGCACCGGCATATCGAGCTCGTAGCGCTGCAGAGCCAGCGACGCGGCAGAATGCGGCCCTTCCCTGCCCAGCCATTCGGGAGGCGGTGGGGTGCGATGCTTCGGTCGCTCGGTACTGAGTTTACCCGGCGCATCGCCGAGCACACCCGAAGCAGGTTCGAGCACAGCTTCGTTGGGCAGGTCTTCGTTCATCGCGTGCGTGGGCCCCTGACTGAGCCCCACAGCACAATATAGCGAAACCCGTTGGCGTCCCGCCTTCTCGGTTGAGATCGCGAGCGGCGAACGGAAATCCGCCTCCATGGCAAAGCGCGCGGAGGGGCTTGTACCGAGCCCGGATAGCGGATTACCCTCCACGGGCCGCGCTGGGCTCCCAGGCGGCGGAGGCATTTCATGCGACGTTTCAACCGCTTTGCGCCGTTTTCCCAACTTGCCCTCTCGGTCGCCATCGGCGCCCTGGGCGTCACCCTCTTTGCGGCGCCCGCCCACGCGGCTGACCCGGCCAAGCCCGCCGCTGCCAAAGCAGCGCCGGCCACGGCGAAGGCGACCGCTGCGCCCACGGCGAAAGCCGCCGTGGCTACGCCGGCCGCGAAGGCGCCCACGGCTACCGCCCCCGACAAAAAGACCAAAGACCTGGCCCGCAAAGCCTACGGTGAGGGCGAAAAGGCCTACGCGGCAGGCGATTTCAGCGCCGCCTACACCGGCTACAGCAAAGCCAACGACCTGATCCCTTCCGCCCAGGCGTCGTACTGGGCCGCCAAATCCTTGGACCAAGGCGGAAAGACGGACGACGCGATCAAGGGCTACGAGGCTCTGCTGGCAGATCCGAACGTGAGCAAAATCGGGGAAGACAAGCTGGCCGATGCGCATGCGCGCCTAACCGCGCTGAAGGCCTCGTTGGTCGGTGAAGTCACGGTCAGCACTGCCGCGCCGGGCGCGGTATTGCTGGTCGATGGCGCCCCGCAACCCGGCCCCTTGCCCACGGTGCTGAAGCTGAGCCCCGGTCCGCACAAGTTGACGCTCACGGCGGAGGGCTACGACGCCAAAGAGGTGGATTTGCAGGTGCAAGCCGGCACCAAAGTGCAGCAGTCGGTCGAAATGGCGCCGCACGCACCGCCCCCGCCCCCGCCGGTACCAGTAGCTGAGGTGGCGCCCCCCCCGCCCC
>Ga0247777_1000039_pt1 | contig 73119 bp, 46 predicted proteins | sample UWRJL154409C5_FD_179937 | JGI IMG/M metagenome (GOLD analysis project Ga0247777, IMG submission 179937) | Plant litter microbial communities from Arlington Agricultural Research Station in Wisconsin, United States - UWRJ-L154-409C-5 | ecosystem: Environmental > Terrestrial > Plant litter >... | reverse complement strand
TCTCCACCAGCTCGAGCATTTCCTTGTCTTCGACCGCGTCACACTTGTTCAAGAACACGACGATCTTGGTCAAGCCGACCTGGCGAGCGAGCAGCACGTGCTCGCGCGTTTGCGGCATCACGCTGTCGAGAGCCGACACGACCAGGATCGCGCCGTCCATCTGGGCCGCGCCGGTGATCATGTTCTTGATGTAATCCGCGTGGCCGGGGCAATCGACGTGGGCGTAGTGACGGCCCGCCGTCTCGTACTCCACGTGGCTCACCGCGATCGTCACCGTCTTCGTCTCGTCGCGCACGATGCCGCCCTTGGCGATGTCGGAGTACTTGATCTCTTTGGCGAGACCCTTCTTCGACTGCACCTTCACCAGCGCTGCGGTCAGCGTGGTCTTACCGTGATCGATGTGACCGATCGTGCCGACGTTGACGTGCGGTTTGGTGCGTACGAATTTTTCCTTGGCCATCTCCCGAGCTCCTTAATTGGTTCCGCGAATACGCGCGACGATCTCTTCTTGCACCGCGGCCGGGGTCGGCTCGAAGTGCGAAAACTGCATGGTGTACGTCGCACGCCCTTGCGTCTTGCTGCGCAGGTCCGTGGAGTAACCGAACATGGTGGCCAGGGGCACCTCGGCCGTAACGACCTGGGTGTTCTTGCCGCGCTGGCTCATGCCCTGGATTTTGCCGCGACGCGAGTTCAGATCGCCGATCACGTCACCTAAATTTGCGTCCGGGGCGACGACCTCGACCGCCATCACCGGTTCCAAGACCTGGAGCCCGGCACGCTTGGCGGCCTCCTGGAAGGCCATCGACGCGGCAACCTCGAAGGCGGGACCCGATGAGTCCACCTCGTGGTAGCTGCCGTCGAACAGGCGGGCCTTGATGTCGTTCATCGGGAAGCCGGCCAGCACACCGCGGCCCATGGCCTCGCGGATGCCTTTTTCGATCGAAGGCACGAATTCCTTGGGGATGATGCCGCCGACCAGGGCGTTCTCGAACACGAAGCCCGAACCGCGCTCACCCGGCTCGATGTCGATCTTCACGTGGCCGTACTGGCCGTGGCCACCCGATTGACGGATGAACTCACCCTCCGCGGTGGCCTTCTTGCTAATGGCCTCGCGGTACGAAACTTGGGGCTTGCCGACGTTGGCCTCGACCTTGAACTCGCGGCGCAGACGGTCGACGATGATTTCCAGGTGCAGCTCGCCCATGCCGGCGATGATGGTCTGCCCGGTGTCTTCGTTGGTGTAGGTGCGGAACGAAGGATCTTCGTAGGCGAGCTTGCCCAGGCTGATGCCCAGCTTGTCCAGATCCGCCTGAGTCTTCGGCTCGATCGCGATCGAAATCACGGGCTCGGGGAAGATCATCTTCTCCAGCAAGATCGGCGCTTTTTCGTCGCACAGGGTGTCACCGGTACGGGTGTCGCGCAGACCGACGGCCGCGTAGATGTTGCCGGAGAAACACTCCTTCAACTCTTCACGCTTGTTGGCGTGCATGCGCAAGATGCGCCCCAGCCGCTCACGCTTGCCGCGCGACGTGTTCATCACGGCGGTGCCGCTGGTGAGCTGACCCGAGTACACGCGGAAGAAGGTCAGGTTGCCGACGAACGGGTCGTTGGCGATCTTGAAGGCGAGCGCGGCAAAGGGCGCGTTGTCATCGGCAGGGCGCTCGATGATCTTGTCCTCTTTGTTCGGGTCGTGACCCTTGACGGGCGGGATGTCGATCGGCGACGGCAGGAAGTTCACCACCGCATCCAGCAGCATCTGCACGCCCTTGTTCTTGAAGGCGGAGCCGCAGAACACGGGCACGAATTTGAAGCCGACCACGGCCTTGCGAATGGCCGCGTAGATCTCGTCATTGCTGACGTCAGCCACGCGGCCGTCCAAGAACTTCGCCATGATGGCGTCGTCCATATCGGCGCAAGCTTCGATCAGAGACTCGCGCAGCTCGACGCACTTGTCTTTGATATCGGCCGGAATCGGCTGCCAGGCGTACTTCGCGCCCAGCGAATCATCGTCGAAGATCGCGGCTTCCATCCGGATCAGATCGACCACGCCGATGTGCAGCTCTTCTTGACCCACGGGCCACTGCACCGGCACCGGCGTGACGCCCAAGCGGTCCTTCATCGAATCCAGATTCATCTGGAAATCGGCGCCGGTCTTGTCGAGCTTGTTCACGAACGCGATGCGCGGAACGTTGTACTTGTCGGCTTGGCGCCAGACGGTCTCGCTCTGCGGCTCGACACCGTTGCCACCGTCGAACACTGCGACCGCGCCATCCAATACGCGCAAGCTGCGCTCGACTTCGATCGTGAAGTCGACGTGGCCGGGCGTGTCGATGATGTTGATGCGGTGCTTCTTGGCCTCGTTCGGGCCAAACAGCGGCGTCCAAAAGCAATTGATCGCGGCCGCCGTGATGGTGATACCGCGCTCTTGCTCTTGCTCCATCCAATCGGTGGTCGCGGCGCCTTCGTGCACCTCGCCGATCTTGTGGTTGATGCCGGTGTAGTAGAGGATCCGTTCGGTAACGGTCGTCTTGCCGGCATCGATGTGGGCCATGATGCCGATGTTGCGCGTGCGTTCGAGCGTGGTTTCGCGGGCCATGGTCGGGGTTTTGGCTCTTCAAGTCGCTTCGGACGATGCATAGACGAAACCCCCTCCAACCTTCGGGTTCCCTTTTTCGGGAACCGCTATAACGGCTGGAAGGGGTTCGGGGTATTGCGAGGTGCGCCCGCGTTCGCGAGCAGCGGTTTCGAATAACCCGATCCTATGTCGTCTTCTTCATCTTGCTTGGAGCAACTCCTACGCGCTGAAGCCTCAGAAACTCGAAAATCGTTTGGGGCCGGGGCCCCAAAGTCGGGGGTGGGGCCCCGCTGGATTCACTCCAGCGGATGCGGGGGAGAATCCCCCGAAGACAGAAACGAGATCACCAGCGATAGTGAGCGAACGCCTTGTTCGCGTCAGCCATCTTGTGCGTGTCGTCCTTCTTCTTCACGGCGTTGCCACGCAGCTGAGCGGCATCCACCAGCTCGGCAGCCAGGCGCTCGCGCATCGTCTTCTCACCGCGGTCGCGCGAGTAGTTGACGAGCCAGCGCATGCCGAGAGCGACGCGACGCTCGGGACGAACCTCGACCGGAACCTGGTAGGTGGCACCACCGACGCGGCGGCTCTTCACTTCGAGGCGCGGCTTCACGTTGTCGAGCGCCTTGCGGAAAACCTCCAAGGGGTCTTCCTTGAAGCGAGCGCTGATCACTTCGAACGCACCGTACAGGATGCCTTCGGCGGTGGACTTCTTGCCACCGATCATCAACGAGTTGGTGAACTTGGCGACCAGCTTGTCCTTGTACTTCGGATCGGGCGTGATCTTGCGCTTCGGAACGTCTCTACGGCGGGGCATCGCGATATCCTCTTAGTACTTATTGCTTGGGGCGCTTCACGCCGTACTTCGAACGGCTGCGATTGCGGGTAGCTTTGTTGGTGCTGCTGGGGCCGGCGGCGCCCGACGCATCGAGCGTGCCACGAACGACGTGGTAGCGAACGCCCGGCAAGTCCTTCACGCGGCCACCGCGGATGAGCACGACGCTGTGCTCCTGAAGGTTGTGACCTTCACCCGGGATGTAGCTGATCACTTCCATGCTGTTCGTGAGGCGCACGCGACACACCTTGCGAAGCGCCGAGTTCGGCTTCTTCGGAGTGGTCGTGTACACGCGCAGGCACACGCCGCGCTTTTGCGGACAGGAACGGAGCGCAGGGGACGCAGTGCGCGTCTTGATGACTTCCCTGCCGAGACGGATCAGCTGTTGTACTGTAGGCATTCGAAAAAAAACCCTTTTACGGCGCCGGTGGAGAAATGAGTGGGCCGGTTTTGGGGGAACGGGAGGGTAGCCGCGCCACTTGCTATGTCAAGAGGCGTTCCGCGCACCGCGAGTGCGGCGTCAGGAGGGCGCGCCTCATACACCCATTTCAGCGCCCGTGCCACTCCATGATCATGGAGCCGGTCGCCCGGTCACTGATCTATCAACTCGGGAGCCACAGGCCCACCGGCCGACATAGCATTTCCAGCCAAATTCTCAGCGATACCGGGTTTGCCGGGCGCGGCGAGCCAAGACCAATTTTGGATCAGAAGCCGGCGACTCGGGGGCTCGAGCGTCACCGGACCCTCTCCCAAGAAGACGGCCCGCGAGTCGGCTCCCGCCCGACGGGTCAGCACCGCACGCAGGCTGAGCTCATCGCGGTGGGCGGGACCAAAGGCGAACAGCACGCGCTGCCCGCCCGTGCGCCCGAAAAGGGCCGCCTGGGACGTGGACCAACTGCTGGGCGTTGGTTCGATCAGGAGCAAGCGCGAGAAGAAGGTCGGTTCTTGAGCGGCGATGATGGCCGCGTGATCTGCGCCCAGCTCGAATCCGGAGAACACGACGGGCCCCGCTGCAACGTACACACCATAGCGTCGCTTGAGCTCGCCCAGCGCGGCGCGCAACTCACGCGCCGTGTCGTCGGGCGTGCCGAACGTGTAACGCGGATCGCTGGTCGTGAAATCAGGGCGCGGCACGCCGCGTGGGCAAAGGACGAAAGGATTGGGCCCGGCGATGCTGCGTAGCGCCGCGCATGCCCACTCCGCGCGATCAGCAGAACCGTGCAGAGCGATCACGATCGAGCGCGCTGATTTCGCTCCGAGCGGCACCGCAAGCGCGGATTTGCCGAAACCCGGAACGTCCAATTCGACGAGCCAACTACTGGCCGCGAGCGGAGTCAGCTTTGGGCGGTGCGCGCCTGCTTTGGGCTGCTCGTGCTTGCAGGCCGCGCAAGCCAGCAACGCGCTCAGAAACAGCGCGACACGCAGGACCGCCGTCGAACGACTCGGCGATTCACAGGCGCGCCTGACCACGACACAGATCGTCCCACAACTTTCGCGTCAACACCACATAGCTGTCGTTCTGTCGCACCCACAGCGACTCACCTCGATCACTCGGCTCACTTGCAACAGCGCTCGCGAGGTCGAGTGCGCGTTTCTTGATCTTGAAGGAGCTCGTGTGTTCGAGCGACGGCACCGAGCGTACGAAGCACGGGCGCGCATGAGTCGGCAGTGCGAGTGCGGCGCGGGCCATGCTCCGGGCGTCGAAGGGGCCCTCGGAAACGACTTCGGCAAAACCGGCGCGCCCCGGGTAGCCGGGGACCGCTACGCCGAAGACGGCGACTCCCGGAAAACCCAAAGCCGCGTCGAGCACGCGCTCGACCTCGAGCGCCGAGACATTCTCTCCCTTCCAACGGAAGGCGTCGCCCAAACGATCGACGAAGTAGAAATAGCCCGAGCGATCACGGCGCAGCACGTCACCGGAGCGGAAGTAAGCGTCGCCCGACTCGAAGACGTCATACGCGATGCGCACCGCCGACGCCTCGCGATCGGTGTAGCCGCGAAACGCACCGTGCGGATCGGCTTCGCTCGGGAACACGCGGAACAAGAGCTCACCGGGCTCGTCCGCAGCGCAATCGCGGGCGCGACCATCGGCACCGCGCAAGAGCGAATGCTGCTCGTCGTCGAGCCGCGCCAAGCGAAAGCCGCGTCGACGCTCGAACGGCACGTGTCCGAGCGAGCCGACCGTACCGGTGAGATTGAGGATCGCGGCCGGCGCTTCGGTGGATGCGTAAAACTCGCGGATCAGTGGCTGCCCGAAGCGACGCTGGAACTCTGTCCACACCCGTGCTTCGAGTCCGTTGCCGACCGCCACGCGCAAACAGAGCCCACGTTCGGCTTCGGTCGGCAGAGAGTGCACCAGCGCGCGGCAAACATCGCCGATGTAGAGCGTGGCAGTAGCGCCGTAGCGCCGCAAATCCGCAGCGAATTCGCGAGCACTGAACTTCCGGCGTAAGGCAATCGGCACGCCGGCAACGAGCGCCGCGCCGACGCCGATCAAGAGCGCGCTGGAGTGATGCAGCGGCAGTGCGCAGTAAAGTTTGTCGCCCGCCCGAAACTCGAAGGCCACGCTGCCGAAGATCGTTGCCGCCGCGCGCGCGCGCTCGTGACTGACGCGGCATGGTTTCGGTAGTCCCGTCGTGCCCGAGGTGAAGATGAACACGAAGTCAGCCTCTGGATCGGCGCGCGGCGCCTCGAGTTCGACGGCTTGCTCGGCCAGTCGCTCGAGCTCGCCCGGACCGAAGTCGAGCACGCGACCCGCGAGCCCGGACGCTTCTGGTTCGGACCAGGCCTGGAGCACGACGCTCTCGACCATCGACAAGCGCGGTGCCACCGCGCGCAACGCGTGAGCCAATGGCTCACCGCGCAAATCGGGATGGATCAGCGCCGCGGCCGCACCGGCGTAGCTGATCGCCAAAATCAGCACGAGGTAGGCGGGCGAATTGCCGCCGATCAGCGCCACGACATCGCCGGGCAGAACGCCCGCGTCGACCAGCACGCGGGCGCAGCGTCGAGCACGCCGCGCGGCCTCCGAAAAGCTCAGGATCTCGTCGTCCATTTCGCAGAACGGCGCGTCCGGCGTGCGGGCCGCATGGGCCTCGAGCCAGGCGATGAAGGGCGCGGTGCCCGACGCTTTGGCGCGCCGGACCGCGGGCAGCACGCGCTTCACCAGCACCGGGAGCCGCGAAAGTTCCGAGTAACGCTGCGCAAACCATGCGGACCTGGGCCGTGAGCTCACGGCACGCAGCCTGGGATCGCAGAGGGGTGCTCGTCAACGGGCTGCGATGAGGGGATACTTTGCGGCAGGCATGCGCGAGTACAACTTCGACGGCCTGGTCGGTCCGACGCACCACTACGCGGGGCTCAGCTACGGCAACCTGGCCAGCACCCAGAGCCGCGGGCAAGCGGGTGATCCGCGCAGCGCCGCCCTCCAGGGGCTCGAGAAGGCGCGCTTCTTGGCCAGCTTGGGCGTTGCGCAGGCGCTCTTACCGCCGCCGCTCCGCCCTAATTTACGCGCGCTGCGTCGTTTGGGATTTTCGGGCGTGAGTCGCGACGTGCTGCCGCGTGCGCTGCGCGTCGCGCCGGAGCTGCTCGCGCTCACCGGGAGTTCGTCCTCGATGTGGGCGGCGAACGCCGCTACCGTCGCGCCGTCGCGCGATACCGCGGACGGGCGCGTGCATTTCACGCCGGCGAACTTGAGCTCGATGTTCCATCGCAGCCTCGAGGCGGAGAGCACGACGGCCACCCTGCGCGCCATCTTCGCGGATAGCGAGCGCTTCGTCGTGCACGATCCGCTGCCCGCGGGCGCGCTCTTCGCGGACGAGGGGGCCGCCAATCACACGCGCCTGGTGACGAGTCAGGCCGTGCTGCACGTGTTCGGTTGGGGGCGCGCCGCTGATCAGAGCGCGTCGCCGCGCGCCTTCCCTGCCCGGCAAACGCGCGAGGCGAGCGTGGCATGTGCGCGCTTGCATGGCCTGCGCGAAGATCAGCTGTTATTTTTGCAACAAGCCCCCGAGGGCATCGATCACGGCGCATTTCACAGTGACGTGCTGTGCGTCGGCAACGAGCAACTGCTCTTGGTTCATGAGCTGGCCTTCGCGGGCGCGGCACCGCTGGCCGAGCTACGCGCGCGGCTCGGCGATGAGTTCGAGCTGATCGTGGCCACGAACGCAGAGTTACCGGTGGCGGATGCGGTGCACGCCTACCCTTTCAATTCACAGCTGGTCAGCTTGCCCGAGGGCGGCATGGCCATCGTGGCCCCCGAAGAGAGCCGGACAACCCCCAGCGCACGCGCATTCTTGGAACGCGTGTTGAGCGAACGAAACTCGGTGCGCGCCGTGCACTACGTGGACGTGAACGGCTCGATGAAGAACGGTGGCGGGCCGGCCTGCCTACGTCTGCGCGTACCGCTGACCGAAGACGAAGTGCGAGCGATCCCCGCGCGCGTCGTGCTCGACGACGCATTGTACGAAGCCGTGCGCGCCTGGATCTTGCGCCACTATCGCGATCGCGTCGCGCCCTCGGATCTGGGGGATCCGGATTTTTTCGACGAAAATCGACGCGCATTGAGCGAGCTGTCCGCGCTGCTCGACGTGCCAATCGATTTGTACGAATAGCGCTCGGCGCTATTCTTTGAACCACAGCGAGTACAGCTGACCGCGCGTCGACGGCGGACGCGTGCGGCTCACCACTTTCCGGAAGCCGAGCTGACCGAGCTGGGCGTCGTTGCGAAAGCATTTGTCCTCGGTGACGGCGATCTCGGCCACGCGCGCCAATGATTCGGTCCAGTCCTCCGGCATCGGCTGCGCAGGCTCACCGGGGAAATCGCGCTGACGCGGCCCGTACACCGGCACTCGCAAACTGGAGACCGGATATAACCCCGTGGGGTAAGAGCCCGAACAAGAGAACACGGCCACCGTGTCGTTGAACGGTCCCTCCGGCGGCTTTTCTGGCATCTTCGCCAGGCGCATGCCGCCCGGCGAGCCCATGCTCTCCGCGCGCCGCAACGCGAAGTCGTAGAACATGATGTCGCCCGCGAGCGAATCCGTGCCCTTGCTCTTCGGCGCCCACAGGATGTGCGTGGCCCCGAGCGAGCGGCACAAATCGAACACGGCGCGCGGTGATGGCTGCAGGCCGTAGCTGATGCCGTATTCGAACGGGAAGCGATCCATGATCGACTGCGCTTCCAGACCCAAGTGGTTGTTCTCGTCGTGGACGAGCACGCGGGCGTGCTTCGGTAGCACGCTGGCCACGGTCTGGAATTGCCCCTGAACTCCGAAGCGTTTCTCGTAATTGCCCTCGAAGCCGGCCGAGAGCAAATCGATGCTCTTCTTCAGGGGCGACTTGGACATCGAATGCGTCTGGAAGAAGTACACGTCTCCCCCCCAGATTACTTGCAACGCGACGAGTAGGCTGAGCGCGACGCTGGCGATGATGCCGGAGCGCCAAGCGAGCGCGAGCAGCGCGGCCGTCGCGGCTGCCATCAGCGGCATGATGCCCTGCAGGTAACGGTCTTGGTGATGGACCCAGTACCAACACAGGATCGAGAAGTGGACCCAGCCGACGATTCCCCACAGCCGCAGACGGCCGCGACACAGGATAAGGCACGGCAAAAGCAGCGTGAAGAGCGAGCCGAAGACCGGTGTGCGGCCGTGCAGCTTGCCCCAATCATTGGGCACGAAGGAGAACGTGAACAGCGCCTTCAATGACTTGAGAACCCCCTCCAGCGTGCGCGGGGGTTGCCACATGTTCGCCTCTTCGTAGGCCCACTTGAGTCGATACGCGGACTCACTGGTCCAAGGGCGAACGTTCAAGAACCGATTCAGGACCGGGTAGACCGGGTCACCGTGCGAGATCCAATTGGTCAACCAGAGCGGCGAGCTACAGAGCAGCCCGACGCCGGTGGCGATCAGCGGTCCGCGCCACACCGAGAGTCGCGATGCGCCGCCGGGCGGCGGACGCTTCGCGGTCAGCCAAAGCACGCGCACGGCCAGCGCCATGATCGGGATCGGCGCGAGCAACATGGCGGTGGTCTCTTTGACCATGGCCGCCGCACCCAGCAAGAGCCCGAGCAAAGCGCACCAGCGCGGCGAAAGGGCGCGCCACGCGAACAGCGTCACCAAACAGACCGGCACGCCGTACATGGCGCCGAAATGATCGGCACCGACCGCCAAGCTGCTGTCGTACAGCAGCACACCGGGGAACAGAAAGCGCACCGCCCACACCGCGCGCGGATCGGCGCGCGGGACCAAGCGCCTGACCAGCGCGGGAATGCCGATCAGCGTCGTGACCAAGAAGGTCACGAATTCGAGGTGCGCAGAGAGCACCATGCGATCGAAGAGCCGGCTCTTGGGCAGCAGAAATGCCCAAGAAAATAGATAGCTGGTGAAATGAGGCCGCGAGTCGAAGACCCAGCCCTCGTCCAACCGGCGTACGCCGCCGTAGGCCACGTAGTCTTCGGCCAGAGCCAGATGCTTCCAGCGCGAATCGAACTGCACGTTCTCGGGTGACAGGATCAGGAAATAGACCGCGAGCAGCCCCACGAAGCCGAAAGCGATCCCGAGCAGCCCGACCGCGCCCAGCGGACGCGCCTTTCGCCCGAGCAAGCGTCGGCGTTGCACGAGCCGGCGCCAGAGCGCGTACAGCTCGTTCACGTTCACCGTGATCAGCAGCAAGGGCAACGCGAAGAACAAACCGGCCCGGTACAGGTGCAGCAGGCCCGCCAAGAACATGCACAGCTCGAACTCGAACAGGCCGATCGCGAAGGCGATGCTCAGCAGCTCGAGCGTGCTCAGGCCACGGACCCCGAGCAGGCGCAGCGTACGAGCGCCCATGCCGAAGCAGCTGCACGCGACCACCAGCGAGCACAGCCAGTAACAGGCGTAGTGCCAAAACAGCCACTCACCGACGGGGTAGATGCGGTCGACGAAGCCGCCGAACAGCGCGATGCCGCCCACCAGCAGCAACGCCACGGCCAATTCGCGATATCTGCCGGCTAGCCACTTCACGGGCGACGGCAATAGCGCGCCTTTGCTCGGCTGGCGAGCGCGAACTCCGCTACGCGGCGTGGAGCTCGCGGCAACTCAAGCGAGCTCCACGGCCGATGCGGGTCAATCCGCCGCGACGCGCTCGCCGGTGGCGACGACGCGATACGAGCGCACGGATTGGTCCATTGCGGCGAAGACGGCGCCGATCAGGCCGGCGTCATCGCCCAAGGCGCTGACGACGACCGGGATGCGCGCACCTTTGAGCGAGTGACGAGCCATGGAGCTGCGCGTGCCCTCGAGCAGCAGATCGCCCGCTTCCATCACACCGCCGCCGAGGACGATCATTTGCGGGTCGAGGATATTGACGAGGTACGAGACACCGACGCCCAGGTGCTCGCCAACCGACGCGAAGATCTTCAGCGCCACTGCGTCACCCGCGCGCGCGGCCGAGACCACCGCGGCCTGATCGAGGGGACTGGCAGAACGCAGCGACGTTTGCTCGCCCGCGGCGAGCGCGGCCTCGGCAGCGCGCACGATCGCCGGGCCCGAGACCAGCGTCTCCAAGCAGCCGCGCATGCCGCACGAGCACAGCGGGCCGCCCGCAACGACCGCGCAATGGCCAATCTCTCCGCTGAAGCCTTGTGTACCCGAAAACACGTGGCCGTCGATCACGATGCCGGCACCGACGCCACTGTCGACGTAGGCCCAGACGAAAGAGCGCACGCCCTTCGCCACGCCCGCGCGGCTCTCGGCAATGGCGCTGGCGCTGGTCACGTTGTTGACCACCACGGGCACGCCCAAGGAGGCCGCCAACATGTCTCGAATTGGTACCTCGGTCCAATGTAGGTTCGGTGCGGTTGCTACCAAACCGGTCTCGACCTTGACCAAGCCAGGCACCGTGACGCCGACGCCCTGCAAGCGATCCCGCGGAAAACCAGCGGCTTCGCAGACTTCTTCGGCCAGCGCGGCAGCGGCGGCGACGGTGGCTTCCGGATCTCCGTGACGCGTGGGGACCTCGCGACGAACGCGAATTTCACCGCGCGCATCGGCGAGGCCAACGGTGGTGGTGTCTACCCCGAAACAGATCCCCAAATACGCGGCGGACGCATCGTTGAACTCCAAGAGGCGCGCACGCCGGCCGCCACTGGCAACCGTCTTGCCGTAACCGACTTCTTGAACGATACCGCGGGCCAGCAAGTCTTCGACGATTGCAGAGACGGTAGGTTTGGTCAGCGTGGAACGGCGGGCGAGATCCGTGCGCGAGACTCGGCCGCCACGACGAATGATGTCGAGGACGATCGAGCGGTTGACCTCGCGCATCGCGCGGCTATCGACCTTCCCTTGGACGTCATGCTGCATGGGTGTTCACCGGGGGGGTTGTGGAACTAGTTCCAGACCCAGTGTGACCCAAGACTCGGCCTGGGTCTACGAAGTTCGCCAAGTTCGCTAACTGTGCAAAACTTCCCGCGTACAGGAACCGGTTTCAGACCGCATTAGTCGCCGGATCCGGCGCCGAGCAGGCAAGAAGCCGCTCAAAATGAGGCATCGACTCATGCCCGAAACCCGCCCGGCAAGTTTTTCCCTACTCGGGCTCCGATGTGGGACCGGTTCCCAGTACGCCCTCCCAGCGCGCGACGACGACCGACGCGAGGGCGTTACCGATCACGTTGGTCATCGTGCGCGCCATATCCATGACCTCGTCCACGGCCAGCAGCATGGCGACGCCTGCCTCGCCGGGCAGACCGAAGCTGTGGCAGGTACCAGCGATGATCACCAGCGTGGCGCGCGGAACGCCCGCCACGCCCTTGGACGTCAGCATGAACGTCAAGAACATCAGGATCTGCTTCGGCAGCGGCATGTCGATGTGCGCGGCCTGGGCGATGGTCAAGCTCGCCAACACCAAATACAGGGTCGAGCCGTCGAGGTTGAACGAGTAACCGGCGGGGATCACGAAGCTTGCCACCCGGCGCGGCACGCCGAAGCCGACCATGGCTTCGAGCAGCCGCGGCAGCGCGGCCTCGCTGGAAGCCGTCGAAAACGCGGTCAGCGCGGGCTCCCGAACCGCGCGGGCGAAAGCGACGACGCGCACCCCGCAGATCCAGATCACGGGGATGAAGACCAGCAGCACGAGACACAGCAGCGATAGATACAGGCTCCCGACCAAGCGCGCGTATTGTCCGAGCAAGAAAGCCACCGCCGGCCACCCCTTCGGCCCGCCCTGGTGCCCAGCTGCCATGTGGCTGACATTGTAGGCCATGGCGCCGAAGACGCCGATGGGCGTCAGCCGCATCACCATGTCGGTGTATTTGAACATCACCTTGGCGGTGGCATCGAAGAACGCGAGCACCGGTTTGCCCGCGTCACCGATGCGGGTCAGCGAAACCCCGAACAGCGTGGCGAACACGACGACCGGAAGAACGTCGCCTTCGGCGGCGTGCTGAATCAAATTCGACGGAAAAAGGTGGAGCGCGATCTCCCATGCGTCACGTTTGACGGTGGCGATCGCCGTGTGCGCCGACAAATCGAGCGGCAAGGACGCGCCCGGCTTCAGCACATTGGCGATCACCATGCCGATGACCAGCGCGAGGGTGGTGACGATCTCGAAATAGAGCAGCGCTTTGCCGCCCATTCGGCCCACCGACTTCAGATCGCCGGTCTGGGCGATGCCCACGATGATGGTCGAAAGCAAGAGCGGCACGATCAGGCCCTTGATCAGCTGAATGAACGCCTTGGACAGGAAGTGAAACAAGTCGTAGGCGTGCGGGTACTGATCTTGGGGAAAGAGGCCGCCCAGCAGCACGCCCAGGGCGAGGCCGAACAAGATCCAAACCGTACTCGAGCGATACCAGCGCTTGCCTACGGCAAGGCCGGGCGAGGATGCGATGTCGGAGCTCAACTGCGCGCTCCCGGCGGAACATCGCGCAGACTGGCCCGCAACGCGACGCTGCCGAGCAACAGGAAACCGAGGTTCAACATCAGCGCGTAGCGCCACAATGCGTCGATGTGCCGTTCACTCGCGCCCAGCGCTTTGGCGCGGGGTGTGGCCACCGAAACCACGAACCCGGTCGCACCGACCGGCGCAAAACCAGCCAGCCAACTGCCGCCCGCGACCGGGTCCACGTAATTTGCCTCTTGCCACGGGCGCACGCGCACCGCTCGCAGCTGAAATCCGGGCACTCCGTCTTCACCGAAATGCTGCACCAGCTTGCGCGATAGCCCAGCATCGAGCGCTCGTTCCTCGGTGCTGAACAGGCCCGGATGAGCGACCACGGTGAGTTTCTTCGGTTGCGAACGATCGCGTGGCAGCGCATTGCGATCGAGCCCGCGCTGCCCAAACAGCGCCGTAGTCTGCCCGCTCTGATAAACGTCGTCGATTTCGACTTCCTCGAGCGTGTTCTTGGCGTGCTTGTTGATCAGCACGTAGCCGGTGAAGTTGCCGTCTCCAGAATACAGCGGCGCCGCGAACGAGAACTCGATGTGCTGGCTTATCTCACCGCGATAGGCGGGCGAGACGCACACCTCTGGTTCCGCAGGATGTGAGTCGAGGCGCTTGGCGCGCGCGACCACGCCCAATACACACTCGTGATACTCGCGAAAGCCGTAGCTGCGCCCCAAAAAGTCGGTCGCGGGCTCGGGGTACCGCGCGAGGATGCGACCATCCTCGGCGAACACCCCGATTGAATCGAAGCTGCGCGTCCGCTCGTAGGCTCGCTGCAGGGCCGGCGTATCACTGCTGATCTCGCCGCGCTGCGCGAATTCGCGAATTTCTGGATCGACCGCCATGCGGGCTACCTGCGTTGCGAACTTCTGGAACAAGGTCAACACGGCATGCGCTTGCGCGCTGGCCAGCGCCGCGTTGCCGTGCAGTGTGGCGCTCTCGAGCTCGGCTTGCTCCATGCGCACGCTGGCCAACGTGCGAAAGTCTGCGATCAGCAAGAGCAACGCGCCGAGCAACGCGCCCACCGCGAGCATCGGGTTTCGGCGCCCCCACAGCCACAGCCTGCGTCGGCGCGACAGCTTGGGCCAGAGCGGCGGGAAATTGGCCAGCACGCGCTCCAAGCTGTCCGCGAAGGCGGCTGCCGAAGCAATCCGCTGCCTCGGGTCGCGGCGTAACGCCGCGCTACACACCGCGTCGAGGTCGCGCGGCACGTGGGGAGCCAATGAGCGCGCGGGTTGCCGCTCCGACAGCTCGTGCTTTTGCTGCAGATCTTCGAAGCTCTTGGCTCGAATCGGCGCGGTGCCGGTCCACAGCTCGTACAAGATGGCGCCCAGACCGTACACGTCGGCCTCCACCGTTCCGCCTTTGGCTTCGGCCACCTCGGGCGCGATGTACGGCAGCTTCCCGACGCAGCTGGTCGGGCCAGATTGGCCGATGCGCTTGGCCATGAAGTCGTTCACGAGCGGCTCGCCGTTGATGTCCAAGAGCACGTTCGACGGCGAGAGATCACGATGCAAGATGCCGTGCTGGTGCGCGTAGTGTACCGCGCGCGCGACCTTGATCATGAGCTCCGCGGCGCGCCTCGGCTCGCGAAAGCGCTCCTGTTGCTGTCGCTCGGCGAGCGTGCCACCAACCACCAGCGGCATCGCGCAGTACGGTCGCTCGTCCGCCGAGCCACCGCGATCGTGAACACGCACGATGTTCGGGTGATCGAGGGTGGCCACGAGCGCCACCGATCGCCGAAAGCGCTCGACGACTTCGGGTTCACGCAGGTATTCACTGCGCAGGACCTTCAGGGCGACATGGCGTTGAGCGCGCGCGTCGTAGGCGCGGTAGACCATGCCCTCGCCGCCGACCCCAATCACATCGAACAGCTGGTAGCCCGGGATCGTGGGCGGCGCGCTCTCCGAGGCGGGCACTTCGCTCGGCCGCGTCGGATCTGGGTCGGTGCTCAGAAAATCTTTCAGGGCTTCCAGGAGCCAGACCCGAAACGGTGGGCTCCCTGATTCGCTCGAACGCGCGAGGTCGCGCGCACCGAGCTGGGCGAAGAAGCGCGAGCTCAGCCGCTCGCCCTCGTCTTCACTGTAGCCGTCGTGCAAGAGATAGGCGTGCACCGGCGCACGGTAGCGTTCGGCCAGCTCTCGCAATGCAGATAGCGCTCGCTCGCGGTCGCTGCCGCCGGCGGCACGCACGATGGTCCAACTCGTGGTTGGAAAGAGGGTGGCTTCGCCGTTGGGCGCGACGCCGCTCTGTGAATCCCGAATTTCGTCCAAGTTCGTCATCTTTCCATCTCCCGGGCGGGGAAGGCTGCGTCGAGCAGGGCCTGGATCTCCGCGTCGATCCTGCGCTCGATCTCGGCGGGCTCGAGCCCGGGCTCGAGGTACAGCGTGTCGCGCACCCGACGGCGCGCGGCGTGCCGCACGTCCTTGGCCAGCTTGTGCCTGATCTGCTTGGCGTTGACGTTGCTCACACCCAGCTCCAATTCAGCCTGTTCGTACTCGTGGTTTGCCTCGGTCAAGAACGAGACGAAGAACTCGAAGCGTTGCTCCTTCTTGCTGTCGGTCTTCCACTTGGCGCCCACGTCGGCAACCGCGAGCCCGAGCAACTCGTCGAGGCACTTGCGCGCGAACGCCTGATCGGGCGTCAGCTCATGGCTGCACTCTACGGCCGCGTCTTCCGGTGCCTCGGTCGGGCGACACAGCAGATACACCCGCTTGTTGATGCAAAAGCGTTGCACCACGCGCCAAAGCCATGCCCCAAAAGCGTCGGCGCGGGGGCGCTCGGGCTGGGGCTGGAAGCTCTCTACGCCGCTCGGCTTGAGTAGCTTCTCGTAACACTCTTGAACGTAGTCCTCGACGTGATGCGCGTACCGGCCGCCATAGCGATGGCTGCCAAAGCGACGCCGGATGCCGCGCAGCACCTGTTCGCGATGCTTCCCGCACAAGATGTGCCCCGCCGCGCGCGCCTCGACCGGTTCTCCGCACGGGCAATGCGAAGCGATCGGCTCTTTGCTTCGTCGCAAGGTGGGCCTCGATGCGCCAGGAGGCCCTGGCGGGTGGAGTGGCGGTTCGACGACCAGATTCATTGGCTTCTTCTGAACAGCACCAAGCCGCGCACGAAAGTGACGAACTTTCGCATCCTATGCGGTAAGCCGCCGACGAATTCCGCCCCACAGATTCAGGATTCCGTCGGCCATAGAACGAGTTAGGCCTCTCACGCGAGGCCCTTGCGCGAAACGGACGTGTCCCCTAGAATGTGTGGAGTCCCCATGCGCTCTGTCCGTTTTCAGTTTTGGTTTGGCTATTGGCACGCGGTAAACGCGGCGTCAGGGCCTCGCCTTCTCTACTGAACTCAGAAAAGAGAAAGCAAACAAACCCCTGGTCGCCGCGGCGCCCGGGGGTTTTTCGCTTTGTGCTCCGAAAGCCCGAAACCCCAGCCAACAGCTCCCTCCCAGGCCCCCATGCTCGAAACCAAAGACCTCCGAATCGTGGATACGACATTGCTGAAGAGTCCCAACGAAGTCACCGCCGAGTTGCCGCTCTCCGATCGCGCCGCGAGCGTCGTGTTCAGCGCGCGCCAAGAGATCCAAGCCGTCTTGCATGGCGAAGACGCGCGGCCCTTGGTGATCGTGGGGCCCTGCTCGATTCACGATCCGGATGCCGCCATCGACTACGCGGGCCGCTTGCTCGAGCTCAAGCGACGTTACGCGCAGGAGCTATTGATCGTGATGCGGGTTTACTTCGAGAAGCCGCGCACCACGGTGGGTTGGAAGGGGCTGATCAACGATCCGCGCTTGGATGGCAGTAACGACATTCCCGCCGGCATCCGCAGCGGGCGCCGCTTGCTCTTGAATTTGGCGGAGCTCGGCATGCCCGCCGCGACCGAGATGCTCGATCCCATCATCCCGCAATACATCGCGGATCTGGTGTCGTGGACGGCGATTGGCGCGCGCACCACCGAGAGCCAGACTCACCGTGAAATGGCCTCGGGCCTGTCGATGCCGGTCGGCTTCAAGAACGGCACCGATGGCGGCCTGAGTGTCGCCATCAACGCCATCATCGCGGCATCTCGTTCCCACAGCTTTCTCGGCATCGACCCGAATGGGCAGGTGGGCGTGGTGCGTACGCGCGGCAACCCACACACCCACTTGGTGCTGCGCGGCGGAAATTCCGGGCCAAACTACAGTCCAGAGCAGGTCAGCGCCGCAGCAACGGCGCTGCAAAAGGCCAAGACCAACGCGCGCATGCTGGTCGACTGCAGCCACGATAACAGCGGCAAGAATCACTTGAGACAGCCAGAGGTACTGGCCGAAATCGGCGCGCAGCTGCGCGCGGGTTCCGAGCACCTGCTGGGGGTGATGATCGAGAGCAACATCGTTGCCGGCAAGCAAGAGCTGCGCGGCGACAAATCCGAGCTGGTATACGGCCAGAGCATCACCGACGCGTGCGTGGATTTTGCCACGACCGAGCAGATGCTCGAGCAATTTGCCGAAGATGCCACGCGCCGCAACCCGACGCGCGCCAGCGCGTGATCCGCGGTTACTGCTCGGTGTAGCTCAGGGAGCCGACCGGGAAGCCCTTTTGCCGAGCGCGCTCCAGCACGCCTGACAGCGTGGTGTTTGGCAGGGTTCGCGCTCGGCTCAAGATCCACAAGTAGTCACGACTCGGATGGCCTACGACCAAGTAACCGTCGCCTTCACTCACGTCGATTACCCAGTAGTCCCCGTACGCGAAGCCGAAATCGAGTGACAGCTTGCCAGGCTCGCTGACATCGTTGGCCACGGCACGCGCGGAGACTCGCTTGAGCGGGCCCGTGAGGCTGCCCTCGCGACACTCGTTGACTACGAGCAGTTCGCTCGCCGATTTCAGTCGATAGTCAGCGGTGGTGCCGGCGCAGCCGGCCTGCGTGGGCCGCGGCAGCTTGGCGATTTCGTACCACTTGCCGCTGATTTGCTGCAGCTCGACGTGGACGACCTCGAGCGGCTCGTGCTGGCAACCGAGCCCGAACGCAGCCAGCGAAAATGAGCCGACGAACCACAGCCAAGACGCGACGCGCATGGCGGAGGCAGTATCGATTCAGTGAAAATGCGTCAACGCACGCCGCGCAGCATTTGCGTGACGTTCTTGCGACTTCGAGTGCGACGCGACGAACCACGACGCCGAAGGCTGGGACGACGCGCGCCGCGACGGGTGACCATCAACAAGCAAACCGCTCGCTCAGTCGCTGCATGGGTCGCCGCCGAACACCGGGGCGCAGGCCGCTTCGTCGCGCTCGGCTTCGGGCAGCTGCAGCACACGGCTCACGGCCAGGCCGCGGCATTGCACAGTGGCGCCGCCCTGCTTGGCTTCTTTGACGCTGTAGCCGCCGTCTTTCGCTCCGCCGAGGGTCGAGCAATCATCCGTGCAATCGTCGACGCGGGGGAACTTGCTGGCATAGGTCTTGGGGCAAGCGGTCTTTGCCAAAGCGCAGAACGCTTCGCAATTGCCGCCGGCACCGCACACGTTTGCGCCGAGCGGGCCGGTGTGGGGGCAGTGATCGCTGGCTTTGACGAGCAGCGCATTGAAGGCGTGCGCAGTGCGACAGGCAACCGTGTCCTCGGTTTCGATGCTGTCTTTGGTGCCCGGCGCCGTGGCTTCACAGACCTTTTCACATTGATCGCTGGACTCGTACACCGCCAGATCGCCTTGGCAGCCGGTGTTCAGCGCCAAACAGAAATTGGCGCAGCTGGGATCGGGCGATTCGTCGCGACAAGCGCCGGACGGGCGAATGCCGGCGAAATCGCAATTCGCGTCCGGATTGCCCACCGCGGCGGTCGCGTAGAACAGGCGGCAACCGAGCGTATCGCCCGAACCCACGCCGGCCTCAGATGTGTAGCCGGGGTTCGGCATCGGAGGGATGCCCTGGCACTTGGCGATGCACTCGCTCTGCGTGCCCGCGTTGTCGTTGCTGAGGCCGAGGCTGACGAAGGGGTTCGTGGAGTCACCCTTGCAGGCGCTGCGATAGATCGCGCAGTAGCCTTCGCAATCGGGCGCGTCGGGCGCCATCGTGCAGGTGTCCCCGCCACCGGGGCCACCGCGGCTGCAAGCCTGCTGCAGATCGGGCTGCGAACCTTGCACCTTGGGCGCTTGATTCAGAAACTTGATCCGGCACGAAATGGTATTGCCGGTCGTCAAGCGGGAGTAGTTCGCGCTCTGATCGAGCGCGGTGCAGGTCTCGAGACACGTGCGCCGGGTGTCGTATTGGCCAACCAGGCCGGGGCAATTCTTGAACTCGAGATCGCAGTAGTCGTTACAGGTCTGCGAGTAGCTCACGTCGGGGATGTCGGCGATCGATTGGCAGCCGAGCACGTTGGCGACGACACCGACTGCGCCGAGCAGGGCGGCCGCGAGTGTTCGGCGCAAGCGTAAGGTCTTGTCGCTCATAGCTCGAGCTTTCCGCGCAGCGCCAAACCCAAACTGGATTGGTCGGCCATGGGCAGCAGCCCCACTTGGGTGCCTTGTTTCGTTGGTAGCGTAAAGTACAAGACCACGCCCGTGGCGAGCGCCGCTGCGCCGAGCACGAACGAGACGTTCGAGATCTTGGCCTGCGTGTGGGCGTCACTGGCTGCCTGCTCGCCGGCTTGGTCGTTGCACAAACCATCCGGGCACATGGCGCGAGCATCATCCGCGTTCGAGATCGCTTTGAGGCCGAAGACGGTGCCGACGCCGAGCGCGACCACGCCCGCGCCGCCGACCACCCAGGGTACGATCGAGCGTTGCTCGGAGGAGCTTGGCGCGGGCGCGGCCGAGCTCGGCGGTGGCGCCGCGGTGATTGGCGTCGAATTGGCGGCGGGCGGCGGCCCGCCTTCGGGCTGAACGGCAACGGGGGGAACGGCAGCGGGCGCGGCATCAGGCGCGGCTTGCAGCGCGGGCACGGGTACGACGACGCGCCCTTTGGCGGCAACTTTGACCTTGGTCGAATACGGCAAGCGGCCCGGCGCGGAAGCTTCCACGATCACTTCCCCCGGGTCGACGGGGGAGGCGGTGCCGGAGAGCTCGGGCGACACGAGGACGCCATTTTTCCGAATCTGCAGGCCGGGCACCAGTGCATCTTTCGCGACTTCGATGGTGAGCCAGGCCAAGCGCGGCTCGAGCCGAGCGGCGCGCGCTTGAGCGGTCTTCATGCGCTCGATTTGGTTGGAGTTCTCCGCCAGGGATGCGGCCTCGCGGAACATGGCCCAGCTGCTCGCAGTGCGATTGGTCTTCTCGTAGCACTCAGCCAGGTAAAGCATGGTGCCCACGGCGGGCTCGACACGCTGGCTGATCTCGAACTTGGGGCAAGCATCCGCGAAATTGCCCTGCTTGATCAGGCGCATGCCCTCTTCGAACACGGCCTCGGCGGTGGCTTTTTCTTCCGGACTGATTTGTGCCCGTGCAACGCTTGCCGCAAAAAGCGCGCTCAACAAACAGGCGTACGCGCACGCCAGCTGACCCATTCTTCGAAACATGCGCGCACGATACTACGGGCAATGTTTCCAATTGGATAGTCAAGAGTCCAATCGGGAAACTACTCAACGCTGGATCGCGTGACGCGTCGCCGTGCGCTGGTACGAATTTGCGTTAGCGACGCCCACCAAAGTAAGTGTAACGCGGCCCGCCCGGCGCAGCTTCGTTTGCGCGCGGAGCAACACGCTCGGCAGGCTTCGCAGTTGCGGGCATTGCCGACGCAGCGCTGCTGGGCGCGGGCGCGACGTTCGCCACGACCTCGGCCGTCACGACCGGCGCAGCGGGGACGGCCGCGTGCACGTCCGAAACCACCGAAGCGCTCGGCGTCGCGGAGGGCAACGCGGCGATCACGGGCGCCTCCGGCTTGCTGCGTGTGGCGTAGATCAACACGGCGAGCAAGCCGACGAGCCCGAAGAGGGCAGCGATGATCAGCGGAGCACGCCGCTTACTGCCGCCTTTTCGACCAGTCTTGGACCACGGGGCCTCGGTAGCGCTCGGCGGCGTAGGCTGTAAGGTCATCGGGGGTGCCGAAATCCTGTGTTGGGAAGCGCTCGAAACAACCGGGGTATTCGACGATCGAACGAGCGCGGGGGGATAAGACCCAGTGAGCGGGTTGCCACCGAGCAGGCGGCTCGCGCGCTCCACGACCAGATGCCATTCGGGAGCGAATGGCAGCAATTGTTCGGCGAGCTCCGCGACCGACGCGTAGCGCTGCGACGGTTCCTTGGCCAAGCACTTCATCAAGATCGGTTCGAGCCCGTACGGGGCGTTCTGAACGAAGTCTTTCAGTGGGCGCGGGGTGGTGTTCATCACGGCCAAGCACACCTCGGGCAGCGACGTGCCCGGATGCGGCAATTGACCGGTGACCATGACGTACAAGATCGCACCGAGTGCCCACACGTCCGCGCGCGCGTCGACATCCCGAGCAGAGCGCATTTGCTCGGGCGACATGTACAAAGGAGAGCCGACGAACGCCGCCGTACGCGTCAGGGCGACCTCGAGCTGACGGCCGGAGCCGAGCGACTTGGAGATCCCGAAATCCAACACCTTGACGATGCGCGAGCCATCCGCGCGCTGCGCGAGGAACAGGTTCGTGGGCTTGAGATCGCGGTGCACGATGCCAGCGGCGTGCGCTTCGGCGACCGCATCGATCGCCTGTAACAGGTAGCTGATCGCCTCGGCCGCGGGCAGCGCACCACGCCGCTCGAGCTCGTGCTCGAGGTCGTTCCCGTGCAGAAGTTCCATCACCATGTACGGCACGCGCTCGTCGAGCAGCCCGATGTCGAACACGCGCGCCACGTGCTCGCTGTGGATCTTGGCGGCGGCGCGCGCTTCGCGACGAAAGCGCTCCGCACCCTCGCTCTCGAGACCAGATTCGGAGATCAAAAATTTGATCGCGACCGGTTGATCGAGCTCCAGGTGAAACCCAGCAACGACCACCCCCATGCCGCCCTGGCCAATGAAGCGGTCGACGCGATATTTCTGCGCCACCACCTGACCCACGACGATAGGAAGCTCCATCCTGGCCTGGGTTTTACAACGAGCTTGAGCGGCGGACCCCTGCAAAATCAAAATTACTAGCTCGTCACAATTCGTGGGGCGCTCGGGGATTCCCGAAACATTCCCCGGTTCGCCACAGAAATGGCTTTAAAATTAGCCATTTGCTGGGAAGGAGCGGCGCGCCCGGTCACTGCCACAGGGGCGTGCCGAGTTCGGGCCAGTCGTTCTTCCACTCGATTGGGCGCAGCATGAGCTGAGAAGCGCCGTTCATCTGCCCGTCGTAGTAGTGATAGGCGTAGAAGTACTGGTTACCGTCGCGAAACGCCGAGCCACCACCAGGGCCGACATAGCGGCCGTCTTTGGCGAGCAATTGGACCGCGTTGCCCTGAAGCATGGCTTTGCCGTTGGCGTCCGTGTAGGGCCCAGTGATCGCCGAGGCTCTTCCGACCATGGTTCGGTAGGTGCTGTCCACGCCCTTGCAACACGCGTCATACGACACGAACAGGTAGTAGTAGCCATTGTGCACGATGATCGATGGCGCTTCGATGCCGCCGGAGTGCGCAGCCAAAGCGTACAGCGTGGTGTCCGTGGTGCTCGGCTTGCCAGTGGCGGTGTCCAAGCGTCGCAACTTGATGCCACTCCAAAACGAGCCGAAGACTAGCCACCAATTGCCGGCCGCATCCGCGATGGCATTTGGGTCGATCGCGTTCCAGTCGTCTTTCGAGCCGGCCGCGTTGGATTCGATCACGAGGCCCTGATCGACCCAGGCGTAAGCTGCGTCTTTGCGGTCGAGGGTGGTGTTGGTGGCCAGGCCGATCACCGAGTGATTGGAGCCGAACACCGAGCCCGCGTAGTACACTCGATAGCTGCCGTTCACATAGCTCACATCCGGCGCCCACAAGTCGGCGATGGTTTCGCCGAGCGCGGCCTTGATCCAGGGCGGTTGAACGCTGAAAATATTTCCCGCGTTCGACCACTGCGCTAGGTTCGTCGAGCTGCGCGCCCCGAGCAGGCCACCCGTACCAAATAAGTAAAAGGTGTTGCCGACGCGAATCATGCTCGGGTCGTGCGTGCCGATTGCGCGGTGCTCGCTCGAAGTAGCCGGGTATACGAACGCGGCTCCGCCGCTGCCCGCGAGCGCACCTGCCCCGCTCGCGCCGGCCACACCGCCCGACCCTGCACTGGACGCGCCACCCTGCCCCGCTCCAGAGCCGACGGCGCCGCCCACGCCAGCAGCCGCACCGCCAGCGCTGCCGCCGATAACCGTGGTGCTCGCGCCGGCCGCACCGCTCGTGCCGCCAGCGCTGCTCGTCGTACCGGCGACGGCCATGCCGTTGGGCGCGCCACCGGGAGCCACGGACGCCCCTGCTGCCCCCGCGGGCATACCGGACGCGCCCGCAGCTGCCGAATCAGTGGGCGACCCGTTAGAGGAGCAGGCGACAGAAGCGCACAGAGCCAAGAAAACGCTCCGCGCAGGCATAGGAACACGCCGCATTTCTAGAGCAAGGGGCTGATCGCGGCGGACCTTGCCGGCTTTCCGCGATGCCCGGCTCAGCGCAGGCGATGTGTGCCGGAGACCGTGCGCTTCAGCGGTTCCGTCGGGGCGCTCTCGGCGACCGCGGGCGCGGCCTTGATGCGCGTAGCGGAGCTGCAGTCCCCACTCGAGCGGTCGAGCAATGGGTCACAGGCCAAGGCCTCGGTCGCGGACTTCACTCGCATGGGCGGTGCAAACAGATCCGGCCAGAGCGCTTCTTGCTCGAAGGCGGGAGCCGCGGCAGGCAAGACCTTCGTGGGTGCGCGGGGCGCGAAGTCCTCGCGGAACGCCTGGATCATCAAAGCCGCAGTGACCAGGGTTGGCAGCGCCACGCTCAGTGAGCCGAGCGTGCGCGTCAGCCAACCTCCGAGCACGGCGCTGAACATGAAGACGAGCAGAACGCGCGCCACAGGAGCTCGCCGAGTGCGCACGGTCGGCTCACTCAACAGCGGCCGCGCCACCTTGCCCACGACTTGATCGACGATCTCGATCACGGCTTGAGTCAGGTTGCCGGTCATCACCGTAGTCGGACAGGAGCCAGTCAGTGACTCACGCATCAGCGCGCTCTGAAAACCCATTGCTGCGATCGCAAAGGCGCCGCGCACTACCACCGGCAGAGGCGGTTCATTCAGCAGCCAACCAAACAGCGTAGACAGAACATCACTCAGACTGAACAGAGCCAAGGCCAGCGTGACCAATGCCAGCAAGCCCGCACGCGCTTTCCGCCCGTGGTGGCGGAAGATGCGCGCGACCAGCGTCGCCAGCACGACGGCTCCTACGAACACCGGAAAGGCCCACAGATGAGTGTGCGCGGCGAGATGACCGGAGGACACCGCAATCGCGTCTGCCACCAACTCACCGGTCAGGTGCGCGGGAAACAAACCAAACAACGACGCGAAGCCCGCGGCATCCACATAACCTGCGACGGCGCTGAGTAGCGTGGCATGCAGATGCAGATTCACACTCGGCATGCTGCTGCCCACCGCGCCCGCGTCGGGCGTGGGCCTCGACGCTGGGCTCAGCTCGGTGACGGTGGCGACGGCGCGTGCCTGCTCGAGCGCGCGCGCGGGATGGCGGATTTCGCCAACTGCTTTGCGAATCGGAACCGCCACGGTGCCTCCCTTGTCTCAGCTTTAGAGTTGCTGAGGCATTGCTGCAACGTGTTCGTCGAGTGCAGCTGCTGATTTTTGTCACGTTGCGGGCGTGACGCGTGGCGGGTTCCGCCAGATCAGGGCACGGCTACGCCCAGCGCGGCACGGATCTGGCCGAACTCCGCGCTCACCATGAAACGCAGCAAGTCTGCGCGGCGTTCGTCGGCACGCGTGAGGAAGCGGCGCGGGAAGCGTTGGTCAAGGGCCAAGGCGAACGCGAGATGGCCACTCGCGACGAGTGCGGCGCGACCCGAGACGAACTCGGCCGAGCGAATGAAAACCTGAGCGCGCGCAGATACTTCACGCACCGGGTAGGCGCGCGCGGCGGCCTCGAGCGCTGCCAGACCCGGACCACGCACTTCGCGTTTCAGGCCGCTGGCTAAGCGCTTCGCGTCGTCATCGATGGCGCGCAGACCGATCGCGCCGCCCACCGCGAGCGCGGCCGAAAGCAGCTGCGAGAGTTCGGAGGCATTCGGGAAATAGCAAAGCGCCGCCTGCTCCGCGCGCGCGAACGAAAGCTCGCGTGCCCACACGCAGACCAACTCTTGCAGGCTGAAACCGCTGCCCAGCGCGCGGCCACAAGTGAGCAATGGACGATCAGGGCCCGGCACGAGCCCGAGTGAATCCATGCCTTCGGGCACCAGGTACAGCTCGGCCGCGGGCACGACCAGCAAACGTGAAGTCCAGTGCAGCGTTTTGGCCAGCATCGTGGTGCTGCGCTCCGGATCTTGGCGAGCCTCTTCCGACAGCACCGGCTCGCGCCGGAGACGCCGCGCGTGTTGATAGCCAACTCGGCTCAGCGCCGGCGCAAGCGCGCGCAAGATGCCGTCGGTCAGGGGATCGGTACAGCCGAAGCTCAGCCGCTCCCAATCACCGTACGAGAGCGCGCCGCGCACTGCTTGTAGGCCGTCCGGGCGGTGATTCGCCGCCAGCAGAGCCTCGTGCAGGTCCGCTTCGCCCAAGGCCTCGAGAGTCTCCGCCGCGCGATACGCGCCATCTCGATCTCCGACTTGCTCGAACTCTGCGAGCAGGCGACGACAATGGTCGGCAGCGCTCGAAGTGGGCGGAGCGGCGGGCTCGGTGGTAGCGCCCACAGTGATGCTGGGCGGGCCCGACTTTCGGATCGGAGGCGGCGGAGGCGGTGCTTGACGTGAGCGCGCGGCGGCACGCGGCGCCGTCAGTTCCTCCTGCTCTTCGTAGTGCAGAGCGGCGGGTGGAACGCTCGGCACGCGGATGCTCGGTGGCGGGAAACTGGGCGGCGGAGCAGTCGCTGGGCGCGCGGCAGGCAACGGCGGCGCGGGCGGCGGAATGGTCGGCAACCGCGCGCCGGGCGGGGGGGGCATGCTCGGCGGCGGAATGGACGGCAACCGCGCGCCAGGCGGCGGGGGGACCGGTGGCGGAGGCACCGTCAGAGGCGGGGCCATCAGCGGTCGCACGTTGGGCACGGGAACGCTCGGTGGCCGCGCGCTGGGCGTCGGAAGATTCAGCGGGCGCGGACTCGGCGGAAAGCTGGGCGGTGGAAAGCTGGGCGGCCGATTGCTGGGCGCGCGCCCGCCAGGCGCAGGAAAGCCGGGCGGTGCATAGCTCGGCGGCCGCACGCTGAGCGGTCGCGCGGGCGGTACCACCTCGAAGTCGCGCTGGCCGAGGAAACAACCGGCAGCGGGGATGTCCGCGAACATCACCTCTTCGGATTGCATCGCGCGAAATAGCGTCTCTGGCGTGAGCGCGCTTTCGCTGCCGGTCTGCGCGTCCAAAATCATCTGCAAGAGCCCGGTGAAGGGCGGCGGGCCCTCGGCCACGCGCTGTTCGGGCGAGCGCACGGAGATCAGGCTGGAGACCGTGGAATCACCGTGGCTGAGGGCGCGGCCCATGGCACGCACCGCATCGAGCGGCTCCCCGGTCGAGCCCTCGGCCAGCGTCGTGTCGAGGACGACCAGCGAAACATCCGCGGCGTCAGCCGCCAAGCGCCGCAAGCGCGCCAACGTGAACGACGAAAGCTTGGGACCGTCGAGCAGCAGCGTGGGGCCATGCTCCTTCGAGAGCAGCGCGTAACCCCAGAAGTAGAAGATCAGCGCTTCGGGTCGTTCACCCAAACCAGCGATCAAGGTCTCCATCGCGTCCGCCAGGCCGCGCTGCGCGGGGAAGGCATGGACCGCAAATCCGGCGTCCGCTTCGGCCAGCCTGCTGCCAAACAGCTCGACATCCAGCTCCGCGTTCGGGATCGGGGAGACTTGACCGTTCTCCTCGTACGAGGAGGCTGCGACGATGGCGAGGCGCATGATCGGGCGAGCCACTCAGTACACCCCAAGTGTTCGCACCAAGCCATCGTGCAAACCGAACTCAGCTCAAAAAGCTGGCAGGCCGCCGGATTTTTCCGCCGGGATTCAAGCGCAACGGACTTAAAGGTCGGCAGCGCGCCCCCGCCGCCCGCCACGCCTCGGGTGGGCTCGGAGCCGATCCTAGGCGCGGCGAGCCGCCCGGCGTGTGGTCGATGGTCGTTTGACCACCCGGAGCGTGCCGCTCTTACCACCCCCGCAGAAGAAGCGCCCCTTTCCGTCGGCCTCCAGCCCAGAGACGACGATCCCCTCAGGAAGGTCTATTTGCTCTAGTACTTCGCTGGTTTTTGGATCGACGCGCCGGAGCTCGCTGCGCTGGTTGTCTTGGGTCGCGTGCCAGAGTTCCCCGTCACTGAAGCTGACGCCAGTCACGAAGCGATCGGACACGACCTCGCTCAGCACCTTGCCGGTCTCCGGGTCGAGCTCGAGGATTTTGCGGTCGGCGAAGATTCCGACCCAGAGCGAACCTTCGGCCCAGGCCATGCCCGAAGCCCCCGACAGGTTCGGGCTGGGGATCGTGGCCACGACCCGACCGGTGCGCGGATCGATCTTTCGAATTCGATCTCGGTCGAGTTGATAAAAGTACTGCCCGTCGAAGGCGGTACCAGCGTCGCAGGCGACATCGAGCGCGCCGGTCAACTCACCGCTCTCCGGATCGAGGGCTCGCAGCTTGTCGCCGTTGGCAAACCACACCTGCTCTCCGTCGAAGGTGACGCCGTGCACGGCCCCGCCTTCGGCAAAGGGTCCGAACTCGCGCTCGACTTCAACGGCGGTGCGACTCATCTCGCGGAAAGCCTAAACCAAGTGCAGCCCATCAGGGAGCAACAACGGTGTCGCGAATTGGTTCGGCGGGGCCAGAAGCCAGCGCTTTGCTCGCGCGCGACCCGTGCTTCGCGTTTGCCCGGCCAGCTCCAGCGCGAGCAGGCTGCGCTGAACGGTCCGCTGATTCATGCCCAGCGCGCTGGCCAACGCCGAGCTGGACCAAGCTTCGCCGTCAGCGAGCAGCGTGAGCACTTGGGGGTGCGCGCTCTCCGACACCGGCGAGAGCACGCTCACTTGCTCCTCCCCCAACGGATCGAGGCGAAAGCCGGCGGGAGTCGCGGCGATGGTCGCGACTTGAGCGAGCGCGCGGCGCAACCGAGCCATCTCCACGCGCAGGCGTGCGCGGTGAGTATCGTTGGCGCGCGTCACGGCAAACACCCGCGAAAGCAGCTCGCGGCGCGTCACCTCACCGGGCCAGGCCTCTGCCAGCGCGCGACCGAGCCCGAACAAGACCGGGCGCCCCTGCAACGAGATCCGAAGCAGGCCCGCAGACACGGTTGATTCTCGCGTGTCGATCAGCAACCCGCGGGGCATGCGCTGCAGCCGCTCGACTTGGTCCAAGCCGAGCAAGTGCTCTTTGCCAGCTCGAATCAAGCGGCCCGCGGGCGCCTCGAGCAGCGCGCGCGCGGCTCGCACTTCCGCGGAAATCGCCGGGATGCGCGCGGCCCGCGCCGCGCGGTCGGCTTCGGCCAGCGCCGCCCGAGCCGCGCTCGCGTTGGGCGTGCGCACGTGAAGCTCCACCCAGGCCAGCTGAATTTCAGCGCGTAGCGACGGGGAAGCATGACGCAGGTGAAGCGCGTTCAGCGCGGCCCTGGCCTCACGCAACCGACCGCGCAACAGCAGGCTACGAGCGGCAAGGCAATCCGCGTGCAGCGCGTTGATCGGATCGCCCAGCGTGCGCAGATCCCGGCCGACCCTCGCTAGCGCGGCATCGACGCCGCGCAGATCGCGCGAAGCGAGCGCAATTTCGGCGTCAGCCAGCAAACAACGCGCGCGACCCAGCGGGACAGCCGCACCGAATGCTTTGGCTGCGCTGCGCAAGAGCTCGCGTGCGCGGTCGCGTTTGCCCAGGCGCGCCAGGGCGACTCCGCGGATCGCGAGCCCTGCCGCATCCGTGCGCAGCGCCACCCACTTCAACGCGCCGAGCACATCGCCCACTTCGAGCGCTTGAGCAGCGGCCTTGAGCAACGAATCCACGGGCGAACTTTGCCGCCGGTTTCGCGCGCTGTCCATCGAAGCCCAATTCCGCTCTCCTAGTCGTCGAACGCCGCTGCGCGGCTCAGCCCGGTGACGGCGCCGCGTTGATCGTGGCGGCACAGCGGAAACCGATGCCGTGGCTGCGCGCTTCTGGCACTTGGCCGTAGCGGAACGACGGATGTAGCCAGCTGACGAACCCGCCGTTGAACGCACCGCCCCGGATCACACGCCGTTCGCCGTGCTCGGGGCCACGTGGATTGCTCGATTTCTCGAGCGAATAAGCGCCATACCAGCTGCTGGTCCACTCCCAGACGTTGCCCACGACGTCGTACGGGCCGAAGCGCGAACGGCCTTTGGGGAAGCTGCCGACCGGCGCGGTCGCGACGTAACCGTCGTCCTCCGCATAGAGAGCAGTGAGATCCGCGTCGTGCTGTTTGGCCCACGTTCTGCATTCGACACCGCACGCGTTGAGGTGCTGCGCAGTGGGCGCCTCGTCACCCCAAGGGTAGACGCGACCGTCGGGCCCGCGCGTCGCAAACTCCCATTCGGCCTCGGTGGGCAAGCGCTTGCCGCTCACCGCGCAGAAGTTGTCGGCCATTTCCCAGGTGACACAATTGATGGGGTGGTTCGGTTTGGCCGCGTCGTCGAACGTACAAAGCGGCGAGTACAGCTTGCGATCGGCTTCGCTGATTTTCGGCCAATCGACTTCTTTCGGAGCGCGCTTACACTTGCCAACGTCCGAGCAGGCTTTGTAGGCGCTGGCCGTGACCTCGTGCAGATCCATGCAGAAAGCGTCGAGTGTCACATTGTGTGAGGGCTGCTCATTTTCCGGCGCATCTTTCAGCTCCGAGCCCATGAAGAATTGCCCAGCCGGGATTTTTACGCTGTCTAGGGGGCATTCTGGTGGGGGTAGCGTCGCGCTGGGCACGCTCGCCACGAGCCGAGCAGCGGCAACGAGCGCCTCGGGCAGGCGCGGCTCTGCGTCGCGCGCGGAGCGAGAGCGCAAGGCCACGAGTACGACCCCGGCCGCCGCGAGCCCGACGCCGAGCGCCAACGCGGCGGTCATGCGTGCACGCGGACGCACGACGGTGGGCGCGTTGCTCAGCGCGAACGGCGGGGTGCTTCCCGGTGCGATCGGGCGCACGGCGATGGGCATGGGCGTCAAACTCACGCGCGAGGCACGCTCGCGCGTCGCGAACGTCATGGGCAAGCCCGAGGCGGTCTCGAGCTCGAGCCAAAATTGTCCGGCGCGGTGGTAGCGTTGCGAGGGCACCACCGCGAGCGCGCGAGCGAATACGGCTTCGACCTCGGGGCTGATCGGAACGCCGAACGTACGCGGAGTTGGGCGCCGCGCAGTGTTGGTCGCCGCCAAGGCCAACGCCGCGACGTCATCGCCGTCGGTCGGGCTATGACCGACCAAGAGTTCTACGGCCACCAGCGCCAAGGAGTACACGTCTGTCCAGGGTCCCGTCGCGCCCAGCTCGCGGCTGAACTGCTCGGGCGCCGCGTATTGCGGCGTGTAGGAGGTCAGATCTGCGCCGGTGCGGGCCAGCGAAGCCGAAAAGCTGGCTTCGGACATCAGCTTGGCGACGCCGAAATCCAGCACCTTGATCGTGCCGATCTCCGAGCGCGCACGCGCGGAGACCAAGAACAGATTGGACGGTTTCACGTCGCGGTGCGCAATGCCTTTGGCGTGCGCAATGTCCAGGGCCATGGCCACCTGGGAGAGCAGCGCGATCACCTCTTGCAGCAGCCAAGGGCGCGCCCGAAGCGAACGCTCTTGTATCAGCAGCTGATCGAGGTTCTGTCCCTCCAGCCATTCCAGCACCATGTATGGCAGCCATTGGCCGCTCTCGGCGGTAAACGCTCCCACATCACGTGGCTGGACGATGCTCGCCGTCTCCGTGCACAGCTCGCTCAGGAACGCGCCTTCTTGAATGAAGGCTTGATAGAGGCTCGCCCGCATCTCCGCGGGCGCGGAAGACAAACCACTGAACAGCTTGATCGCGACCGGCTTCTTCCAGATCACGTGCTCAGCGCGATAAACGCTCGCAAATCCGCCCTCGCTGACGAACGCTTGCAGCAGGTACTTGCCGTCCAGCACTTGACCGACGAGCTTGAGCGGATCGTTCATCTGGCCTTTGGCATACGATCCCGCGGGCAAACCGGATCGGTGCTCGGCGTCGAATCGACAGCTTCCGCCAATAAAGCCATGTTTCGGCGATATTGCTAGTACGCCTGTGCGAGAAACTCTGCGCGCCGAGAGCTGCGATGCGGAAGCGCGATCGCCCCCCTCCCTCACTGTTTACTGACACTTCAGCGTGGCCAAGGCCTTGTTCGCACCAGCGACCGCGCGCAGCCCGTCGTGCATGCATTGCGCGGGTTGCGCGGCGAGGGTGTAACCGAGCGCCACCGGGAAGGCCGCGGTGGTAGTCCACGCGGTCGCGTTGACGGTGCCCGAATTGCCGTTGTCCCAAGTGATGCCAAAGGCGTTCCCAGACGCGACGTCGGCGGCGCTCCGCAAGTTGTTGTTGCGCAAATCCCAGAAGCCTACGGCCGAGCTGTCGCGCGCGGTGACGGGATTTTTGACGTTCTCGAAGTAGTTGGCTTCGACCAGCGCGTAGCCGCCCATGCGCACGTTGATGCCGGAAGCCAGCACCTTGGAGAAGTAGTTGTTCACCACGTGCGCGTAGCCGTGGCGTTGCAGCGGCACCCGCGAGCCGATGTTTTCGAATAGATTATGGTGGAACGTGATGTGACGAACCGCATCATCGTCATCGGTGTAGCCGTTCAGGCTCACCTTGTGATGATCGTGCAGGTAGTTGTACGAAACCGTAATGAGGTCGCCGCCTTTTTTGACGTCGAGCATACCGTCGAACGCCGTGTCGCCGGCGCCGGGACAATCCGCGAGTGACGAGAACAGCTCGTTGTGGTCGATCCAAATGTTTTTCGGCACCCCGCCGCTCATGCCTTCGATCGAAATGATGTCGGAATCGCTTCCGCCGGGCAAAAGGCCGATCGTCATGTTGCGGATGATCACGTTGCTCGCGGCCGCCGCGATGTGAAATCCGAAATTCGCGCTCGACCCCGCGGCGCCCGTGATCGTGATATCGCCCTTGCTCTTGATCTGCACGGTCTGCGCAGGCAGCGTGTGCTGCACGCACGGGTCTTTGATCGAGGCAAAGTCGAACTTGCCCGTGTATTCCAACACCAAGCCGCCCGCGCCAGAATACCCGTCAATCGCCGCTTGCAGCGCCGCCAGCGTGCTAACCGTCACCGTCTTGCTCTTACCGCCACCGGTCGTGCCCTGACCATAACCCTGAGGGGTTGTCTCTGGCGCGCCGGTGCCTACGGAGGTAGCGGGGGCGCCCGCCATGCTGTTCGAACCGGCGCCTGCGTTGGCTGCGCCAGCTGTACTCGGGGATCCACCCGAGCTCGGCGATCCACCCGAACTCGGGGATCCGGCGAAACTCGGAGAGCCCGCTGAACTCGACGAACCAGCCGAACCGGGGGACCCACCGAAACTCGAGGAACCAGCGGAAGCCGCGGTTCCGCTTTGCCCCGCCGCGCTAGCCGGCGAGCCCGCCGCCGAGGCTGTGCCAGCCGCGTTGCTCGGTGCACCGCCGCTGGCGAGCAGTCCGGCGCTCCCCGCCGCGCTCGTCGAGCCGGGATCAGTCGCGCTGCTGCAAGCCGCGACCTGGACCAAGAGGGTGCCTACCAAGGCGCACACGCGAGCATCGAAAATCGGCATCTTCGGCTGGGTAATGCGGCTGCGGAGCGAATCGATCACTCCGCGTTGGCGACATCCGCGGCTCGCGGCCGGCCACTTTGCCGCTTTTTAGCGCGAAGGGGGACGGAGGGCGGGCATTGGGTAGACGCGTTCCCGCGGCACTTGCAGCTCCGAAATGGGACGGTTGCGCTGCGCGGCGACCAGCGAAGAGATGTCCTCGATCGAATGGATCCACTGCGTCGCAAATTGATTCAGGGTCTTGCCGCGGATCCCCAGCTGAATCGCCCGCCGCTCCAGGGGCGCGCCCGCCGGATCGTGATCCGGATCCCACTGCAGACGCACGGAGGCCGCGGCGCCCGCGCGCCGCCACTCGTCTTCGGACGCGAAGCGCTTGGGATCGAAGCTGGTCGGCACACCGGCGAGGATCACGGCGTCGAACGCGGCGCGCTGCATGCGGATAGCTAGCGTCACTTCTTGCCCCTCCTTCGTGCCCCAGCCCGAGCGAAACATCATCCAGAGAAAATTCGGCTTGATCCAGCTCATGCGGGTGTACGAAAAGCCGGGCCCAAAGCGGCCGTGTTTGGCGGCGTACAAGCCGATGTCGAGCGCGTAGGCTTGATAGACGACCACCGACTCGTCGTCGAATTGCGCGAGGATATGCCGGCCCGCCGCGGGCCAGTGCGCTTGCTGCGCAGCATAGGACTCCAGCTCGAGGGTCATGGGTAACCGGCGCTCAACCCGGCGCGCATGCCCAATACCGTTGCCCAAGGGGCCTTTGCCGTCAAACCCCGGATTGTTGCGAGCGCGTCGAAGCTGGATCTGGCTCCGAGCGTGATTTTGGACGCTTTGCCGAAACGATCCGCTCCGGGTCGAGGCTAGAGCCGGCCGGCGTAGGCGGTCTTCATCGCGTCGTACAACGCCAGATCGGCGGTGGCCGTGAAGTTGTTGCCCGAGCCACTGAACAGGACGTGCCCCGTATTCCAATCACCTTGCTGCGCCGGTTCCCAGTTGAACGTGCCAGCGCCTTGTTTACCCGGAAGGGCGTACAACACATCGTTGATTTCGCGCTGCATCGGGCCGTATTCGGCAGCCACGAAGCGCAGCTTGGGGTACTTGGTGGCCAGCGCCGCAAACGTCTTCGTCCAGCCGTCCTTGGTGTTCGCGGTGCTGTCCGGATCGCCTTGGTAGCGCTGATAGCAAGACTCACCGAACACGTCGAACACGACCCCCTGCTTCTGCGCGTTGTCGATGAAGCTCGAACTCGCGCTCGCCGCGGCCCCCGTGTAGCCGCCCTTGTCCCCGCCGCGATCGATGTGCAGCATGATCTGAATCCCAGCATCGACGTCTTTGACGCCCTTCACGCCCGCCTTGAGCAGCGTTCCCAGGTTCGACCAGTTGGAGATGGCGCCCGTGACCGAATTGCTGCCGGTGGGCTGCCCGTCAGCATCGCAAACGTGAAGCAACATGCCGGGCGTGATCTCGTTGCCGATCTGCACCATGTCCGGCCGCGCGCCGCCGGCGATCAGCTGAGTGATCGCGTCGCTGGTGTACGCCTGCAGAGCAGCCGCTAGATCGGCGATGGTTTTGTGCTTCTGCCAAGCCACGGGCACGCACTGCTTCCCTGGGTCGGCCCAGTTGTCGCTGTAGTGAAAATCGACCAGCAGGCCCATTCCAGCCGCTTTGATGCGCTTGCCGAAGGCGATGGTGTGCGCCAGATCCGCATAGCCGTTCTGCTTGTCGTAACCGTCCGCGGCTTTCGGATCCACGAACATGCGCAGACGGATGTAGTTGAAGCCGTGCGCTTTCAACAGCTCGAAGATGTCGCGCTTCGTACCATCGCTGTAGGTCGCGCCGCGAGCTTCGGCAGCTTGCACCCAAGTGATGTCTGCCCCGATCATGAAACGGTCCAGCGGAACACCGGAGCCCCCCGCGCTGCTCACGGCGCCCGCGCTACCTGCGCTACCTGCGCTACCTGCGCTACTCGCGACAGCGCCACCCGCGCCGACTCCGCCCGCGGCGTGACCCGCGCTGCCGGCGGCGGACGCGCCCGCGCTTGCGAACGCACCCGCGCTCCCCGCACCGCCCGCGACCGACCCGCCACCGGCCGCCGCATCGCTGCCACCCAGCCCGACCGCCGCGCTGCCCGCGGCTGACTGATTCCCAACCCCCGCGGCACCGAGCCCTGCCCCGCCCGCAGCAAGCCCCGCGCCACCTGCGGTCGCTGAGCCCGCGCCGGGCGAATCACTGCTCGAGCAGCCCAGAAACGCGGCAAAAGCCAGCGCTGCCAGACCCAAGCCCAAGTGACCGGAGCCAGCGTACCTGTTGTTTTTGGGCGACACGGTCAACAAAGGGGGCACGACCGCCCGAACTTGTCGAAACAAAGGCCCCGGTTTGGATTTTCTTGTCGCGCGGTGGCCACTACTGCTTCACGACGAGATCCGCGCGATTGATGGTCGCACTCAGCGGGTGCCCGCCCAAGATAAGCACCGCTTGGACGACCGTTGGCCCCGCGCTGGCGAGCGTTGCCCCGCACAGCATCTTCCCCGTACCGCGGTGTGAGTGAAAGTCCATGCGCTCGATGCTCACCCAGCCGAGTTCGACGCTCTTCTTGCCCAAGGCGTCACAGCTCGCAGTTGCAACCCTGCGCCCAGCTTGCGAGAGCTCTATTTCGTAGCCGAGCGTTGCGGTGCCTTCGTATGCCACGTCGATGTCGGTCCAAAACGCGACCTTGCCGGCGGCAAGCGGTAGCGTCGCGCTGTTGGTTCCTGCGCGGGTAAAGGGCACGCTGCCCACGTTTCGACCGCAAGCCACCAGCAGCAGCGCAAGCAACGTCGCCAGCGATCCCTTTGCGAACCCGGTCACCAGAACTTCTCCACGCAGGCGCCTACGGTATACGCGGGGATTGAGAACTTAGCGCAGAATTCCAGCTTTCCATCATGATCGCGATCGCGCACCCCCATGCTGCCGCCGAGTGACATCGAAATGCTCTGACCGTAGGTCAAACTGCCCACGGGTGTGTCGACCGTAACTTCGCCTCCCCCCAGCTCCACTCCTGCGCCGATGTTGCCGCCCATGCTGCCGTCGTCGTTGTGCTCGCCTAGGTTCGCACGAGCAACGCCGGCCTCTTCCGTCAGTGTGACGCCGAGACTGTGACCGGTGAGCATCGTGGTCCGACGCGCGGCCGCGATCTGAGCGTCGTTGTCTTTTCCGTATTGGACGTAGGCCGTGCCTAGCTCTACGCTTGAACCTTCGAGGACACCGGTCCTCACCTGTGCCTGGAAGGCATTGGCGCCCACGCGGTAGGATCCCCCACCTGGAACCGGGCCCGAGCTCGTCGTCAGTGAACGATGTGAGATGACGGGAAGAGCGCTGCTCGCAACTGGCTTGGGCAGCGCCGGCGACGGCGAAAAACGCGCCACCAGGGTCTGCGCGCCATCCGGCTGCGCCGCGCTGACGGTCGCTTCGTTACTCGAGAGGAGCGGCGTGCCGATAGGAAGCGAGCTCTGGATGGGCTCGGTCGCGGCGGAAGCGGCCTCCGGTTGATCATCGACGTGGCAGTCGAGGGAAGGACCGGAACCGAGTGACGAGATGGGATCAGCCATGAAAACCTCCGTTGTTTGCGGCTGATCGGTCCGCGGACGCTCCGGTTGCGTGGGAAACGAGATCGCGCTCGATAATCGTCGACAGTCGCGATCGCCCGACGATGGAACCTTCCGCTCTGACCGCGCTCGGAGCGGATCGTGCGCGTGCGGTGCATTCGACTGGCACGCGTGCGCTGTTTTCTCGATACTTCACCGCGCAAACCATGAAGCCCTCGCCTATCTATGCCCTGATTTGCATCGGCGCCTTGAGCTGCGGAAGTTCTGCTAGTTCGTCGGACGACAATCGCGGCGGCTCGGCGTTGCCGTCGGGCGGCAGCGGCGTGGCAGGCGCTCCGCACTCCGCCGGCAGCACCGGAACCGTGGGCGGAGCCGGACAAGGCGGTGCACCTCCGGTAGGCAGCGCGGGAGGCGGTGCAACCGGCGTAAACACCGCTGGAACGAGCAACGGAGGAACGAGTGCGGGCGGATCGAGCATGGCCGGGACGAGCAACGGTGGGCGCAGCGCTGCGGGCGCTGCTAGCGGCGGCGCCAATCCCGGCGGCGCCGGCAACGGCGCGACCGCCGGCTCGGCGGGTAGCGCCGCGATTGTCACCCCTGCGGGTTACAAGCTGGTCTGGCACGACGAGTTCGAGGTCGATGGTGTGCCGAACCCAGCCGACTACAACTTCGAAAAGGGCTTCGCGCGCAATGAAGAGGCGCAGTGGTACCAGAGCGCGAACGCCACGGTGAAGGACGGCCTACTCGTGATCGAGGCGCGCAAGGAGACCGTGCAGAACCCCAACTACACGGGCAGTGGCGATTGGAAGACCACGCGCAAGACCGCCGAATACACCTCCTCCAGCCTCACTACCAGCGGTCACCAAAGCTTTCAGTATGGGCACTTCGAGATGCGCGCGCGCATCCCGACGGACGCCGGCATGTGGCCCGCTTGGTGGACGCTCGGGGTGAGCGGAGAATGGCCCTCGAACGGCGAGATCGACATCATGGAGTTCTACCAATCGAAGCTGCTCGCCAACGTCGCTTGCGGCACGGACACGCGCTGGCAAGCGAAGTGGGACTCGACGACCAAATCCCTGTCCTCGCTCGGGGCGAACTGGACGTCACAGTTTCACGTTTGGACGATGGATTGGGACGACCAAAACATCGTGCTCTCGGTCGACGGCTCGCAACTGAACACGAGCAGCCTCTCGAGCATGCTGAATTCGGACGGCAAAAGTCCGTTCAAGCAGAAGGCGTACATGCTCGTAAATCTAGCGATCGGCGGGCAGAACGGCGGTGATCCGTCGAAGACGAGCTTCCCCAAGCGCTACGAGATCGACTACCTGCGCGTGTTCCAAAAGCAGTAGCGGCAAAAGCCGCTGGTTGATCGCGCAAAGCAGCTCGCTTGCGGACAGAGGACACGGCGCTGGGGCCGCGACGGTCTTCGCCAGGTCGGAAAACGAGGCCGGTATGCACCCGCTGCGCTGCTCGCCAATTGTGAGATAATTGTGAGATCGCCTCACGACACTCATGGGAGTTGTGAGCTCTTGCGCTGATCGATATTCGGTCGGCGGGACGAGTGTGACACCAATGATGTGACAACGCGCCACGCTGACGGCAGGCGTGTCATAGCGCCGCGCGCGATTGGGATTACAGCGTCGGGCGACGCTCGCAAAACCGCCTATTCTTAGCGGTAACGGCGACCAACGGCGACCATGCAATCACCCGTTCGAGTGACGCGTGATTTTGGCCGAGTGATTGCATGTAAGACAACAGGCCCGCTTGTCACACACTGGAAACAAGCAGGATTTATCGACCCTTTGCTTCGAACTCGAGATCAAATCATGTTGAAATCGTGCCAGACCTCGTGCAGTCGCCCGGCTGACAAAGCTGCCTGCCGCACTCGGTTCGCTCACTGTTTCGCACGCGCAGCGTGCGTCGAACGGTGGCGAATGGTGCGTGCGCCGACCGAAACGACCTGAGATTGCGCGACGGGCTTACTGGATTCGCGCGACCGCAGGGCGGCGCGTGAAGCAGGACTAATGACCATCAATACTCCTGAACTATTCGACGCTCTGAGACATCATCGAGGCACACACTCGACCGCGGAGCGCGCCCCATCGCTCGAGCGCCGAGTGAATGGGACCGGATTCTGGAAGGCCACACGTTGGCTACCGCGCGCGGCGACGTTCGTCGTTCCCGGCGCTGTATTGGTCGCTTCGGGCATTTTGATCCACCGCGTAGAGGGCGTACAGACCGCTCTGTTCGTTGGTTTCGTCGCCTGTACCCTGCTCGTGATTTGGGGCGTGCGAGCCGGCAATCGAGCCGCGCTTTTCACAGCGACACTGTTCGGCATCCCACTCAATGCGCCAAGGTTCGGTGGCGAACGAGGCCCAATCCTGCGGGCCCGAGCGCGCTGGCTCGCGCGCTTCATGCAGGAGCCGCCGCGCGGCTTCAACACCGTTGGTGCACACGTAGCCTGCGGCGCAATCGCCTTGAAACGAGAGCTGAAGAGCGTGTGCGTACGCGAAGAGCACCGCCACCGCTTGCTTTCATCCTTGAAGAGCGAGCGGCGAGCGCTCGTCGACACGAGGCGCGACTTCACGCAACGCGCGGCACGCTTACTCGCGTTGGGCCAACGCGGGGCGAAAGCTTCTAGCCGCCGTGCGCACCGCGCAAGCTCGAACATCGACGCTCTCGATGCGCGTGTCCTTTCTCTGCGACTCGAAATCCAACGCGCGGTCGTGGCGGAGTTCGTCGCCCACTGGCGGGATTTGTACGTCGCCGGTGAGCTCAGCCCCACGAACTACGAGGCGATTACGGAACAGCTCCAGCAACCGGAGGGTGAGCCGGAGGCACTCCTGCCCAATGGCCTCGTCTCGAGCAGGGCGACCTACGTGTTCGAGTATGGGATGTTCTTCGGGCGCGTCGCGCTGGCGGCGGCGTTCATCGCCACCTTCGAAACTTCATCGATGGCTTGGAGCATCGTGCTCCTGCTGCTCACGTTGTACGTGATCGAGCCGGTCGTGCAAAAGCTGTGTCTGAGCTCTTTCAACCTGCTACTCGACAGTCCGGGTCACAAACTCCTCGACCTGAGGAGCTACCTGGAGAGCAGCGTGCCTTCGGGCGCCGTTTTCCGCGTTCCGATCACGGTACCCAAGTTTTCGTCGAACCCTGCGCGCAACAATCTGCAATCCATCATCGATGCCGCGTTATCGCGAGCCGGAACTCGCCCGCGAAGGATCGTGCCGTTCGCCCTCAGCGAGGGAGTGACCGACACCGTCCTGGAGTTCGCGGAAGGGGAAAGCAGCAAGCGCTTGGAAGCGACGAAATGTGCGTTGGAGACCGAACTTCAGCGAAACATCGCTCGGCTGCCACTCGCTACGCAGGTCACGCTGGAGGGCTCGAAGCTCATCATTCGGTTGCTCGACGAGCCGGCCAAGATCTGGGAGCTGGTCGGGGAAGACGCGAGCCAAGCCTTCACCTATTTGAAGCGGAACCTGGCCGCATTGAAGGACAGCCTGAGCTACCTCGGGCCGAAATTTCAGCCTGTTTTCCTGTTCGTCAGCAACACCAAGGATCCGGACGTGATCCAATACGAGCTGGATCACCTTCGCGAGCTGCAAAGCCGCTCGGACCGAGAGTTCGCAGGTCAGGTCGGCTTCCTCTATCTGCTGCGCGGGGGGCAGTGGTACAATTTCAACGAGCGCCTCGAGTCTTTCGACGCAACCGATAAAGACTTCTTGCGTGCGATGCCAGAATTCGTTCGGCGCCTCGCCGAAGACGAGTTCCCGACGCGCGCCTACCTCTTGGAGCGCCTCGGTGACCTTCGTTCCGCACGGGACCTTGCGCGCGTATTCAACGTCGCCCTGCTCGATCCACGGTTTCACGAGCTCTTCGCCGACTTCGACTTCGACTGCCTGCCGCGCGAGCTGCGCCCTACCGAAAACACACGGCAGCTTTTGGCTCGGATTCGTGCCGGTCTGCCGCTGAAAGCAGACCAACACCGAGCTCTCAATCGTGAACTGCTGCTCACCGCGTTGCCCGCCAAGATCAAAGGCGATTTCTTCAAGAAGGTGGGCAACGACATCGCCGTGCACGAGCTAATCGTCGCGGGCAAGACCCGACCCACGGTCTATCTCGAGCGCAGCCGAGGGGAGCACGTGCAAGTAGCCGATGCTCCCAATTTCGTGCGTGTCGAGGGGGACTTCGCGCGCTACACGGGGCTCGAGGGTGACAACGAACAGATCCGCACCGCGATCCTGAGCGGACGGGACATTCCCGTCCGTGAGGTTCCCGAACTCGGCGCCATCATCGACGACAAGAACGAGTTCGGTCCCGGCGAGCTCGAGAAGGGGATCGCCATCATGCTGCATCCGGAAAACCGTCACATCGTGATCGGCGTGCCGCGGATCAACGTGACCTTGCCCGAATGTAACGGTGAGACGATGGCCTCCGACTTCATCCTCGGAGCGGGTGCGGCGCGCGATTGTCACAACGCCGCCGACAGCCGCAGCAAGGCCTGCGTGTATGGGTTCTCGTCAGCAGCCTACGGCAAGTGGCTGCACCGCCCGCGCCCCTATTTGGCGCACTATGCACGCGAGGTGCTGAACCCGGCGCACGCGCTCAGCCATGACTTCCAGCAATCGTACTTCGTGGCGGGTGCTGCCGGGCGGCTGGGCGGGTTTTCCGAAGCCCTGTACGGACCATCGCAGCTGCAGGCGGAGCGGCAGCCGCGAGAATTGGCTTGGCTGAGCAGCGCCAAGCTCCGCCTGCTCGGTTGGCGCGCGCTCCGCAATCAAGCCTTGGCGCACGCGCGCACGCAACAGGCCTTCCTTGCGACGGGCGCGGGTCGTGGATCCACTTGAAGCCGATCGGAGTCCAGTAGACTCGCCAGCTCAAGAGATCCTGTACGTCACCCGCGGCGAGGTCGTCGAAGTTTTCCGCATTCGCTTGATCGAGGGCGAGGCGGCTGCACTCGAGCGCTACGAGAACGGCGAGTTCTTGCCGGCCCGAGTATTCGACATCGGAAGCCCGAGCGGGACGGACGCAGACGGCGCGAACGCTTCGAAAACGTCCGAACGCTTGGAGCGAGCCATTCGGCGCGCGCTCGGCTATTTGGACGGCAGCGTGAGTGTCGGCGAGCGCGACTTGCTCTCTCCGACCAGTGCGATGACACGCAACCTTCGCTGGTTCCCGGGCGACATTCAAATGCTCGGCACGTCATTTCACTACGTAAGAGAGCTGTTTCCATCTGCGCAATTCCACGTCACGCAGCTCTTTCGGCGCGTGTTTGGCGACGTGGCGTTCCTCGGTCTGATTCTGTTCAGCAGCGCAGGGTGGCTACGGACCCGAGGCCACGCAGGTCTGGCCACCCTTGCCTTCGTGCTGCAGTTGGCCTCGATCGTCGCCATCATCGGCTTCGACCGCTTCTGGGAGCCGATTCGGTACCGATGGCGGCGCGTGCGACAGATTCGTGCGCCGAACGATGGCCTGCGCGGCGCGCTCGAGTTCGTGAGCATCGTGCTGTCTCAGCTGGTGCACGGGCTCGCGGCCGTGACGATCAACACGTTGGTGGGACTGACCAACTTGCTGATCCACCCGTTGAAGATCGTGCAGTCATTCCAAAAGGTACGCCGAGGCAAGTCGCTCGAGTGGAAGGCTTCGTCCGTGAGCGCCGGCCAAGACATGCGCGGCTGGCCAGTATCGGACTTCCTGGAAGCCTACGGTGGGGCCGCTTGGGTGGGCCTCGCGATGCTGTTCGCTCTTACTTGGCTCGTGCTGCTCGGCGCGCCACTCGACTTGCTCGGGCTCAATAGTTTCGGCTTGTTCTTGGCCTCGTTTCTCACGGCTTGGCTGTACGCCTGGCATGCAGCGTTGCCTCATTCCGCTGAAAACGGCGCCCCGCACTATCGCTTGTCGCGCGGCGAATTTTGGGGCCTCACGCTCGTCGGCTTGGCCGGGCTCTTGATTTCACTGACGTTGTTCGCCGTCGGCATCTACCCCATGCCAGCGTTCGAATCGTCGACCGGCATCGTGGCGCTGTTCTTGAGCGCGACTTGCGCCTTCGCAGCGCTGTTCCCGAGCTATTATCTTCTCAAGCGCTTTCTCTCGAGAAGTCGAGCGGCGTCCACCAGCCGCTTTCGCCGTCCCCGCACGTGGCTCGCGCTTGCGGCTGGCTTGGGACTGGTGGCGTTCGCGCTGTTCGGAGCGCACTCGCTTCGCGATCGCGGTAAGCGTTTCTTCATCGCGGACAAGACTCGCTTCCGAATGCCTGCGGTCGAGCGCAGCGTGTATCTGGCGGTCGGAACGGCGCTCAAGCGTGATCGTGTCGCTGATCCGGAGCCACTATTGGGCGCGAGCGGCAGCCAGCTGACGCTCGGCGCGACGACGCTTGGCCCGGTGTTCGACGCGCACGAGCTACGCGGATTGCCAGCCCCGCACTCCAAACGCCTCGTGCGGCGCGCTCAAGCCGCCTTGCCCGAACTATACGCGCCACCCGCCGCCGAGCGCTTACCGAGCAACGTACCGCGACGCGACTTCGTGCTCACGACCCCGGACACGCGCAAACGGACAAAGCCAGCGCAAGCCGACCGCCTGAATGCGGTGTTGGAAGCGAGACGACGCGCGCGCGCGATGGCTCCGCGAATGCTCACGGAAGCCGAACTCGCGGAACAGGAACGCTTCCTCGCCCAGGCGGAGTATCCATGGATCAGCCGCGAAGAGCTGGAGAACCTGGGTTCGGCCGACTCACGCGGCGCACGCCTACCGCTCGTCGAAATGGCGCGCGTGCACCGCTTCGACGAGGTCAACGCGCTCTGGAACCAGGTGCCTGCCGCGCGTGAGGGCGAGCCAGCCCCGAGTGCCCGTTTTGCGCGCTTGCTCGACGGCATCGATGGCTCGGTCAGCCTAGGGCTCGAACCCGATGCAGAGCACGTTCAGAACTTCATCGAGCTCGAACGAGAGGTGGCCGAGCGCTGGCCGCGGGATTTCCCGAACGTACCCCTCGGGGCGGTCCGCGAGCGCCTGACCGGAACGCCGAGCAACCCATTTCTGACCGCACGGTACGCCTCGCTCCATCAACTCACGTTCGACGAACTCGTTCGCCAGCTCCGCCTCGACTATCTCGATTCGGCATGGAACCGCCCGCCGGTCGCCCCGCGAGTTCGGCAGGTGTTCCGCGATCGAATCGAAATCGAAGGACGCGACCAACTCGAGCTCGATTGGGGCGACAACCTCGAAGCCAAGGCTCGCTTCGAAGGCCTGCAAGTCGAACAGGTCGTCGCGAGTAAGATCGCGCACCGCGAGCTCGAGAACGAATCAGCGAGTCCCGAGCAGCTGCAACGAGTACTCGAGTTGTTGGAAAGTGCCCTCGGTGGCCAAAACGGTGAACCCGCGCGCGGCTTGGCGGCGGCGCTGGCGCAAAACTTCGAGATCCGAGGAGCCGAACCGAGCGCCACGCGAACGCCCGATACGGCGTCGAAGTTGCTTCGAGCGCGTCTTTGGACACAAACCATGTCGAGCCGCATCGGCCTGCTCGCCGCGCACGCCGGAGCCGACTCACCCTTGCCCGGCACGGGGCTCGATCACGAAGCACTAGCCGAGGTCTCCAAGCTTCGATTTCCAGACGACGCTGGGGATCCGCTCCAGAGACGCGCCCTCGAGTGGTTGGTGTTGATCGATGCCAGCGAGACGTATCGCGAACTGGTCGACGGCTACGCCCATTTCCAACGTGAACTGGGCGATCGCGGCTACGCGAGCACCGGGCTCGAACGTGCGCCGAATCTGAGCGATGAACAGCAGTGGCGAGATCTGTTCCTGGTCTGGACCGAGCTCCCGCAGCGCTTCGCCAACATTCCCGCGCGCGCGGATCTGGTAGGGGAGTTCATCTGTCAAACCGCGTACTTTTCCAGCACGGATCGCAAGCAAGGCAGAACCGTTTCCGAGTTCCTGCGCGATTTCCAAGCCATGTTCGCGGAGGTGAACGGGTTGATGGCAGACGCTCCGCCGCCTTTGATCCAAGAGCTCGCGGACGCGGTATCGCTAAAAACTCGGGGGCGCATCAGTCGCAGTCCAGAAGCCAGACGCTTCTTCGCCTGGTGGAGCGTCGTCGCACAGGCACGTGCCGTTCGATACAATCTCGAACGCCATCGCCGCGACCGCAGCGTAGAACCTCACGAGCTTGCCCGCAGCTGGGCGGAGATCGCAAGTTCGGGTCTGGTGCGCTGGCCCCACTTGCCGTGGCGAGTGCCTGGCTTCGCCGAGTACTTCTTGAGTTTGCAACAGCTCGAAGGTTCCGGCTCGTCGGCGCTCTGGCAGCGCTTCGAACGTCAGTTGAACCATGCGGATGCGCTGAGCATGCATCACGTCGTGCCGTCGGGTGAGTTCGAAGCGCTGGTCGAACGGCGCATCTCCGAAAAGACCGGCACCCCCAACTTCGACCCGCAAACGCGACGCGCGAACGCCATTCTGGCCCTCGCCGAGCTATCGGAAGCGGCCGCGGCGAACGGAGTGCCATTCGACGACGCGCACGTCTCACGGCTCAGTGGACTGCTCGCTCGATTGTACGAGAACGTGCGCCGAAGCTACCCGCATTTGCGTTGGGAAGGAGAGGGCACGCTCGAGTCGTACACGTTGCTCGGGCTCGTCAACGGCTGGGACCCGCAGCGCACGCTGCTCGAGTTCGAACCGGAGTGGTCGCTCGCGGACGCCCTCGCAGCCGGCGGACTGCTCGCACGCCTCAACGAGATTGCCGAAAAAGATGTGAGCACAATGCGCGCGGAAGAGCGTTCGATTCGTGTCTTCGTCGACACTCAGGCGCTGCGCTTGCAGAGAAAGACTGGCCTCCGGCCGCCGAGCGCTCGTTCGACGTCGATGAACGCGCTGATTGCGCTGGCGAACTTGATGCTCAGTGCAGGCGAAGAGGGCTTGCTACCGGCTCAGGCTGGGCAAGCCTGGAGCAAGCAGCGCGTTCGGCAATGGGCGGGTCAAGTTCGCGGCTCACGCCTCGATCACGCGACGACGACTTGGGCAATGGGGCTGGCCGCCGATTTCGGACAGCTGGTCGGCGACATGCACGCGGAAGGTCCGCAGTTCCCCTGGGAAGATGGCGCGTTCGTCGAAACGGAGCTCCTGGTCGCGCGCAGTTCCGAGATCAGCACGGATGCGCTTCGCGCCTCCCGACGCGAAACCTGGCGTGCGGCCAGCGATCTGTCCGCTCGCCGCTTCACCGCGCCGCAGCCTTTCGTGCAAATGATCGAACGCGACTCACGAGCGGAGCTGGTGCGCAAGCTGGCTCTCGCCCGCGGCGTCGAGCCGAAACGAGTGTCCATGGCCGAAGTTCAGGCTTTGGAAGATCCGGAGACGCAGCCGCAAAATGCGCTGCTCGCGCTCTCCGACGTGCTGGCCCAGATCCGCGTCGCCTACGGCATCGAGCCGGATCCGGCAGCCATCGCGCGCTCCATCGCCAACCTACGTACGGAAGGACCTCGGCGCTATCCGAGCGTGCCTTGGTCGGCGAAGGGCTTCGTCAGCTCCCTGCTCGTAGCTGCGCAGCGCCCGGACTTCGGCGGGGACGTTTGGCGCTACGCGCAGTTCGTCGATTTGCCGACCGTCGACCAATTGCTCGCCGAGGCCGACCGCAGCGAACAGCATCTGCCAGCCAGCGTACTCGACGACATGCGCGCGATCATGCTCGCGCAAACGGGACGCACGCCCTCTTCCGAGCGCGTCGTAGCTTTTCAGGCGCTTCACGACGGGTTGTTCCTGCTCGAAGAATTCGTGCCCGAGGTTCAGCCGTCGCTCGCCGCCGCGACGGCACTGGTTCGGATCCGCACCCGCGTGCGCGCGCTCGCCGATCGCTTTCCGATGTTGCACATCGTGGCCGCGGACGATCACTCTCCGCGCGTCGGTTTCGCCGATCGCTTGGCGGCAATTGCCACTCGCCAAGCGCTGCGCGCTGGCTTGCACATCGAAGAGCCCGCCTTCGTAGACGCGGCCGTAGCGCGCCTGGAGCACGAATTCCTGCACGATTTGAGCCACATTTACGCACTGGTCCGGCACAGCTTCCCCGAGGAAGAGCTCGATTACTACAAGCAAGCCATCGTCCGCGACGCGCAGAGCGACAACGTGCGCAAGGCCGAGCAGAGTGGTCTGTCCGTCGACGCCTTGAGCATTCCGCAGGTCAACGACGATGACGTCGTAGCCGACTTTGCATTGTACGAGCTGTTGTACGCCAGGGAGATTGGTCAGACCCCGGCCTACGTCGCGAACGTTTTCGAGATCTACGACAAGCTGCGCCGGCGTTCGGACGTCCGCGCGAACTACCAGCGCGGCTTGACCGAGCTCGAAGCTGAAGCTCATGCACTGCGAGCCGCGAGTGCGAACGAGGCAAGCTGGAAAGACACCGCGGACTACGCGGCGTGGTGGGAGAAGCGAGGCGATTTCGTGAAGCGCTCACGCGGCAACCTGTTGGCAATGTCTCGCACCTTTGCTTTACTGCAGGATGCCGCTTTCTCCGTGCACGCACCGGCAGAGGCGCGCGCGGCTTTCCAGCGTTTCGGCAATTTCGACCAGTATCTGACGCGCTTCTTCGACAATCTCACGGTCGTTCGCGGGACGCCGGGCTTCGCGGGCGCCCTCGACGATCTGGCAAAGCGAGACCCTTTTCTGCGCGACGGCGTCGAATTCGCAATCGCGCAGTTCAAGCTGCACGTGCTCGATCACGAATACCCCGTAGCGGCTCAGAGCGCAGAAGTGACTCGTCGCGTGGCCGAGTTCGTGCCCAAGGTGAACGCGGACTATCGCGCCGCACTCGGCTTCAGCCCGGGCTTGGAGTCGGGGGTTCCATTCTACGACGCGCTGAGCTCGTTCGCGCGCGCCGATGTGCAAGCCACGGCCGGCACCGATTTACTCCGCCGCTTGAGCGTCGTGCAGCGCGGGCTTCAGAGTTGGACTCAAACCTACTTCTTGAAGCAGGCTTACAAAATCCTCTTCGATCGCGACTTGGACGAAGAAGACCCGACGCCCCTGCCCGCACGATCGCGCGTCGAGCGCATCAGGAGTCGCACCGTGGGCGATGCGGCGCACGAATTTCTCACATCGAAGCTGCCGCAGCGCTTGGCGCGCGAAACGAGCGGCTATGACCTGGCCAGCTGGATCAAGTGGCTGATGGACAATGGCGAACTGGATCTCGAAGCGCAGTCGCTCGGGAAAAACCCGTATGCCGAGACCGTCGCTAGCTACGAACGACGGCTCGCCGATTACCAAGCACGGATTCGACTGGGGGAAGCAAGCGGCAAGAACGTGCGCGCCGAGCGTCAGCGGGTTCGCGATCTGGAGCGCGAATACGGCTCGCTGCAGCGCCAAGTCAGCGGAATTCAAGCCAGTGCCGCGCAGCAAGCGCAGTCCTACCTCAGGGCAAGCCGTGACTACCACGAGGCGATCTGGCAAAGCGCGCTGTTCCTACTCGGCATCCTCGCTTGCGGCGGCCTCGCGCGATACGCTTGGACTCGGGTCACGCCCGCACGAAACCCAGGCCAACTCTGGGTTGGCGCCGCGGGCGCGGTGGGTTTGTTCGCGCTGGCGGCGTTGCCCTTTTGGGTAGCCACGAATCCCGGGCGCGCCGAGCACTGGGCCGGGCGACCGCTGCGCGTGCTGCGCTTGCTCGAGCCCGTCGACAGCGGTGTTCGGGCGCGGGGCATGGCAGCGCAGTTCGAGCGTACTCGTCCCTGGAAGGCATTGGTAGCGTCCACGAGAGACGAAGGTGGTCGGCCATGACTTCGCTCCAGTCGCTGACCAGGTGCGTGCTGCTCGCGCTCGGGGCGTCATCACTCGGTGCGTGCGCCAAGCTCACGACACAGAGCGCCGCCTCCCCTTCGCTCGAACCGCATTCTTCGGCTCGGCCGAACGCGCCCGTTGCTTGGGGGATACCGAACTTTTTCGAGGTCGGGCCGCAGGTGCGGCTCGACGGCGATGGTCCGCGAGTCGACACGACGGGCTGGCCCGCCGCTTTCCTGCGCACCTCGAGCGGCGCGCCGCGTGGCTATTTGTCCGCTGTTTTCGAGGACCAAAGCCGCGTGTTCGTGTATCCAGAGCTGGATCCGACCGAGCAGATACGCCGCTACGCGATGATCGTGCCTGAGCCCAAGTCGTTCAGCACGAATGGTGTCGTCACGGCGTTTTGGGGGCGAAGCCCCCTGTTCATGAACTTCGCGCTCGGTGCCGCGCGCAGCTTCGCGAGCTTCACGACGGTGACGCCGAGCAGCGGGCGACGCGTGGTCCCGCTGCGTGCGCGGCTCGAGCCGAGCGGAGTGAATCCGCAAGACTCCGAGAATGTGTATGAGCTGGAGGAGAGCCGTCTGAACGTGTTCGAACACAAGGGCCTAGTCCCTGGTGAACCACTCTCGTTTTTGGAGTTCTCCATCTACGATCGCGATTCGATGCCCGACGAAGCCGAGCCGACGCCAATCGATGCAAGCATCGCCAAGAGTTCCCTGAGCGTCGCGCTCGTACCGCTCGAGGGGGCAAGCTGGCCGCAGCGCGAGTCTTTCGAGAGCAACGGCTACCGGGTAGTGCTGGTCGGCACGGGGTCGGGCGCTCGCTATTTTCTCGCTACGCCCCTGCAATTTCAGCCGGGTTGGGGGTTCGGCGAGGCCAGCACGGATCTGACGCTCGGTCCGCTCGAGTCGAGCACCGTCGATGCCGAGCCCTCCTCCGCGGCCGCGCTCACGCTCGAGCATGCGACTCACGGCTGGCTTCTTTCCGGAGCCGTGCACGACGCGCGCGACGTTCCCGCGCTGCTCGAGCGCGGAGAAAGCTTCCGCGTGCAGTTGGCAGCGGCGCGCCGAGAGCTCGCCGGTGGGGCAAGGCTCGAGTTTGCGGCACGGGCAGCGCACGCGTTCGTTGCTGCTCACCGCAGCCTAGACGACCCGCGCACGCTCACTGGATACGCTCATGGCGATGCCCCCCAACCCAGTAACAGCACCGCCGGCTCGGCCGGGGCGCGTTACGGTCGAGATCTCGCCGGCGCGTTGCGCGCGTTGCTCTCGGTGCAGGCGGCCAGCCACGATCTCCGGTTGCAACAGGACATCGCCCACCTGGCCGAAGCCAGCCTCGAAGCGGCGATGCCGTCCGGCGCTTCGAGCGCACAACAGTTCGATAGGCTCTCGCTGGTCGCCGAGCGCGACGAGCGCAGCGGCCGCTCGGACGTTTTCATCGACAATGGCTCGCTTGCGGTGAGCGTCAATCACCGACGATTGTTGCTCGCGAGCGCCCGAACACACGCTCCTCGGCTGACCTGGGGAGCGTTTGGTGCGACCATCGATGGCGAAAGTTCGAGTGTCGACGACGCGGGCTACGAATTCAGCATCGATGGCACATCGTTGCCGCGGGTCTTGGCGCCGAGCGAGAAGGAGCTCGGCGTGTCGCGACTGTTTACGTCCAGGAGCGTGCGCGTGCGCGAGACCGCGCGATTGCAGCGCGATCTACCCGCCATCCGCGTCGAATACCAACTCGAGAACCGAGGCGATCGGGCCGTAACCGTGAACGAGGCGTGCATCACGCTCGCCGATTTTCTCGAGTACGGCGCGGGCGCCAATGAAAATTCCCAAGGGCGCTACGGCCTCGGACACGTCGCAGACGGAGTTCGCTTGCCGGTCGGATTCTGGATGGAAGGCATGAAGACACCGGTCTGGGGCGACACTCTCGCGCCAGGTGAGCACGACTTGACGGAACAGTATCGCAGTCTCGGGGCGCGCTTCATCTTGGTCTATGCCTACGATCGTGCGCAGATCTATTACCTCGCGCGCCCGGCCGATCGATTGCTCCTGTACAACGGCAATGATGGTCAAGGCTTGACCCGCCTCGAAGCTCGCTACGCGACGCGGGCCACACTGCCTCCACACGGAAGCTATGAGCTGCCTCGGGTTCTATCCCACACGCTGCGGGCACCGTTGCAGTCCACGGATGGAGACGCGATTCCCGATCAGCTTCAAGAATTGGCGCCGCTCTGGACGAACCTCGTTTCCGGCGAGGCGCAGAGCAGACCACGAGCGCCGCTTTCGTTCGAGACTGATTCGAGGCACGCAGAGCTGGTCTATTCGTGGATCCAGGCCGCGAACGCGCTCGCATCGAGCGGGGTCGAACCAGCACTCACCCGGCTCGCTGCACGGCTCGAACAAAGCGCGCTTCGTGGTTCGGCGTTTGCCTTGAACGTCGTCAACGAGCTTCGCAAACAAGACGATTGGCTTCCCACGTACGCCAACGGCCGCGACTACGGGTTTCATTTGGGTATCTTCGACTGGGCCTACCGGAAGACTTGTGACGTTCGCTATCGCGATGCATTTTTGACTCTGGCGGACGACTTGGCCCGAGCCGACAAGCGTGGCGGCCTGCAAATCAGCGACCCCCAGAACCCTAGTTATGGCGGGTTTCTCGCGACGCAGCAGTCCCGGGCAAGCGGCGCGACGCAGGTGGGCGATCAGGGGATCCGACTTTGGGCACTGCGCATTGCTTACGAACGAACGAGGGACGCGAAGTACCGCCGCTCAGCCGAGCTCTTCCTCGACCACTGGCTTCGACTCGACCCCCAAGCGCACACCTTCACGGGCACCGTCTTCGTGGACCAAAGGTATCGCGACGCCGGGCCCGCCGAGGAAGGCTCCCCGCTCGGGCACCAGGCCGTACTAGCAGGGCTCAAAGCCTGGTCGGATGTCTTACCGCGCGCGCGTGCCCTCTATGCCGCAGGCTTCGCAGCGGCGACGGGGCGCCAAGTCGTACACGGGGTCGGGCTGACCGGGCCTCGTCGCTTGATTGCTCCCCGTGAGGGCGTGGCGGACTTCAGCGATGACATCGATTTGGGCGGCATGTTCTTGTGGGCGATGACGCTCGATCCGAATGCTCTGCGCGGGCGCTTTGTCGCTGATTGTCGTGGCCCACACCGCTCGGCTGCCGCAGCGTTCGGAACACACTGAAAATGATGCCTCATCGCTTGCGACGCGCATCGGCGCTGGCCGCGCTGCTCGTCGGTGTCTTTCCTTTTCATGCCAGCTCGGCTGCGGCCGTACCGCTCGAGCAACCCAATTCGAGCGAATCGCACACGGCGCGCTCGGCGTTCCGGCGCTTGCTGCGCCTGGCAGAAACAGCAGAGTCGCGGCGCGGCGGCGGGCTCTCGCTCGCGCGGCGACAAGCGGAGACGAGCGGCGCCAGGACCACGGCCGCTTGGCTCGATTGGCTGCCGAATTTTTCAATCGCGGTCCGTCGCCAAATCGAGCAAGGCACGGGCACGAATTCGGACGCGCCGCGCTGGCGATTGGACTTCGAGGGGCAACTCACACTTTCGCTTCAAAAGCTGCACGCCGCAGGCGCCGCTCGAGCGGCAGAGGTCAAGGCCCAGGCCGAGCTGGAGCAAGCGAGGCACTCGGTGAGAGTGGGCGCGCTGAGCGCCGGCATCGAATTTTATCTCGACGAGCGCAAAGTAGCGCTCCTCGAAACTCAGGTCCGCGCGCTCGAAGCACTCCGCTCTGGGCAGGCTTCCGGCGGCGCTTCGACGAGTGACGGGGTGGTCCTCGAAGGCTATCTAGGCGAACTCCGTGGATCACTCGCAGAGCTCCAAGCCCAGAAGCACGACTCGGCCCAGCGCCTAGCAGCGTCGCTCGACGTATCCCTGGAAACGACTGGCATCGACCCGCGCCTCGGATTGCCGGCGCTGCTCGAGTCGATCCGCGCAGAGCTTGCAGATGCCTCGACGCACGTCGCCGAAGTTCGACGCGCAGACACCAGGTTGGAAGAAGAGCGCCTGCGCTGGATCGAGAGTCAGACTTGGTACGTTCCAGAATTCCGCTCGACCACCTTGGCGCTGATGCCTCGCGGGAACGCCAATGGTACGCCCAGCTCCTCGTTTCGCCTGACCAGTATCACCACCGAACTCGCGCTCGGACTCCGACTGCGCCCTGGCGTGCCCGCGCTTTCGGCGGCTCAGCGACAAGCACTCGCCAAGAGCCACTTCGACGACGAGCAATCACGGTTGATTCGCGAGCAAACCGAAGATCAGGCCCGCGCCCGGCTCGAAGCGTTATCTCGCGCGTGGCAGGAAGAAGGTGGCATTCGTGTTGCGAGTACAGAGCTGGACGACACCGTGCGACGCTTTGCACGCGGCGAGCGGAGCGTCGCCGAGCTCGCAGCCGCGAGCCGGAGCTTGCTCGCAGCCCAACTGAATCGTGAGCTCATCTTGAAGGATGCCGTACTGGCTCAGGTCGAGCTCTCGAGCAATGACGCTACGGATCTCTCGCCCAAGCCTGAGGCTCGCCGAGAAGAGCTGGCAGCGAGCGAAGTCGACCTTCGCGCGCGTCGTTCGCTCGACAGGGCCCCGTCGCTCAAGAGCGCGCACGCCGAAGCCGAACGCGCAACCCAGCGCGCTCGCAGCGAGCGCTTTCGGCTGGCAAGTGCAGTCGACGCGGGGGTATTGCTTCCGGTGTACGAAACCGATGATCCCAACCTGGTCGCGCGGCCAGAGTTGTCTTTCTCGGGTTCCGGTAGCTTGGCCACGATCGTTCGGGAGGCCAGCGTGGTCGGACGCTGGTCATTGGACCTGCGTGCCACGGGCAACACGCAACGCGCACTCGAAAGTGAAGCCCGCTTGCGTCGATTGCAAGCGGAGCTCGCGCGAAAGAAGCAGCAATGGTCGGAGCTCAGCGCACGTATGGAGCTTGCTCATGCCCGAAAGCGGCTGGAATTGGCTCAGCAAACCTTGCAATTTGCCCGCGAAGCTCGGATACGTGAGCTGCGCTGGCTCGAGCAGGGCGCAGCCAGCGAGCGAGACGTGCAGAGCAGCGAACTCGCTTACCACACCGCCAGCGTCGAACAGAACAAACTCGAGGCTCGGCTGCGGAGCGCAGAGCTACGCATGGCGAGCTACCTGGGAGCAGCGCGGGGCACGCAAATCAGCGTAGACGAGACTCCCGACTCTCTGGAGCGATGGGGCCACGAACGCTTTCTGCCCGACAACGACTTGTTCGGCTTCGAGAGCGTAGGCCGGAGACGCGAAGCCGAGCTCGAGACCGAATATGCCCACGCGCAAACCGAAGCTCTCGCCAATCCGCCGCAAGGCACGACTCTCACCACGCAGGCGACTCAAGGCCTACGCGGCGGAGCATTCTCGTTCACTGTCGCCCTGAGCGTCGCCTTGGACTCACCGCGCGATGCGTTGCAAGTCACCCGCGCGGCGGAACACGAAGGCGCGGCCCGTGGCCGTCTGGCCTCCCTCGAGCGCGAACTCGACGAGCAGCGCGCTCGAGAACGGCAACGCCTCGATCAAGCGAGTGCTTTGCTCGAGGCTGAATCGGCCATCCAGCAGCGCCTGAGCGCAATCGGTGACGCCCTGCGCCTCAGGCAGGCGGCTTCACCGGACATGCACGCCGCCTTGAAGCAGCGTCAGCTCGATCAGCTACGAGCTGCATTCCTCGAATCCGAAAGGCGGCGACTCGAGGCAGACGAGCAACGTCGAGCAGCGGCATTTCGCGAGCTCGCACTGGGCGACCAGCCACCCGCCCGAAGAAAACCCGCGCTCGACGCGGCCGCTCTCGCGGGCGCAGTCCATGCGCTGACCGAACAGCGCGCGGATGTAACCGCTGCCGATGCCGCAGCAGAAGAAGCGCGCGCTCATCAACCCATTCCGGTCGTATCCGCGCTTCACTTGGTCGGCCCCTTTGGGGTCGGTTCTTACGCCGCAAACCGCGTCGTCGGTCCCGCGACGACCAAGGTCTGGCGTGGCGATCTCGGAGTCGGGCTCGCCCTCGGATTGGACGAATCGATTGCGTTCCTCGGCGCGCGCCAACTTTCGACGGCTGCGGATCTAGAGCGCGGCGCGACGCGGCGCGACGCGGCGCTGCAGGCGGTGCACGAAATCGGGCGCACTTGGACAGCGCGCCAACTCGAGCGAGCTTCGGCGCAGGAAGAAGCGGAAGCACGTCGTCACCTCGAGGGCTCGGTGGAGCCCCGTTTCGGTCTCGGACAAGTTGCGACGGCAACATTGATGGAAGCGCAGCAGCAACGCGCGATGGCGAACCTCCAGCACTCGTCTGACGAGTCCCTGCTTCGCACCCAGCACACGCTACTGGCGGCGATGGGAGCGAACGTGAGCGATGCGACGCTCGACGAGTATCAGCGCGTGGCGTCCGCGTGGCTCAGCTCACATCCCGAGGTCTCGACCTCGGCCGCCGGCAGCGTGGCCGATTCGGCAGAACTCGCGGCGCGAGCGCGCAGCGCGGCGGCGTCGTCCGCGACCACCGCGAGTGCGCTGCGACTGGTCTCACCGATCACGGCGCTGGTAGAATTTCGGCCGAGCCAGCTCGCGACTACGACCGGCACCGACGCGGACCGAGAGAAGACGACGAGCCACGAACTGCTGTGGGTCCTGTCCCTGATCGTACCCTTCAAGCCGAAGGAGCTCGGTTCACTGGCAATCGCGGCTGCGCGGGCACGAGAAAGCGATGAGGAGCTCGGAGCTGCTTCACGAGAAGCACGCCTTCGCCGGCTGGGTTTGTCACAGCATCTCGCGGCGCTCCAGAAAGCTCGCGCGAGCGCCACGGCGCGCCGAGCGAGCTCGGAGCGCGCACTCGAAGAGTTGGATCGCCGCCTTCGCGCCGCGCAGGATCATGCGACGATCGACGAAGTCGCGACCGCCCGACGCACATTGTCCGATGCCCGTCGGGCAGAAATCTTGCTCGACGGTGCGGTGCTGGAGACCGCACTGCTCTTGCGAGCAATACAGGAGAAGCAATGAAGCATCGAACCAGCCTGTGGCGCGCGAGCCTATTTTCGCTCGGCGTGGCGCCCCTAAGCGGCTGCCTCGCCAAGGAAGTCGAAGATCCGTGCAACGCATCACCTACTTTCGAGCGTTACGCGAAAGAAGCCGAAGAAGCGGCGCAGCAGGGCTACGAGCAAGAGGTGCCGATGGCCTGCCCCGTGCTCGATCGCCCGCCAGATGGCGACAAGGCGGCGGAAGGCATCGTCTTCGAGGAATATGCGGCAATGACCTCGGGCAGCGCCGGGAACTTCGTGGATCGCGATGCTTGGTGGGTCAAAGCGCTGCCGCGAGGGGAGCTGCACGTGCAGACGCTACAAGTATACGACGAGTGTGCACCGGTCGACTACGAACAGTTCACGTTCGACTATTCGGCAACCACACCGCCCGTGGATTCGGTACCGGCCTGCGGTCGCAGCCTTTCCGCACTCGAAATGGGTCACGGCTTTTTTCAGTCGAGCCCCCAACTACTCCAGGTCGAGGCCACCGCTTATGCGCGCTTGGTTGGCCTACAGTTGAATCCCGCGTTCGGCACTTCGCTCCGGTTTACCACTCAAGACGCCGCACACGCGGGCGAGCAATTTCCGGCCCTCACGAAGATCGCCGTCACTTCGCCTGATGCTCACGGCTTGAGTTTCGTCGCGCGGCTGAGGGCAAGCACGTTCGAAGGGGTGATGCTGGCGCAGCTCGTGCCAGCCGCCGCCACCAGTTTGCGCATCAAGCTTCGACTCTATCCACGCACCGGCGCCGATCCGGACGTGAAGCTGGGCGTGCTCGGGATGAGCTCGATGTTCTGGAAAGGCGCCGCGGATACTCCAGACATCGGCGACGACGAAGCCCACGATACCGATTTTCTGCACGTAAGGTTGGCAGACGGTACCGAAACCCGTACCGCACTACGAAATCCGTCACTCGACGAGATCCCGGAGGATGATCCCTGGCAACGCACTCTTTACACCGGCGCGCTCGAAACCGTGGCCCTCGAACAACGCGAGCGGGATCCCAACCGGTATCTCGCTTACCGTTCGGCTCGCTACGCCGATCGACCTTCGATGAGCGCGAGTGAAATCGAGGCCAACGTGCCGCTCACGGCCGAGCTTTCCATCGGGAATACCAACAGCGAGTACATCGACAACCTCGTGCTCAATCTGATCGCCGAGACTAACGGCACGAATCAACCGATCGAAGTGAGTTACGTACTGACGGCATCTTCCATCTAACGCGGTGAAGCAGTGACCAAATAGGAAATTGCGATCGGCGCGCCGGTCACACTAGCCGAGCCGTCAACGAGCAAATTGGCGATGACGTTCCCGCCCGGCTGCGGCCGCGTCGACACGGCGAGCTCCAGCGCAATCGGCACATTGGACTGGAAATTGGACAGCATCACACTGGGGTATTGTGCGCGTTCGGCGGCTTCGTGCTGGAAGAAGGCAATGGATTCCAGCTCCGAGTTGCTTTCCGCCAAGGGAACGCGCGTCCAATCACCCTGGCCCCAAGCGATCGTCGGGTCGGTGAGCGCGGTGTCGAACGAGCCGCCATCCGCAAACGTTGCCTGCACGTGATCGAAGTCACGTTCTCCGACATTTGCGAACCGCCCGCTCAGGGCCGCCGCTGCAATCAAAGGCACGTCGGCGATCGACGCGCGAGGTTCGAGCTCGAGCTGAACACTCAAGCGCGAGACGTCACCCACCTTCAAGACCAAGCGCAGCGTAGCAGCGAAGTTTGGACCGTTTGCTCGCGCAATCAACTCGAGCGAGTCACCGTCGTGACGCAAGACATCGATTCGTTCGAGCGTCGAATCTGGCCCGGTCGAGTCGAGCGGAGCGCGCGGGATACGCAAGAAAGCACTAAAGCCGGTGGACGCAGCAAGAGGCGCGAGGCGGATCAGGCCGGAGCCGTCGACGTCCAGGACTTCTGGCCAGGAATCGCCGATTTGATGGCCGACTTCGAGGCCCGTCAGATACTGCCCGCACGCTGGTGCGGCGACCAAGGGCGGCGTGGCAAACGCATAGTCGTAGCCGAATTTGGCGAACGTCACCGGCTCGCAACGCTCAGCCGTGATTTGCAGTGGGACAACGCGCGATGCCCCGCGCGGCGTGGCTTTGAGCCACCATCGGCCATCATCGAAGAAGTTACCGTTTGCGCCGCGCAGCAGGGAGCCGTACTCGCTGACCGTCAGCCCCTCGGAGCTCGCTTGGCCATCCGGCGGGAGATCGAGCTCCGGACAAGGCGTGATGACCGGCGGCGAATAGTCTGTCTCGGCCGCGGCTCGCGCTTCGCTCTTTCTTGCTTCGAGCCCGCTCGTGTCGGAGCACACGCCCGCGTCCTCCGAGCCGCAGCCGCAAGCCAGCGTGAGTGCGAGGATGAATGACGGAGATGCCAATGACCGTTTCATCCGCCCACCCGATGTACGCCAATATCAGCCGCGCGCGGAATGGAAACCGCGGGCGGAGCATGGGTACGGTCCATATCCCGCAGACGCGCTTCGGCGGACGCATACCAGGGGCTAGCCTGCGCCAAGTCTCGCAGCGCGTCTGCGTTGAGTGCCAAAAACAGCAGCGATTGATCGAGCATCCTCGCGGTCGGGCAAACCGTGTGCGCGTTGCTCGGATCGAGTGCATCGGCAACGGGACCCCCACTCCAATCGAGTGCGTCCAGCACGCGCGTGAGATTCTGCGCGGCGAGCGGCAGGCCCGTCGTTGCGAGCTCGGCTGCCGCGTAGGGCGTGACTACATCGGGTCGATCCAAGCCAAACTCCGCGTAGCCATCGGGCGGCTCACAGCTCGGTGCATAGCCAAACACGACGTGCTGTTTGGCGCGGGCGACACGGGCGCTCGCTTCGACATAGTTGCGATGACTGAGGCCGAGCGAGTGAGGCGCAAGCCGCATTTCGTCGAAAAACAACTGGCCCGTCAGTTCGACGAAGGCACTCGCTCGGTAGCCCTCGGCCACTGGTAGACTCGCTCGTTCGGTCCAAGCGTAGGACATGGCGTCCCAAACGGTCGGCGGCAGCAGTTGTAGACCGATCAAGGCGAGCACGAGCGGGCGCGCTTCGCTGTTTCGGTCCCCATAGGAGAAACGCCCAGGTTCGACGATTGCCCCGCTGACCGCGTCGATCGACACACCGTCCGAGAGTAGGTTGGACTTGAGGAACGACGAGTAATCTTGTTTCTCGATCAGCGCCTGTGCGCGCCGTGTGAGCTCCGGACGATCCACTCGATACCGGGCCGATGCGATGCTCAGCGCCACCGTCACCCAGGCCGAGTCGATCGTGGAATAGCGAATTCTTCCGGCCTTGACCTCGGCGTGGGCCGGGCCCTCGAGCTTGATGAATTCAGGAAAGAGACCACGGAAGGTGCGCAGCTCTTCGAGCGTGCTCAGGACTTCATCGACGCGGTCGGCGCTGCTCGCGGCGCTCACGAGCGCGGTTCGCTCTGCGACCAATTGCGTCAACAGATCGAGCCCCAGATTGGTGGATTTGCTCCAGCTGCGGCCAAAGGGCCCGGTGTTGTCAGCCGCCACCCGTCGTCGACCATCGGGCGAAACTCGAAACGCTTCCAGGCCGCGATAGACCAACGCGCCATGCTTGCTGGCGGACGGTCGTACCGAGCTCACTTCCTGGTGATTGGCGCTGCCCGCGGCGTCGGGTGAGCGGCACGCACCGAGCGCGAGGATGACCACCCCGAGCGCCATCCAGGTTCGTTTTCGATGCATCTTCAACGTCCGTGCGATTCGACCATGGCAGAGCTCAATCAATTGCCAGAAGTTCGACGTCGAAAACGACGGGCCCTTTTGGCGCACTGCGATGGGCCTCGGCGTAGGCCAAGCGCGCCGGTAACCAAAAGCGCGCCTTGTCACCGACGCGCATCAACTGGATGCCCTCGCTGAGGCCCCGCGGAAGCTCGTAGGTGAGATAACTCGCGGGGTGACCGGCGAACACCGAGCTCTCGAACAGCTCACCGCGGTCCGTCCAACCCGAATGGTAGATGGTCACACGGCTATTGGCGGCGGGGTGTGTCTGCCCCGTGCCGCGATGCAACGCCTTGAAATACAGACCAGTTGCCGTGTGCTGGGCGCTGCGGGGTGGCGCCGCATACTCGGCGGGCCGTTGCGGGGCCTGGATCAGTTTTCGCAGCGTGAGGTCGACCGTCAGATCCACTGGCGCAACCGTGCGGGGACCTTCTTGATCCAGTGGTGTGAGCGTGGCGGGCAACCAAACGCGCCGCGCTTCGCCCACACTCATGCGCTTGACCACGCACCCCAGACCCGGCGCCAGATTTCGCACGCTCTCATCGATCGGCTCGTCATGGCGCGCGGAGCTGTCCAGCATTCGCCCTGAACGCGCGAACGTCACGTACTCCAGTAGCACGCGATCGTCGTCAGTGGCACGCTGCTCACCCGAGCCCGAGCTCAGCAAGCGGCTCGTTGATCCGCAGGGCTCATGGCGAGCATCGATCGGCGCAGCTGCAACGTCCGCCGAAACCGTCGGAGGAGCAGGCGTTGAAGCTGGCACTTCCGGCAAAGCGGGCAGACTTGCTGCGACGGCCTGAATCGCCTGAGCCAATGGGGCTCGATCCGTCGACGCCGAACTACAAGCGCTGCTCGCTCCGACGAGCAGCGCCATGACCAACCCGCGCACGCCGTGGCGCTTCACGTTCATGGCGCGATCACGCTGAAGCGTTGAGCGGGCGTGCCATTGCAGGTCCACTGATGAAGCCGAGCGCCATCGTCCCCTGAACCACCCTCGACATCGAGGCAGCGGTCGGTACCGGTCTGCGCCATCAGCTGGTACTTCCCGCCCCCCAATGCCTGCGCCTTCCAACGCTGCGCAGCGCCTGAATTGCACAGGTACTCTTGAATGGTCGCGTCATTTGCATCCGACGCGCCTTGCACGTCTAGACAGCGTTCGCTGATCGCAGCGCGGATCTCGTACGTCCCTGCCCCGCGGTTCTGGAAGCGGAAGCGCTGACCCGCAGTGCCGTTGCACGCCAATTGTCGGACTTCTCCGAGCGCGCCCAAGGCACGCTTCGCGTCTAGGCACGCGCCTGGGCGCGTATCGGCTCGAATGCGGTAAGTCCCGTCCGGGATCGGCGCATCCCCAGCGCTATCGAGCGCGAAGGTCAGCGCTTGAGCGGGGCCACCATTGCACGCGTATTGCTGGAGCTTGGTCGCGTTTTGCGCGGAGCCGCCGCGCACGTCGAGACACATGCCGCTGCCGGTCTGCGCGATCAAACGATACTGCCCGCTACCGAGGTCATCCACCACCCAGTGCTGGGCTGCTGACCCGTTGCAGGTGTACTGATGAATGACGGCGCCACTTTGGCTGGATCCGCCTCGTACGTCCAAGCACTTGTCACTCGCCAGGGCGCGCAGCTCATACACGTTGTTGCCCACGTTCGCGACGTTCCAGCGTTGAGCCGCGCTGCCGTTGCATGTGTATTGCTGGATGAGCGCGGTGTCTTCGAGGGAACCACCCTCCACGTCAAGACACAGGCCATCGCCCGTACCCAAACGGATCTGATACGTCGCATTCGGAATGGAGGGAGCAGGACCCGTGCGCGGACCGTACACGGTGATGATGTTCGAGAACGACGGCACGTAAACCTTGCCGTTCGCGACCAGCGGCGCGTTGTACTTGGCCAAGGACAACATGTCATCGGCCACGGTTCGGCTTTGCCAAAGCAGACGCAGCGTCGAGGCATCGAACGCGTGCAGCGTGCCGGGCACAGTAAAGTTGTTTGCGTCGCCAACGGCCTGCGTGGTGGCCCAAAGGATGCCCGTCCCAGGTTGGGATCCGTTGGCCGAGAGTGACATCATGCCCCCGGGCATGCCCTCGGGCGGCAGCACCGAGCCAACGACTGCGGCCGGGGTGTCGAACTTGCCGAGGCTCGGATTGAAGCGATAGGCGCGCAAAAAGTCGTTCTCGCCCCAGACGTACATGTTCGTCCCTTCGGGGCTCTTCCACATCACGACGCCGTTGTGGATGTGATGAGTTCCGGAGGGGTGCGGGGCCTTGCTGACGGCGGCGAAGCGTTGCGGGATCTGCGTGTCGCCGTCCACGCGCTGGCCAAGGCCACCGCGGTTGAGCAGATAGATCGAGCCTCCCTTACCGCCAATGACCAACATATTCTGGTCGGGTACGAAGCTCGGTCCAGCCGAACCTAGGTCGAGATCGCTATCATTCAACGCGGCGTAGTTGCTCGGAGTGAAGTAGCCGTAACGCTCGAGCGTTCGGGGCGCGAGCTTGAGCAAGCTCATGCTGAGCTGCTTGTTGCCGTCGAAGCTGCCATTGCCGGTAGCAATGTACAAATTCCCCGCCGCGTCGAAGGCTGGACCGGCGCCGCCCTGCCAAATGCCGCCACGATCGCCACCAGGCGTCACATTCAGCGCGGTAGTGCGCGAAAGCGTAGCGGCGTCGAACCCGATCACCCAGCCGTGGTAGGGCCCCTTGTCGCAATGTGACGCGAACGCGACATACACGGTGCCGTTCGAGAGCCCGAGCGCTGGGCGTTGGTTCTCGTAAGTAGAATTGAAGCCGCTCGGGTTGATCAACACGGGCCCGCCCAGCTTCTCGGCTCCGTTGCTGATATCTACCGCGTGAAGCCAATGCTGCTGCACGCCAGCGGTGAGCGTGTGCGCAACGAAGTATGCGGTTTGAGTCGCACCGTCGATCACCGGGGTGCCCGTGATTCCCGTATTTTCGGTCACGTTGTAACACGCGCCGAAATCATCGGTATCTTGGATTCGCGTCGGACGACCCGAACCGTTGTAGCTGCGCGACCAAAGCGTCGTGCCGTCGTCGGCGTCGATCGCATAGAACGTGTTGCTGACCGTCGCCGCGTAGACCACGTTGTGAGAAGCTCCGCCGATGCTCACCGCCGAGGCGTACAGCAAAGAAGCGTAGAGTTCGTCGTCGACTCTCACTTGAAACAGCTTGCCGAATTGCCTGGCATTGACGTTCTCGGGAGTCAGCAAAGTCTCCGACAGATTGGCCCCGCTACGCTGATTGTCGTAGGCGCGAGTGAGCACGTTGAGTGAACCGAGCGGCGCCATTTGGCTCGTTGCCGCGCGCCCCGGCTCTTCCGCAGATGTTCCGCACGCGGAAGCGGCCAAGGCTAATCCCAAGAACGATACAGCTCGCCCCGTACGATGAAGCATACTCGACTCCTTGCAACGATACCCCGCCGCATTCGCGCGGCGAGCGCGCATCGATCCCCCGAACTACCCGCTCGGGACTCGCTGCGCACCGAACAATATCTTGAAGCGTGCACTCGCTTCAATCTGCAATCGGAGTGCGTGGAAAACAAAACAGTGCAGTACAGTTTTGTCTCGTTCGATCAGCACGCAGCAGATGAAGCGTGCTCGCTCAACGTGGCACTTCTGTATCGACACTCGAGAGCATTGTTTATGTCGACTCGCAGCTTGCTTACGTCGAGTGACATAGCCAGTGTCCGAGTAAATCGCGGTGTGACGATCGGCCACGCGCGTGGCGTTCTTGTGCGGCCCTTGCCCGCTAGAAAGGGTCGAGGATGCGCCGGGTTCTGGGGCTAAACGGAGTTCGAAACCGGCCGGACACGAGCGTCACGCCACCATGCGCAAGTTGAGGCTCGAGCTCCAAGAGATCAGTAAGGCGTACGCTGGCGGCAGCGTTCGGGCGAACGACGGTGTTTGCTTGAAGGTGGCGGAGGGCGAGATCCACGCGGTGCTGGGCGAGAACGGCGCCGGCAAATCCACGCTGATGAAGATCATCTACGGCGCGGTGCAACCCGACTCGGGTCGCATGCTGTGGCAAGGACAGCCGGTGCGCGTGGCCAGCCCCGAGCAAGCGCGACGGCTGGGGATCTCCATGGTGTTTCAGCACTTCTCGCTGTTCGAATCGCTGACCGTCGTGGAAAATGTTTGGCTCGGCCTGCTCGCAAAATCGCGCGCGCACGTCGCGGCGCGCATTCGCGAACTGGGCAAGAGTTACGGACTCGTAGTCGAGCCCGAGCGACCGGTGCACACGCTGTCGGTCGGCGAGCGACAGCGTGTCGAGATCGTGCGCGCATTGCTTACCGAACCGAAGCTCTTGATCTTGGACGAGCCAACGAGCGTGCTCACGCCGCAAGCCGTCACCGACTTGTTCGTCACCTTGCGCCGTCTGGCCCATGACGGCTGCTCGATTTTGTACATTAGCCATAAGCTCGATGAGATCCGCGCCCTGTGCGACACCTGTACCGTGCTGCGCGGAGGCAAGGTCACGGGCGAGGTGAAAAGTCCTGCAAACGAGAGCAATGCCAGCCTTTCCCGGTTGATGATTGGGGTCGAACCGCCCGCGCTCGAGCACCGGCCGTTCGAACCCGGCCCGGTGCTGCTCGAGGTCGAAGGGCTGACCCGCGTCAAGCCCAGCGATTACGGCATGGCGCTCGAGCGGATCACGTTCAGCGTACGCGGCGGCGAGGTTTTGGGCCTCGCGGGCGTCTCGGGGAACGGGCAAGCCGAGCTGCTCGCGGCACTCTCCGGCGAAGATTCACGGCCAGGTCAGGGCTCGCTACGACTGCTCGGAACAGACGTCACGCGCACCGGACCTGCGCAGCGACGCAAACTCGGACTGCACTTCGTGCCGGAAGAGCGACTCGGGCGAGCCACCGTCCCCAGCCACTCACTTTCCAGCAATGCGCTACTCACGCGCAAGGCAGCATTGCCGCACAGTTGGCTGCGCCAAGAAAAGCCGATCTTCCGCTTGGCCAAGCACTTGATCGAGCGCTTTTCGGTCAAGGCATCGGGGCCAAACGCCGCTGCGCGCAGCTTGTCGGGCGGCAATCTGCAAAAGTACGTGGTGGGGCGCGAAATCGACGCCTCACCGCGTGTGCTGGTCGTGGCCCAACCCACGTGGGGTGTAGACGTGGGGGCGGCCGCGCAAATCCGCGCTGAGATCCTGAAGCTGCGCGATGCTGGTTCAGCCGTACTGGTGGTCAGTGAAGAGCTCGACGAGCTGGTCGAGCTGAGCGACACGCTGCGGGTGATCTCCGCGGGGCGCATCTCACCGGCGATTGCAACAGCCGAAGCCAGCCGCTCATTGATCGGCGAATGGATGAGCGGACTCTGGCCCGGAAATTCTGCGGTCGATGCTGCGAAAGGCGTCGCTTGATCAGGCTCGAGCCGCGCGCAGAGCCGTCACGCTGGCTAGCGGTCCTCTCGCCGCTATTTGCCCTGAGCTTGACGGTCGCGCTCGGGGTCTTGCTGTTCGTATTGCTGGACAAGGATCCGCTCAGCTGCCTGCAGATGTTCTTCGTCGAGCCGATCAAGAACGCGCGAGCCATCGCCGAGCTGTCGATCAAAGTCACGCCGCTGCTCCTGATTGGCCTGGGCCTCTCGTTGTGCTTCCGCTCCAACGTTTGGAACATCGGAGCCGAGGGCCAGTTCATTCTCGGTAGCATCTTCGCGACGTGGGTCGCCTTGGGCGCGACGCCGGAGAGCGGCACGGGTCTTTTGATCGCACTCTTGGTCGCGGGCGCACTCGGCGGCGCGCTGTGGGCTGGTGTCACCGCCCTGCTTCGGGACCGCTTCAACGCCAGCGAAATCCTAGTCAGCCTGATGCTGGTTTACGTTGCCGAACAGCTGCTGGCGTATCTGGTGAACGGCCCCTGGAAGGATCCAAACGGCTACAATTTCCCGCAAACCATCACGTTCTTGTCGACCGCGCGCATCCCGCGTCTACTCGAAGGCTCGCGCGCCAATATCGGCGTGCTGTTGGCGCTGGTCAGCGCGGTCGGCTGCTGGATATTCCTGCACAAGAGCTTTGCGGGTTATCGGCTCGACGTCGCGGGGCTTTCGCCGCCCGCGGCGCGCTATGCGGGCTTCTCGGCGCGAAGTGCGCTCTGGCTACCGCTCTTGGTCTCGGGAGCCTTGGCCGGCTTGGCCGGCGCGCTGGAAGTGGCGGGCCCCGATGGTCAACTCACCACGCACGTTCCGCTCGGCTACGGGTTCGCGGCGATCATCGTTGCGTTCGTGGGTAGACTCGATCCAATCGGCGTCACGTTCTCGTCGGTATTGATGAGCATGTTCTTCATTGGCGGTGAGCTCTCGCAATCGCGCCTCGGCCTACCCAAGTCGATCACCGGTGTGTTTCAGGGACTGCTTTTGTTCTCGCTACTCACCTGCGACACCTTCGTCAAAAACAAACTGCGGTTCGTGGCCGTTCTTCCGCGCAAGGCAGCCGCCAAATGAACGAATTGATCCTGCTCTTCGGCTCATCGATTGACTCCGGCACGCCGTTGCTCTTGGCGGCGCTCGGCTTGATCATCAACGAGCGCTCGGGGGTAATCAACTTGGGCGCCGAGGGTTTGATGCTGATCGCGGCGATCACCGGCTTTGCCAGCGCCCTGGCCACGAACAACGATGCCCTGGCGCTGCTCGCGGGGGCCGCGGCCGCCGCCGTATTTTCGGCATTTTTTGGCTTCTTGGTGATTTGGTTGAACGCCAATCAATACGCGACCGGTCTCGCGCTGTCCTTGTTCGGCAGCGGCTTTTCGGCCTTCGTCGGCATCCGCTATACCCAAGAAAGCCTGGCCGTGGCGGGGCACCACGGCCTGCTTTCCCACCACTACCTGGTGTACGTGGCAGCGCTGCTCACGGTCGGTCTGTCCTGGTTCTTGTTTCGTTCCAAGGCGGGCTTGGTACTGCGCGCAATCGGTGAATCGCCCGAGTCAGCGCAGGCTTTGGGCTACCCGGTGCGCTCGATTCGCTTGGCGGCGGTAGTGACGGGCGGCGCGCTGGTCGGACTCGCGGGCGCGTTCGTTTCGGTCGTATCCACGCCGCTTTGGGTCGAAGGCATGATCGCCGGCAAAGGTTGGATCGCGCTCGCGCTGACCACTTTTGCCACCTGGCGCCCAGCGCGAGCGTTGCTCGGCGCATACTTGTTCGGTTTCGTCACCATGCTGCAGCTCCACCTGCAAGGTCGTGGAGTGAACCTGCCCGTAGAATTGCTCACCGCATTGCCGTACCTCGCCACCATCTTCGTGCTCGTGCTGATCTCACGCAATCCGCGTTGGATTGCTGCCAACATGCCCACCTCATTGGGGAAACCCTTTTACCCGGGAGCCTGAAAAACATGCCTCGTTTCCTCGATCACACCGTTGTTCACAGCTGCACTGCCTCGCTATTGGCGCTCGCCTTCATGCTGCCCGCTTGCAGCAAGAAGCCCAGCGGCGACGCGGCGCCCTCTGCCGCACCAGCGCCGCCCGCTGCGGAGCCCAAGGCCGTGGAGGCCAAGGCTGCTGGTCCCTTGAAGATCGCGTTTGCGTACGTCGGCCCAGTCGGTGACGCCGGTTGGACGTTCGCGCACGACAAGGCACGGAAGGAAGCGGAAGCGGCCTTCGCCGGCAAGGTGAAGACCAGCTTCGTCGAGAACGTACCGGAAGCCGCCGACGCCGAGCGTGTCATCCGCGACATGGTCGACCAAGGCAACACGCTGATCTTTGGCACGACCTTCGGCTACATGGAGCCCATGCTCAAGGTCGCCAGTGACAACCCCAACGTGCACTTCGAGCACGCCACTGGCTACAAGACTGCCGCCAACTTGCGCACCTACGACTCGCGCACCTACGAGGGGGCCTACTTGGCCGGCGTCGTCGCTGGTGCGATGACCAAATCCAAGGTGCTCGGTGTCGTCGGTTCGATCCCAATCCCGGAAGTGATCCGCAACATCGACTCATTCACGCTCGGGGCCCAGAGCATGAACCCGGACATCAAAACCAAAGTGGTCTGGGTCGGGAAATGGTTCGATCCGCCGAAGGAAGGCGAGGCGGCAAAAGCCCTGCTCGATCAGGGCGCAGACGTGCTGATGCAAAACACGGATTCTTCCGCCGTGCTGCAGACCGCGGAGAAGGCCGGTAAATTCGCGTTCGGCTGGGACTCCGACATGACCAAGTACGGCCCCAACGCACACCTCGCCTCGGCCGTAATCAATTGGGCGCCGTACTACCAGAAGGCCATCAAAGACGCGCTCGAGGGCTCCTGGAAAACAGGGCAAGTCTGGTGGGGCGTGAAAGATGGGGCGATCGATCTCGTGAGTATCTCGGACAAAGTGCCGGCCGCCACCAAGACCAAGATCGAAGAACTGAAAAAGGGCCTGAAGGACGGCTCGTTCACGATCTGGAAGGGACCGATCAAAGATCAGTCCGGAAAAGAAGTGCTGAAAGCCGACGAGAAAGCCGAAGACAAGATGATGCTCGGCATCAACTTCTACGTGAAGGGTGTGGAGGGTAAGCTACCGAGTGGCAAATAGCGCGCGAGCCCGACAAGACGCTCGAGCTCTCCACCGGGAGGGGGGCTCGGCGGGAGGGGACGCGAACAAACCGCACGCGTCATTGCTTGACGAATTTGGGGAGCGTGTTATTCCTTGAGCACTGTGAGCACGTTCCACTTCGCCTGAGACGCCTGATTCGAGCCATTCGAGGCCGCCACGTCGCGTTGCGACGCATTGGGTGAGCGACCTCGTGCTCGATTGAGTCTCGGCGAACGTTCACGCCACGGTGCCGCGCATTCGCGCCGGCGCTGGGATGCGCAAGTGCGTCGGCGAATGCCCGACGCATAGCGCTCCGAGCGCCGGGCGGACCGTGGCGCCCGCAATGGCACGCGCGCGGTTCGCACAAGGGCCGCAAAGGCGCAGCTGCGCCCGCGCGCCTGCGCCAACACGACAGCAGCAACAGACACGAAAATTAGAAGAACGGAGAGCGCATGCTCAAATTCAATTCCAGGGCAATTTCAGAGCATTCAGAGGTTCCCCTCGCCGACGAGGGCCAATTCGAGCGCTTGGTAGAAAGCTGGAGTGCTCGACAAACCGCGAGTACGACGAGCCCTCCGAATGGTAGCGATGCCAGCGCTTGCTACGTCGTTTCGGTCGGCCCGGAGCGAGATCTGCAAGTCCGTGCGGCTCAGCTCGCAGAGATCGTCTCGTTGGTTCAGCACCAGGGCGGGCACGTGGTCGGTCAAGAGAGCTATCACCTCTCCGAGCCCAACCCGCGCACCCTGCTCGGTTCGGGAACCGCGCAGACGATGGCCGATCGCGCGCGGGCCGCGGGTGCAACGATGCTGGTGCTCGATGCGGAGCTCTCCGCCTCGCAGACCCGCAACTTGGAAGATGCGGCGGGCATCGCCATCTGCGACCGCGAGGCGATCATCCTCAACGTGTTCCTGCGCCACGCGCGGACGCGCCGCGCGAAGATCCAAGTCGAGATCGCTCAGCTCGAATACCTCAGGCCACGCATCCGTGGCGTAGGGCTCGACATGGACCAACAGACCGGCGGTAGCAAGAACGCACGGGGTCCCGGCGAGACCGCGTCCGAGCTCCTGGCGCGCAAACTAGATGGCCGTCTGGCTGAACTGCGAAAAGCGCTAAATAGGCTGGAAACTTCGGCGAATACCCAACGTCAGCAGCGCGCCGAGTGCAAGCGAATCGTGCTCGTCGGCTACACCAACGCCGGCAAAACCTCGCTCATGAACGCGCTCACTTCCGCTGAGCTGTCCGCCCGGGATATGCCGTTCGAAACCCTCGACACCACGTCGCGCTGCCTGACGCGGCACGGCGGGGAGGTGGTCGTCAGTGACACGGTCGGCTTCATCCGTCGCTTGCCGGAGCGACTGCTGGCAAGCTTCGAGTCTACGCTCTCGGAGATCGGCGAGGCCTCGTTGCTGGTGATCGTGGTGGATGCTTCCGACTATGAACGCGAGCTACAGTTGGAGACCACGCTTCGGATCGTGGAGAGCATGGGCGCGCAAGAGATCCCGCGCTTCTACGTGTTCAACAAGCTGGACCGACTCGATTCGTTTCCCAACTCGGACGAGCTCGCGCGTTGGAGCGGGGGAAGTCCCTGGGCCGTGCTCAGCACACGTGATTCAGGCGCAGTAGCGAAGCTCGAAGCGGCATTGATCCAGGCCGTGCGCCGCGACGAAGAAGAGTTGACGGCGTTCGTGCCCTATACCGCGTCGCAATTGCTCGGCCTGATCTACGGCAAGTGCCGGGTGATGGCGAGTGATGCGACCGACGAGGGCCTCACGCTACGCGTTCGCGGCCCCCTCTCGATCATGTCCCGTATCAAGCACGACTTGGGAAAGGTTCGATAAATGCCCGCACTTCTCGAAGTTTCAGCGCTATCCGTCAACGCCCCCGGCGGACGCCCCTTGTTCGATCGCCTGGATCTCCGAATCGACCGCGAGCACGTGGCGCTCGTCGGCCGCAATGGTGTCGGAAAATCGACGTTGCTGGCCGTCTTGGCCGGCCTCGTCGAGGCCGACGCGGGGCGCGTGGTCGCGCGTGCTCCCCGTCACTTCGTCGCGCAGGCCGATGACCGCGCGCAGCCGCTCAGCCTCGGTGAGCGGCGACGCGCGGCTCTGAACAAAGCCCGCGATTCCGGCGCAGAGATCTTGCTGCTCGACGAACCGAGTGAGCACCTGGACGATCGCGCCGTGGCCTGGCTGCGCGGTTGGCTCGATGCCTTCGAGGGCTGCCTGATCGTTGCCTCGCACGATCGGCGGCTGCTCGCGGACTTCCGACACTTTTTCGTCGTCAGCGAGTCGGGCTGCCGCTACTTCGGGGGCACCCTCGCCGAGCTGGACGCCGAGTTGCTCGACGAACATCACGACAGCGAGCAGCGCTACGTCAAAAACTTGAATCGCTTGGCCAGCGCAGAGGAGCAAACGCTGCTCGTCGCGCGGCGAAAGGCTCGCAAAAAGCGGGCCGGGCGCACGAGCGAGCTCGACCGCAGCAACCCGCGCATCTTGCTCAATCAAAAGCGAGACTACGCCCAAGTCAGCCACGGGCGCTTGGCCAAGCTGCGCGAGGTGCGCCTGGCCAAGCTGCGCGACTGGACACAAGCCACTCGACGCGCGCTGAGCGTCAGCCTCTCGCTCGAGCTACCGGTTCCGACGCTGCCGGCGGTTCCGGATCCGGATTTGCTGGCGCTGCGTCGCGTCTCCGCCGACAACGGAGGAGGCAATCTTTTCGAATCGCTCGATCTGAATCTCGGTCGCGAGCGCATCGCCGTCGTCGGTCCAAACGGCGCAGGCAAAACGACTCTGATCGAAATCATGCTCGGGCTTCGCCGCCCCGGCGCCGGTTCGGCTCGCTGCAAGCCGTCCAAGATCGGATACATCGAGCAAGGCGGAGCCAATTGGCTGCTCGACGAATCGCTGCTCGAGCAACTGAAGCTGTTCGGCGCCTCAACCGAGTCGTCGACTCAGCTTCTCGTGGCACACAAATTCCCCTTGGCCCTCGGACAGCGAGCCTTGCGCTCGCTCAGTCCGGGCGAGCGCGCACGGGCAGCGCTGATTTGCCTGTTCGCGCGCGCTCCGGCGGTCGAGCTGCTGATCTTGGACGAGCCCACCTTCGGCTTGGATCTGCTCGGCCAGCGCGCGCTGACGCAAGCCCTGCGCGCGTGGCCCGGTGGGCTCGTGGTGGCCAGCCACGATCGCAATTTTCTGGCTGAAATCGCGATCGATCACACGATTCAGCTGGGAGAGCCTGCGAGTACCCTTTGAAGAGCGTTTAGACGGCGCTGCGGCGCCGTCTGATTGCCCACACCGTGAGCGCAAGCAAGGCTGCACCGAGAACGAGCGCAACCCATACACCGGGCGGCGTGGCCTGCATCAAATCAAACAGCTTTTGCCCGAAGAAGCTGAGCAGGAACAGCGGCACGGCATAGCCGACGAGTGACCCCCAAAAGTGCGTCCAGAAGCTAACCTTGGATAGCCCGAGGAACGTGTGCAGCATCTGCGGCATCCAGAAAACGAAGCGCAACACGGCAACGGTAACGAACGCGCGCGACGCGAGCGCATCGTCATATTTGTGGAAACGAGCAGGCAGTCGACGCTCGAGCCAGTCACGCGCAACGAAACGCGCGAAAGCGAAGCCCACCATACTGGCGGCCATCGTGCCCGCCATGGACAGCGCAAACGCCACCGGCCAAGGCCAGATCAGGGGCGCCGCCATGCAAAACAAGGTACCCGGTACCCCAAACGGCTGAAGCAGCGTGTACGACACGAGAAACACGACGTAACCCCAACCGCCGAGCCCGCGCATGATTCGCGCGATGCCCGAAGGATCCACGAACAACTGTAGAATGCCGAAGTGGTGGGCAACCGCCGCCATCACGACCACGCCCACGACGGCCCCGAGCTTCAGCGCTCGTGAGTCTCGAGGACGGGCAATCGTGATTTCCATCAGACTTCACTCCTTGCGCTTCGGGCCCGACTTGGCAACCGGATCGCGCTCTGTCCACGAGCTTTTTCGCCCCGCACGTGCAGCCCCGCTTGAAATGCCTGGGTCGACCCGGCCTCAGCTCCCGCCCAAGCCGTGAAGGTCACCGGACGGGTAGGTGTGCAGGCCCGGCTTCGGGTCACGAGCGGTCGCCCAAAGTGCCCGTGCCACTACCTTGGCCTCGATCGGACGCGACGCAAACGGCTTCAACACACCGCCCAAGAATCGCGACGCAACCACCAAAGCGCGCTCTGTAGGCCGCGACTCCACGCGATCGCCTAGCAGCAGCGACGGCTGCGCGATGAGCAACGAAGCGAATCCCAGCGCGCGTAGGTCCGCCTCGGTCTCGCCCTTCACTCGATTGTAGAAAATGCGCGACCGAGGATCCGCCCCCAAGGCGCTCACCAGCGCAAAGCAACGCGCCCCCGCCGCCAACGCGGCCTTGGCAAAAGCGATCACCGCATCGTGATCGACTGCTCGAAACGCCTGCTGACTTCCCGCTTTGCCGATCGTGGTGCCGAGCGCACAGAACGCCACATCGGGCGCCGCGATGCCTTGCACCTCGAGCGCCGCAAAGTCGACCGAGCGCTGCACGAGCTTGGCATGCGCGACCGCGAGCTGCTTACGCCCGAGCGAGACCACCGTCCCGAACTCCCCATCTGCGAGCAGCAGCGCCAACAACTCCGATCCGACGAGCCCCGACGCGCCAGCGATCCACGCGGTCTTCATGTGCCCACGATATCCTCAAACTCGAGGGCTCATGGCCCAACATGAGAGTGAGTTGGGTTGATGGTCACGAACCACGCCCCAGCGCACCCAGCCTTCGGCGGCATACAGCGGCCCGTGAGAAGCAGCGCACCCCGGCGAAGGTAACCACCCCCGCCACCACCATTCGAGACAGATCCAGCCATACCCGAACCTGGACCCACGCGACACACCCGCCGGCGGAGGTACGCGTCCACTTAGGGCATTCCAAGCAGAGCAGCCGACCCGAACCTGGACCTGCGCCAGTCACACCCGCCGGCGGAGGTAGCGCGGTCGGCAGGCCGCCATTTGCGACTCACCAGCCATATCCGAACCTGGACCCACGCGACTCACACCCGCCGGCGGAGGTACGCGCTCGGCAGGCCGCCATTCGCGACTCACCAGCCATATCCGAACCTGGACCCACGCGAGTCGCCTCCGCCGGCGGAGGTACGCGCTCGGCAGGCCGCCATTCGCGACTCACCAGCCATATCCGAACCTGGACCCACGCGAGTCACCTCCGCCGGCGGAGGTACGCGCTCGGCAGGCCGCCATTCGCGACTCACCAGCCATGTCCGAACCTGGGCCCACGCGACTCACACCCGCCGGCGGAGGTACGCGCTCCACTTAGGGCATTCCAAGCAGACCAGCCATATCCGAACCCGAACTACGC
>Ga0247777_1000038_pt1 | contig 73752 bp, 111 predicted proteins | sample UWRJL154409C5_FD_179937 | JGI IMG/M metagenome (GOLD analysis project Ga0247777, IMG submission 179937) | Plant litter microbial communities from Arlington Agricultural Research Station in Wisconsin, United States - UWRJ-L154-409C-5 | ecosystem: Environmental > Terrestrial > Plant litter >... | reverse complement strand
AGATGCGCCACCGTGAGAACAACCTTCACCTCGACGCTCGTGTCGGCCAACATCCCTTTCCCCTTTCGGACGCGCCAGACCATGGAGTGATTCTTGACCCCGCACGTCTCGCACCGGCCCTTGGCTCGCTCCAGAATCGACGCGCGCAACGCTTTCCATTCCTTGGAGTGCGTCCCGCCGCCGGGATACTTGTGCATCTCACTTTTGCGAATCGGCATCGCGGGCCTCCTCAAGTTCGGACTCGACGTACCACCATTGACAGTCATCGTGGCCGACTTGGACAAGCCACAGGTCTCCGTCCTCTTCCACGTCCAAAACAACTCCTACTGCCAGACACTTCACCCGCACCCTGTCTCCCACCTTGAATCGTGGCTCAGGCATCGTCTCGCTCCGATATGCAGTAGGGGATCAGTTCGTCAGTGTTGAACCAGCCGGACCCCATGATTCCGCGCCACTGGAACTTGACCTTGTGGCGAACGATCCACCGCTGGGCGGCTTCGTCGAATCGGATCACATGCTGGGCGACGATTTGCCCCGCACGAACCTCGCCGTAAAGGAGCCGCTTCAATCGCGTCTTCGGCCACACCTCGACCTCGGCGCCGCATCCGTACTCTCGTGGCTCAGGCATCGGGCGCGGCCTCCTTGATGGCGGGGTTGTAGATGGGTGCGAGCCGCTGTACGAAAGACAGCAGGCCCATGACCTCGGCGCCCGCATCGACGGCACGCTGGAATCCCGCCGGGGAAAGGTCATAGTGTGGGCGATACTTGCCGCGCTTGTTCGAGTAGTAGCACCGCTTCACTCCGATCTTTTCGGCGAAGGCGTGAAGCTCGGAAATGGAGTCTGCGGACAGATGCGATACCTGCCCGAAGCGCCATCGCGTAGACGGCTCAACAGTCATCGGCTTGTGCGTGAATACTGCCATTTGCTCCTCACTCTTTCTCCGGCGCGGGGGCCGGGCGGGCTGAGATTGCGACGATTGCAAGGGACAAGGCGTGCGGTAGGGAGTCCTCGTCCGACATCGGCTCGTTGGACTCTCCGTCGGTGCATGTCCCCACCATGAAGTCGTCGCAACTGCCTTCGATAACTTGCAGGCGCTCGCCGAACTTGCGGCACTCGATGCGGAGCCATTCCATCATATGTCCCACGGCGCCCGGGTCGGTGGACCACGCGCGGGAGGCTTTTCTCAACGGGATAGCTCGAAGCGCCGCCACTTCATCGTCGGTCTTGAGATACCGGCCCGTTCCCTTGTAGTACTCATTCGCGCAAACCGGGCATATCATTCGATCCACTGGACGATATACCTCAGCCTCGCGACTCCAAGTCTCCATGCAGTTATGGCACTCGAATTGGTACTTTCGCGAATCCTTGTCCATCGCCTTGTCCACTTCCAAGTCCAACAGAGGCCCGGCGGGTAGCGTGGTCATTTCGCCTCCTTGTTTGGCTGCGCTTCGCAGTACGCCTTCGCATTCTCGCACCACTCGATAGCGTGATGGGAGGGGAACCGGTGGATGTCCTGACGCACCATTGAATCCTGCTTTCGTGGTCCAGCCACCCAAGCCGCTCCGGTCTTCATGTTGGCGTGCATCTCAAAATCGCTGCGCTCGCACGAGTAGCAGTCGGGTTCCTCGGTGGCGTGCCAGCCAAGCGCCAGTCGTCTTCTGGAGAGCACTGGATTGCTCACGTCTTCCCCTCCCCGGCCTCTTGCGCCGCGCGGGCGAGCGCGGCAGCAGCGATGGCATTTTGATTCTCTACGTAGGGCCACGCCGAGGCACGCGCGACAATCTCTTCCCATGACGGAAGCGGCAGGCTTGAGTCGCCAAGGGTCTTGCAGATTTCGCCAGCATCGACTGCAAGAAAAGCGGCCCGCAGCGCCACCTTCTCGCTGACCATCTTATCCCCCTGCGGGTGCGCGGCGGCGAGTTCGTCCGCGATTGCTTCGTAGTTCTCTGCGCCTCTGTCCATGTGGTGTTGGTCGGCTCCGGCGTCTGCCCGGCGATAGGACAACGCCTTCGCCCGCAGCCACTCCACACCAACCCACGCGCTTCCCGATTCGAGCGCGGCAATGCGGGCGTTGGCGTTATTCCTCTGCTCAATAGTTTCTTCGTGAGAAGCGCACTCGTTGTCGTGCTCCTGTTCTAGCCACGCGATCTTTTCCTCCGCCGCGTCCAGTTCCGCCTTCGGCACCAGATCGGACGGGACGAGGGCGCGCAGTTCGGCGGCGAGAGCGGTAAGCGCGTTTATGGTGTCCCCGCTATTCTTGTCGCCGTTGACTATGCCACGCAGGGCCGCTCTCAACGCCTCGCCTCCGTTGATCCACTCCGCCGCTTTGTGCATCGCGCAGGCGTCGCGCAGCTTCAGTTGCTCATCCCTCGCTTTCTCGCGCGCTTCGGCGAGTCGCAGGCGCAGTTCCAGATTCCGAATCGTGCTTTCGGGTGTTGGCTCGGGACCGCCAATCGCGATGACGCCGTACTTGTTCGGGATGCACTCCATCTTGTAGAACTGGCGCGGCTCTTCTTCCACCGGCACGCTCGCCAGCATCGCGCTCTGCTCCTCCAGCGCCCGCGTCAGCCGCTTGTTCTCCTCGCGCAGGTCCACGCCTTCGGCGGCGCGGCGGTCGGAGAGTTCGCGGTTGGCGGTGGCGAGTTCGGCTTCCAGTTCTTGAACTCGCCTAGCAAATATACGGTTTTCTGTTTGCGCATTCCGCCTTAGATCGTCGGCGCGATTCCTCGCTGACCGCGCGGCCTGACCCTGTGCCTTCCGAAGGTCGATCTCCGAGACGAGCCACTCTACCAACTCGTCATCGTTAGGCCATGTCTCCACGCCCAAATGTGAGAGTCGCCAAAGTTCGCGAGCCGCTGTTGTTCCGTCGCTCATGCGTCCTTCTCCTTTCGCTGCTCCTGCTCCCACGCGCGGAACGCGGGGAGGACTTCGGCGAGGATGGCGCGCGGCATCGGGTCCGTTGGCATCCAGCCCTTTGGTAACTTCGTGACAGTGAACCCGGCGCGGTCCTTATCGGTCATGCACTCCCACACTAGCTTGTGGTTGTTGTGCCGAAGAAACGGACTGCTACCGAACAAGCCATCTCTTGAATTCCCAAACAGCCACGCGATGCAGCGCAGCGTCTCGTTCTCGGCGCGGAGCCGGGCGAGTTCTTCCGCGTTTTCCTTTTCGGCCTGCATTCGGCCCATGGCGCGACCGGCCTTGTAAGCTTCGGTTCCTTCCATCATCCTTCTCCTTCCGCGCTCGGCGCCGCGATGTTGAGTGCGAGAGCCAGCGGCGCAAGTCTGGCGCAGATCGCCTTCGTCCGGGAGACTATCTCGGCGCCGTAGTGTGCCACGATTTCCACGTTGCCGCTTATCATCTGGCGCTCGGTGAGGTTGTTGATATCCCACACCTCTTTGCGCACGGACGCGAGGAAGTCCGGCAGGGCGGCGTGCGCGAGGCAGATGCTCTCCATGTACGGCTTGCCATATTCCGGAGAGCTTGTTTCGACCCGGCAGATGATTGGATACTGGCCTGAATCAGAATCCGTGACCACAAACGGGTCGCCATGAATCGTCAGGTATGGGCGCCATGGCTCTGGATTCCTCTTCATCACCTCCTCTGCCTTCGCCAGCACATCCTTGGCGTGGGCGAGCATTGCGGCGGGGGATGGGGTTGTCATAGTGAATACCTCGGCGTGCAGCGCGGACACGGGCACGAAATCATGTGAACCGGTTCGGGCGCGTCGCCGTTCTGTTCGCGCCAACGCTTGCTCATTTGCTCATGCAGGCACGGCTGCTGCTCCTTCCGTCGCGTCAAGTCCTCTGTGAATGTCTTGTAGTCCGGCGGCAACTTCCATGGGTTCTTCACTCTCGCTCCTCCTCTTTCGTTGGCTCGTTCTTCGGTGATGGTTGCGCAAGCGCGGAGAGCAGCTTGCGACAGTGGGTGATTCCAGCATCGAACCCGACTCCGCGATCATCCACGGGCGACGCCGACGCCGATGGGAGTGCGGCCTGCGCCTCCTTGAGCGCCGCGCTCCGCGCCTCGGCGACTGCTTTCGTAAGTGTTTCTGGAAGCACAGCGGTCACGACGATCTTCGCGATGTCCCCACGAAGGCGCGCCACCTCCGCCTTCAGCCCAGCGATCTCGGCGGCGTGGAGCGGCGCGGTGGCAGCGGCAAGGAGCGACTCGCACCAGAGTTGCGCGGCGAGTAGGCAGGTGAAATCCTGCCGCTTGCACTCGTCTCGGCTGCTCTGTTGCACGCCAAAGCACGCTGTCCATTTGCCGGGCGTTCCCATCGGACCATCGGGCCAGTAGATGCGGACGGCGGAGTCGTTCAGGAATCCGAACGCGCTCATATCCTTCTTGTCGCCGCAGGGCCAATGCACCCACGCCATTGTCGCTACTTCCCCCTGCGCTGCGGCCTGCTCGCACTGCTCAGGTGTTCGCATTGGGGGCCTCCAGCGGTAGGATATGGTCCGCCACCCACTTGCGCATGCGCTCCCATCGGCGCTCCGGCGTTTCGTTGTCCGGGTCGCGCCACGAATACTCTTCATCGTTTCGGAATGCTATTTCGGCGGCGAGAGCGGGGGCGATATTGAGGGCTCGCGCCACTGCATCGCGGTCCTCTGGGTCAACCTTGGACGTGTCGATTCCGCGAGCCTTGGCGGTGGCGCCCATGGTGCATACGCATCCATCTTCCGCCACCAGCGCGGAGGCGATAAGCCGCTTCTCCGGCATCGCATCCAATGCGGCAAGCGTTTCACGGAGAAACTGCTGCCCGCGATTCCCACGAATGGCGCTCTCCACGGCTCCGCGCCAGAGTCCAAGTTCTGCTCCGCAACAATCATCGCTGTATCCAGAACGGCTCATCGTCACTGCTCCCTTTCGGTCGAGGTGGCCCCGGTGAAGCGGGCTCCGGTACTCCTTCGTGCGTTCCTCGCAGCAGGGCGGCTTACTACTTGATGGCGTCCCACTCGGTGGCGAGTTGCTCGCACTGTTTCCGGTCGCCTTCGTCGAGAGTCGTCTTCTTGTGCTGTGCCCAGTTCCAGCAGAGATTCGACATCTTGCGCCCGCAGAGTTCACGCTTCTTTGCCCGGGCAAATGCGGGCACATTCTCCTTCTCGATCTTCCGGCGCTCCGACTCTCGCGCCTCCTTGCGGGCGAATCGAATGGCTGTTTTTATGTCGCGCTCCATGCCATCAAGCCCTTCGCCAGTTGGCCTGCGATCCACCCATACGTCGAGCGTCGTCTTGATCTTAGCGAGTAGAATCCTTAGACATACTTTCGCACTGCGGCGCTTCGCGGTCATGGGCGGTCCTTTCGATCTTGAATTGGGCGGCGCAAGAACAGCCACGCCTCGAAGAAGTATCCGGCGCCGATGCCACTGATCCCGGAGATGAACGGATGCCCTGTGAAGGCGGCGAGCAATAGCGCGGTGAGGCACGAAGCGAACCCGGCGAACGTGCCGGTAAAGTTGTAGTAGTATGCGAACCTACTCACCGTCCGCCCTCCCCTCGCGCCGCGTCCACGGCCTCGCGGGCACCGGGCACGGACCAGTCGGGGAAGTCTCCCATGCCCATTCGGATTCGGAAATCGCTTATGGGGAGTCGCACAGGGCGTCCGGTATACAGTGCCCAGTCGGAAAGCGTAATCTTGTCGCTCTCGTCACTCTCGGTGTATTCGAGCCGGACAAGACACCCAGCGCCAACGTCGCCGAAACTGCTAGCGCTACGCTTCATAGCCCACGCCGTCCGCGCGTGATCTTCCTCCGCCTGCTTTCTCGCCGCGCGCTCACGGGCAATGACCTTGATAAGTGCTGGCGTGGGCTGCACGCACAGGTCGAACAGGTGAATCTCTTCTGCCGTGAGCGTCGCCCGCTCCGCGTCCGTCAGTTGGTGGCTCATTGCTCCGCCCTCCACTTGCGGTAGGATTCGCTGGCCGCAATGATGGCGCGGGCTTCGGGCGTGAGGACGGGCAGGAACGTGTTCTCCATCCATACAGCGACATTGTGATCCTGCATCAGCACCCACTTGCCGCCACCGTGCGCCCGCTGAATCGCGACGCCTTTGCCGCGATACGTGTGCCAGTTCTCAATCGCCCACGCCACCATCCGCGCGTCCTCCGCCGCCTCCCGTTCCCGCGCGAGTTCGGACAGCAGGGCGCGGACATGGCGCGGGTGAACCCCGGCTTCTTCGGGGTGCGTTTCGCCCATGGCTTCAGAATGCCATACGGCGTCTTCAATCTCCGCCAGCCGCTCCGGCGTCATCGGGGAGGTGGTCATTTGAGCGGAATCTCCACGCGAGTTAGTCGTGCGAAGTACCACTCTTCCGGCTCCAATCTATCGAGCGCGTGTGCCAATTCGTTCGACAGTGGAGCCGTGAAGTTGAGCCAGTTGCCAGTCTCCGCATCCTGAATCGCCAACTTCTTCACCATGGCGTTACCCGGGATAGTCTTCGGCGGATATGGAATCGCGAAGGCGCCGACGTGTACGATCTTGACGCGCGGGTCCGTCGAGGCCGGTGGCGCCTCCTTGAATATCTCGATTTCCAGCGCACTGTGCCACAGGTGTTTGGGAGCATCGTCCTTCTTCTTCGTTGCCATGGCTCACGCCTCCGGCTTTTCGTCGAGGATTGCGCAGATGCGCCGCAGTTTGCCGATGCCGTGAGATCGCCACGTCCAGCCGATTCCATTCAGACGCTTCTCCAATATCCCGGCCTCTTCATCTTCTTCCATCTCCAAGCGGAATGCGGTATCGACCTTGGCGATGGTTGCTGTTCCTCCGCCGAGTTCCTTGCCGCGCATTCCGAACTTGATCCAACGTCCGCGATTCCCCGGAAGGTCGTTTTGCACCCAGAGCGTGCCGCCTGACCAGTGCGCCACCTTCCAAATCTCGCGGGAACCGTTGGCGAACCTGATTCCCACCTCGTCGCCCGGCTTCAGCGACTTCAGCCACGCGGAGTCAGTTGCCATCGGCGAAGTCCTCCTCATGCTCTTTCTCTGCGGCACGGAACCCTTGCAGCCAAGCCTCGTGCTCCAGCGTATCTTCCGGCCACGGGTTCGCGCTTCCGGCTGCATCCCGGTAGTAGGCTTCGAATCCTTCATCGTACGGTGTCATAACTGCCCCTTTCCCTTCGCGGTGCCCTTCGGCTGCTTTGGCTGGAATGTTTGACATTTGTGGTAAGTACTGTATCCGTGAACGCGATTCTTGCATCCAACCGGGCAACTCATGATCCCGGCAAGATGGTCGCCTTTCGCCTTCCCACAGTTAGCGCACTTGGTCTTGTAGTTCCACGTAACCAAGGCTGCACGCGCCCCATCGGTGTCCTCTTCCGCCGCGGCCTTCACCTCCGCCGGGACTCTGATGCCCAAGTTCGGCATCGCTACTCCGTTCTTCGGCTTTGCCATCGTCGATCTCCTTTGCGCGGTCACTCCGCGAGATTCGCTAGCGCGGGTCAAGACAATTCGCTAGCGGATTGAAAATAAATATCCGGCGCACCCTCTCCAAGCGATGCGCCGGGGCGTGCCGGCCAAGGTTGTGGGCTTCTACTACGAGATAAGGCACGCCTTCTTGTAGATCAGGTACAGGAGCTTCACCCGCTTGGCGTTCTCCTTCGCGTCACCCTCGCGGAAATAGTCCAACGATGCGACCTCGAAGACGGGCTTGTCTGGCTTGCCAGTCTCGTATCGCAGAAGCGCGGCCAGTTCCTCGGCGTACTCGGTGCCCTTCTCGACGGCGTTCGCGTGGGCCAGCTTGTCGAGCGCGGACAACTTCTCTTCCTTCGTCAGCCCGGTATCGTCGAGAGCCTCCGATACAACGACCTGCACGACCGCCGGTGCCGGGGTCGCGAGGGGAGCAACGGGCGTGGCGTCGATGCGGGAGTCGAGAGACTGGCGCACGGGCACGGCATCGGTTTCGATCACAGAATCTTCGGCCTCCTCGCGACTCTTGAACCCCTTGATTTCCGCCGGGAACGCCATCTTTAGGGCGCGGCCCATGGCGCGAGCGCGGAGCATGTCGTCGGGGTACAGTGACCAGTTACTCTTCGGATTGGACATCTTGCCTGCGGCACGCGCCGTCGAGGTGACGAACTCCCCACGCTGCGCCTTCTCGCCCTTGCGCTGGACGGTGACGATGCACTTGCGATTGTCGCCGGTGCCCTCGTACTTCACGTCGAATCCGGCAGGGTCCCAATGCACCGATGACTTGGCAACGGCGAGCATGGCATCGGTCGATAGCGAAGGCTTGCCGTCGATGATGTACACGTTCGTCAAGGACTGCATCGGCGAGAGGCCGACCTCGGAACCCATCTGCATCGCTAGCAGGATGTTCGCGGGCTGGCCGCGGTATGCCTCCGGGACGATGGTGGACTTCGATAGGACATCGGCGAACTCCATGATTTCGGAGAACGTGCGCGGCTGAAGGCCACGGAATTCCGGCAGGCTTTCACCGGACTTTACGAGTTCACTGCTCATCTTTCATCGCCTCCTTGGCGGTTTTCCAGTCGTGAAGTTCAAGGGTCTCCTCGGTATACCCGGGCCACTCCTTCGTTGCGAGGCACTTGCGGTAAACTTCCATCGCCGCGGCGCATTGTCGCCAACCCTCTTCGATGATGGATCGGGGGAGTGTGTACATGGCGACGGCGTAGGGCGGTTCCTTCTCGATTGCTACAAGCAGGAAGTCCGGGCGCTCCATCCCCAAGATTCGCTCCCCGCCGCGGCAGTAGTGACCGGCTTGGAAGTTGTAGCCGTACCGATACACTGACCGCATGAATGGCTTGGGCTGCGCGTCCTCGGTCGTCTTCAGATCAACGATGGTGTTGTCGATGACGGGCAGAATGTCGATGCGCGCCTTGCAGGAAACGTCCTCCTCATTCCAGAACAACGACACCTCGCGCTTGGCCTGAGTGAGGAGCTTTGAGATTCGCTTGTGGCCCAAGAGCGACGCGCGAATTCCGAACACCTGCCGTTGGTCCGCCTCATTTATCAGGATCAATTTCTGTTCCTGAGCCTGTCGCAATGCGTCCTCGTACTTCACCTTACCTTCCTTGTACCGGCGGTCTACCTTCTCCATGACCATGTAGCGGGAGCCGAAGACTTCCGGCTCCAGCATCGCCGCATGGACAAGGCTCCCCGTCTTCATCGCCTCGGTCTCGACGCGATGGTTCGCCAGATAGTGCGCCGGAGACTTCATCAGCAGTCGGATGGACGTACTGCGAAGCGCCGGTGCTGCGTCATATTCGGCGACGGGGAGATTGTAGTACGCCCCGTACCGGGTGTCGTCGGGCAGGTCGTCGAGTGAGATGTCATTGGGCTCGGGCATCAGAATGGCAAGTCGTCTTCGGTACCGGTGACGGGCGGGCCGTCGGTGATGTCGAGTTGCTCGGCGCGGTGTTCAACCGGGCGACGGGGCTGCTGACCTTCGGGCGTGGACGGATCGACGGGCCTCTTCGGTGCCGGGGCGGGCGTGGCGCGGAGCATGGTCGGGGCATCCCACTTGAAGGTGCCTTTGACTTCGGTGTACTGCGGGTTGTCCTGCTGGTGCGCGATGATGATCTTGATCTTGGCGCCGACGAGGGACGAAGGCTTGAACCCGGGCTGCTTGGTGTCGAAGCCAGCGGCCTGAACCATACCGACGAAGTACCCCATGGCCTTGTCGCTGAGGGCGTAATCCTTCTTCTTGGTGCCGCCGCTCACGGTGTCCTGAAAGGTGACGCCCATAATACGGCCTCCGTTCTTCGACGTGCCGGGAACCGCAGACTGGATGGTGCAAACGTACTCGCCAACGGGCAACTCGGCACCGTAGGCTTCGTACTTGCTGAGGTCCATCTCGGCGTCCGGGTCGTTCGCGTAACTGCCACTTCCGTAGCTACTCATTTACTGCTCCTTATTCTCCGGCGGCGCCGGGCGGGTTGGGTGATTACCAGTACTCTACAACATCGAATCCTACGGGATTGTGCGCCGAAAGGAGACTGGCACACTGAGCCGCTTCATCGTGATCGTCGTACACTTTCTGATACCTGTTTCGAATGCCAGCCGTGTCCCACGTTGGGCCGGAGTACGAGCGATCTGTTTGGAGGCGACTTCGCTTTGAGATAACCCAGCGCGGCCTCTCCTCCTCGCAAGCCCGATGGAACTCGTCGTTCTCATACTCGGAGAGGGCGTCGGCGTCGCGGTCACTGAGGGGCATCGGACTCTCCGCGATACCACTTGGGATATGGAAGGATTGGGAAGTCCTCCGCTTCCGGTCTGTGTTCCAAGAGTCCGGCGCAGTGAGTGTCTCGACCATGGCAAGAAATAGACTCTTGCTTTGCGTCGAAGTGCGATACGGCTTCTTCGGCAGTCGGAAGGCACGCGTAATTGTACGCTATTTCGCTTTCGGGAGTGGAGTTGAATGGGCACGCCACACACATTTTCATCATCCCAACCCCGCCAGCATCACGTCGTCCTGCGTCGCGCGCTCCGCGGCCTTCGCCAACGTCCGCGGGGACTTCTTGCGCTTCTCCCCATCCTTGCACAACCACTCCTCCGTCTTTGCCATCGCCGAGAACTCCACGCCGGACGCGCGAAGGGCGGCGATGCGGGCAAACTCAGACGGGTGGATAGCGTCGTTGAGCGGGTTGGCTACGCGTTCGGTGGCGTACTGGCCTTTGATGTTCGTGCTCACGGTCTCTTCCTTTCGATGGGTTGCGGTGCCGGGATTTCGTAGTCCCATTCTGCCTTCGCCGAGACGGGCATCCCGGCCTTGCGCCACGCGCCGTTGCGGTTCTCGTCCTGCATTCGCCGAAGTCCTTCGAGGGTCTCGTCCTGAGCTTGGATGGAGCGCATGATCCGGCGCTCTTCGGTGTCGGGGATCGGCTGGGGGCGGAGAGGGGTGGTCATACGAGGGGCTCGTATCTGGCGAGGAACGCGACGTTTGACATGACCTCGGGGCCAAGCCAGACATTAACGACCCACTGCCCTTCATCCACATATCGACCGTTCCCCATATCCGCGCCTCGGACGTACAATCGCGGCAATGTTTTCTCGCCAATCATTGCCTCAATCGCCTTCCTCGCCTCCTCCGTCCCATCCCACTGGACGGCCTCGACGACCTCGCGGGAGCGGAATTTAGGCATGGTATTTCTCCATGATCTTCTTGGCGTCAGACTCGACGCATCGAAGAGCGCGGACAAGGTGGTTCACTTCGAACTGAGGACTGCCATCAGCCGCGGCAAGCACTTGCGCCGATCTGATAATCGACTTCGTTTCGGGCGTGTGCGGGAAGATGCCCACGGTGGGTCCGATGTTCGGTTCTGACGCAAGCTCTGCTGCGGCCCTCATCGCGATCACGTTCACTCCGGGAAACTGGTATCCGGTCTTGATAATACCAAGGAGCAAGTGAAGAGACGCCACGCAATTATGGCCGAGTCGCCCACCCTCGTTGCGCGCCTGACGAAGAGCCTCCTTCCATTGCGGGGAGTAAGCACGTTCAGTGCCCGGAGCAGCCACACGCCAGTCGCCACCGGCAAGAGTCATGGTGAGGTTCCCGATAGCGGCAGCCACCGATGCTTGCGCCTTCTCCTCTTTCGCGACCGGCGCATCCGCAACCACTCGCGCCTTCTCCGCTAGCCGCTTTAGCTGCAACGATGTTGACGTATCCCCGTCTTGGGCGCGCTTGGCGAACCATTCGGCACACCGCATTAGGCTGTGCGCCACAATCGAAGATGATTCGGGAGTGACCGCGACCGGCGCGTCCGTCGTCTGGCGCAGGAAGTCCTTCACCTCCCCTTCGAGGCTCGCCAACGACAAGTCTCCCTGCATCCTGAGAAGGCACTCGCGTAGAAGGAGCCGCGCCCTCGCGTCGGCCTGCGCGGAGACGGACTGCTGGAGCGACTGACGCCCACCACCCGTATTGTACTCCGACCACTCGGCGCCATCGGCCATGCGCCAGCGCACGATTTGGGAATCGGCAAATAACTGCTGCTTCTTGTTGTCCACCCATGGGAGGCGGTTGCAGTTGTAGTACTGACCGAAATGGATTCCAGCGTTTGTGCCTCGCACTTCGAACTCCACAAGGGCGCCAGTACCGGGGAGGGCTTCGTCTGTTGTGTTCCACGGCGCTGACGGGCGTTGTATGGTGTGCACGACCGTCCAGTCCGGGCCGTTGGAGACATCAACGCCAAACACCGTAGGATCGCCGGGGAAGGGCTCGCCCACGCCGTTCACCTCCATGATCTTGGAAGCGTTCTTGTCGGCCCATGCCATATACAGTTCAGCGTTTCCGTGTTGATTGGACGCGGCCTGATGCCCCGCAGTAAGAACAGCGATCATCTGCGCCTTAGCCAGCCCGTGCTCGTATACTTCGCGGGGAGTTGCCATCACTTCTTCGCCTTCGCCGCAACGCGCACGGTCACTGCGCGGCGAGCCAGTCCCTCGATGCGCACCTTCTCAGCGTACTCTTCCCCGCGAGCTTGTAGCGACGTCCAGAGGGCACCAGCGGTCTTCCCGTCGACCTCGGCGCCGTAAGCATCGAGGGCCTTGTCGAGCGCCTTGTACGCCTTGCGCCGCTCATCCGCGGCGACGCTCTTGGCGTAGCGCAGGGTGTTCATGCTGGCTTCGTCGTCGGAAGCGGGGATGGGTTCCGGCTTGTCCGGAGCCTTCGGAATCCCAACTGCGATGGCGCCGAGGTTGGGCAGAAATTCCGGGTTCTTCTCTGCGTTTTCCATGTTCTTATTCCTTGTTTGATTTTGCCCTGCTGCTTCCTACCGCGACCTCGGCCTGTGTTCCGAGGGCGCGATGCAAAGCAGCCGACCTGCGTACCAGCGTTGTTCAATCGCATGAGATACGGCCTAATCGGTGCCCGCGCGCTAACTGACGTGACCTGACATATCACCTTCGATACCCACTGCGGTTTTCCTTTCAAAGAGTGGTGGAGTTTGGCTGCGCTCCAGTCTGCTCCTCGGCGAATCGGCGACGATCTGCAAGGAGCATACTGCAACGCGGCGTGGCGGAGAGTTCTGCGGGGGGAGGGCATCCCAACCCATCCCCCGCCCTACGCTTGATCTCGGACAGCATGCCTTTCAAGAGTGTTGGAGCCTTCGCTGCGCTCCACTGTGCCCCTTGGGGAGCCTTGCCTTCAGCCGCCGAGATTGCCACGGCTCGAAGAGGTTATTCCCAAGGAGGCACAGTGCAGCGCGGCCTCGGCGACCGCGCGTGCTTACGAAAACCGAATCGCTCCTTTATCTGCGCCAGCCTTCAGTGCTCGGCGAAGATACTCGCAGAATGTCCTGAAGTGGTCGAACGGCCCATCAACGTGCTCTGCTTCGATCTGCGGCCAAAGTTCTTCAAATTCCGGGACCATCTTCTTGCATGCGTCGGCGCCGATTGTCCCCTCGCAATCGCTGAAGTTGAGCAGTTCGAAGAGCGGGCCGCACTCCGAAGCATAGACGCCGTTGGAGTAGAGGAATGTAGCCATCGGTTCCTTCGATTCTGTCGCAGTGTACCCGGCGAGCTTGGCGAGCTTGTTTCGCATCACCGAATAGCTCGTGTACCCGCATCGGAAGTGGCGTTCCTCTCGGTCTTCGCTGCAATCGTACGAGTAAAGGATGGTGTCTTTCCACGGCGCGATCCGGCCCGGGAAGTATTCGTTGTCGTAGAAGACGATCTGCCCGTCGCCATATCCCCCATCAGCGGGTGCATTGCCGATGTCCTTCAGTTTCGTGTAGTACCGAATGTCAAGCCCCACGTTCTCGCTCCTCTTTCAGGTGTCCCTTTCGGGGCCGCAGATAACCCGCTGCGGCGCCGGGACGATGGTACAGGTTTTAGGCAAGTTACCCTTTCGCAGAATCGCACGTCATCAAATCGCTCACTCGGCAGGCGCCTCCCCTGTTTCCGAAATCGACGCCCTGAGGTGTCTTGAGATGCTGGCGGACAATCCCCCACCATGATTCCACGCGATGCCAGCCACGCCAGTATCATGGATGACGCCGTGATTGCGCCAGCAGCGGAGACGGGCACGTCAGAAATCTCAGCGACCCACGCGGCTAGGTCGTACAAGCTGGCGCCATGCATTTCCGTGACTGCGTGTTCGCATCCTTCCATCATCTTTTCATGCAGTCCATGGTCCGTCGTCTTCATTTCTCCCTCTCCCTCGGGTCCGGGATGGCCTCGGCGGCGATGACGAGAGACTTCGCCACTTCAATCGCGGCGTTGCCCAATCTGGTTGAAGCTTCGATGGACAGGACGCCGTTGTGGTCCGTGTTTTTGGATGCCCAATCGGCGAATAGTTGCCCCGCGATGCTGGCGATTACCTTCTGGCGCTCGGTCATGGGGCGGCCACCGGTTGCGGGAAGAGCGCTGCGATCTGGTCCGCGAGGCTCTTGCATTCCTCGGTGACGTACTCGACGTTCTGTACGCTCGGACCATCATTGGCGTGCGCCGTGTCAAACCCGAACCACCAAAGGGACGGGTCGAGTTCCGGCTCCCGGCGGAATGCGCCCGAAAACGTAAGAGAACCGTGCACGTTGAAGACTGTTTCCGGGCACGCCACATCGCCGCGAAAGAGAGTCATCACGCCACGCTTCCCGACTGGCCCCTGAAGCGCCAGCTTGTGCGCCTCGGCCAACGCCGCGCACTCCGCACCATAATCCACACCGTGGAGGGGATGTCCCTCGGGGACGGCAACATATCCGCAAAATCCTTCAAATCCACCGGGGCGGATAATGCACTGCAATCCTGCGTGCTCAAACTTAGAAACGATCATGCTCACTGCCTCCAGTCGTGCTTCGCGCGGCCCGTGCGGCTGCGGCGGTCGTTGTCGCGAGCTTCTTCGGTCTTCTTGTCCACGGTTCGGAGCGCGTCGTTCAAGTCGCCCCACTCAACCGGCGCCCGAATCTCCAGCATCATCTTCTGCGGGGGCTCGTCTTCAGGGGGCGCCTGCATGGATGCGTCGAGAACCGCGCCGAGCAATCGTGGATCAATCATGAACCTCCGGCGCATTCCCATCACTTCTTCCCCTCCGTTCCGTCAATGGCCGCGCCTGCACGGCACACTGACCGGATCGCGCGAACCATCCGCGCGTTGATGCCCACGTCGATTGGCTCGAAGTCAGCGAATCCGTCCACGTCGCCGACGCCGGGGCAGTCGTCTTCGCCGTCTAGGAAAGCGCGCATCCCGTCGAGCACTTCCAGCAAGTCCGCGCGTTCACGAATCAGGTCGTTGATGGCGCCGCTAATCTCATTCGCCCTGTGGGGAGGCCATGAATTCGGCGATTCGGCGATGCGCTGAATCTCGGCAAAGCGCGCATCTGACAGGCGGAAGAAAGTTTCGGTCTTCATCGGCGGGTTTTCCTTTGCATATTGGGCGAGAAATTCGTCTGCGCGGGCCTTCACGACTTCGATCATATGCTGATTCATTGAGGCACCTTTCCCAGTGTATTTTCCCAGTGCCAAGAGCCGTTCACCTCGCACTCGGTTCCATTCGGCCCGGGGCTAACCCGCGTCACGACGCCAATCTTGTCTGGCACGCCCGCCAAATCGGAAACAACTAGAGCCTTGTCTCCTAATGCGAACTTGGGCGCGCCTGCGTCGAGGGCCGCGACAGCAGCACGGGCGTTATGGAAGCACCCGCGCACAGCGTTCTCAACGTCGACGCGATTTGGCGATCCCTCACCTACCCGCATCAGAGCGCCGTCAGCACGGATCAGCTCCCGCAGCGCCTCCACCGCCTGTCCCAACGCTGCGGGGTTCGCGAAGGGCGCGCAGGCGTTGTGCTCAATGACGTACTGCTTGGCGTCCTCCTCGTTGTAGAACGTGGCGACGCGGGCGTGTCTGTCGAGGTCGTGGACGTCGAACCGTTGTCCTTGGTCTTCTTGGTAGCGAAATCCGATCTTCTCTGCTGGCTTCGGCGATAAGGTCATGGGGTCAGGCTCCTTTGGCGTCCAGAGATTCGGCCAGCTTTGTGATCCACGCGTTGCGGCCAGCAGTGCGCTCGACCTCGGCGGCGTGCTCCTTGGTGTGGTATTCGATGTCGCGATTGAGCGAGGCGATTCTTTGAGCCACGAAAATGACGATGCTCTTGGCCCATTCCGGCTTGTACGTATGCCCGCAATCGAATTGGATGGACTCCTCCAATTGCTGGATCATGAACTTCTTGAATTCCTCGTGATCGCTGCTCGGGGATTCCCACGCCCGCACCTTCTTGAGCATGGTGTTGTATCGCAGCTTCTTTTCACGGACCTCTGCGGCATACTTCTTCCCGGTTTCCTTCGCGTCTCGCACGTGCTTTTCGTATGCGGCCACGAGCCTTTTGGGGCTCATCTTTTCGAAGGCGGCGAGAGCGGCTACAGATTCCTGAAGGCGCTTTTGGTTCCAGTCGCACACGGTCGGGAGCGTCTTCGGAATGCGGCGCTGCCCATCCTTGCCTTCGTCGGCATCGCGCAGAAAGTACAGTGCGCCGAATGCCCGTGCGCAGTTCCATGCGAACTCGTTGAACTCCACAATCTCTCCGTCTGCAACTGGTGCTGTGTATCCGGTAGGCATCGGTGTCCTTGCTCCTCTTCAGAATGTACTGCGCGGCGGACCTGCTGGGATCAGTTCTCTTGCGACTTCCTTAAGGCCACCCCAGCCACTAGCCTCGCGACTACCTTGTCCTGTATGGAACGGATGGCAACCACGCGATCCCCGTTATCCGTGTATCTGGAAATTGATATGATGCTGGTTACAGGGTCCACGCCAGCATCTATCAGACCCATCGCCATCCCGACTCCGAACGCATCGGCAACGGCTTTGCGAACCTGCTCCTCGGTGTATGTGTGGTTGCTCACTTCCCCCGCTTCCTTCCCGGCGCCGGGCGCTTCGCGAACGCCGCCCTGTTTTTCGGCCCGTCGGGGATGCGATAAAACCCGAGCGCGTCCTTCTTGAACTTCAGCAGCCCGGCCCGGCACGCGGCATGCACGGTCTTGACGTGGACTCCGTGACTCGCCGCGAACTCCCGCGCGCTTACCGTCGGGGCTCGCTTGGTCTTGTTGTCTGCCATTTGCTTTTTCTCCTTGGCCGCATGCCCTCAAAATGCGGGCGCCGGGTCAAGGAAATAATGCGGGGTAGGGCGAGAATTATTTAGCGTGCGGAAGTGGTTGTCGCCGAGGGAAAAAGAAAAGCCCCTCAGCCGGAGCGGAGGGGCGAAGAGCGGCGAGGATGAAGTGCGGCGGTTCGTCGAGGTTCACGACTCAGGCGGGCGCCTAGAGAAAAGCCCGCAGACAAAAGACCCGGCGACCAGCACGACCACGATCAGCAAGGGCGAGCAGGGAAACAGGGAGAGGAGGGAGGTCATTTGGCCACCTCATTGTTCAATTTGTCTGCTGCATCCTGAGCGACGCGGCGAGTTGCGAAGCACCTGCGAATGCCTTTGCTACTCTCGGCATTTTCGTGCCCTCGCCCGGGACCTATCTTGCGCCCGACGAACCAAGGGCGCGCCGAAGAACCACTGCCTGAAGCCGCATACCACCGGCCATCCTCGCGATCCTCGCGGTTGTTCGTTTCGATTCCGCTCATCTCCCGCTCCTCTCTTCCATCGCCTCGCGCAGGGCCTCGCCGTGAATCCAGCCGACGATTTCCGCGTGCGTGAGGGGCACCGAGAATTGCAGAGCGGCGCGCCCGGCCCGCTCCTCGTTTTCATCGCCCGGAAAGTTCGCGGCGATGGATTGCAGGTGGTTCAACGTCTCGGATCGCTCGCGGTACAGCGCGCGCTTGGCCTCCTGCCAGAATTCCATGCGGGAGGAGACCAAGGCGCGCGGAAAGCGGCGGGGCACCGAGGGTGAGGGGAGGATGGCGGCGAAGAATCGGCGGAGAGTCATAGCTCAGCCTTCAACCACTTCTTAAACGCCGCATCTACTTCCTTCGGCTTGTGCCACCGCGTCACTTCGCAATCCCAGCCGTTGAGGTTGAAGCGCACAACAACGTCCTCCTCGACGGCCAATTCGTGCGCTTCTTCGATGGCTCGCAGGGTCGTGATGTCGGAAGCCGGGAAGTCGATATAGACCACGCGGGAGTAGTGAGTGTTCGGCCTCATCGTGCCCGCTCCCTCTGCGCCCACTCCGCGCGAGCCTCGGCGATGACAAGGCGCAGGACTTCATCGTGCGTCGGGTTCGTCTCCCACTTGGTCTTCGTGACAGTGACGGCGGCGAGCGTCTCAGCGCAGGGGAATTCCAGCGCCTTGGCCTTCGCCTTTTCAAACTGCGCCGCGCGGAGGTCCAGCGCCTTCTCGAAACAGGAGCGCCAGAATTTCATGCGGGAGAGTTCGTGCTCGGCTTCCGCATCTTCCGGCACCACCCGGGCGTTGCACTTCAGCACGCCCTTTGTCGCCGAGAGTGAAGCGTCCCGCGCGGCGGTTTGTGCGTCGGTGAAGCGGCGGAACTTCATGGCGAGGCGGCGGACGAACGACTCCGGCGCGGGGTTCACCGAGGCGGATGCTGTGGTTTCGACGGCGAAGAGCATTAGAGCGCCTCCTCAATCATAGATGGCCATGTAACACTCGGATGCGGGACTTCAAGCGCGGCGAGGTCTGCCGGGCTCATCAGACGTAACCGGCGCTCATCCCAGCAATTGCGCACGGCAGCGTCGTAGATCAGTTCCGGCGACAAGTGCCGGGTCTTCGGCTTCGTCGCCAATGCTTCGCACCACTCGGCGAGAGGATGTTCGTCGGCGAGGGCAGCTTCGTATCGCGATACGGGTGCGGCGGTTTTCTTTCCCACGTTCGGCTCTCCTTGTCGTGTCCTTCTAGCGCCAACCCTGCGCGCCCTGAAGCCTCAGACCTGCGACGCGCGACGTGTTCTTGCTGCCGCAGGCGAGGGGCTTCGAGGCGGGCAGAATCACAACTCCAACATCTTGGCAAATTCCTTCTTCCCACAGATGCGGCAGGTTCGCTCTTGGCGCGTAACTTCCCACTCGCCGGGAGAGCCGGGTACTGTCGCAGTCAGGTTCTTAACTGCGCCGTATTTCCAGTGATGGAAGCAGACGCCGAGGAGTCGATATATCAACCGTCTCATGGCTTCCCCTCCAGCGCCTTCACGAGCGCGGCGCGCAGGGCGTCGTCAACTATCTGTCCACCGAATGAATCACGCACGATAGGATACGCAACGGTGCCATCGCCGTCCCGCACAAGTACCTCGGTTGGCACTCCCTCAATTTCGTCCGCGTGCATGTCCATCTCATGCGGATAGAGCATATTGGCGCGTCCGGCCATTATCGCCGCGAGCAGCAGGGCGTGGTCCGGGGCGGCGGCGAAGAGTGCGCGTACGTTTTCGGTGTCTACGTTGGTCGTCACGCGCGCAACCGGGCGCCAATTCCCATCGGGCGACCGAAATATGATCGTGTCTTCCGAGCCTTCGTAGCGACCTGTTGCCATCGCTCCCTGAGTAATTTCCTTCAGTCCTTCCGGCATTCCGTTCGTCATGGGCGCGGCGAACGTGGGGGCGGGAGATGGTTGCGGCTTGAGTGCTTCATCCATCGCGGCAATCACCGCGCGGCGGCACGATCCGCACAGGTCCACGTTGCGAGGGACGCCATTTATCCCGTCGGCGCGGAGGTCAAACACGAAGGTCTTGACGACCTCCGCCCAATACACGTCGGGCGGTTGCTGCTTCCCGCATCGGTCACAAAAGGCGGTCGTAACGATCATTTGATTTCTCCGTCGCCGGTGGCGTGCTGGGTGAGGATTAGTCGGGCATTCGCCGATAGCCTCCCGGACTTGAAAGCGGGCGACATTCTCCACCCGTCCACGATGTCGATGCTGTGCCGTGGATTGCCGGGCTTCGCGAATTCGCCGAGATACCAGAAGTGGCCCTTTCGGAATCCGTACTCGATTAGCTCGTTGTCTGTCATGGTCTGGGAAATCCGTAGCTTGTGGGATCGGCGAAGAAAACCTGAGTGCGCATCCACGGCATCCCCACGTATCCGGGGGCGTAATGCTGGCACCATGAGAGGGTGAATTGACACCGCCCCATATCGTCGCACTTGGTGAGGTATTTGATTGTGAATGAGGTTGTCATCCCCGCCTCCCCGCTTCGTCGGCCTGCTCGGAACGCTTCACGGCATGCCGTGCCGCCTCAGGAACAACGGGCGCTTCGTTCCAGCCTCCAATTTCGTCAAACGTATCACCGGCGGGAGATGTCCAGCGCCAACCCTCGACACCCTCCTCGTCGTATAGGCTGGCCTTTTCGTACGACCAGCCAAGTGCGACTGCCGAGGAAACGGAAACGTTCTCAATGACGGCGCCCTCTGGTATGTCGGCCTCAGAGCGGGCGAAGCCGTAACAAGTCACCCGCTCGCCGTTCTCTAGCATCTCGCCCATGGAGAAAATAACCGGCATAAAGGCGACGAAGGACGGAGGAATGGGCTTGTAAAGTCCGAAGCACACAACAAACCGCTGATGCCCGGCATTATCGCGCCCAACGATGGTTTCGTAAATCCCGGAAATCTCGGTTGCCATGTCGCGCGCGGTGCCGCCGTAAAGCGCGGCGAGCGTCGAGAGGATGCCCGGATACTTGTGCAATTGCTCTTCGGAGAATGCCCACGCCCGCGCCGATGTGGCGTGCGAGCGATAGACCGGGAAGAAGATTTCCCCGCCGTTGTCGTCCCTCTGCGGCGCAACCAACACGCCATGGTCGGCGTCACGCTGGCGCAAAACCCATCCGGCCTTTTCCACGAGGTAAGCAACGGCCACGTCGGCCTTCACGTAGCTGAACGGCTTGTAGGTGGTCCCGTAGATGCTCATTTCCCCACCTCCGCCGCAGTGGGAGCGCCGAGGGCCGCAAGGGCAGCGCGGAGGTCTTTGGCAGGCAGGTCGTCGGGGAAGGGCAAGTCTTCGATTATGGAAATTGCTCGCTTCAGCGCATCCACCACGCCCGGCACCGCCGCCGGGTTAGGGTACGCGGCAAGCGCGTTGTAAGAGTCAACCATGCGCGCTCCCGTCGCCGTGTCGTGGGAGGCAATTACGGCGACCTCGCGCCCGGTTTCATTTAGCAACTGATTAAACAACCCGCCGTGGTGCATCCGAATTGATGCCGCCGGTTCGTTCTGTTCGCTCATCGGTCCGTCTCCTTGATCCCTGCGTTGCACTGCCCCAAGGCCCTTTCGGGCTCTTCAGTGGCGGCAAAACCGCCAGACTCCCCGCGCGGAAGTGGAAGTGAATGTAAAGGCGGGGAGTTTCGGGCTGTTAGGCTCCATGCTTGGTGTAGCGCGACGATGCGCCATATTCGGCGAGGTGCTGCTTGACGGTTGTAAGGTACTTCCAGCCGTTACCGCAAAACGCCGGAAGGGCATAGAGCGCGCGCCGGACATCCTCTTTCGATTGCAGCGATTCCGGGCCGAAGTCGAGGCGCCAACCGGTTCCGCTCTGAGTGCTGGGAGGGCCATAGTTGCCGCTTAGCGCGTTCTCTATCCCATCGAAAGAAAAGCTTAGAACGCGCTTCTCGGTGTTGTCTGTGATAAATCCATACCGGCCCGACTCGGCGAGGTAGACCGTGAAGCCTAACGCCGTGATGCGTTCGGCAAATTCAGCAGCGGCGCGGGCGCGATAGTCCACGTATTCGGTTTGTGCAGTTTTCATTGGTCGCCGTCCTCACCGCAGATATATTCCCGCACCTCTTGCCAGTTTACGCCGTAGCCCGTGAGGCCAAAGCCCCGCATGTACGGGAGGGAAATCTCACGCACGCGCTCAGGGTCGCGGCGGATGGCTTCGTATGTCTCGCAATTGCTTCCCACGGTCACGGCGGCGTTACCCGTCGCGTAGTTGCTGCAATCGTAAAGCGGTGCGGGGTGGTCGTCGGGGGCATAGATGCGGACAATGATCGTCGCGATGTTCGTCCCCTCCTCCTTGAACCGTTCGGATTCCACGCGCTCGAATGCGACATTTTCACAGCCGGGCAATGTCCATTCGGATTGGGACACCTCGAATTCTGCCTTGCTGGGGGCGATGGCAACGAGCATGCCGCCGGGGCGAAGGAACCGGAAAGCGTGCTCGATATGCTTGCGGTACGTGGCGCCGATGAAAGGCGGATTCATCAAAACCCGGTCGTAAATCGCCGAGGGAGGAACCGCGAGAAAGTCAGCGCCGAGGATCGTTGCGCCCTCGCTCTCACACTTCGCCCGCATTGTGTCGTCAATCTCGCAGGCATGGACCACGCGCACGCCAGCCTCTCGGAGCGCGTGGACAATCCGCCCGTCTCCCGCCGATGGCTCAAGGCAGAGCATGGAGGGCATTGGCGCCGCCCATTCCACCAATTCGGCAACGAGCGACAACGGCGTGTAAAAAGCCGCCCGCTCCTGGCGCTTGGCCTTCGCCTCTTTCACCTCATGGACCGCTTGGAATCCCATTTCCGTTTCTCCTTGTCATCTGGCATTGCCGACGCCTCGCGGCGTTTCGACTCCGGCCAAGGGAGTCTCGTCAGGGCGGGGAGTTAGGGGTTGGCGCGGCTCCATTCTGCTCGCGCCCAATCCTCTGCCTGTGCGTCGTGAATTCCCGCAATCTCGACGCCCCCCTTTCCAAGTACTTGATCAATGAGGCAAACCTGCTTCATAATCTGAGCTTGTGCGGCGGTGATTCGCTCCACTGTCCTTGGCCTCCTTGGCCTTTCCTGCGGGCGGCGAGGTGCGAAGCGCGCGGAAGCGCTAGGCGGTTTCCAATTCCATCAAGCACGCGCGGAGATTATTGGACTTCCCCGCGAGCATGAACCGCAACGCGTCGAGAGTTACGGGGATGCCCTCGCGTTCGGCGACCTTCCCCAAATGCGCGGCGAAGGCTGGGACTTGGCCCTTCGTGTCGAGGTCAAACGACAGGCAGCGCGAGAGGAGTGGCGCCGCGTCGTGATGGTCTTCAAAGAGGGACATCTGCCCCTTGGTTGTCGTGGTGAAAACAACGGTCGTCCACGGCGCCAAATCCTCAAGCCACACAAGCAACCGGCGGATTGTGTCCTTTCGCAACCCGTGCGCTTCATTCACGATTAGCGCGTTGCCGTGCGGCACAAAAATTGACCGGGAGGCGCAAGAGTCGGCGATGTCTTCAAGGGCCGCGCAAGTCAGCGTGCCCGCGTCGATTTCCCGCACGGATGCCGGATGGGCGAGGCTTGCGGCGATGATGCGGGCCGCCGAAGTCTTGCCTACTCCCGACGGTCCCGACAGCCACCACGCGCGACCGCCTGCCCCATTTCCCCGCGCAAGTATGCGGCGGATTTTGCCCTTCACGTCGTCAAACCCGGCGAGGTCGTCAAGTGTCGCGGGGCGGTATTTGTCGGCGAGGGTTGGCATCAAAACCCCTCCAAAACGATAGCTTGGAAGCCCTGCGAATGCATTGCCCAAACCTGCGAAGCGGCGAAGTCGGCAAATAGGTTTCGGTCGTCTGCCGCGAGGAAGGCCAAAGCGATTAGGGGATGGAGCAAGAGCACGTGCACGGAAGTCTCCTTGGATGGTCCGGCGAGGGTGAAAAGTGGATTCGCTTACTTCGCGGGGATGAAGGCGTTGACCGACACCGTCACCGGGCGCCCCATGTGCTGAATCCCCGGCTTTTGCGCTCCGCCTTGGACTATCAAAAGAGACTTCCCGGAGGAAGATGGAACGGCATCTATCAGGGCGATTTCGATAATGAGTTTGCCGTTTTCGATTCGTGCCTGCATGGTGATTTCTCCGAAGTGATTTGAGTTTCGCCGGGGCTTGCAACCCGGCTTGCCGCATTGCGCGCGGCGCGGATGGTAAAGGGCCGCGCGTGCTCTGCGATTATCAGCAGGCGGCGAGGATGCGGACCATCCCGGACATTGCGGGCACCGTCACGCCATGCCGCAAAACCGCGCACTTGGCCGCGTCGATTTCGGACGCCATTACTTGATGCCCGGACTTGTGCGCGGCAGTCAGCACTCGCCGCACGCCTTCCGCCGTTGTGGCCTTGCGCGTCTCCACGGTCTCATTGATCCCGTACGGTGCCACGCGCCCTGTTGCCACGATATGCAGCTTGATTGTCATTGTCTCGTCTCTCTCGTCTAGTGTCCGCTAACGTCGCGGGATTTGGTCTCGTCAGCGATGGCAAAACCATCGGACGCCAAAGAGGCGTTTCGACCTGTCAGCGGACTGTCACGCCACGAAATTCCGTCCAATGCGCGCGGTTGATGCTCCCCACCTCACGCACCTTTGCCGCAAGCGTCTCCGCCGCATCGCGAGGCAAGAGCGCGGAGTGTTGCCACTCGTCCCCGCGAGCGTCGCGGGCAACCACGATAAACTCCCCACTGGGAATCGTGCGGCCATATCCGGTGCCCGCATTCTGATAATCGCTCAACTCGTGGGCCGCTGCCCGGATGATTGGGGTGCGTGTCGCGTTCGCCATATCTCGTCTCCTAAGAGTGCCTGCCGGTCCGTGCCGGTGACATACAACGATAGCAACAGCAATGCCAAAACGGAAGGAAATAGTAACTTCAACAACGACAACGGTATGAATGGCAATTGTTATCGCGGCGGGGAGGATGATTCGGGAACGGCAAGGGATAGGTGGGAAGAAATTTACATACAGGCTAGGCAGAGAAATGCTTAGTTGATTGGTTGGTCAAGGGGCGCGAGGGCAGAGCGGAATCGTGCCAATTCGATCAATCATGGCTATTGGACCGCGAAATAGGTATTGCAAATTGCAACAGTTTGCCTCGCGAGAGGGGTCGCCGGAGGAGCCGAATGTAAACAAACTTTACATCGAGCATTGTAAAGAAACTTTACATCATCTCGCGCGCGGTATCGACCTTCCCAACCATCCTTAAAACTTCGCCCATCCTTCGCCCTAACCCAACACAACGCACGTTGTATTGGTAGCAGATGCGATAGATCACAGCCATTCATGCGGGTATCGTGAGGCATGCCGGACCGCATCGCCGTCACGGTGGGATTAAAGAGTGAGTGTTTACGAAAGGAGAGGCGGTCGGCGGCGGGGTGTCGATGGGGGGTGGGGTTCGTTTCCGAAGCCCGGTTTCCCATGCCCCCTCGGCTGGGCGGTTGCGCTATACATACCGTCCATGAGGTCTACAATTTTGATTTTTGCCCTCCCCCATACCCACAGATTCAATCCCGGCCCTTTTAAACCTCTATCGCCATTTGCCTGTGGGGGATGGCTCGGACGGGGATTTGGGCCTTCTGGGGCTTACGGGAGGGCGGTTCCCGGTGGCAATGCGTGGGCGGGATGGCTGCCACAAGATAGGCCGAACCGCGTTGCCCGCTTCCGGCAAATGTTTCACGTAGCGTTTCACGACCTTTGCGATGCCCTCGGAAAGGACCGACGGAGACTCGGCACCCAAAACCGAGTGCTGCACTGACTTTCGTACTCGACCGATCACGAACTGGTTTTCAAAACCCCGTTTCGGGTCGAGTGCTGCAAGTGCTGCAATCGGAATGCAGCAATCGATCTCAAACAGAATCAGTCATTTGGAGGGCAAAATCGTCGAGTGCTGCAAATTTCCGGCGTGTATAAAAGTAAAATCGTCGTAACGCGTGTAAAATCAGATGTATAAGTATAAGTATTGAAAGTTGCACGAATTCAGATACGCAGCAGTCGATTTAGACACACACATTTACACGGGGGGGGATCGTGCAGCACTCGACTTTTTTACGGTCCAAACCATTGAGTCTATTGGACAACGAGTGCTGACAGCACTCGTGCAGTACTGTGCAGCACTCGACACTTATGGAACTCTCCATGCGGCACTCGGTCTGTTTTGGTCTGATTAGTAAACGGTCATCTGACAAATTCCTTGGTCGAGTGCTGCACGAGTGCTGCAATTTGGGTCGTCTGCGGTAGAGGGGGCTTGTGGCAGGTCTCTGATCGGGGGAGTTCCGCGCTTTTACAAGCTAGCAGGAAGCGAAGTCGGGGAAGTTCCGCGTGCTGGGAGGCCGGTTACTCCTTGATGGTCTCTTCGATGCTCCCGGTGACGTGGAAAACGCGCTTTGGGCGACCACCTTTCGGGGGGCGGACCTCTTCCTCTTCGAGCCATCCGTTCGCGACGAGAGTGGAGAGGGCTTGTTCCATCTTTTCCGCGTCGGCTTTCCACCATCGGAAGGCGATTTGGATGTCTCGCGGCTCGAAAACGGTGTTTCCGGTCTTTTCGCACCAGCCCATGATCTTCCGGGCGTCGTCCATGGCTCCGCTGCTATCGGCTCCCATGACGGAATAGGCGTGTTTGATGTGTTCGATGCAGTATTCGCCGATTTCCGCGGCCTTTTCCAAGCATTCTTGGCTGATGTCTTTGCGGATTACATCGCGGGCGTCGAATTCCCCGTACACATGCTCGGCGAAATGTAGGATAGTAGCGATCCGGGCGACCATTCCGGTGTATTTACCGGCCCAATCGCCCAAAGAGTGTAGATCGGCGCCTTCTCGGAGGCGGTGCTCACGCGATTCGTCCATGTCCCGCATGAGTTCTGCGGCTTCTTTGGAGAACTTGACGATGTAGTAGCGATGCCCGTCATCGCGGTCGGGCATTTCGTACATTTTCCGAACTTGGGTCCGGTAGGTTTCGCGAACGTGGTCTTCCACGGCGCGTCCGAAGGTTGATTCCCTGTATCCGATTCTAGATTCCGGGCAGGCAATGATCCACCGGGCGAAGAATCCTCGGCCCCGTCCCCCGGCCACCTTCCCGAGGGTTTCGAGCATTGCTGGCTGGGCGGCGATGCTGATGGTGAGGGCGGCGGATTTGATGATGCGGTCCCCGGCGCTTCTACTCTCCACAATTTTCGCGTTGGTGTGCCCGTTCAGGTAGATGCCCAGATTGGCCGATCCGTCGCGCCAACTGATCGTGTTGAAAACCTCTGCTTCGTCTGTGATGATGGCGCCGCGCCCGTTGTTCGCGGCCATGCAGGCGCACAGTGACTCGGGAGTCGGGTTTGTGTTGTTGAAATACCGGTATGGGGCCGACTCGGATTCGGCAAGGTCGAGTTGTGTCTCTGCCGCTTCGAGTTCCGTGTCTGTTCCTGCGCGAGCCTGTGGTCCCTTGGCAGCTTCCTTTTGGAGGGCTTTTACCTTGTTCTTCAAAAACGGGATCATCTTGGCGGCGCTTCGGGCCTTTTTCTTGTGGGCGCGCTCCCGGTCATCTTCGTAGTCGTCGGCAGGGCGCATGAGTTCCGAGGTTGCCTTGGTTTTCCGGTCGGAAGGGGGAAGGACGGTGAGCAGATACAACTGGATGGCTTCGTACCAATCGTCGTAGACGTTGCATCGAACTCGGCCACCAAGTGCGGCGCCGATCACTCCGAGGGCGTGCAAGCAGCACATGTCGATGTTCGCTTCGTTTGCCCACGAGACTTGGCCGACAAACCGCGCCAGCCAATCCGGCAGGCAGTTAACCGGGAATGTTGGCAGGACGGGGCGTCCGGTTTTCAGTTCGCGGCGAATCGCGAGGCGCTTCTGGGCGCCGTTGATAATCATGGCGCCGTCGCGGAGAGTGCTCGCCATGGTGCCGTTTAGGCACGGGATTTCCCCGGTCACAACCTTCCGGCAGTATTCGAAGAGCCGCCTCGCTTCGGCCATCTTCGCGACGATACGGGCGTTTTCTGGCGCGGCTCCGCTGGAAAGTACGTACTGCTCAAGAGAGGCTATGTGGAGGGCGCCGCCAGCTATGTCGAGAAGTTTCCGCTCGCGCAGATGGTTTGCGAGAAGCGTTAGGTCTATGGGGCTTCCCGAGTTCCAGATTTCGCCCATGGCCGCGCAGATGATTCGGTTGCCCTCGAAATAGAAGTCTTCGGGCTTAACGATCCCAAGGACATCGGGGATCACGTCGTTGTCCATCAGCATGGCGCCCAGGACTGCGGCCTCGGTTTCCATGTTGTGCGGCGGGAGTTGGACGGGGATGCGTTCGAGGGCGCTCATTCCGCACCCCGCTTGCCGCGGGCGTGCGCCTGTACTTGCCGTTTAATCTTCCCCAGCGCATGATGCAGTTTTATCACGTCGCTCCAGCGCGGATCGAATCCCGGCTGCTTGTGAATGCGATGAACAGTGAGGCGATGTACCCCGCTGGCGCTCGCGAGGTCCGTTTGATTGACGACCCCTGCATCCAAAGCGCGTTGAATCTTTTCGAGTTGAGTAGCCATGTGACCCCTGTTGTTGCCGTGTGAGTTCTCGGTTGAACATGGGTGGTGGGCGGAATGCAACGGGTATTTTGAGGTAAACAAAGGCTCCGGTTTCCAAGTGGTAACTGGCGTACCACTTCAGAAGTAGGTCGATTTCATGCGGGTATCGGTTATTTTGTTCGCTTTGTCTTCTCTTTTCGGGAGGGCAAGATGCAGTTCCGTGGAGAACGCGTTTTGCAGTTGACTCTCCCTCCCCTTCCGTGGCGCGGTGGGGGCAAGGAGAAGGACTGATATGGCACCTCGCAATGCAGTAAACAACGGCACGCTTCCGGTTTACGGACCGTCTCACGCTTCACGTATTGTGCCCCCGGCAGAGCCGGATAAAGAAGCCCCACCGCAGCCGTACTTCGCGAATTCCCTGCACCACACAGGGGAGTTGGCCGAGAACGTCCGGGCTCAGGCGTGGGCGATCAAACGAAAGATGTTCGGTGAGGTGCCTGTGGCCGCAGAGCCTCCGCCGCCCCCGAGCGATGGGAGCCACCTCTCGGCGCTGCATGATGCAAACCGGGCGTTGGAAGAGGCACTTTCGAGCCTGAATGTCATCGCGGCACAGATTGGTACAGGATGATGACCCTGCCCGCCCCCTCCCCGGAGAAGCCATGATGTCCTATCGCCGAGACGTTCAAGGTGCCACCGAAGGATACTCTGGCGACATCGCCCGAAGCGTTCTCAACTACGGGTGGGAATGGGACGACTGGCGTGTTCACTGCGGGCCGAAGGGGTGCCGCCGCCACAAGGGCAGGCATAAGCACCTAACGCATAGAATCCGCCGGATCGAGTCGCGCGCCATAGAGAAGGCCGCGCTGCCTTCGACCGCTCGATGCGGCTGCCGGAGGGGGCGCGATGAGGACGATTTACGACCGAACCGTGTGGACTGAAGTGCCCGTCTACAAGGATATGCCGCCGGGAATCGTTGAGCGTCTCGCCGCCATTCAGTCCACGTTCTCCTGCTCGATTGTGCTGACGCCGGAGGAGCAGGAGAAGTTCAGGGCCATCAAGCAGGCCGCCATCGACAGGGGGCACGCGCCGGTATGAGTCTCACTGGACCAACCAAGAAAGTCGTGATTCGGGTCGTTTCCGAGATGGTCGTCAGCGTCCCAGACGATCCGCAGTGGGATGCGAACTTGGTGAACTTCCATTTCAACGATGGGTCGTACTGCCTGAGCAATTTGTGGCGCGAGATGGGCGAATGGGCAGACGACCACGACGAAAACGAGTGCCCGTGTTCCTGCACTAATGTCGAGTTCTTGCGCGATGCGACAGAGGCCGATTGCAAAGAGCTTCCGATTATCGGTTCCGATTGACTCCCGGCCCGCGGCGCGCGGGGATGGGGGCGCTGGTATCGGTTCGTCCGGTCGTTGCGCGCGCTAACGCGCGAGAACATTTTACCGCCCTCGTCAGGCAAAGCGAATCCCCCCGGCTGCTCAGTCCCGGGGGGGATTTTGCTGTCATGGGCCGTAAAGCTCTTCTTGGCGCCGGAAGTCTTCTTCGGTGGGCTCACTGGCTCCGCGCTTGTTGTTGCATGGTCCGCATGAAAGAACAAGGTTCCCGTAGAAAAAAGTTCCTCCCCGAGATTGTGGGGTTAGGTGATCTACGGTGGTTTCGCTTCTGAGTAGTGGTTTTTCGCACCAGAAGCAGAGGGTGTGCTTGGCGTATAATTGCCTTCTCCTAATGTGTCTTATCTCTGCCATCTTCCTGCTCCTTCGGCGCTGGCGGATCAACCATCGGGTCTTCGACGGTGATCGTCTGGCTGGTGTCCTCGTAGTCATCGCGGCCCTTGGTGATGCGCTTCAGGTAGTCGCGCCCCCCGTCCACCGCGAGCTTTCCGCATGAGCACACCACGTAATCCCATCGGGACTTCGACTCCACCTCCTCGCCGCAGGACAGGCACCGGGCGGAGTTGCGGATTATGCGGGTGGTGCTCATACGTCCCTCCACGATTTACCCTGCTTGATAGTCTTCACCGTGCTGGGCGAGATTCCGAACCGCTTGGCGATGGAGCTACACGTTGCCCCCGCGGCGAGGAGTGCGCGAATTTCTCGGACTTGAATGGGCACGAGTTTGCGGCGACGGTTACTCATTCCCCGGCATCCTCCTTCCCCTTGGCGAATTCCGAATCCTCGTAGCGGACGATCCCGCCGCTCTCCTCGGCGATCCGAGCAATTGCGGCGTCCACTTCGGGAGGGCCGGGAATCGTGGGGTGTTGGTTCGCTGCATCCGCCTCCTTCATCCTCGCCACGAGCACGCAGGCGCGCATGACGGCCTCGGCCGGGGAGGCGCCAGTGGTTAGCCATTCCCCGTAATTCCCATGAGCCATCCACGGCCCGCGCCTGTTGGGATGGTGACAAGGGAAAGTGCCTTCGAAGTTCTCGGAGTTTTCGTCCAGCCACTCCAGCGCGCGGTTGAGGTCGAAGGGGCTGTGGGTTAGGAAGTTGCCTACTGTGCCGACTCGCCATCCGATTCCGGTTGGCTTCATTCCAATTGTCTTTGCTGCTTCGGCGACCAACACGTCGCCGCTCAACTCCTGCACTTCCTTCAGCAGGTCTTCGATGTCAGCAGCCATCGTCGGCGTCCTCCTTGCGGATAACACAGAGCGCCTTCTTCACCGGGTCTCCGTCCATGTAGCCTCTCGCAAGCACGATGGTCCACGCGGGGGCACTCTCGCCTTCGGAGTAATACAAGTCGCCGGGCTGGATGTGGCCTGAATACACTTGCTTGTACCCGAAGGGCATCTGGTAGTCCGTTCTCCGAGACACGCAGAAAACCGCCATCTCGCCGACGGGGGCACCTGTCTGTGCTTGGGAACCGGGCACGATCTCGTTGACGGTGATGGACTTGATCGACTCCCACAGGTCGTGGGCGCGCAGTGCCTCGCGGATGTCGAATATCTTGGATGCGGACACGACCTTTTCTCCCGCCATTTCAGTGGCGAGCCTAAGGGCTGCCTTCAGTTTGTTTTCAGCCCACCATGCGCTTTCCGCTTCCATCTCGAATTCAACTTTGAACTTCGGCATCTGTCCCGTCTCCTTGGGGTGGCGATGGTTCACTACGTGTGACAGTACGGGAGGTGAGCATGTCACTTCCAGAGCCGATGGCCTTGTTCCCCTCGGCGCCAAAGGGCTTCCCATCCTCGGTGACGATTCCGTCAGGGGTAAATATCAACATCTCACTGGAGCTTCCTATGTCTCCTCGGTAGAATCCCTTCGGGGCCTCGTGGCGCTTGTTCCAGTTCTTCCACGCGTCCTCCTCGGTCTCTCCCTCGGGGCCAGTCGCTCGGCATTCGGGGTTCTTGCACCAGATGGCGAAGACCACGCCAAAGGTGAGTTTCAGGTCGGTGGAGCCGCAGAACGGACAGGGGGAGAGGGGCGTCATGGCTTGCTCATTCTAACAAGGAACACGTCCATCCGAACCAGAATTCCTCCGAGGAATAGCGGCCATATCGAGCCAAGTATGATGCCGACGATTATCTTGTGGTACAGCGGATGGCCGGGCAATTCCTTCAGGGTTTGAAGAGCCACCCCAACGGCGATGGCGATGTACAGAACGTCGAGTTGCGTCACGATTCCTCTTCCTTCCTCGTCCAAGGTGCGACCTGCGCAACAAAGGTCGTGTCGCATCCAGAGCAGGTGACGTTGCGGGGCGGGCGTCCCATTTGACCGCTTCCCGGCGCGGCCCCGGTTGTTGCCTCAAAAAATGCGCGCACCATGGCGTTTTCCTCGCCGCGGGGCACGCGCTCCCAGTCATCGTGGTTCCGCCGCCCGCAGGCGCAGTCCCACGCGAAGCCGGTGCCGGAGTGGGTGAGCAAAATCACTTGGGCGACTCCTCGATTTTCACAAGGTCCGCCGCCGTCACCACCACGGGCTTCTGGATATTCGGAAAGTACGCCATCGCCAGCGGGGAGAGGTCGTTCGGCGAAATGCCCGGGAACAATTCCCGCACGGCTGCGTCGTCGGCGTTCACCGCACGCACGCGAGTCCCCGTCGGGAATAGTTGTCCGCCGACGTTCGTGGGGAACTTCAGGGTGTGGGTTTCGAGGCTCATTTCTTCCCCCTCTTCCCGTCGGCCATCTTCGCACCCTTCGGCATCCCGGCACGCGGGCGGTTTTGCCATGCCTTCACGTTCGCCGCGGAATCGACAACTTCGTACGGCGAGACGGGATACGACATGCCCCACGCGGCATTTACGAGTTTGATCTTCAGCACTTCGTTGCGAATCGCGTAGCGAACCGCGCCCGGCGTGGCCTTCACCTTCTCGGCGAACTCGGCGACTGTGAGAAATTTGGTTGGCATCAGTGGTTCTTTCCGCATGTGCAGGTACAAGAGTTGTTCGGGTACACGATGTCCGCGTGAGACGAGATTGAGCCACAGCTTCCGTCGGGGCACGTAAAGTTCGTAACCGTGTAAGTCTGCCCGCATGTTTCGCACACGATTTGGCGGTCTGTGTACACGCACGGGTTCGGCTTGCTGGGACTTGCACTTGTTGCGGGCGATGCGCTGGCGCATTTTGCAAGATAGCCAATCGAGAGCACCGTTGCCCCGATGGCTGTTGTGAAAAAGGCACTCCAAGTTCGCGCGGTCATCTCTGCCTCCTTTGAATTGCCGCACCCTCCCCGTCTCCCGCTCGGCGCGTCAACGATAATTGTGGACGCGCGTCGAAATAGTCCTTGACCCGGCGGCGGGGAAAGGGCGGGGTTGCGGCATCTTAAACGGAAGGGGCGCCCAATGCCCAAGAGTCACGCACTGAATACGGAGAACCTCGCGAAGGTCGATGATGGCAAGATCGCGGCGGCGCTGGATAGCTGCATCCGGCAAGCCCTGCTGGATTGCGCCGACCGGCCCAACGAGGACAAGGCCCGCAAGGTCACGCTGGAAATCACGTTCGCGCCCATCGTCAACGATACCGGCGCGGCCATGGACGACGTGCAAACCTCCTTCAGCATGAAGGTCTCGACGCCGAAGCTCCAGACCCGCGATTACGTCATGCAGACGCGCGAGCGTTCCGGCCAGCGCGGGGAAACCATTGTCACCGCATCGTTCTCCGACCGCCCCGCGATGGAAGAGCCGGAGTTCATCAAGCGCGACGGCAGCATTGTTCGCGACACCGAGTAATACACCATCGCCGACTCCCAAGGGGAACTGAATGATGATCGAGAACGACGCAGTAGTTACGCTGATTGAGACGGCGCAGAAGGCCAAGGAGGTTGAAGTTAAGGAGTTCCGCCCCGCCGTCGAACCCAGCGACGTGTACTTCCTGTATGACACCAAGAACGGCATCCCCGTCAAGCACACCGCCGAACCGCACCCGCAGGCCATCGCTGTTCTCGGCACGCAAGACCTCGCCGACTTCGCGGGCGCCGACGGTACGATCTACTACAACGACAAGACCAACTCCGCTGCGGCAACCAAGCCGGTCGTCTCCGGCGATGTCACCCGCCGGGCGAAGGCCACGCTGGCGCTCCCGTTCCAGTCCGCCTTCGCCACGCTGACGCAGATTCACGGCAAGACGTTCTCTCAGCGCGAGTTCTGGAACCTCCTCCGCACCACGTTCCTCAATGCCGTCAGCGCTGATTTCGTGGCCGCGGTCAAGAACGTGAAGTGGTCGGCGGCTGGCGCAGACGAGACCTCCCTCTCTGTCGGTAAGGAGTCCCTCGGTCGCAACATTGTCGCCGAGCTTTCCGGCAACGGGGCGTCGTTCCCGGAGTCCGTCACCCTCCGCGTCGGTGTGTGGGATGTGCTGGAATTCCGCGACGACAAGTACGAAGTGCTCTGCGCCGTGGACACCAACCACGTCGAGAAGACCTTCCGCCTGATTCCCGTCGAGAACGCTGTGGCTCGTGCGCGCGAGCGTGCGACCATCGACCTCCGCACGGCACTTGAAGGCGCGAAGGCCGAAGGTGCCCTTCTGGTCTACGGTAACCCGACGAACTAATCCAGCCTTCCCTGTCCCGCGCCGCCGACTCCGGCGCGGGCGGGGAAACTGACAAAGGAGAAGAGAGAGTGCGAGAAGACTCAAAGCCCCCGGAGCCCATCAAAGTCTGGCCGTTCGAGGACGCGCCCGAAGAGTACAGGAAGTTGTCGGAGCATGGCGGGGATGAGGATTGGCTGGCGCTGGTGCCCGCGCGATACTTGACGTTGTGCATCCCGTGGGCGGAAAGTGGTGGGCGATTCGGGATTTCTGAAACCTCCGAACACGTCCTCCCCAACGGCATGCTCGTTTTGATCGGAGCCCATGCCTGATGCAATACCCAGTCGGCAAGTACCACGGACGCATCAAGGAGATTGGCCCTCGCCGCGACGGCCTCGTGCATGTGATTCACGGCGAGAAGGACGAAAAGGTTTCCTGTTACGACAAATCCTGCTGTGAGGACTTCAGGGCCGTGGTCTCTCACATCGGCGATTTAGTGACCGTTCACCTCTTCGGCGACGGCACCATCAAGATCAATCTCGGCCACGGGGCATAGGAGGGCGCGCAGTGAGCGACGAGAGGCAGTACACGCGGGAAGAGGTGAGATTGGCTGTTCGAAGGTCTCTGGATATGGGCATTGCCATCCTGAGAGTGCAGCAAGAGTTTGGCGCTTCCCTCGGCGTCGGCGCAATGCAGCAGGTTCTCGACGTGTCCAAGTCGGCACATAATGAAACGTCGCTGCGCGGTCAGAAGACTTACTCCGACTTCATCCTCTCCAAGCTCGACGCGGGAGAACTGGAATGAGCGACGCGTGCGAAATAGGTCCGATGGACAGGTTTGAGTCGGTTGGAGATTTGCGTGTCAGTGCCTTTGCAATGTCCAAAGAGTGGCCCGGTGATCCATGGAGGGTGATGATCGTTCCGATGGATGGGGGCGATGATCGTTCCGATGGATGGGGGCGATGATCGTTCCGATGGATGGGGGCGATGATCGGCTACGGCGAGCACTGTCATCTGGATACCAAACGTCGGAAGAGGCTTTGGCAATATTCGAGGGGCTAGTGAAGCCATGACCCGCTCCCCGTGGCGCCCCACCTTCATCGCCGCCCTCCTCCTGCTGCTGATGCTGATTCTGTTCTTCATCTTCGGCCTGTGGGCGAACTGGCACTTTCGCGGCTCGTTGCCCCAGAAGATCGAGACGAACCTCGTCGAGTTGCGGGACATCGAATTTCTCCCCCAGTGGCGGCAGGCGCAGCGCGAGGACGGGCAAGTCGGCGAGGTGGACATGCGGCCCGTTGATAGGATCATCCCCCGGCAGGGTTACTTCGGCGTCACCGTTTCGTGGATCGTGGTGTTCAAGAGAGAGGAGTCCAAGCCGTGACGGAAAAGCAGATTGAAGTTCTTGATTGGGCAGTTTCCATTCTCTTCATGGGCGTCTGCATCGCCCTGTGCTTGTGGATAACTGGCTGCTCCTCGGCGGCGCCAGTGCCCATCACTCCAACAACCCACGCCGCCCCCTACTACGACTGCGACCACTCTTTCCGCGACATGCAGGCCGAGGACGATGCGGGCGATGGAGGGGAGCGGTGAGCGATCTTCTTGAACTGGACCTCGCTGTCGATGCGGCCATGGGCATAAAGCCTGTGTTCGAAGCTGAGTCGTATCCCAATCCGGCTCGTTCGTGCGCCACGCTCGATGTAGGAATGACTGGTCTCGGACTTCTGAGTGACCCGCGGCCTGAGCGGATATACACGGGCAAGATGCTTGGGCCTTTCCCGTCCCAGCGCTGGTCCACCAATGATTTCGCAGTCGGGGCCATGCTGGCGTGGATTTCTAAGAGTCGATGGTCGGTAAGTATCGACCGCTTTTCCGCCGACTTTGAGCCGCCTTCCGCCGACGATGAAGGGTGGTTCTGCATCATGTTCCCGTACTGCCTCGCCGAAAATAATCCGTTTCCAGTGGCCGACAGCATCCCGCACGCGCTGGCGCTCGGCGTCGTGGAAATTTCCAAGTGGCTTGCGGTGGTTGAAGTCGCCAAGCGGGAAGCCGCCGACCTCGCCGCCCTAACCGACATGGCCTCGCCGGACATGCTGGCGCCCAAGGACGTGCCGGACCCGGAGCACCCGCAATGAGCAACAAGATCGCCGTCATTTCCACCCGCCTCTCCCGCGAAGAAGCCGGGCGCCCGGGCCTCTCTCACGAGACGCAAGAGCGCGAATGCCGGGACTACTGCCGGGCACGCGGGTACACCGTCGCCGCAGTCTATCGCGACACCAACACCAGTGGCGGCGTGCCCATCATGGACCGGGAGGGCGCCGGTGCCGCCGTGGACCATGCGGTTCGTGTTCACGGCGTTCTGGTTGTTTCCCGCATGGATCGAATTTCCCGCGACACGAAAGACCTGCTTTCTCTCCTCGACGACGAACTCGCCGGGAAGGCGGACATCGAATTCGTGCAAGAGGGCATCGACACCTCGACGGTTCATGGGCGCGGCGTTCTCACTGCGATCATGGGTCTCGGCTGCGAGATGACACGCCGCCAGATTTCCCACAGCACGCGGGCCGGGCTCCGCACTCGGCGCATCCAAGGGCTGTTCCCGGCGAATCGCGTGCCTCCTTACGGGTACGTCATCGGCGCCCAGTCTACCGTCGTGAGTCGCACCAAGACCCCCATGGTGGAACTGGAGTACAACCCCAAGGAGCGCAGGATCATGCTCCTCGGCGTTACGCTGATGAGCCCGCCCTACAACATGACGTGGCCGCAGATTTGCCGCGAGGTGAACGCGCGCGACTATCGGCGCCGGGACGGGAGCCATTGGGAGTCAACCCCTCTGCGAATAGCCGTCCTCGCCTTCCAGCGCCGGGAGATGGATCGGTTCGGGCGTGTTGACAGCGCGAACCCATTGGACAGAGTAGACGAATTCGAGGGCCGCGCCCTGCTGACGCGTGCGATGCCGGGACAGGAAAACAGAGAGGAGTCGAACACAGAGGATGCCTACCGAACTAATCGCTCGACCGGAGTTTCCAGAAGACGAAAGAAGTCCCGAAGCCCTCGCGCAGATAAGGCAAGAAATTCTGCAAGAGATAGAGCCCCTCACGGCGATTCAGAAGTCCGAACTGGTGACGCGGTATCAGGATGCGGTTCGGTCGCTGGCGCAGACTAAGATTGGCGGCTCTGCCAAGCATCACGGGAATGGAAACGGCAAGGACGCGAATCCCGACGATCCGCCCGTGACGTGGCCGTTCATCTGCGACGATTGCGCCGTGGACTTCATCGCCTTCACCGCCCAGCGAGAGCGCGACGCCCGGTTCAACATGAAGTGCATGATGGCCGAGGACGAGATGATCGCCCGGCTGATGAACCACGTCCACGCCCGCGCCCAGCGTGGCGACATGGGCTCCATAAAAATGATCCTCCGCGAGCGCGAGAAGGCTAACACGGATACCGTCCACATCACGGTCTCCAGTCGTCGCGCTACGGGGAAGGAACTCCCGCAGAAAACGATGGAAGCCTTGACAGCACTCCCTCAAAATTCTCTGATGCGATCCATCGAGGCCATTGACAGTGTCCCCATACGGGACGAGTCGCCGGTCGGATGGAAAGACGACGAGGACAATGGGGAGAAAAAAGGGCAGCGCCGCCGAAGGCCCTGAAGCGGGCAAGAAGATCGAAGTATTTCAGGACAACCAAGCCAAGCTCCTCGGGTTCTACAAGCAGTGCGCGGCGAACCCGGCGTTGATGATGGACAACGGATTCCTACGGGTCGTCTCCGAGGCGTCCACCCTCTCCGGCGGCGAGCAGCGGATGGTTCAAGAGCAGGATGGCGAGAGCCTCCTTGTTCCCCTCACGCTGACAAACTCCCAGCGATTTCTCAACCAGTCAATCGAGCGGTATCGAGTGAAGGGCCAGCGATTCAATGCCATCATCGGCAAGGATCGTCGGCGCCGCTCGACCACGTTCTTCCTCATTTACCTCTACGTCTCGGCGATCACCTCTGGCTACCAGAACAACATTCTCGTCGCTCAAAACGAGAAGATGGCGCAGAAGCTCTTCAAGTCTGTGCGCATCGCCCACGACAACAACATCTTCTCGGTGAACGTGTTTCGCCGCACGAACCAAGTGGACATGTACGGGTTCGACGGGCAGGTGGGGGAGACGCTCATCAAGGAGTCATACGTCTCCTCCATTCCATGCTCGCTGAAATCCCTCGACGGCGTCCGTGGCGACTTCATCACCAAGATTCTCAAGACCGAGTGCCCGTCCTACGAGCCGGACAACGCGCACCAACTCTTCAACGAATCCGCCTCCCCCACAATCGCCCGCGGCCCGAACGCCCTCAACGTCGAGGAGTCCACGTTCTTCGGTCGGAACAACTACTTTGCCGAGCAATTCGAGCGCGATTGGAAGGCGCAGGGTTGCTGTAACTGGAATGAACCGGGGTACAAGGCGGGGGCCGCGTCCAAGGAAGCGATCTTCTTTCCGTTCTACACGAACGAAATGAACCGGATGCCCTTCAACGAGGGACTTGATCCTGCCGACCTCATCGCCGACTTCGACGACGAAGAGAAGATCATCTACGACCTGTGCCTGAAGTTTTACTTTCAGCGCCTCGCCGAGAACGGGTCGCCGGTGGACAAGGCGCATGCGCGCGCCCGGCACATTTCAGCGGAGACCCTGCTCTTCCGTCGGTGCTACCTGAAGAACGAATACATGAAGTTCGTGATCCCGGGGAACCCGTTTGAGGCGCTCCCGAACAAGGATTCGTTCTATCGCCAGTATCCCATCAATCCGTTTCAGGCCATGGATGCCAGCGGCGAGGGATTGGCCTTCGGGCAGAAACTCGTGAAGTGGATTTCGTCCACGGCCAACGAGAAGGAGCCCGTCTTCGTCGGCGACATCGACAACCGAGACGGCCTCGGCTACGTCCTCACTCCCAACCCAAGCGGATGCCTGCGAATCTGGAAGTGGCCGCATACCTGCAAGGGCATCGTGGACTTGTGCATCGACCCCCACGTCGGCTCGCGCGATGTCCGCCGCGGAGAGGAATTCAGCGACAAGACGTGGTGCTCCTCATGGGAGTGGAACACCGGCGAGCAGGTTCTCGAATGGTGGAGTCACGATTCCGGCGACGCTCAGCACTCCCGCATTTGGGCGATAACCAAGCTCATCGCGTCCCTACAAAAGCCTGCCAGTGGCGAGGTCTATAAGGGCGCCATCGCCGAGCGCCGGTTCCCGTACGTGGCGCAGGAGAATCTCCCCCAGCCGCTCATCATGCGCTACCTTCTTGAAGAGAAAGACTACCCGTACGACAAGCTGTACCGGGAGGACGTTCTCGGCGGCGACAAGAAGGACCGGGTTCGCCGCGGCGACATTCTCGGGTGGACCCCGCAAGGTCGCAAGGTTGGCGCCGTCATGCACGCGATCACCTACACGCGCAACGGCATGAAGGAGTTGAACGATGTCCACCTCGACGACGAAGAAGTTCTGCGCAAGCGGTTCGTTCGCTCTCGCGGCCTTGCCGACCAAATTGGGTGGTTTGTGGAAACGAAGTCCGGTGGGGATTCCGTTGCGAAGTATCACGCGGAGCGCAAAGGTCGGGGCGGGGAACGCTCTTGTGACGACGCCGTAACGACCCTGTACATATCCTGCTACATCCAAGAGAAGATGATTCAGGAATACGGCGGCAGACTTCTCATGGTTGACAACGACCCGGAGGAGCCTGAAGTAATTCGCGTTGAGAAGAAGTTGATTCAGTCGATCAACGAGGCGATGATGGCTGACGTGGACAGCATCAACAAGGGCACTTGGGGACGCGAAACCAGTGCTCCCGTCCAAATCATCGGGTCGTCTCGTATCTGGAAGAACCGCAAGGACATGAGAGGACGGATCATATGAGCTTCAGGACTTTCGTTGCGCACCTGCTGGGATTGCAGGTTCCCGATGCGGGCGCCGTTGTTCCGCCGAACGAGGCGATTGCGAACCTGTTTCGCGCTGGCAAGATTTCGGAAGCGAAGGAATTGACGCAATTGGTGTACCCCGATGCGAAGGCGCCCGTGGCTTATTCCGTCCCCGACGAGTACCGTGAGGTTGTCGCCAATGCCCATCAGTTGAACATGCGGCTCTGCGAAACGGTGCGAGAGGTTTCCATCGCGGCGCGCTCTTCCGTCGGCGACCGCGCCTCCTCGGCGTATCGCGAGAACGGGACTTTGACGGGAACCACGATGGGGATTCGCCCCCCGACGCCGAAGGTTCAGAACGCCACATCCGATGACAACAACGTCCTTTACCAGTTGAAGAACCCGCCTCTTGATCCCAATGCCCTCGGGGAGTTTGCCCGCCGATGATGTTCCCCTCCGATCCACGGGAAATTGCGCCTTTCATTGCACGTTGCGTCTCCGCATGGGAGCGCGATGCAGAGGTGCGTATCCTTCAGACGGAAATGCACGAGGGATTCAATATCGGGCGGCACTGGATCGTCTTTAACCCAATCCGCGGTTCTGTCGAGCGCGACCCTCAGTTGATTGAGGGGTATATGCCGAACTACACGCGGTTGTGCGTGAACCTTGCCGTCGCGACGATGACGCAGCAGAAGTTCACCCCGGAGGCTTTCCCCACCATCGGCGGCTCTGCGGCACAGCGTTCGGCGAAGGCGGGCACCACGATCCTCGGCGACATTTATCGGCAGAACGGCGGGCAGGCTGGGGTGAAGCGGTTCTGCAATAACCTGATGATCCGCGGCAACAATTTCATGCGCGTGGAAGTGGACCCGAACGGCCTTAACACTGTTGTTCTGGACCCCATCGAACTCGACTATTACGTGAAGCGAACCGGTCAGCAGCCGCTCATGGTCAGTGATTACGACATGAACCGGAAGGCGGCGATCATCAAGACGGGCCGGATCGTGCAGCGCGAAGTTCACCCGTCGTGCGTGTCGGTGCAGCCCGGCGTGAACAATTTCAACGACGCGATCATGTTTTGCGTCACGTCCTACAAGCCTATCTCCGAGATTCGCGCCATTGCCGAGAAGTACGGGGCCGACCCGGAGAAGGTTCGTCGCACGACCATCCGCGATATTCGGCGTCCCGGCCAGGGATCATACTATCCCACCTCCTACCTTCAGGGCGGCGTCTGGCAGTCCATCACGAACTCGCAGGAAGGCTACCGGTTCGATCAGGACGCCGAACTCGGCAAGCTGATTGAGTTCTGGTACAAGGACGGTAGCGGCATGTGGTACGTGCTCTACTGCTGCAACGACGCCTGCGACCTGTACCTCGGCTACGAGGGTGGATTTGTCATTCATCCGTACGTGCATTTCAAGTGCTGGGAGCAGCCGTCTCTCCTATGGGGCATGTCGCATCAGGTGGACCTCGTCGAGCCGAACCGCGCCATCGACAAGATTCGCACCCTCCGCGTGAACTCCTTCGAGCGCCAGTTGAAGAACGTGTGGCTCTTCCCTCGCGGCTCAGACATCGCGGGCGTGGACGACAGCCTCGGCGACTACTTCGTGGAGTATTCGGGCAGCGGGAACGTCCAGTATCTCCAAGCCTCTTCCAACGTCTTCCAGTACCTCATGGCCGAAGAGGACCGGATGCTCCGCTCCATGATGGAACTCGCGGGTATTAGCGAGGTCTCCCGCGGCAACATCCCCGACCGTGTTTCCACCGAGAGCGTGGCCTTGGCGCTCAAGCGCGATTCCACGACCCTCGAAGAATTGTACGTCCGCATTCAGGAGTCATACTGTGAAGTCTGGCGCAAGGAACTCTTCTTCGCGAAGCACTCGGCGATCTTCGATCTTCCGACGATTATGTCGCAGATTGGGCCTGACCAGATGGTTGGCGCGATTGAGTTCCGCGATACGGATATTCGCGGCGACCTTATTGTGGAGGCGAAGGCCGGGCCGCCGCGTCTCGAAACTCCGCGCGAAATCGCAGAGGACGCACAACGACTCTTCGCCACTGGCTTCTTCGCTGTCGGTCCCGGCATGGACGAAGCCCGAAAGAAGTTTGAACTTTACAAGAACGGCGGTTCTACTGTCTCGACGGTTCCCGAAACGGAGCGGCTAGCCGAGCAGGGCGCACTCATGGAAAACCTGCTCTTCAAGCGTTACTCTTACGACAAGGAGTGCTTGAAGTTCCCGACGGTTGAGCAGCCTGACGCCATGGGAAACATGATTCCTGTCGAGGAAGTGGTTGACGGGCGCACTGGCATGCCGCTCTTTGATGATTGGCAGATGCATTCCATCCACGTTGAGCAGCACATGATTGTCATTCAAGACCCGACAACTCCTCCCGATGTTCGATGGGCAATGCTCAAGCACATCCCCCAGCATTATCAGGCGATGGACAAGCAGATGCAGTCGGACAAGCAGATGCAGAATTCGGCAGTCGCCGAGAACAGTGTCGCGCAGAGCATGGGTCCGGCGATGGTTACACAGCAGGCGGCAATCGCGGACCGCGAGAACGCCCGAATCGAGAGCCTCAACGACGACGACGGGGACGAGGGCGGCAGTGGTAGGGACAAGAAAAAGGCGGCACTTACTCCCGCTCAAGGCGGGGTCAAATCAGGAGAAGCTCGGCGACAAGCCGGGTAAGGAGACCACATGAAGGTTCGTATGCTGTACGCTACTGAAGGCGCTTTCCCGTCACCGATGGGGAGCCCCGTCGTTCCCGTAGCGCCCCCGCCTCCGAGCGGGATTCCCACGTCGCCGCCGGTGCCAACGCCTCCGGCGCCGATTGCCCCAAACACGACGGGAGCGCCAGACGATCCGTACAAGTTTTCCCGTGCCGACCTCGACGGCCTCGCGAGCGGGCGGACCACGCTGTTCAAGTTGGCGCAGGAAAAGAACCTGCTGAATGGCGCGAACGGCACGACAACGACAACGCCGGTTGATGCCGCTGTGGTGCCGGTCGTTCCTGTGCCCGCCGCAGAGGTTCCCGTGCTTCCGACGGCGTTGCCGATGGCGCCCGTTTTCGATATCGACAGCATGATTCAGACAGCGTGGGCGTCCGGCAACAAGGCCGAGGCCTACCGGCTGATGGACATTGCGAAGGGCACAGTACAGCCCGCTCCGGTACAGCCGCAGTTTCAGCAGCCTGTCGCCCAGCAGCAGCCTCCGGCTCAGCCCGCGGCTCCCGCAGAACCGCAGCCGACTCTCGCTGACGTGAAGAACGCCATCGTGGACAGGCTCACGGGCGAGTTCAACAAGCTCAACATGCAAGTCGTTCTAAACGATGACGGACAGCCCATCTGGGATGAGGCCACCGGCGACGTGAAGCGCGTTGTGCCCCCGCTCACTCCCGCGGCGAAGTGGCAACTCGAACGCATGGCCGACCTCGAATTGAGCCAGTTGCAGCAGCGCGTCGAGCACGAGAACATCATGCGGGAGCGTGAGGAGTGGCGCGCCCAGCAGCAGAAGGATACGCAGGCGCGCAACATCCAGCAGGCACAACAGACTATTCGGCAGAGCGCGACGCAGTTCATCGCGCAGAACATTCCGGGTGGCGTGACCAAGCGCGAAGACGGCGCGGCAATCGTGAACCCCATCGCCGTGGATCACTTTCTCCAATGCGCAACGGAAGTGACGCAGCGGATCGTCGGTAACCCGCAGCAACTCGCGTACATGAACTCCCTTCCGAACGATGCTGCGCGCCAGACCAAGATTTTCGAACTTGCAAAGCAGTATTCCATTGAAAAGGCCAGAGCCCTTGCGGCTTATTCCGGCCAGAACATGTCCGCCGCGCCGAGTGTTGTGGCTCCCGCGGCACCACAAGGACAAACTCTCCCGGCTGCACCCCCGGTTTCGCCCGCTCCGCCGCCAGCGCCCGCAGTCCCGCCCTCCCTTGGCCCTAATGTGCCACTGTCTGCTCTCGGAACCGCCCCCGGCAAGGACCTGCCTTCGCAGCCATCCACGCCGACACAGGTTCCGCGGGAATTGAGGGGAAGCTCTCACGCCCTCAAAGCCATGGTGAACGCTTCGAACGTAAGCTCCATGGTGGACCAGAGATAGTGACATCGGCCAACGGACTTCCACCGGTACGGTGAATTCAAATGGCGCAACCGAGTTTCTCGAACTACGCATCCTTTGAGTGGCTGAAGCTCAATCAGACAGTCGCTTACGATTTTACCCGTCGCCAGTATCCCAAGGCCGAGATGACCTTGGGACGCGGCTACGGCGCCTTGAAGTACGAGCGCGAACTCGACGGCGTTGGCCCCTTCAAGCCTCTTCCCGGTGGCGGTTACGCCGTCCAGATGAAGCTGAAGAACGGCATCGGCGCGTCCGGTACACTCCCGAATTCCAGCAACAGCATCGCCGACGCAGGCTCCTTCTCGCCGACGCTCGATCCGCTTCAGGTCTCGCCGTTCTTCTTCTTCGCGAACGCTCAGACCAACGAAGCGCAGGCCATCGGCGCCCAGACGCAGTTCGCCCCGGAGCAGTACATCAACTGGCTGACCGACAAGGCGCAGGGCGTCATCGAAGCATTCGCCATCATGGCGGGCTCCACGTTCTCGACGACGGGCTACAATTACAACATCGACACCGTGGCCTCCGACTTCGCCGGGGTTTCGATCACCGACGCGACGACGAGTTTCGAAATCGAAGTGAACAACCTCGACCGCTGGCAGGTGGGCGGCGAGTACGAGTTCGCCAACGGCAACACGGTCGTCCCGAATCTCGGCAAGGGAATCGTGTACGGCAAGGATAGCAAGTCCGGTCCCGGCACCATTTCGGTGAAGTTCCCCGACTTCGTTTCCTCCGGCACGATTTCTGCCAGTTTCAACTGCAACTACTACGGTGGGCGTGCATGGTCGGCCAACACCGGTAACACGGCGCCGAACGGCTGGCAGGAGTGGGTGAAGGATGCAGCGCACCCCCGCGCTCCCGAAGGCGGAAATGTCGCCGTCTCCGCCGAGTACTACCGCCCGGTTCGCTACTCCATCGAAGACGCGAAGATCAACCCTGACGACATGTTCACGTTTCTCGCGAACATGGAAGATCACGGTTCCTCTTCCGGCGTCACCGGTGGCGGGTTCTCCAACGAGGCGTCCATGTATACCGACGATCAGGGCATCCCCCTGTACCGCGCGGCGTTCGTGACGCACCCCCGCACGATTCGCCAGCTTCAGTTGAACTACAAGGACCGCGTGAACCTGAACACGTTCGGCGTCCCCGTGAAGTTCGACAGCATCGTCGAGGATCAGTTGAAGTACGAGGCGTTCCAAGGCATCCCGCTCCGCGGCGACTTCACCTGTGACCTCAGCGAAATGTACCTCCTGAACATGGGCTTCGTCGGCGTCGGTATCGTGAAGGAGTTCGGCCCCCCGCTTCAGTACCGGAACATGGGCGACTTCATCCCGGTCACGGGCGGAAGCCTCAACTACGTGCTGCCCCGCAACATGGCAATGCTCGCCGTGCCTCTCCAGCGCGACCGCATCGGCTACCTGTACGGCAACGGCAACATCGGCCTGCCGCTCACGCACACGTCGAACCCGTCGTAATTGAAGCGCAGTCTTTATGTGTTGGTCCTCCCCTCCTCCCGGTGTCGGATTCGCGTCCGGCACCGGGTTTTTCTTTCACCCTCGCCGTGCTTGACTCCAACGCTTCGGCGCCCGTAACTGACGCCAAGAGGACACCAACCAAATGAACATCATACTCACAGAACGCCCCTTCTCCCGGTGGGACTGGATTCGCACCGCCGCCGAGCGCAAAGACTACAGCGAGATTTCCGATCAGTTGGAGGAGATGCTCTCGGCGCAGTACGCGAATCGCCGCGACGCGTGGAACTTCGAACTCTTCTGGTGCCTGTGCCCCGCCGACTGCCCGACATACAACACTCGCGGACGGCGCTACTGGGAACTCTGGATCAAGGAGAAGAACGGAACTCGCTGCGGCAAAGCTCTTCGCCTGCATGACGAGCAGGGAGAGCCCATCGCAATCTCTGCCTACAACGTCGCAGAGAAGTGGAATGAAAATGTCCACTGGGCGACGCTCTCCGACCGCGACCGCATCAAGCTCCTCGAAAAGACGGAGGGGCAGAACGAGTCGATCAAGAAGCAGCGCAAGGATAAGGCGTGGGATGACTACAAGGTGGAATCGAAAACGATTCTTACCCGAGACCCAAGCGATCCGGTTCGACGCGAGACCGTTCATGCCCTCGGCGAAAGCACGCGCATCGCAGTCCCGGCGAAAATCATGCGCCCGGATGGTTCGTTTGTGCCCGCGGCAGAAGTGGCGCCTGTTGAGGCGGTGCCCGCGCAAGAACCAGAACCGGAGCCCGCCAAGGAGTCAGGGGCGGCTGCACCCATCCCGGTTCCGTACCACAAGAACAAGAAGCATCAGCGATAACGCCTGCTAAGGAGTTCGGCCCATGTTCATGCACCCGCAGTACGCCGTCGCCACCTTCATTCCGACCATCGTCGGCGAGGGTCTTTCGCAGCAGGCGAGTTCTCCTCTATCGCCGCAACGGCTGATGACGCTGTACAACACGGCGTACATGCACATGTGCAACCTCGCCGACAAGTCGTACCGGACGGAAACCGTTACCTACCGGAACACGAACATCATCGACACCGACACGGGCGAACTCGACAGCATGCTCCCTGTCAACCAGTCGCGGTTCGTGTGCATGACCTACGGGCAGTTCGAAACCCCCACGAGCGAAGAGCTTACCGTTGCGAAGACATATCGCTTCGGCGGGGTGACGATTTCTCCCAACGAGAATGGGTTCCGCTACGACCTTCGCGGGAACCGCCTGTTCGTTCTCCAGTATCCGTGGCCCGCAGGCGGCAACCCGGGGCGAATGTTTTATCGCATCTGGTACGCCAAGGTTCAGCCCGCGATGCACTACGGTCTGACGGGTTCCGGGCAGACATCCAGCAACAGCGTTTTGTATCTGAACACGGCGCCGACGGCGGGGATATTTGAGCGCCCCGCGGATCGCTACGTGGATGCCAAAGTCTACATCTACGAGGGGCCGGGCGCCGGGCAGTTCGCGCGCATCTACTCCATGTCGGGGACGGTGGCGACGTGCCGCGGTATCGACAGTTCGGACACGTCCCCGTTCACGGTGCCGATCACCAACGCCTCCTACTACTGCATCATGCCATGGTTCCCGGATTCGTATCTCACGGCTCTTGGCTACCTCACTGCCAGCTACATCCCTCGGAGTCAAATTGCCACGGAGATTGGGCCGACGGTGAAGGAGCAGATGGACCTGTACAAGGCGTGGCTTGCGGCCCCTGACCTCTCCAGCGGGAAGCCCATGGGGCACAAGTTCCGTAACGACATGGGCAAGAACTCCGGTGGCGGTCTTGTCGGCTACGGCAGTGGTGGACTCACCTACTTTGGGTGATGCGGCTTGACTAGCAACCGCGCACTCTGACATTCAACCGCAACGCGCAGACGCGCCACTTCGACTTCTCCTCCTCAAGGACATCCCCAAATGAATCGCACCATCGGCACTTTCCTTTTCGCTGCCTTCGCTGCCATCGCCGTTCTCTTCGGTTCGGTGCCGTCGGCCAGCGCGCAGAGCTTCGACCCGTCGCCCACGATCTACTCGCCGAACGCTTATTTCTACGGTCCGATTACACTCCCCGTGTCGTCCGCCGACACCCTTACGAGCGTCAGCCTCGCGGGATGGAACACGATCAAGATTTCGTGTGATCCCGTTTCCGCTGCAACTCCCGGCGACCTCGCACAGTCTGGCATCGTGTACAACATATGGTCGAACAATACTCCCGGAGGCATGCGAGCAGCCAAGAGCGGCGGCGAATCAAGCCAGAACAACACACCCCTCGCACTCTGCACTGGGGCGATTACATCGGCGTCGTCGTATCTACCGTGGTCTCGTATTGCCAAGGTCAACGTTGCCAGCACGACCAAAGTCAAGGCCGGGATGGTCATCGAAGTTCGCGACGCGTCGAATTCGTGGACAGTCATTGCCCGCGGCGTCGTGAAGGCTCCATCTCCCCAGTCCAATGTCACGAACTTCGTCGGTCCCGCAGTTCCAAGTGCGACTCAGTTCATTGTGGAGTGGCTCGCGGCCCCTTCGGCGACAATCGCATCCGGCGACAAAGTCTTCCTATGCCGACCTGACCTGACAGCAGACGATGGCGTGAAGATTATGGCCGGAGAAACGCAGTACATCACCGTCCCCCCATGGGCTCAGCAGTACGGTAACATTTGCTTTACGAGCTTCACCACAAACAAGCCTGTGGTCGTGAACGTAACCGGCGTTGCCACCTCCCAGATTTTCTTCAACTAACCAGAGTCAATATCCGCGGTATCCGATCCCTCTCTCCCACGGCGAGCAAATCCTCTCTGGACATCCAGAGGGGATTTGCTTTTGTCTCTCACGAGCGCACTGGAGCCACTGCGAATGCCCCTCCGCCGGATCAACTTCGACACCTTCACCACGGAAGCCAGCGACAAGAATGTGCAGGGTGTCGCCAAGGGCGTATTCAAAACCCTCAATGGGTTTGACATCGGCCCAAATTACGCTGGCAACAAGGCCATCAACGCTAGTGGCTCGAACAATCTTACCCCTCGCGGAATTTGCCGTGCCCCGCTGCAAGGCGCCCTCGGTGAGCAGGATTCTGACGCCAAGTTCTTCACCGACTCACCGCGCGATTCCAAGTCTCTCGTGATGGTCCACGTCGAGGGTCTCGGCAATCTCCTCGCATGGGTGAACAACGGCAACGGCGCGAACATGATCGGAGAGCAGGCAGGGCGCCGCGGGGAGATTCTCAGTCTGACTCAGGAGACATGGGGTGGTCGCGCTCCCATCGTTCTCGGCGCGCCTCAGCCAGTGCCTCTTTCGGAGACGGGGAGCAGCGGCCTTGACAGTCAGTGCCCGATTCCCCCTTCTCCGCCGTTCTGGGCACAGGAACTAATAGATCAAGAGCCGCCCGACATCCTGATAGTTTTCGACACCCCTATTGGCGGCCACCACTTTTACTGTGTGATTAGTACAAGCCCAGATGTGAACCCGCAGGGAGCCCTAGTAGACCCTGACATTTATTACGGTCTTGCGCACGTCCCCGCCGAAGGGGCTGCATGCGGCCCTCAGCAGACCCGGTTTGTTATCCCGAGCGGCGATATTAATGGTGGGGCGGGGATAGACTGGAACACGCCGTTTACGTGGTACTTGCAAGTTCTCCTGATTGACCTTTACGGCCCATGCGGCGTTGCTCCCTCTGCCGCTGTCCAAACGATCAACACCTAATGAGCAATCTATTTCCGCGCCCCGATCTTCAACTTGGCTCCTCCGAGCCTGCGCCGGTTGACGGCGTGGTTCTGGATAATCGTCCCGTGGGAACGGGCTCTCTCCCATGGAGCGTTTCGTTTCATGGCGTCCACCTGACGGGCGCGCAGAATGTCGAGCCGCTCCGCGTGGAGAATATAAATACGAATGCGGTCATCAGTACTGCGGGGTTGATGCCGCCGGGGCGTCGTCCGTCGGTCCGTGTTTCCTCGACGCCCGGATTAATGACGGGAGACTGTCGGTTTGCGATTCGAAAGTATCGAAGCCAGCCTGACGAGGCGTGGTCGGATTTCTCGCCGCAGTTCCCCAATCCCGGCAAGCAGGTAAACCTTAACGAGGGCGAAGGGCGCATCGGTGGGATTTTCGGCTCGCAGTGGGGGGCGAGTCAGTTCCTTACGCTTTACGGGCAGGGCGTAGACAACGCGGTATACAACCGGTGGCTCACTGCCTATATCCCCATGTTTGCGACCTCAAGCGGCGACATCTTCATTGAGGGATTCTCGTTCTACGCGAGGTTCCTCATAAAGGAAGGGGGCAGCAAGGTAGGCGTATTTACCGCCATGCTGTACACCGCCGATCAAGAATTCAAGCCGGTGTCCGCAGTTGCCGGAACGAAGATAAGTATCAATATCGCCACGATCCCCGGGACTCAGGAGGGGAGTCAGGGCGATGAACGGCGTTCTGGATTCGACCTCGTTTCGGTGACGTTTCCGACGCGGGCAAAGTTGAGTGGCGCTCGATACGTGATCGCCTTCTTCGGCGGAGACCCGGACGCTGCGGATACGGCAACAGCGCAGAGCTATCTTGCCAGCAACGGGGCTGTGCAGATTCAGGGAGCACAGTGCCATGATGCGGTGTTTGTGCAGCCTCCTTCAGGAGTTCTTTGTTTCGGCGATGGATCACCGTATACTGCGCAAAACCCTCCTCAAAGTCAGTTCGCCCGGGATTCTCGGTGGATCAAGGGGCCTTCGGCGGTCGTGGCTGTGCACGGATATTCAGGGAGAGTGGCATCCGTCACTGGACCGAAGGTGGAGAGCTACGCAACCGCTGACACATCTTCCGATTCCGTGAATGTGTCGAACGTCCAGCAAGTGCAGACGACGACTTACACGTATCAGGTGTGGTGGTCCACGGCGACGGGTCCGAAGGAGCCTCTTGACGCGGCATTCACGATTGATCCCGCCGATCCATCCCCCGATTCGCGACGGGAATCGTTGCGCATGAAGGAGATTGTCGCCGCGCTGATTCTGGATGGAGAGGCGAAGGAGTATCGTGTTTTTGATTTCGCGTTCACGACGGACGACGCCGATGGGGACACAGCCTTTTCGTTCCTCACATATTCGGCGAAGGACACCACGCTTAAGCCGCGCGTCTATCACTTCGATATGAACGCAAACGTAGGGGTTCCCGGAGCCATTACCAGCAACGACGTGAAGACTGCGGACGCGACGTTCACTCCCGAGCAATACATCGTGCGGCCTGAAAACTTTTCGGATCAGTACGTCTTCTACTACGCGGGAAGCGGCCTGAGCTACCATCGGTTTTACAAGTCCACGGACGGGGGCGTTACCTTCGGCGCGGTGCAGGTCGGTCCGCGCGCCACGGTTCTCCCAACGGACTGGTTTGTCCTCGACGACACCGACACCGAGATGGACGCGATTTCAAGCGGGGGAGCGGTTAACGAAAGCGAGCATGGGAGATATTTTTCCCGTTACGCCACTTCAGACCTTTCCGGGTTCTCCATCGAATCCTTTAGTTTCGCCGACACCCCCTCCATCTGGCCCTCTGGCGGCTCCTCCGTGCGCCTCGGAAAGGGATGGTTCAATCCCGCAGATGGCAACGTGTACGTCTCGTTCCGGACGAACGACGACTACTCTTCGGGGAGTACGTACTGGTATCCTCGTCTCGCACGGTTCAACATCACGACTCCCGGAATCGCTGGGGGCGTGACCTGCGACACGCTTCATGATGGTCTGACTATTTCCGGCGAGTTCAATTTCTCCGGGGACGTGGTCACTGGGCAAGACATCAAAAAGGTTGATTTCGGCCCTCTGCACACAGCGGATGCGGGGGTGAATCAGCCGGAGATTTACGTTCAATTTGCCCCTTCCGAGAATCAGAGTCGAGAGTACGGGAATATTGCCCGATCCTACGATGACGGGGAGAGTTGGTATTCCACTAACACGGGCGTTCGGTTGCGGACTCTTCCAAATGGAACTGTGGTGCCCCAGAACACTCAGCCCCAGAGATTCCGCTCGCAGGATTTCGCTGTGTGCGGTCTCAGTGGGCGCTTTGTCGTCGAGGGTGGCGTAACGTGGTACAATTGGGGGTATCCGCCGAAGGAGACGCAGGCGGCGGAAATCGCGCCTGTCGCGATGTTCCACCATTTCTTCCGCGACAGTGCGTTTGTAAATCCCATCAAGTTCCCCCTCTACGACTCGCCGAACACGGAGTCCATCTGGCGGCGAAGCTGGTCCAAGACGGGTTCCGGCTCATGGCTGGATGCCGCGGTGGACGCGTTCCTCGTGCAGGTAGAGACCTCCGACATCACCTCCTCGGAGGCGTCGCCGAACTCCGTTCGCTCGGCGCGATTCAGCGACCGCACAATCACCCTAACGAACAATCAGGTCATCGTTGATAACCTCCAGCAGATCGCCGCCGACGCGCAGTTCGAGAGCTTCGACAAGATTCAGATTCTAATTTCCTCGAACCAACTAAACGGGACGTGGCGTGTCATCAAGACGGTTGGGCTGACTGAGACGCAGACCATCCTGAATGTCAACATCACCGACTTGATTCCGACTCAGGAGATTGTGTTCTACAACAACCTTTGCCTGCCCGGCATGAAGAACTTGGTGCCCGTCGATTTCGGCGGCACGCAAAACCTCGTTGGATACGGCCTCCCCGGATTCTCCTCGGTGAACGACGGGCCGTGGATCGCCCGCGCCGGAGTCAGTTACCTGACCACGAACAGAATATCCTCCAGCAACGGAGGGTTCATGAATTTCATCGCCCTTGCTCGACGCGTGGGAAATACGTGGCTTCCCGGTATCGAGGGCTTTGACGACCCCACGGAACTGACCGGTTGCAAGGTGGCGCTCTATCGCTGCGACCCGACAGTGTATGAGACCGTCCTCGACAATTCCTCCAACACGCTTCACATTCCTCTTGGGGGGCAGTTGCTTATTACGGGCACCATCGTCGTGCAGGACGGGATCGCTCTCATTCAGAACCCTTCGGGGGATGTCCCGACTCTCCTTCAAGGCAAGCCCTACACCGACGATTCGGGACCGGGGACGGGCATTCGCGCGGAGTTTCGCCAGACTGTGAACGCCACGGTTTCGCGCGGCAGCGATATTGTGAACCTCAGTTACGCCAACGGCAACCCCGCTTACATCGCCGACCGGTGGATGATCGCGCATGAGATGACTCTCTCGACGGTGGCGGGAACGGGCGTTGTCTGGCGCATCGAACCCCTTGGGCAGAACAACAATGAGGCCGGTTCGTTCTACCCTTCGCGGGCCTATTTTCCGTCGAACGTGTTCCGGTTGCTGGAGCCGTGGAATGGGGCGAGTGGAACGGGGGAGTTTCAACTCGTTACCGACAGCACCTCCCTGTTCTTCGGCGGCTCCCTGAAGACGAACTTTTTCACGTACTCCATCAATACGGTCTTGAAGCTCTCGTCTCTCCGCTCGCCGATCATGGCTCTCGGCGGATGCCGTGGGCGACTCGTGGCTATTTGCCAGTCTGAGCAGATCGTCGTTCTTGAAAGCCCGAGCGGGGGAATCTACGTCCCGCGTACGTTCGGCCAGTTCGCTGCGTACGACGTTGGTCTCGACGTGCAAGCGACGATTCGCAACACCTCCCATACTTGTGCTTCCCCGTGGACGACGAACGATGCGGCGGGAGACTTGTACTTCAAAGGCGCCGATGAGAAGGCGTACAAGTTCGATACTGTGCAGCCCATCCCGGTATCGGATCAAATCACTGGGGAGTATTTCCGGCGGCAGGCAGAGCATTCGAGCACGCAGATTGTACAGACTCCCGGGCAGCTTTACTCGCAGGGCGTGCAGTTCGCGCGCATGGCGCTCAAGAATGATTATCACACTCGCCAGTGGTGGCAGGTCGTGGTGCGTGATTTCTTTGCGCTCGATGAAGACGGATTTCCCACAGACACGACTGTTCAATTTCAGGATGTTCGCCCGCTCAACACCCAGCGCATCGCCGTCTATCCCGACCGGCGATCATGGGTGCGGCAGGAGAATCTAGGCGAGGTTGACGCGGCGTGCTCTGCGGTTTCCGTCGAAGGGGAGGCGCGGTTGGCGTACGGTTCCAATGGGCGCATCTTCATCTTCGGGAAGTCCAGCATCGAGGGGGAAAACAGCCCGGAATTTTGCTATACGTTGGGGCGCACCGATCAGGAGTCTCTGTACTTCCTCAACTTTCCGGATACACAGTTCGTGCCCGCGGCGGAGGGCGATGAATTTCTCCCGAGCATCTACTTTTACTCGGACCAGATGCCGGTTCCGAATTATCGTGGTCTCCAGTTCTTGATGACGGGGATTCTCGTCTGCAAGATTCCGACGGACTTCAACGATGCGAGTACGATCGAGTGGGCAGAAATCATCTGCCCGACGGTTAATCCGAGCGAACTCCCCGACGATCCGCAGGAGCAAGTTCTGGGTTTCGGTGATGGCTCGACAACCATTTTCAGCTACGAGTTCCCCAGCGATAAGGTTCCCGTTCGGCCCGCGTCGCTGGTGGTTCGATACACCTCCGGCGATGTGGAAATGCAGATTACAGATGACGGCTCCGGGGGGCTTGTCGGCGACGTGGAATCTGGCGGTAGCATAAACTACTTTGGCGGCATCATCTCAGGGTACTTTTCAGATGCCCCCGACATGGACACGGAAATTACAGCGGAATGGCAGCGTGACCCATCTTTGTCACTTGCGCTTCGGCCTCAGGACACTTGGACAATTGCCGAGGGCGAGACGTACACGCTCGTTTTCGGAGCGCGCCCTTGGAAGATCGAAATGCCGTCAATCCAGCCTTCTATCAATTTCAACTGGATCAGCGGCGTGAACCTGAACGTGGACGCGGATGCGAGCAACCCGGAGGCGACTGTTGCTTGGCCCTTCATCAATCGGATCAAGTACACTCGCGGTAAGCCGGGCTATGACATCACGACCTCCACGTTGTCCGGGAACCTGACGCAGGCGAACCTGCAAGAGCTTCGGTACGTAGAGCGATACCTGTTCGAGGAAATGTCGCACGAATTCACGTGCGAATTCAGCGGGATCGCCCCCCCGGACAGCGACATCTTGTTTGGGCCAATCTGGATGGAGTACTACGAAGATGGGAATTCGTAACCCGACAGAGTTTAGCCGCCACGACTCGCTCTTCGATGGAGCGCGATTCGGGAACACGGTTCGCGATGGCTGGCGGAACTTCCTCACGGACCTTACGCTCTCCCAGAACAACCAGATTTCCAACCGAACGCCGCAAAACCCAGAGTCGATTTATTCGAACCCGGTGTTGACGGGGAGCGGCGGCGGATCAGGAGGGGGCGGCTTCGAAGGCAACGCGCCCTTGGCTCCCAATCCAAGCGCCATTGCCCATACGACCCTTAGAGTTTTCGCCAGCAACCTCTACGTCGGCCAGCTTGTTCATTACGCGGCAGCCTCGGTTTCAGCCGCGGACTGCCGGGACGTAAACAAGTGGGCCAACTTTATCGTCGTCGCGATGGTTCCGGGTGGATACGTGGACATCAGCGACGATGTTGCCTCGATGCCAATTGCTATCAAGAGCGGGCGCGGCACTAACCCGCTAGGAACCCTTTACCTCTATCAGGATGGAGCTACGACCGATGACGACACAGACCTCGTTACTGCAAATGGAGTTCCCGTTGGTGGAGCACAAATCAAGCAGATCGTCGGTACTTCGCAGTTTAATCAAGGCAGCGCCCCTGTTGGTTTTGTTCGCGGCAAGTTTCGCGATGGTTCAGTATCCTACATCGTGTGAAGCCACTGAGCCCGCGGGCGTGAACCGATTGTACACGTATCGCCCGGGCAATCCCGACAAACAACTCGCGACGGTGTTCGCCTCGGACGGGACGACTACGGGCACGCTATATTTCATCGCACCGCCAGTGGCTACTCCGCCCTTCGACGGCAGCATTGTCCTTGTGGGGCAGGATCAATTCACCATCGGCGGCATCGGGTTCCCGCAGGATTTGCAGTCTGTTACCGACGTTGGGAACAGCACGACGAACCCCATCATCATCAATTCGATAGGCTCCGATGCGAGCCTTACTGTTCAGCATTTGGGCGACAGTACGGCGATGTACGTTTTGGGGCCTCCGGGTGCGACCAACGACTTCGGCGCAACCTTCGCGGCTACGGGGCTCGCAACGGACAAGTCGGTGTACTACAACTCGACTCTCGGCGGGTGGACGTTCGAGGGCAACACGGGCGACTTGTTCAAGACGTTCCTTTCGCCAGTGGACCCTACGGCGAACCGGTTCATCAATATTCCGAACGCTGGTGGCACGATGGCTGTTTCGGCGACCAGTCCAATCAATCTCGATTCGGCGGGCAACATCACGTTCACCGGGGGGACGATCCCCACGCTTGGGAATCCTTCTCGCACCGTTAACGGAACTGCGGTGGCTGGTTCCGGAACTGTGGCTGCGTACGCGAATGCAGGATGGGCTCTCGCCGATCCGTTCACTGTTTCTGATGGGGTGCAAAACTGGACTGGAGCGTTTGCCGCAACCCAGTTCATCTCAACGGCATCCAGTTTGTCCGCCGAGAACGGAATCTTCAATGTAAAGTCGTCTTCGACACCATCAGACCCCGCTCAGTACATCACTCAGCGGTCCCGTGCGGGGAACACAGCCCTTCAAAACGGAGATACAATCACATCGTATCGGTCAACTGGGCATGACGGAACGACTTTTCGTACCGCCGCGGTTATTCAGACGGTGGTAGACGGTGTTGTTGGAACAAACGATATGCCCGGGAGCATCGAATTTCTTACAACTCCGGATGGGTCGTCAACTCCCGTGATCGCCGCCAAAATAGGAAGCGACCAAAAGTTCACGTTCGAGGGAGACATTGATGTAGATGGCGGGGACTACAAACTCGGCGGTATCGGATCGACGGGAACCTTTAACGGGACAGTGCAGGCCAACGGGCAGTTCACGGCGCACGACAACTTTTTCACCGATTCGGATTACACGCTCGGTGGTGGCGCCGGGAACACCGGGACGCTGCATGGTTCCGTAACTACCGGCGGCGGCGGCGGCGGAGGGACCACTTTCACAGCCGACGACGATGTGTACGTTTTGGGAACGGGCAGCAGCGCCACCGGCACGATGAACGGAAACGTCAGCATTGGCACGGGCACGGGCATTGGTGTTATCACCGGCATTCGATTCGCCACTGACACGTTGCCTGCGCTATCGAGCAGCATCGTCGTATCCGTTCCGGGCGTTGGCTCATCCTCTATCGTGACCGCAACTGCCACCAGTGACACCAACACCGCCGGTCCCATTCTGTTTGCAATACCTAATTCAGATCAAGTCGAGGTGTTTTTCACGGCTGGATGCACGACCCCGGTTACAGTCTGCGTGACCGCTATCAACTAGCACACTCGTTACATCTGATTGACTGCCGTACCCGCTCCCCGCACGCTCCCGCGCGAACCTGAACACACCGAAAGGAAGTCTCCCCCTCCAATGCCTCTCTACGAAATCCAAGTCTGGGCGAACGGCGACCGAACGACGACTAACGGCCTTCGCTCACAGACCATCGAAATCTCTGAAGTGCTGGGCACTGTTCCGTATTTCGACACTGCGGGTAGCACGCCATCGGCGACGGTCTGTGGCCTCGTTGTTTCGCCGGAGGTGCAGGCGCGAATCGGATATGTACCCTATGCGCTCATCGCTGATGTGAACGCGTTGGTGCCAGCGGTCAATGTCGCCGATCCCAACACGGTATACGCAGGCCCAGCGAGCGGTTCCGATCCTGACGATGCAGAGTTCCGCGCTCTAGTCGCCGCAGACCTTCCGACTGTGCCGGTATCGAAGGGCGGTCTCAATCAGACCTCGGCGTTCGTCGCGGGTGGCGTGCTGTGGGGCTCCTCAACTACCGTCGGCGCCTGTACCGTTGCTGGCAGTGCTGGGCAAATCCTGACCTCTGGCGGAACATCAACGCCCGCATGGGTGACGCTTCTGCCTATTGCCAACGGCGGCACCAACTCGGCGGCTACGGCAACGGCGGGCGGGGTCGGCTACGGCACGGGCACTGCGCACGCCTATACCGCTGCGGGTTCTGCGGGCCAGATTCTCACGTCCGGCGGTGCCTCTGCTCCGGCTTGGGTGACGCTGCTCCCGGTGGCGAATGGCGGAACGAATTCCTCGGCGACTCCGACAAACGGTGGCGTAGGCTATGGAACCGGTACGGCTCACGCGTATTCCTCAGCTGGCACCAGCGGACAAATTCTTCAAAGTGCTGGCGCCGCTTCACCGACATGGACATCCGCGCCGGTCTTAGCAGGTGGCGCCACGCTCGGCACGGGCGGAACAGCGATCACGCGAGTACTGCTCGCCACCGGGATTGTCCCTTTTGACAACTCCACCATAGCCGTTACGGTGACTGGGGTCACAGCCGCGTCCAAAATTCAGGCTACCATTGTGTCGGCAAACGGAACAGCCGTTTCGATCATCTCGGCGATCCCGTCTTCAAACACCGTCACCATCACGCTTTCGGGTGTTACAGACGGTGCCACCAGCGTCGATATCGTGGCGTTCAATTAATGTCGGGGCTGACCAGAACCCTATCCACGGCAAAGGCAGGGGTCTTCATTGGCCTCTGCCTGTCCGTTTTGGGATGCGGTGTGGCGAATCGTGGTCATTTCCCGACATCTCGCCCCCACCACGAAGTCTGCCTGCGCTGCGACCACGAACCGTGCGCGTGCGACCCGGAAGAGGATCACGACAATTCATGGAGGAGTGAGCATGGACGTTCCCATTGAAAACGAAGAGCTTGGCCGAGTCGCTGATGAGCACGCTGTCCTTCTTGAATACTCCAAGCGAATTCGCGAGGAACTCGGCCTCGATTCGGTTCTCATTCTCACCACTTATTTCAGCCCGAAAGAGGGCACGACTGAGTGGATGAATGCGGGCTGGGGGAACTGGTATGCGAGACGCGCATCGGCAGAACGGTTCTGTTCGCAAGACGACGAAGACAACCGAGTTGCTCGCCGCCCGAAGCAGACCACTGAGTCTGGCGACTGATTCATCGTTGACTCCGATTACCGCAGCGCCAAGGTGAACCCACAGGAGGAAGTTTGATGAGACGATTTACACCACTGATTTTGTCCGCCGTGCTTGCCGTCGGAGTGATGGGCTGCTCCTCGACGAAGGCCGCGCTCACCCGCGCCGAGTTCGCGTGGCAGTCCGAGGCCAAGACGAAGGACAACGCGTATCAGCAGCGCCGACTCGTCATAGCGCACATCGACTTTCGCGTGAAGTCGGAAGTGAACCGCCTGAAGCAGGTTCTCGCCGCCCAGAACGCTCGTGCGACATCGGCGCCGTTTGGCAAGGACGAGGTCGCCAAGTACGTCGCGGCCAACTACACAAATTACTTCAACGCCATCGAAACTCTGCGCACGAACTCTGACGCCGAGTATCAGAAGGTGGAGACGCTGTACGCCGAGGAGGTCGCCCTCGCCGGAGGATTCCGCTCGCTCTCGGCGATGTCCGATGCGGAGTTGACCATCGCGAAACAGACGGCGGACCTCGCGCTCACCGAGGCCATCAAGACGGGCAACGAATTGTGGTCGCAGTATCAGGCAGCGCATCCCCCGCAGCCGGTGGATTCGAAGGGCAACCATGACACGACAACGGAACCCACTGACCCTCTCGGAGAACCCCAATGAGCCTATACCCAAATGACATCATCCGCGCTGTCGCCTCTGCTGCGCCGCCTGCCGGTCAACCATGGGATGGAGACAAGATTGCGGGGGCGATTCAGACGGCCCTCGAAGCACAGGTTGCGATTCACGATGCGGCAGTCAAGGCGTGGGAAGAAGGCAATCAGGAATGGGCTACGACATTCACCCAGATTGACGTGCGACTCGGTGATCCGGCTGGTATCCAGCAGTGGCAGCAGGACACGGTCCGCCTCCACGCCGCACAGGTTGCCGCGCGCCTCCAGCAGAACAAGGCTCTCGTTACTGGAATCTTTGCTACCATCACCGCTCTCGCCGGAACCGCCATAAGCGGCGGGGCGACGGCGCCGGTTCTGGTCCCGCAGGTTCTCGCACTTGGCGGGCAGATCGCCGCCGCACTCAACTCGACGGATGCCTGACCATGAGCCTAGCGTGCATTCACAACCTCTGTGGGCCACGTCCCGACATCACGGGATTTGGAAGAGCGCCGGACGTAGCATGGGACGCCGAAGGACTGTGCCACATCATCCTTCGCGCTCACGACTTGTTTCGGGAAACCCCGGGCGCCAAATTCGTAGCGTGCGTGCCGGAGAAGCTGGCTGGTCTCCTCGACAACCTCCTTGTACAGCAGAGCGCCAAAGGCTGGCTGTCGTTCGAGACGCTCAAGCGGCATCAACTCCCGGAAGACCAAATCCACGTTTACTGCCTGCCCAAGGACGCCTGACTATGACGCTCTCCTTCCCCACCCTCGTCGATTTCTTCATCAGCCATTGGGACGCAATCGGTGTCGGCCTCACGGCGGCAGTGAAGATTTACAAGGACTATCGGAAAACGCACGACCTCCGCGCGGCCCTCAATGCAGCCATCGCGGCGATTGAGAACGCGCCCGTCAATCCTTCGACGACCGGCATCAAGAAGGAGGCGTTTGAGAATGCGACTGAAGCGGGGGTGGAGAGAACCGTTCTCGCCCCCGCGGTCGCCGCTGTTACGAAGTTAAACGACGCAGAGAAGAATTTGTAACACGGAGTCCCGCAGTGCTTGCTGTAACCACTTCGCCGGATGTCGCGATGACCGAAGGAAGACGCAGAATGATACTTAAAATAGCTTCCTTAATTGGTCTTGGGATTGCCGAGTTGGCACTTCAAGTAAATCCCTCGGCGGTTCCGGGCGAGGCTGGGAATTGGCTCAATGCCACAGTCTTCGTTGGACTTATCGGCGTGATAACGTGGATCATCAAGGACATGTCAACGGCCCGCGAAGCTGACCGACTTGAACGCGCGCAACGTCTTGCCGCCGATGAGAAAAAGGATGCCGCCACACTCAAGGCAATCAGCGATATGCAAGCCTCCGCCCGAGCAGAGCGCGAAGCGTTCAAGGTGGACCTCGCCGACATTCGCACTTATCACGCCACACAAACGGCGGTGCTCGCGGCTTCGATGGATAGGCAGTCGGCGAAGTACGACAGCACGATTGAGAAGCTGTCGGGGCTTACAGTTGCCACAACCAAGCTCGTTGAGAACATGAATCTGGCGCACGCGATGGAGACCGCTCTATCCCGGCAGCGCGGCAATACTCCAGTCCCATCAAGCACTCCCCCCTCCATGCAAGGAGCCTCACAATGAATCCCGTTCCCATTCCCGTTCTTGATGATCCCGGAACAACCGTTCCAGTTGATCCCGGCGCCGACAATCTGTACGGTACTCCCATCGTGGGTCAGGAGGATGGGAAGATTCGCCTCCACTTCTCCGATGAAGGATTCGATACGGACTACACCAAGGAACAATTGGAGCAGGCGCTCGGCATCGAAGTCCTTGAGATTCGGCCCGGCTGATGTCATGCTTCGCGTACCCTCCGCATCCCGTGGCGAAGCAGCCCAATCCGCCGGACTATCGGGCCGGGATGTACGAGATGTATCAGCGGATGGTCACACCTAGAATTCGCATCACAGCAGAGCAAGCACGACAACTCATTCAGGAAGGTGGTGATTCAGATGGCAGCAGGCAAGAAGGGCGTGAATCCGTTCCCCGCGAAGGGCGCGGCCAAGGGTAAGGGCGCCGCGGCTCCCCCGATGAAGGGCAAACCCGCAGCGAAGGGCGGCAAGAAGTGCTGAGGTAAGAGAGCGGGACGAGCACCTCGTCTGTCACTGTGTAGTAAGGCGGCGTCCCGGTGAGGTGGCGCCGCTTTCTATTTGCTCTTGATTTGGCATTCTTTGGGTTGCTCAATCCCCGCAGCGGAGAACACGCGATGCCATACGGACTGAATCCGACTACCAACATCCCCGGCGGCGGGGGCAATTCAGGCGGGAACGCCAATCAGCCGGGATGGGCGAATTTCTCGCAGACGCCCATGCAGACTCCATATTGGGCGCGTGCGAATCAGGTTAGTGCCCCGTCGTGGTCCTCTATCGCCGCCGATCCCGACATGCAGAACCGCGCCAATCGCGCTCGCACCGATGCCATGACGGGCGCATCCACTGCCGCCGATCAGTTTCGCCGATCCCACGGCGGAGAGGCGGCGAGTGCGGCGAATGATGCCATGATGCAACTCATGGGCGCCGCGCAGTCTTCTCGTGCTGGCGACGACATGGTTAACGCGGAACGTGGCTTTCAGACGGACATCGGATTCAAGAACGCAGCGAACGACCTTCAAGCCCAACTCGCCAATCTGTCAGGCTCGCTTCAGTACGGGCAGAACCAAACTGCGCGCGATGCCTTGAGCCTTCAGAACATTACGTCGCAGGCGGAGAACGCCCTCGGCAACCGGAACGCTTCGATCAATCAGCAACTCGGCATGGGGCGCCTCGGCCTCGACCGGGATTTGGGCATGGGTCAGTTGGACCTTTCCCGCCTGCAAGCCCTCATGGGAAACGACCTGTCGTGGGCGCAATTGAACAGTCAGAACGAACTCGATTGGGCCGGACTGAATCAGAACAATTACCAGTTCAACCAGACGCAGCAACTCACCGAATTGCAGGGGTTGATGGACGGACTGGCGCAGGCTGGGTACAATCCCGCCGCGTACTTCCCCATCATCCTTCAGATGCTCGGCGGATTTAATGCGGGCGGCTATTCAACTCCCGGGAACCTCGGCGAACTTGCAGCGCAGTTGAACCCGACGAACCAGAATGTAAACGCGCAGAACGCCGCGAATCAGAACAATTCCAACAACGACTTCATGCAGCAGTTGATGGACATGTTCACTCAAATGATGAGCGGTATGGGCGGAGGGTCTGGGGGCGCGGGTGGCGGCGGAAATTCCGGGTCGGGCTCTGGTTCTGGCGGCTTCGGTGGCGGAAGTGGCGGTGGCGGCGGTTACGGATACACAACTTGGAATCACTGAGGTAGCGAATGGTCTCTCCGCAAGCACTCATGCAGGCCCTCCAGCGTGCGACTCCGAAGGGAGACTCGGCGCAGAAGTACGGGGATCAGATTCGCGCCCTCCAAGCGGCGAACTCGGATCGAACTATGGCCGGGCGCCCGGATGTCCCCTCGGCGACCCCCGACTACCTGAAGCAGTATCAGGATACCCGCAAGAAACTCGACGCCGAGGGCGCGGCCAATTCCCCGAAGCAAGCGCAGAACCCCATGATGATGATGCTCCAGCAATTGATGAGCGCCATGATGGGGGGCGGCAACGGCGGCGGATTGGGCGGCAACGGCAATCCGCGTCCCGGATCGCCGATAGCAACCACTGGCGATGGCCCCGGTAGCCTCGTTAACCCAAGTCTGCCCGGTGATTTTGCCGCGAATGGAAATCATCATGGTTCAACCGTAGGCATGGACCCGCGTTACGATCCGAACACAATGCCGTGGTACTACTCAGGTTCCCAGTGAGGCTCTTCCAATGAACTACGTCGGCGCCATGGGCAGTCTGCCCCCTTCGATCAACGAGCTTCGCCTTCAGGAAGACTCGCGCCAATTCGATCAGTCGAACGGCATGAACGCCTTCTCCATGATGATGCAGTTGGCGATGCGAAATCGCGACTCCAGCCGCGAGGACGATTATCGTCGGCGCATGATGGAAGAGGACAAGAAGCGTTACCATCAGGGGCGACTGGATGCGATCACCCAGCGCGGGTTCGACCAGATGAACGCGGCGACGCCCTCGGCGATGGACATGGCGAAGATGCATCAGATGGCGATTGCGCAGAACACTGCGGCCAACACGCCGGGGCCGCTTGATATAGCGAAGATGTATTCCGAAGCGGCGACCCCAAATGTAAACCCAAGCAACTATGGGCATCCCGGTCAATTGCAGTCCGCTCGAAATCCCGGACTGTCTCGGGCGCTCGGTGCCCAACTCGGAATCGCTGGCCCCAACACTCAACTCGGCGCCCAGTCCGACTATCGCGCCAAGGGCGAACTTTTGCAGTCCCTCGCCGGTCCCGGAAGCACGCCGGAGAATGGCGGCCAAGCTCCTCCCGGGATGCTTCGCGGAGGCAGTCGCCCGGAAGTGACTGGGCAGATGATGGCCGCGTTGAACGGTGGCGGCGGCCAGTCGGCTCCCGGAGGCGCTACAGGGCAGGAGTGGGCTGATGCTCAGGGGCGGTCGGGCATGATGGAAATGGCTGGCGGCGCGCAACCTCCTCCGCCGAATTCGCAGATGGGCCAGCAGGGAATCCCGTCGGCGCTTCTACGCATTCTCGCTTCGCAGTTCTTCCCCGCAGCCAACGCTCAGTTCTGAGGACGCCGATGCAGACCCGCCACTACGACGAGATTCAAAAGTACGTCCAGCAAATCGCGGAAGAAACTCGTCGGAAAGAAAAAGAAGAGCGGGACGCGGCGGCGAACGCGACGATGGGGGAAGACCCTCTCCAATCGTTACTGTCCAAGGCATTGTCTGCCATTCAGACGACGAACCCGATTGCTTCAACGATGGTGCCCCAGCAGGCATTTCAAGGCGCACAACAGATCGTTGCGCCCACAATGCCACAAGCTCCTCCTCCGGGTGCAGTAGCGGGCACGCCTCAGCGGCAGAACGCGCTCGCGAATATGCTGAAGCAGAACCCGAATGCCGGGGCCATGGGTCTGAATAACGGCGAGGGCATGATGCAGATGGGCGCGCCTTCCCCTCAGCAGGCGTCGATGAGCGGTGGCGGCGGGAATGACATGCTCTCAGCGCTTCTGGCGGGGGCTCTTGGCTCTCAGCCGGAACAGCGCGAGACAAATGCCGTCGAAGGTCCGCTCTCCGAATTTCCACGCTCTATCGCCGAGGGGGTCCCGGCGCAGTACCTCCAAGCAGAAGCCGCGGGCAACGTCCCTCCCGGCACCTTCTCTCGCGCCGACATTGGCAGTGGGCAGCCGATGGTCACACGCTTCGCCGGGCCTCAGCCGCTTCCGTCCGATCCGAATGCGCGCCTTCAGTTTGCGCAGCAGCAGATGATCGACGCCGCCCAGCGCGGAAACATGGGCGAGGCGCAAGCATATGAGGCGATGCAGAATCCGCTCTCGGCAATTCTTGAGCGTGGGATGATAAACGACTCGCAGGCCGCGCAGAATCAAGCGCAGTTGGACGAGGCGAAGATGCGTTATAGCGGGGATGGTGGCGGCGCGTACGGCAACTCCGGGCGCGTGGCTCTCATTCAGCAGTCGCAGCAAATGGCAGAGCAGGATGCCCGCGCGTTTGAGCAGGCGATGTCTGCGCACTACGCCCCGGAGGAAGTCCAGAACGCCGTGCGTGTTGGCCTCAAACGCTCGACGACGGGCGGCATGACCTTCGACGATAAGGCCGCGCAGGATATGCTGCACACGCTTCGCCCCGACCCGATGGCCGCTGCTTCCAAGGCGATGACGGCGTTGGATCAGGCGGACCGCCTTGGCATGGACGACACCGCGAAGAACTTCTTCAAGGCGCAACTCGACAGCGCGCTCGCCCCCAAAGCGTCCTACGGTGCTGGCCCAAACCCGGAGTCTGCCGGATTCATCACGCAGATGAAGCGTCAGAAGGCCGCGGCGATGGCTCCGCAGATGTCCGCCGTCTCGCCGATGGGCATGGAGATGCAGGAGGAGATTTCTCTCCCCGCCACGCCTTTCGGAATCGTGGATGCGCAGGGCGCTCCGTATCAGGGAGCTATCCGTGTGAACGACGTTCTCGCCGGGCCAGACGGGCAGCCGATCACGATCACTTCCGACCTTGTTCGCCGCATCCAGAATGGCGAAGTTGACATTTCCGGTTACTCCTACCTCGGAGGGCAGTGATGCCTCTTACTGAAATCGACAAGGCCGAACTTCGCGACTTCTACAAGCGGTTGAACGCCGGGCTCCTCGACGATGACGAGAAGGAGCTTGAGCCGCTGATTATGAAGCACGCCGAGCAGAGCGACCCCGAGTTTGTGGGTGGCTTGCGGCAGACCTCGGCAGGTGCGCGCGCTTCCGGCATGGGCGCTCCCGGCATTGCACCGGACCCTGCGCGGAAGCGGGCTCTCACGACCGAACCCCTCGGCGCTTGGGACACCTTCGCCAACGAGGCGGTTGAGGGAGTTGTGCCCACGCTGACGGGCATCGGTGCTGGCGCGGCGACCGGTGCTGGCCTCGGCGCTCTCGGCATGAACCCGCTTACCATGCTGGCCGGTGGCATCCTCGGCGGCATCGGTGGCGGCATTGCCGGAGACAAGGCGCAGGGATACATTCAGGAATCCGAAACCTTCGGCTCCGGCCCCGACGCCCAGCGCAAGTACGAGGAACTCCGCGGCGCGTCCCGGAAGGAAAACCCGTGGTCCGCTCTCGCCGGTGATTTGGCCCCCGCGGCTGCAACATTCCGTCCGACCAATCCCGCGGCAGACATCAAGACGCTAATGGGCATGGCGAAGATGGGCGCCAAGGAGGCGGCCAACGATCCCCGCATTGTGGGCGCGGCTGGCAACCTCATGGGCGGAGGCATTCAGGGCGGCATGGAGGCGTACCGCGAGAAGGCCGAGACGGGCAAAATCAGTATCCCGCGCGTGTTGGCAGCGACGGCAGGCGGCTCTGTGTTCTCCGGCCCGATGCACGGCATGGGCGATGGTGGTCTCATGGGGATGGGCGCGGCCAAGCGGGCGAAGAAGGCGGCGCGCGACAAGATTGTAGCCAAGGCGACTCCCGAGAATGTGGGCGGCGCGCACGATGCTTTCGAGGCCACGGCGAGTTACACTGACGATCCCGAGATGGCAGCGATTCGCAAGGAGCGGGCGGATGCGCTGGCCGGTTCCAAGATGCTTGTCACTCTCGGCGATGGCAGCGTTGCCGAAGGCGAGTTTCTCGGCTTGGACCCCGGCAATCAGGGCTACCGCGTTCGCACCTCGCCGACGGTGGAAGAGGTCATTCCCTACGGGCAGGCGAAGTTCAAGGAGGCGGAAGCGGGTCCGGTGGAGTTGGCGGCGCCGACGGATGAAGCGGTTCCTGTCGAGTCTCCCGTTGCCGCCCCCGAGTCTGAACTAATTCCGATCCCCGAGCCCTTGGTTCGCACCGACACGTCACAGGCAGAACCGATCCGCCGGGCGATGGAACTCGACGATGCAGTCCGCGAGGAACAACTCAGCAAGCGCGTGGCTCCAATCGAGATTCCCCCGTCTCCACCCAAGCCGGTGGAAGAGGTTGCCGTCGCGCCTCCCGTGGTGGAACCCGTAGCTGAAGTTGTCCCTCCCGGCCCGCAGGTCGCGAATGACTTCATCGACGTTACGCGCAAGGCGCCAAAGTTTAAGCAGGGGCCAGACGGTCAGGTCTTGAAGAAGGTTCCCGAAGGATGGGTGCTTGCCTCTCCCGAAGAGAGCGTTGCGTTCCTGCGTACGGCCAAGAAGCCTGCGTCGAAAAAAGTAGAAGTTGAGCCCGCAGTTCCGAATCCCGTGGCGCCGAAGGAGTCCGCCGAGGGCACAGTCCCTTTCGTCGAGCCCGCAAGAAGCGGCGTCGAGGCGGCACCATCGGCGAGTGATGCGGCGCCGCCAGTCATCGAAGAGCCGAAGCTCTCCCTCTCCGAACGCATCCTGCCCGGCGCAAAGCCCGACGCCTCTAACCTCGGCAAGATCGTCGAGGCCGACACTTCGGTCCACAAGCAGGCTCGCACTCTCGGTGCCCGTCTCGGCGCCGACGTGCAGTTCTTCAAGTCAGAAGCGCCCGACGGCTCGCCCATCAACGGTGTGGTGATTCGCCGCGACGGCAAGGACACGATCCATCTCAACTACGACGTGGCTCCCGGTAATGTGAAGACCGGCGGGGAGCGCAATCCCATCGGCGCCACTCTCGCGCACGAGGCTGTCCACGTCATCACGCGCCAGCACCCTGAAGTGATGCAGGAGTTCGGCGAATGGGCGGCAGAGAACGTCAACCTCGGCGCAGAGGAAGCAGCCTACACCGACATGCACCGCAAGGTCTTCGGTGAGGAACCGGCGCCAGCCAAGGTCCGCGAGGAAGCGCTCGCCGGGCTGTTTGAAAAGCACGCGGTGGACACCGGGTTCTGGTCTCGGCTGAAGGACTCCAACGTCCCGCTCTTCCGGCGCATTGCGAACTTCGCCCGGCAGGTCTACTACAAGGTTCGCCGCAACACCGTGGCCGGGCAGGTTCTTCGCGCGCTCGATACCGTCGAGGGAAAGGTTCGCAGCGGGAAGGCCGGGGCGAGTGCGGCAGACGAGTACGGCCCCATGTTCTCCATCAAGCAGACGCTCTTCGACCGCAACCCGGGCCTGAAGGATGTCGCCGAGAAGAAGGGCGGGCTGATGTCCGACGAGGACTCGGCGAAGAGCATGAAGGAGAAACTCCTCGCAAAGGGCGCAGAGGTCGGCGCCGACGTGAAGGCGACGGGCGGCAAGCGCGCCTACGCCGAGCAGGAATTCTTCGACGCTCAGGCCCCTGTGCGCGCCGTGGAACTCGCCCATGGAATATTTGAGGACGGCGGGCGATCCGGCTACAAGAAGACCGAGAACGCTCGCAACGCCTCCGGTGTCATCGAAGGGTTCTACAAGAACGGGCAGTACACCGTAGACGAGCACGGCGCCCCCAAGCTCATCGAAGGCAGCAAGTCGTACGCTGACATCATGGGCGACGCGGTGAAGGCCGGATACCGAGACGACGTGTACGCCTACACCATGGGCAAGCGCGCCTTGGAGGAGCACGTCCGCGGCACAGAGCGGAATCTCTCCATCGCCGAGGCCAAGCAGTTCGCCGACTTGGGCAAGCAGAAGATTCCGGGGACGGATGTCACTGTCGCTCAGAAGGCGGCAGAGCTTCAAAAGTGGCGCACGTCCGTCCTCGATTTCGCCGAGAAGTCCGGGCTTGTTAATCCCGAAATCCGCAAGCAGTGGGAGCGCGAGTTCTATCTCCCGTTCTTCCGGCAGAAGGCGGACGAGGGCGGCAACTACACCGAAGTCTACGGCCCGCAGAATGAGCGCGGGACGGTGAACCTGCGCGACTCTATCCAGACCATCAAGGGCAAGGATGTCCCTCTCGGGAACCTCTTCCACAACGAAGTGCAGATGATGTCCCATCTGATTCAGAACGGCATGAAGAACATCGCCGCGAATCAGAACGTGGACAACTTCGTCGAATTCAGTATGGCGAAGGAGTTGCCGTTCCATGAGGTGCAGAGCCAGTACGGCTCCGCCCCGAATAAGATGCGGGAGGCGGGGATAGTCACGACTCTGCGCGACGGGAAGCGTGCATACTTCAAGATTGAGAATCCGAAGTTGTACGAGGCTCTCGCCGAGTTCCCGAACGCCGGAGGCAGCACGCCCAAAATCCTGAAGACGCTCCGCCGAGTGTTTCAGGACATTGTGACGCTGCACCCGAAGTTCCTGCTCAACCAAATCCCCGCCGACTTTCAGCAGTCCTTCGCGCTGGGCCGCGGCAAGTACGGCCTGACCGATTACGCCAAGGAGGTCGCGTCGGCGGCACGGGACATCTACACGCGCAATCAGGATTACTGGCGGTTCAAGACCTCCGGCGGGTATCAGGGGAGCCGATATGGTTCCTCCCCGCAGGACTCATGGGCGCGCGCTCAGTCGTCGATTGAGAAGGAGCACGGCGGTAGCGGGAACGTATTCATTGATAGCTGGGATAGTTTCAAGGACTGGTACGAAAAACTCCGCGACGTTTCGGAGAACATGGTCCGCCTCGCCGAGCACAAGCGCGCTCTCTCGCAGGGCGCTGATCCTGTCGAGGCCGGTTGGCGTGGCGCCGACGTGATGAACTACCAGCGCCGAGGCCGGAATCCGTTTATCAAATTCATGGCCGACGTACTCCCCTTCTTCGGCGCCAAGCAGTCCGGGCTTCTGAAGATTGGCCGTTCTCTTACCGGCAAGGACAAGAGCACGACGATCAAGATGTTCGGGAAGAGCGTGCCCAAGTTCCTCGCGTTCGGCGTGGCCTACTCTCTCGCCGCGGCGGGGAACCGTCTGTGGAACTGGGCGAACCATCCGAAGGAAATGCAGCGCGAGGAGGACTGGTCGAAGGACTACTACACGACCATGTTCATCAACACCGGCGAGGGGCAGGCGCCCATTCGCGTGCGTGTACGCAAACCCTTCGAGTTCGGTCTATTCGGAACCTTCGGCGAGCGCATGGCTGACCTTGCAATGGAGCGCGCCGACGGGAAGCTATTGCTCGATCGCCTGCTCTACAACATGGGACAGACTTTCCAAGTCCCCATAGACCCGGTGGACACGGCATCGAACGTGCCCATTCTCGGCCCGATGCTGCACCAGTCCATGAACTACCAGCCGTTCACCCAGCGTCCGATTGTGCCGGAGTCCGAACTGGGTTCCGAGCCGTTTCTTCAGTACGGGCCGAACACTTCGCGGAGTGTGCGCGCTCTCGGCGAGGGGCTGTCGGGCGTACTCCCCGAACGCTTCAAGCAGGCGGCATCCCCGCGGCGAATCGAGGCTATGACCAAGGACTTGTTCGGTGCTTTCGGTTCCGACCTCATCAAGGGCGCGGACTTGGTTGCCCGCATGATCCAGACGCGATCCGAGCAAGGCGACCCGGCGGCAAAGGCTCCCGGCGAGGCGTTGGCGCTGGACCCGATGCGGGACATCCCCATCGCTTCCGGCCTCGTTTCCAGCTTCGTATCCTTCCCCGACAACTCGTATAGCGCCGATGTCTCCAAGGTCTACGAGGAGGCGAAGAAGTCGGAGGAGAAGGCTCTCGGATTGTCCACGATTCGAAAGGGGGCCTTCACGAACGCGCAGGCGAAGGCGTATCTCGCCGAGAATGAGGACGCGATTCGCAGCGCCCCGCGGCTCCGCAACGTCGTGTCCCGCCTCGGCTCTCTGCAAGCGCAGATTCGCAAAATCGCCGACGACCCGTACATGACCGGCGCCGAGAAGTCGAAAAAGATTAAAGGACTCAACGAGAAGAAGGTGGAACTCGCCGAACGCGCTCGCGAGGAGTTGGAGACGAAGCGCAAGAAGGCGGCTGAAGAGGCCAAGGTAAAGTCCGATGCTGCTCGCGTAACGCCGTAGAAATAGAACTCCCGCCGAGGTTGTGGACCCGGCGGGAGATTGGTTTTCGCTCGTTTGCCGGGCAGCCGTAGTTACCGCCGACGCCGCGAGGGTTCTAAATCAATTCTCCGTTGTCCATCACAATTTCGCCCTTCGTATTATACACCTGCGCCTCGACGTAGAACGGTATCCCCAGCAAGTGCAGGACGTGTTTCCTGCTGTCGCCGAGAACGCTATGGCAAAGCGTGGTCGCCTCCGCCTTCTTCATCAGAATCAGAATCTCCCAGTTCGCCGCCAGTTGCCGCGCCTGATTCGGCGTCAGATGCGGGCAGCAATACCGCACTCCCGTCTCCCGGCTGAAGAGGAGCTTGTGATTGAACACCCGAATCCTCAGCGCCACTCCCATCACCTGACTCTGACGGCAGGTGTGACTCATCCATGTTGTCGGCAGAATCACCATCTTCTTTTCGATGTCTATGTCGGCGGCCTGCCGCGGCGGGCTCCGGTGGGTTCCGGGCAACGAAGTCTGCATGGGCGCGAGTCCTGATGATTTCGTACATGGCGAGGTGGATCATACCGCCCTCGTGGAGTAGCAGAGGGTTGCGGAAAACCTTGTCGAATATCTTGGGGTATCGCCCTCGGCCAACTCGGCGCCACCATTCGAGCGCCATCTCTACGTGATCAAGCCGGTGGAACTGTTTGATCCGTTCGAGTTGGCGCTCGAATTCGTCGAGGTCGAAAGGCTTCGCGTCCTCGGCGCAGATGGCGGAGTAGAGGGCGACGACGGGGATCACTGACTCCCCGCCTCCTTCTTGGCGCGCGCGATGATGATGTCGATGAGCGAATCATACGCCTGCATCTCGGTGCAGGTTTCTGCCACGGCGTCTATCTGCTCCACGGTTGTGCAGCTCTTGTCTTCCTTATCCTTCTTCTGATTCTCCCACGCGCCGAAGATGTATGATATGTGGGCTGTGCGCCGGATGACCCTCTCCATCGTCGCGCGCTCTTCGGCCATGCGTTCAATTGTTCGGTCTCGCGTCGCCAGTAAATGCTCGCACAGCGCCAGCTTGTTCCTAGTGAGTTCAAGGTCGAGTGCGGTGATTCGTTCGCCCATTAATTCTTCGTAGTTCATTCCATCTCGACTCATCCCTGCTTCCTTTCCCCTTCGAGTGCGGCGAGTCTCGCTTCCAACGTCTCGGCGTATCCGTCCTTGGCGACAATCAGAGACTCCAGCGTCGCGACCCTGAGCCTCATTTCGTTCCAGTCGGCTTGCAACACCGTTGCCAAATCCTCGTCCTCCTCTGCCAGCCCAACCCTCGCGGCCTTCAAAACCTCGTGTATCTTCACGCGGGATTTCTCGTAGTCTTTCAGGCGTTTTAGGTAGCGCCGGAAGACTCCCAGAATCTCCCACTCCGCGCGCAACCTGTCGGGGACTAACCGAATCTCGACGCGGTATTTCTCGGTGATCGCCCTCATGTTGGCAAGGACTTGATCGGGTCCGAGTTCAGATTGATATGCGTGAAGCGCGAGGCCGCCTTCCGTCTCCCCCTCGACGATGATAACGGCGACGCGATACCCGCACATGCGCCAGAGTTCGCGAGTGAAGCGCGCGCGGCCCTTGGTGAAGTTATGAATCAGTTCGTCCATGCCGCTCTTTCGTTCGATGCAGACCCCGGCGACCTCCCCATCCCGCCCCGAGTGCCCCGGCAGCGAGTAGTCCCCCGTCGGCAGCGTCACGATTGAGGAGGTGACGCCGCAGTTCGGGCGGGAGAAGAGCGGCAATTTTTCTCTGGTGTCGCGGAGAATTTGGAGGGGCTTGGTCATCGGAATCCCGGTCCCATCTTGGCGGGGTCGATGCTCATGTGGTCCACCCCAGCTTGGCGCAGACTTCGTCGAGGGTGCCAGCGACTTGCAACACGGCCCCCCACGTTCGGATTTCGCATGTCTCCGTGTCGCGATGGTGACGGGCATACCATGCGTTATATGCCGAGGTTCGTGCGTCGCTTTCATCACCGCACCATTCAGGTCTGGGCTCGTCCGACGGGAAGAACACGCCCTGTTCCTTTCCTGATTCGGCAACGCTCGCCACCGATGCGGCACTGACAACTGCCATGCGGGGAGCGGTACAGTTGCCATCCTTTATCAGTCTAAATGTCGCTGTCTTCACTCTGTCCTCTCCTTGGCCTGCGGTTGGCGCACTGCTTCGTACCTCTGAATCTCCAACACGAGCGGGTCCAAGTCTAACTCCTCGCCGGACACTTGCTCATGCGACCATAGCGACAGGTACGCTGCGAGCCGCTTCATCTTTGCGTCGTTTAGATGGGCGACTTCGACGCACGAAATCACGAACGCCAGCATTGCGGTCTGGGTGTGCGGGTCTGTCTCGCCGCGCTCCTCCGCCGAGTGCTGAAGTTGGCGGCAAAGGTCCGCAGTGACTTGCAGGCTGATGCTTCCGGGACTCATTTCGTTGCTCCTTGGAATCGTTCAAAAGTCACACACGCCACCCACGGATTCTCCCTGTGCGCGCCCGGGCCGTGGAGGGAGTCCCAATAAGTCAGGAATGCGGAGACGTTGGTGAGTGCCGCAGGAATTCCGGGAGCCTGCATCCCCTCCGCAATCGCGTCCTCCTCCGTGATGTCCAGCAGCCGCTCCACCCTGACGGCGAGGATGCGCGGGGTGAAGCGCGCGGCGATGATTGGCATGAAGAGTGCAGACTTCCACGGCCCCCCGATGCCATCGCTGATCGGCGTAAACTGGTCGTAGTCGGCTCGGTAAATGTAGCGGCCCTTCCGGTACTCGCACCACGTTTCCTTGAAGACGATGGTGCGCCCGACGCGATAGGGAAGGCGAAACACCACGCGCTCCTTCGTGACCTTGTGCGAGAACGAGACCTCGCCCGTCACGGGGTAGTGGTATTCGAGGTCGTACTCTCGCAGGTCCACGTCGCCCCATCGCTTCGGCACGCGGAGACCACGGCGGGTGCGATCCTTCAAGTCGGCCCCGTACGCCCTCGCCATCGGGGCGGAGAGCAGCAGCGGCACGGCGGTTTCGGTCGCGGTCTTCATTTCTTCTTCCTCGTCTCTCGGCGGTGTGCGGCGTCGTGGCGGTTGTGACAAAGCTGACA
>Ga0247777_1000036_pt1 | contig 92300 bp, 75 predicted proteins | sample UWRJL154409C5_FD_179937 | JGI IMG/M metagenome (GOLD analysis project Ga0247777, IMG submission 179937) | Plant litter microbial communities from Arlington Agricultural Research Station in Wisconsin, United States - UWRJ-L154-409C-5 | ecosystem: Environmental > Terrestrial > Plant litter >... | reverse complement strand
CTTGCCGCCTACGCGGACGCGATGAAGGCCGACGAAACCGGCAACAGCGGACGTCACTGCACCGCGACCAAGATGGGCGACAAGGTGATCGCCCAAATTCAAATGGTCGTCGACCCGACCTGAGCACGGTCTGCTCGACCCCCAAATTGCGAGACAAACATGCGATCCAAGACAGCCCCCCCGGCGAGAAAGCCAAGCATGCGAACTAAACCGGTCAGTGAACCGACGACAATTTTCGGTTCTTCTCCACGTACGCTCGCGACCGCGGCGCTCGCGGCGGTCGTGCTGAGCGCGGCTTGCGGTGGGAATACGCCGACTCCGGATGGCAGCGCCGCAGGCTCACCGGGCAATCCGTCGGGGGCGGGGTCGGACGGTAAGGCCGGTTCGGCGGGGACGGTACCCGGCGCTGGCGGCACATCACCCGGTGCCGGCGGTGCTTCAGCGATGCCAGCGGCGGGCACGGGAAACCTGCCTGGTTCGTCCTCCGGAGCTGGCGGCATGTCCGCCGCAGCGGGCAGCGGTAATGGTACCGGCGGGGGCGGGTTCGTCGTCCCCCCGATCACCAATTCCGACCATTGCCTGTACGGGTACAGCAAGCTGCCTTCGGACGACACGATGGCGTCTGGACCGGTCAAATTCAAAGCTGGCAGCCTCGACGACCTCACCTTGCAGCCGGAAGTCCTGCAATGGATGACGGACAACAAGTGGACCGGCGCTCACGTCATCTGGCACGCAGTGCGCGGGTGCAAGGACGGAACCGCGGGTGGCCTCTTGGGGCCGCTCGGGTTGAGCAACAGCCTCTGCACCCAACATCCAGAGCTGGTGCCGACCGATCAGAACTGCAAGACCGCTGGTGATGGCTATCAGTTCTTGCTGTTCCATCGCCATATGCTGCAGTCGTTGAAGGCGCTCTGGCCGAAGCACGCCGCAGATTTCGCCGGCTTCCCGTCCTTCCCGAAGACCAAAGCCGACGTGCCGGACGCCTACTCCGCGCCCAATTGGAACGCGACGGTTCTCGCTGCCGCCGACATTGGGGACAACATCGACAAGCCCGAGAACCTTGCCAAGTTCCCGAGCGAAGGTGCCTTGGGCCACTGGCTACAATGCAACGTGGGCGCGGCCAAGTTGGCTGGGGTCCCGGACGAGCCGTACATTGGCCTGCACTTCAATCTCCACGATCAGTGGGCACGCCAGGGCAGCGCGCACGGCTTGAACGACGGCCAAGTGAACGTCACGAACTACATGTTCTGGAAGCTTCACGGTTGGATCGACAGCGTTTGGGAAAAGTACCGTATCGCCAAGGGCATCACCGCCGACGCCACTGCGATGCAGAAGTACACCCAAGACCTCAAGCAATCCTGCAACGAGATGGACATCGCCGAAGCGATCCTCAAGCAGACGAGCGGCGGCGCGGTCTTGGATTGTCCGCCCAATGTCAACGAGACCGGGGATTTCCACACCAAGGTCCGGCCGATCTTCGAGACCGCTACGAATCACTGCGCCAGCTGCCACGGCCCGACGCAAACCTCGCCCTATGCGAACCTCACGCTCGGCGGTCAGGTGTCGAGCAAATGCATCGTGCAGAGGCTCAAGGGTGGGTCGCTCGATGGCGGGCAATTCCCGCTGGTCGTTGCGGGCGATCCGGATCGCAGCTTTCTGTACTTGAAGGCCTCAGGCAAAGCCGATGCCGCCGGTTGCGTGTCCTCGAATCCAGACCAGCCGTGCAACACAGCCGCAATGCCGCCGAGCGGCAAGACCATGACCGACGCCGAGCTGAAGATCCTCTACGATTGGATCAAGGCGGGCGCGGCGGGCCCGCCCTGATCGGCTGATCCGTGGAGGGGGTCGCTATTGCGCGGCCCCTCACGAAACGTAGCAGCGCTCGGTTCGTTGTGCGGCGATCTCCCAAGTGAAGGCGGTCTCCGCGGCGTGTCGTCCATTGGCACCCATCCAACGAGCCCAGTCGAAGTCGGAGAACAGCGTTCCGATCCCCCAGCCCACCGACTCGACCGTGGGCTGGATTTTGAGGCCAGTCACACCGTGCCAAACGAACTCGTTCGGGCCACCTACTTGAGACGCAATCACGGGTTTGCCTGCCGCCCAGCTCTCCAAAGCGACGATGCCGAAGGGCTCGTTGCGACTGGGCATGCACACGGCGTCACAGGCCTTGAACAGATCGATACGCTGCTCGCCCTGCACGTGGCCGAGAAAGCGCGTGGCGTGACCAACGCCCAACTGGTGTGCGCGCTCGCGCAGATCCCAGGACATGTGACCATCTCCCAGGAACACGAACTTGGCACTCGGATGGTGGGCGAGCAGGCCTGGTATTGCTTCGAGCAGCAAATCAGGCCCCTTTTGTAGGCACAAGCGGCCGCAGAACAGCACCGTCGGATCGAGTGGCCCGAGCGCGTAGCCGCGCTTCACCTGACCGGAATCGATGCGGCCATCGAACTCGTGCACCGGAACGCCGTTGTGGATCACGTCGCACTTCCAGTCCGGCAAGCTATAGATCCGCGACAGCTCTTCTTTCAACATGGAGCTGACGGCTATCACCCGATCGACGACGTAGGTGCCCTCCCATTCGCACTCTCGAATGCGTGTCGATGGGCCGTCCCAAAAGGTATTGCCGCAACGACCGTACTCCGTCGAGTGCATGGTGAGGATCGCGCGCAGATCGGGGCGCTGCTGCTTGACCCAGCGCACGGCATCGGCAGTCAGCCAATCGTGGGAGTGCACGACTTCGAACGGGCCGTGGTGCTTCTCCGTTTCGAAGAAGTGCCACACCAGCGAGCGACACATCGCCGCGATCTCCGCCACGAAATCGCGATCCAGGTCGTGCGGACAGTAGTGGTACCAAACGTCGCCCACCTGACGCACGCTGCCCGTGCCTTGCCCCGGTCTGGTGAAGACGTGTAGTTGATGGCCGCGTCGCGCGAGCGCCGCTGCCAGCTCAGTCACGTGAGTTGCTACGCCGCCCACCGCCGACGAGTGAAGCGTCTCCCAAGAGAACATGGCAATCCGCATCGTGGCGGAGTGTATCGCCCCCAGTTGCCGCTTGGTATGGCCTTCCGCGCGGCTCAGCAGCCGTCAGGCCCGCACACAGCGCCTTCCGCCAGCTCGGTCCCCGGGGCTGGCGCGCGCTCTGACCAAGCTTGCTGTAGCGCGCCCAGCATGACTTCGGCAGATTGTGCGCCGCTCACAGCAAAGTGCCGATCCAACACGAAACAAGGAACGCCAGTGATACCCAACTCTCGGGCTTGAGCTTCGTCCGCGCGCACGGCTGCTGCGTAGCTGTCACCTGCCAGAACATCGGTCGCTTCGCCCGCATCCAGCCCAGCTTCACTGGCTAGGCGCAAGAGCGTGCCGTGGTCGCTCATCAGTTCAGCCTGCTCGAAGTAGGCCTTCATCATTCGTTCCGTCACGGCGCCCTGCACGCCCCGTTCGTAGCCGAGATGGATCAGGCGATGCGCGTCGAACGTGTTGCCCGAGCGAATATTCGCGAAGTCGAACGCGAGCCCTTCGGCGCGCGCGAGCTGCACCAGATGGTCGGTCGACTTCTGCGCTTGCGCGACCGGCATGCCGTACTTGCGGGCGATGAATTCAACGTGTGAAACGTCGCGCCGACGCTCGGGCGGTGCGCCCGGATCGAGCTCGAAAGCGCGCCAGATCAGCTCGATCTCGGCCGCGTGGGGAAACTGCCTCAGCGCGCTCTCGAGCCGGCGTTTGCCGACGTAACACCAAGGACACGCGATATCGGACCAGACTTCCAGCTTCAGCGAGGGCATTGCCGTGAACATAAGCCTGATACTCGTCTGCGCAATCGAGCGCTGACGGGCACTCAGGTCCGCCGAGGATGCAATTGGCTCGCATCATTTCGGAATGTGACTGAATTTCGATTCGGGTTGACAGCCACAGCAGCCGTGTGCGATGTGATCTTGCATATGAAAACGCGAATCAATAGCACCATGCCGCACGAAGTGGGACACGGCCATGACCTGGCTGGCAGGTGATTCCGTAGCGCTCGTTACGGGCGCAGCCCGTGGCATCGGCTTGGCGGTCAGCCGCGTGCTTGCCAGCGAGGGACTACGCGTGGCGGCGCTCGACCGTGACGAAAGGGCCTTGCTGGATTCGGTCGCAGCACAGCGCAGCGAGGGCCATGACGTCGTAGCCTTTGCCGTCGACCTGACCGATTCGCGAGTAGTCGAACAAACGGTGGCTGCCGTGGAGGCGACTCTCGGCCCGATCACGACGCTCGTCAGCGTAGCCGGGATCCTTAGGGTGGGCCCCATCTGTGATTTCTCCGACCGTGACTGGCACGACACGTTCGCGAGCAATGTGTCTTCGGCGTTCTACGTCTGCAGGAGTGTCGCTCAGCGGATGGTCCCCCGTCGGAAGGGGTCGATCGTCGCAGTAGGCTCGAACGCAGCGGCGGTCGCTCGCGTCAATATGGGGGCATACGCCGCATCCAAGGCGGCGCTGCGCTCGTTCATTCAGTGCCTTGGGTTGGAGCTGTCGGACTTTGGAATTCGCTGCAACGTCGTCTCGCCGGGATCGACGGACACGGATATGCAGCGCGCGTATTGGTGCGAGAGCCAAGGCGCGCCGGAAATCATTGCCGGAAGCTCGAGCACGCATCGCGTTGGGATCCCGCTGCGCCGTATGGCCACCGCGGACGACGTGGCGCAAGCGGTGCTGTTTCTCAGCTCCGGCCGCGCGCGTCACATCACCCTGCACGATTTGCGGGTCGATGGTGGCGCCACGTTGGGTGCCTGAAGGCGATGAGATCGAGCGTGATGTGCAAGGAACTTCGAGTCTCACCTTTCGCAGAGAGTCCAGCACCAGCTCGGTCGGCCGGCGATCTGGGAGCTGTCGAGCTCGTCGATGCCTACCGAGAGGGCGACGGCTTTTTTTCTTCTGGCTCGTGCACGTTGCTCGGCAAAGAGCTCGCGCCACTGGACTTTGCCAGTGCCGGGTCGGAACCGCCAAAATCGCTGGCCGCGCACGTCACGCGAGCGCTGAAGTTGAGTCGCGGTTCGGTCGTCATGGGGGCGTTGCCGTTCGACTCGGAGCTTCAGCCACGCCTGGTCGTCCCGCGCCACGTGCGGCGTGCGGGGCCGCTCGCGGCGGCGCCGCGCCGCTGGTACGCGCGCTTCGATTCCGCGTCTGTGCTGCGCTCCGTGCCGAGTCCACAGGCCTACCGTGACGCGGTATCTCGCGCGCTTTCGTTGATCGAGGCGAAGCAGCTGACCAAGGTCGTCGTCGCCCGCTCGCTCGAGCTGGAATGGCGAGAACCCATTGAAGTGAGTGCCTTGTTGAAGGCGCTTCTCGCCCGTCGCCGGGGTATGGGGTTCGCCATGGACCTCGGGGCGGCCGCCAAAAACGAGCTCCGGCGGCGCACCTTATTTGGCATCAGCCCTGAGCTGTTGGTGCGTCGGCGCGGCCCCTTCGTCAGCTCACAGCCACTCGCGGGGTCCGCGCCCCGACACGACGACCCCGTGCAAGATGGCCGCGTTGCGCAGCAATTGCTTGCCTCCGAGAAAGATCGTCGCGAGCACGCGGTGGTCGTCGAAGCCGTCGTGGATTGTTTGCGCCAGCATTGCTCGACCGTCGAACACGCCGCGGAGCCCTCGTTGGTGCAGACGGAAACACTCTGGCACCTCGGAACGGAAATTCGCGGCGTGCTGCGCAACTCAGCGACGACTAGTCTGGAGCTCGCCCTTTCCTTGCACCCCACTCCGGCTGTTTGCGGTCATCCGCTATCGGCGGCGCGCCAGGCAATTGCGCTGCTCGAACCTTTCCCGCGCGGCTTCTTCGCCGGTGCGGTGGGCTGGTGCGACGCCCGCGGTGACGGTGAGTGGGCGGTGACCATCCGCGCTGGCGAGGTCGAGGAGACGCGCCTGCGCTTGTACGCGGGCGCAGGCATCGTCGCTGGGTCCGATCCGGCGCTCGAGCTGGCCGAGACCTCGGCCAAGTTGAATACGCTGCTGCGAATCTTGGGCGTGCCCTGCGATTCGCAAGGAACGGACTCATGACGCAAGATCCTGATGCTCGAGAGCCGATGCTCGAAAGTCCGGTCTTGCCAGGGTTTTCGCCTTGGCCGCCAGATTTCGCCGAGCGCTATCGGCGTGCAGGCTACTGGAGCGGCGAGACCTTGGGCGACATGCTGCAGCGCGCGGCTCGCCAATTCGAAAGTCGAACGGCGCTGGTTGGCGCTGACCGCCGAGTGACCTACGCGGAGCTCGATCGACGCGCCAATGAGCTTTGCGCCGGTTTTTCCCGGTTGGGGGTGCGAGCGTACGATCGCGTGATCGTGCAATTGCCGAATCTGCCGGAGCTGGTCGAGGTTCTGTTCGGACTCTTTCGGCTCGGTGCGGTCCCCATTTTTGCCTTGCCTGCGCATCGCGCAACGGAGATCGAATCGTTCGCGCGTGCCACTCAGGCCGTCGCGTACGTCACGGCTGACGCCGGGAGCGGCTACGACTATCCCAACTTGGGTCGTCGCTTGCTCGTTGCGGTCGAGTCTGTGCAGCACGTCGTCATCGTTGGAGATGCGCAAGAGCTGACGCCTATTTCTGCACTTCTGGGTGATGCGAGCCCTGTTGCGCCGCCGCTCGCTTCGGCCGTCGCGTTCTTGCAGCTGTCCGGGGGCAGCACGTCGGTACCGAAGTTGATTCCTCGAACGCACGACGACTACTTGTACAGCGTTCGAAGAAGCGCGGAAATTTGCGAACTGAGCGAGGTCAGCGTTTATTTGTGCGCGCTGCCTGCTGCTCATAATTTCCCATGGAGTTCACCCGGCGTGCTGGGCGTGCTGCACAGCGGAGGAACGGTGGTGTTTGCACAGCGCCCAAGCCCGGACTTGTGTTTCCCGTTGATTGAGCGCGAAAAGGTCACCATCACCGCGTTGGTTCCGCCCCTCGTTCCGTTGTGGCTGGAGGCGGCAAAAACGCGGCGAAGGCTGCTCTCGAGCTTGAAGCTGCTACAGGTTGGCGGCGCGAAGCTGTCTGCCGAGCTCGCGCGTCGTGTCGAGCCGGGGCTCGGCTGCAAGCTGCAACAGGTGTATGGGATGGCCGAGGGGCTGGTCTGCTACACGCGGCCGGAGGACAGCGAAGAGACGATCTCGAGCACTCAGGGGCGTCCGATGTGCCCAGACGACGAGCTGAAAGTCGTGGACGCGCTAGGCAACGATGTGGCTGCGGGGGCGGTTGGTGAGCTCTGGACACGGGGTCCGTACACCGTGCGTGGCTACTACTTAGCCAATGAAATCAATCGCGAAGCGTTCAGCAGCGACGGGTTCTACCGCACCGGCGATCTGGTCAGACTGACGGCAACGGGTCACGTCGTCGTCGAGGGCAGGGTCAAAGATCAGATCAATCGCGGCGGTGAGAAGGTGTCCGCGGAAGAAATCGAAACTCACTTGCTCGCCAGCCCGGACGTGCGTGACGCTATCGTCGTGGCGCTTCCCGATCGCTTTCTGGGAGAGCAAGCATGCGCGTTCGTCATTCCTGCTCGAGATGGGCTGGCCGCTTCGGAGGTGCTCGGCTTCCTGCGCCGTCGAGACATCGCCAACTACAAGTTGCCAGATCGCATTCGCTTCGTGACCGAATTCCCACAGACCGGCGTAGGCAAGGTGAGGCGTAGCGAGCTGCGGGAGCAACTGAAGCTCGTGCTGAGTGCAGAGCAGGCCGCCAAACGATCCGAGAAAGCTCAGCCCTAGGAGTGGCGATGCCCCTGCCCAAAATCAACGCATACGCGATGCCCGAACAGAGCGAGCTCCCGAGCAATCGAGCCGCTTGGCAGCTCTCGGCGAGTCGTTCGGCGCTGCTCGTCCACGACATGCAAGGCTACTTCGTGAACGCCTTCCCGTCGGGCGAATCGCCGGTGCGCGAGCTGATCGCGAATGTGCGCCGGCTGTGCGAGGCGGCTCGTGCTTCGGGCATGCCAATCTACTACAGTGCGCAGCCCGGAGATCAGGATCCAGAGAGCCGCGGCCTGCTCGCGGATTTCTGGGGCGCGGGCTTGAGCAAAGCGCCTGCCGACCAGGACATCGTGCCGGAACTGACGCCGCGCGAAGGGCCGAACGAAACGAGACTGACGAAGCACCGCTACAGCGCGTTTCAAAAGACGGAGCTTTTGAAGCTGCTGCGCGAGCGTGGCAGGGATCAGCTGATCATTTGCGGAGTTTACGCTCACTTGGGCTGCCTCTTGACCGCTGGCGAAGCGTTCATGAACGACGTCGCGCCGTTCTTCGTCGCCGATGCCGTCGCGGACTTCACGGCAGAATTGCATCACATGTCCCTGCGCTACGCGGCGGGCCGTTGCGCGGTCACGTTGTCGACAGCGCAAGCTCTCTCTCTGCTCGCGTCGCAGTCGCTCGGCCACCGAGCATCGACTGTCGAGCAGCTGCGCGGCGAGCTTGCAGCGCTGCTCGACGAAGACGCCGCAAGTCCAATCTCACTCGACGAATCATTGTTCGATCGCGGCTTGGATTCGATCCGGTTGATGATGCTAGTCGAACGCTTTCAGCAGCGCGGCGCGGCGGTCACCTTTGGCGATCTCGCAGAACAACCGACCTTGGTCGCCTGGGCCAACCTGCTCGACACGCGCGCGGCTGTTCGCTGAGCGGCTGGCAAGCCTCGCAGTTCGCGGCGATTATGCGAAATATATGCACAATTGCCCGGTGGGTAGTCGCGCTGTTGCGGATTGTTTAGCGACGAAAGACAGAACATAGGAATGATTTGCATTTTCAATAAGAGATCGCTAGGAAGCCAGCAAAGAAACTCGAACGCCGGTTGCCGACACCTCGCTGCGGCCACGGCTCGAAACGGACTAAGAAAGGTCACATCCAATGTTGGATCCTAGGAGATTGATTGTATTGACTGCGCTTACTGCAGTCGCGAGCTCGATTTGGGCATGTGGCGGCGACAGCAGTGACGATCCGAGTGGACAGGCAGGCAAGAGCGGCGCGGGCGCTGCGGGCAAGGGCAACGGCTCTGCCGGTGCTAGCGCTGGCCGCGGGGGTCAGTCGCAGGGCGGCGGTGACACTGGCGAAGCGGGCGCTCCGGTCGGCGAAGCGGGCGCTCCGGTCGGCGGCGGAGCGGGCGAAGGTGGCCAAGTGGGCGAAGCGGGCGCCGGCGGCGGCGCGCCAGTGAACGTGTGCCCGGCATTGCCTCCCGTGCTTTCCGTGAGCGGTTGTACTGGGGTCGGTCCACTGTGCACGGTGACCCAGAACGATTGCGTCTTTACCGCCAATTGCGGAGGCAAGCTCTTCACCGGCGAGCTCGACGCCGCTGGCGTATACAAGATGAATCCGCCCGACAGCACTGCGACGGACGGCACCGTGACCGCCATCGCTTGCAAGGGTGAAACCAAGAACGCGCTCACCATCGGTCAGTGCGACATCAAGACCAGCGGCGGAGCGCTCGCCGCGCCCGAAACCAAGACTTGCACGCTGGCCTTCGACCCTGTGATTCGCCCGGCGATTACCTGTCTGGAGCTACCGAAGACGCTCGATGCCCTAACGATCTGCAAAGAGGGTGCGGCTGCCGGTGGCACGACCATCGCAGCTGGAAAATGCAGCGTCGTGCAAGACGGTTGCAACTTCCAAGCCGAGTGCCAGAACGACCTGGTCCTGGCGGGGACGGTCACGGAGACCGGCGTGAGCTTCGCGCAAACGCTCAAAGCATTGGCTGACGCGCAGAAGCCCACCAACGGCAACCCGGCGTTCCTCAAGGGCGCCGACGTTCGTCACACTTGCACCGGCACCGTCACTGGGGCGAACCTGGCCGGCACCTGCGGCGCTGGCGCAACTGGGCGCGGTGGCACGAACACCAGCGTGTGCGCCGTCGAATCGACGCTGTCCGGCCTGCCGCCGGTGTGCTCGTCGCTCGTACCGGGCGATGCGAAGTTGTTCGCGCTCGATTCGTGTACGCTCCTGAAAGAGGGCGAGGGCGCAAACGCCGGTATCGGTGAACCCGTATGTGCCTATCGCCAGAACAACTGCGTGTGGGACGTGCAGTGCGGTAGCGACCTGCATTTCGGTGGTCGCTTCCCGGACGCAACTACGAAGAAAGCCGAATGGCGCCTCGACACGGGGACGCCTTGCGAAGCGACCTTCGACGCGAACGGCAAGTTGACTGGAAAGTGCACGGTCCCGGGCCAAGCCGCCTGCGCGCTTACCAGCAAGACCGCAGTTCCGGGCGGTTCCACCTGCTCGACCCTGCAGGGCAACTCATTCACGACCAAGGGCTGCGCGGGTGGCTCGACGGTGTGCAGTGACACCCTACAGCACGGTTGCAACTTCATGGCCGTGTGCACCTTCGCTACGTCGCATGATCTGTTGGTCGCGGGTTCGGTAAGTGTCAGCCCGACGTCGACTCGCAATCGTATGGAGTTCAACGGTACCGGTGACTATAAGTGCAGCGTGGAGCAAGCCACCGCGGCCGACATTGCCAATGACTACCGTGTTGCCAACGAGTGGTTCGGACAGTGCACCAATTCGACCGGCGGCCAGTGCCGGAACAATTGGACGACGACCAACACCTCCGGGTACCGCGGTCTGCAAGTGTTCTTCACCCCAGCCACGCCGTGATTTGAACCTGGTTCGGGGAGCCGAGCCAATCGCAGCCTGAGAAAAGCCCCCCGGTTTCGACTGGGGGGCTTCTTTTCGTGGGCTAAGTAAGGAGTGCCGGCACATCCGTCCCGGCGCGTCGAGGTTCACTCGGCGACGATGGGCTCGTGGTGGTCATGCCCGGCGATGCCGCGCTTCCAGTGCCCGGAGACGCGAATGCGCGAAACTTCGAGCCGCTGTTCGGCGAGCAGATGGCGATAGACCGCCCGAACCTCTGACGCCTCACCCGCGATCCACGCAAAGCCTTCTTTGTCGGGAAACTCGAGCGTGCGCACCGTTTCTAGCAATGCGCGCGTCGCGTCCTTCGTTGCGCTGCGATGGACCCAACGAACTGGGACGCTTGCTGGCAGTACGCGGCGGAGTTCGTTGGCCGCGTCATCGACTAGAAAGACTACGAACGCGGCCGTTGTGACGGGCAGCCTCGAGATTCTCAGGGCCATCTCCGGAAGCGCCGTTTCGTCACCCACGAACAGCTGCCAGGCGAACTCGCGCTTCAATACTTGCGAACCTCGCGGGCCGGCGACTCCCACCACGTCGCCGATGGCGGCTCGGCTCGCCCAGGCCGAACCCAAGCCGCCGCCGTGCAGAAAGAAGTCGATGTCGAGCTCTCTGGCGACGGCATCGAAGCGAAGCGGAGTATAGTCACGACCAGCGGGCCTCTGCCCGAGCTTGGGGAGAACGATCCCCAGCGGCCCGAAGGCGGGGACGAGCGGCTTCGTCTCACCAGGCCTGGTGAAGAACATCTTCACGTGATCTTCTGGGGCGAGCGATACGAAGCCCTCGAGCTCGGCACCGCCCAAGGTGATTCGACGCATGCGCGGGCCGAGAGATTCGATGCGCACGACCTCGAGCAGCCGCACGCGCAACGGGTGGCGAACCACATCGAACAGCGTCTTATCGATGCTCATGAATGCCGACCTTCACGCGCAAAACCCACCACAAAAAAACTGTCTACTCAAGACCAATCTGCAGTTGAATGGCGTTTTCAAGAAAGGAAGCAAGTAAAATCACTGGCCCGATCAAATCAAAAAGGGAATTCTGACAACTTTGTCACTATTGATTTGCATGTTCAGTCTGTGAGGCGTATCAGAATGTCGATAATTCCCCATTGAATCCAGGCGATCGAGGACAATATGGAGACCACTGATATCTTGATCATTGGCTCGTCGATCAGCGCTCAGCTGGCTGCGAGCTACCTGCGCAAGCATCTCCCCGAGCTGTCTGTAACCGTGGTTGGACCCGAGGTCGAGCGTCGGCCAGTAGTTGGTGAATCGACGATTTCGATCACGGCTCGCTTCCTGGTCGAGCTCGGATTGGGCGATACTTTGGTCGAGAAGCACTACCCCAAGTACGCGCTCACTTACTACTACAAGGACCGCCTCGACGAGCCCCGTGACCGCACGTACCACGTGTCCGAGTCGCCCTTCGTTCTGCCAGAGCTCTCCTACAATCTGAATCGCTTCACCTTCGACAAGCAGGTGCGCGCTCACGCAACTCGGCTTGGAGCTGTTCAGATCGCCGGACGCGTTCGCGAGCTCGACCTGAACGGGTCAGGCCCGAAGTGCGTGACGGTCATGGATGAATCCGGCCACGAGCGCAGATTGTCAGCGCGCTTTTTGATCGATGCTTCGGGACGCAGCCGACTGGTGGGTCGCAAATTGGGGCTCGAAGCGCAGTATCCGGCGTTCATCGCGCAGCGCTCGTCCTACTGGTTTCGCTTGCGTGATTTCGACCGCAGCGCGCTCTCGAAAATCGACGTGATCAAGAAGGAAAATCGCGCCTATGACTCGTACTACGTGACTCACCACTTCATGGGGCGCGGAAATTGGATCTGGTGCATTCCGATACGCGCAGAAGACGACGTTGACCTAATCAGCGTCGGGATCTGCTACCGGGCAGATCTGTACTCTAGACCGATCACGGATGTCGCGAGCTTCTTGGCCGCCGTCCGCGAAGAACATCCGGTCGTCGCGGAGTTCACGGAGTCGGGAGAAGTGACGGACGAGCAGCAGTATCGTAGCTACATGTACGATACGCGTCAGCAATACTCGACGGACAACTGGTTCTTGATTGGAGACGCGGCGCGCATGGTGGATCCGCTATACAGCACGGGCATCGCCAGTACGACGATTCACATTCAGCAAGTGGCCGAGCTGATTCGTCGCGCGAACGAAGACAGCTCCTCCGCGGAAATCGTGCAGGATTTCGAGGCTCTGATGCGCGCAATCCAGTATGGCAGCCAAGCTGACATCTCTGCACTTTACGATGTCATGTTCGACCGATTTCAGTGCCAAAGTCGGATGTACCTGTCATCCCTGACATTCTTCCATTTGCTCGCACCGCACGTGGCCAACGGCTATCACTACAGCGCCGATGACTGCCGCGCGCTCGCGAGTCAATTGGGGCCGGAAAGCCGACTCACGCGGGAGTGCCTGGAGCTCTTTTCGTTGATCGAACGCGCGGCGCGTTCCGCGCGCCTCTTAAACCGGGATTATCCCGAAGTGCAGGGCACGGCGGTGTTCAACACCGAGTTTTACGGGCACCTCCGTAAAGAGGAAATCCCACGCTCGCTGCGCACGCTTTGGCAACGCTTCGGCGCGTACAAAGATCATCTGGAACGCTTGCTCGAGAAGCCGCCGCGATTAGACTCCTCGCACATTGATGCAACTCCTCAGGTATAGAGCATCGGCGATCTTGCGCGCGCTCGGTCGCGGTGTTCTCGGCTCGTGTTTGTTGGGCGCGCCATTCGTTGCTTGTTCGAGCGTTGGCGAAAGCGGCAATGCGGGCGCTGCCGGGATGTCCGGGGCAGGCCTCACAGAGCAAGCTGGCCGCGAGCAAGAATCTGGCGCGATTGCAGGAGGTGACGCAGTCGGCGGAGCCACGGCAGGCGGAGTCGCCATCGGCGGAGCGAGCAATGCCGATGCCGGAAACGCCGGTACGGCTGACAACGGCGCGGAAGCAGGTACTGACTCGGGTGGCGAGGCCCCTGCGACCGCCTTCGACGGCGCGCCACCCTACGAGCCGGTCGTCGTTCCGGCTGCGAAGGCGAGTTGCGGCGTCGATCCGAGCGCGCGCCCCTGCCTGAGTTGCCACAACGTACTCCACTCGACGCCGTTCATGGCGGGTGGCACCATTTTCGAAGACGCGAGCAAGAGCTCGCCCGTGGCCGCCGCCGAAGTGCGGATCGTCAGTCAATCGAGCGGCAGCGTGTATCTCGCTCACTCCGATGCAGACGGCAATTTTTGGCTGAAGCGCCCGTCGGTAGCCGACAATGGGCCCTATCTGATCGGTATCCGCAAGGACACCGTGGTTCAAAGCATGCCGCTCGTGCAGCAGACTCTGGACTGCAATTCGGCCGCTTGTCATGGCAGCACCTTCTTCGGGCCGATTCACTTGTTCGCGACTGACTGACCGCTCGCGTGCACGATCCCGAGATCGATGGAGCTCCGGCAATAGGCTTCGATCAACGAGTTCCCGATCGGCGAAGTGTCCAGCTCGGGGAGCTTTGCCCGGACCGCCGCGAAGGACAACGACGCGCTCGCGCCATTCGATGTTTGGGCTTCGCCGCCCATGCCATTGAGCTCGAAGAATGCCAAGGTGGCGCGGTCCTCGTCGTCGTTGCTCGCGCGCAGGAGCTCGAGCCATGCGCCGAGCGGCAACTCGCGAAGCACTACACCGAGCGCCTCCAAACCGGCCCGGACGCGCCCGAGCTGTACGGTGCCCGCCTGCACCAAATGATAGGCTTCGCTCGGGGTCTGCGCGCTGCCGGCGAGCGCCAAGCGCACCAGCGTGTCCGCGGTGACGTCGGCTGGTAGCCAGGGCTCTGCGACAGCGAGTTCGGGCCAGGATCCGAGCCGACTCGCGGAGCGAGCGACCCGCCATACCAGGTCTGCGGTATTGACACGCGGTCGGCGTTGGGCTCCGGTGATTCGTCCCAATCGGTACACGGCCGTGCACAGGCCGCGCTTTCCCGCGTCTGCACACAGCTGCTCGGCCTGCCACTTGGATTGCTGATAGCCGTCCGTGAGCCCCGCGTGCAGCGCGAAGAACCGTTCTGGTACGGCTTGCGCACTGCTCAGCGGCGCGGTGGCGACCGTCGACACGTGGTGGAATTCACTGCCCCAACAGCACGCGAGATGGATCAAATTGCGGGTGGCCAGCACGTTGCTCGGATACAGGCTTTCGTAGTCGCGCGTGAGACTCACTTGAGCGGCAGAATGCACGATCCACGCGCAAGGATCGCCGATCGCTTCCGCCCAGTCTTCTGCTTTGCCCGGCGCCAGCAGGTCGAGCGCGACGGCTTCCCAACGCGCAGCTGCGGGCTCCAGATCCACGCCATGTTGGCGAGCATGCTCGAGCAGACGTAGCCGTGCGCGAGCCGCGTCCGCCGCGCGTACTGTGCACACCACGAAGCAATCGGGCTCCTCGAGTAAACGCTCGAGCAAGTGCACGCCGACGAAGCCCGTCGCGCCCGTCAACAACACGCGCCGCCGTCGTCGAGCGACGAACCGTGGCGGAGGAAATCCGGACTCATCCAAGGGAGTGGCTAGTGGCGCGAAGGCCGGACGCTCACTGGGTCGGGCTGTTTCCGCGAGCAATGCGGCCTGTTTGCGTGGCGTCGGATTCCGGAAAATCGTCGCCACGCTCAGCTCGCTGCCGGCCTGGCTGAGCCGATTGGCGAGCTGAATTACCTGCAAGCTGCTGCCCCCCGCGCTGAAGAAGTTATCGTCGATGCCGACATCGGCGACGCCAAGCACCTCTTTCCAAGCACAGATCACGCGCTGCTCCTGGGCCGAGCGCGGCAAGGCAGCCTGGTCAGCTGAGGGCGCACGGCGCAGTTGCGCTCGATCGAGCTTGCCGTTGCTCGAACGGGGCAGCTGAGCGTGGATCTCGAATACCGATGGCACCATCGGCGCGGGCAGCGATTCGAGCAAGAATTCCCGCAACTCCGCGCTCGTGACTCGCTCCGCGTCCGCTTCCACGTGCGCCACCAAGTGCTTCCCCGCGCCAGAGCGCTCGGCGAGAACCGCGCAGGTGCGGATCAGCGGATGCTTGGACAACGTTGCCTCGACCTCGGCGGGCGCAACGCGGTAGCCGCTGATCTTCAATTCGTCATCCGCGCGACCTACGAAGCAGAGCTCGCCGTCGAGCGCGCGCGTCACGCGATCACCAGTACGATAGGCCCGCGCGACACCGGGCAGGGAGACGAAGCGCTGACGGGTCAAATCGGGTCGTCGAAAGTAGCCCGTGCTCAGAGTCGGGCCGGCGAGAAAGAGCTCGCCGCTGGCCTCCATTGCCTCGATCAACCTGCCCTGATCATCGACCAGGAGCGCCTCGACGCCCGGGAGCGGGCGGCCAATCGGCACTTCGCGGTCTGGCTGCCAGTGGCTCAGATCAGCAACTGTGGCGACCACCGTGGCTTCCGCCGGGCCATAGGTGTTCAGCAGCCGCACGTGCGGCGCGCGTCGATGCCAAGCCTCGAGCCGACCGGGCAGCGCGGCCTCGCCGCCGATGATCAGCAAGCGCAGCTCGGGCCACAACTGCGCGGAACCTACTTCGAGGGCGAGCGTGAGTTCGTGCCAGAAAGCAGTGGGCAGGTCGAGCACACTGAGCCGCTCACGTTCACAGGCCGCGCAGAACGCGCGTAGGCTGTCGAGCCAAGCGTCGTCCCGTAGGACGAGTGTGGCGCCTGACGTCCAGGTGACCAGTAGCTCCTCTACGCTGGCGTCGAAGGCGAGCGGCGCGAACTGCAGCACCCGATCCCCCGTGCTGAATCCGTAGCTCGCGCGCGCTGCGTGAACGAAGTGGGCGAGCGCCGCGTGGCTCACGGTTACGCCCTTGGCCTCGCCGCTAGAGCCGGAGGTAAACACCACGTACGCCAGCTGATCGTTCGGCGCGGGCGCAAACGGCTCGGACTCGGCTTGCCCAGCTCCGAGCGCTTGCCAGCTCGTGCAGCGTCGCGTCGCGGCGGGCAGTTGCAGTGCTTCCGTGCCCTCGGGTTCAGAGAGCAATAGCCACGGTTCGAGCTGGTTCAAGATCTGTTGGCGACGAAGCAACGGATGCTTGTGATCGAGAGCCGCATAACCCGCACCGAGATACAGTGTTCCGAGGATCGCGATCATGGCTTGGGGGCCACGCGGCAGATCGAGTAGAGCCAAGCGCCCTGGTCGCAAACCATACGCTTCGAACACCATCGCTGCGGTGCGCGCCGCGGCGTCGAGCTGCGCGTAGGTCCAGTTGCGTTCGCCGGCGAGCATTGCGGTCGCCCTGGGGCGCGCGCGCGCGTGAGCTCGAATCTGTTCAGCAACCGACGCGATGGGGTTCGGCTTGGACGGGAACGGCGTACGTGCGTGCCTTGGATCCGCCATGCCAGCCTCCAGCGCGGACACCAGTTGATCGGCGATCCCTTCGACTTCGACGATCGGGAATGAATCGGGGTGTGCGTCGATCAACAGCTCGAGCGTACCCTGACGAGGGGTGAGCGCGAAGGATAGGTCCTCGACCGGGCCGGCCGAGATTTCCAAGACCTGCGCGCTGCAGGCGCCAAAAGACAGGGGAAGATCGAAGGGCATCAAGTTGACGAGCGGGCCAAATAGGCTGCCACCGCTCAGCGCGGGCTCGCCTTTCAAGTGCTCGTAGCGGTAGCGCTGATGGCGTTTTTGCCGCCGCAGTGAATTCTTGATCTGTTGGGCCAAGCCCAGCAGACTCGAATCAGGTCGGCAATTCACGGGCAGCGCCGTGATGTTCATCGCCATGCACGGCAGCCGCAGCAGCGGCGTCCCCAGGCGCAACATGACTGGCAGGCCGAGCGAGAAAGTACTCGCCCCGGTGCGGGCGTGAACCAGCTGCGCAACACTCGCAAGCACCAGCTCCGTCCAGGCCACGTTCAGTGCCTCCGTAGCTCCGCGCAAGCGTCCCGCGAGGGCGGGCGGAAGTAGCCGAGTCACGTGCACACCGGCTGCTGGCAAGAAAGAGCGCGCCCCGAGCCGCGCGCCGTGCAGTCCAGCAAGTTCGGTCAGCCAGAACTGCCTGTCGAGCTCGCGTTCGCTCGAAGCTTGATAGCTGCGATCTGCCTCCACTACCCGTTCGAGACCGGGAAAATTGGCTGATTTTACCGGTATGCCGCCGGTCAGAGCCGCATAATGTTCGGACACGCGACGCGCAATCAGATTGAAGCCGTAGCCATCGAGGGCGATGTGGTGCGCCACGTGCAGCCAGGCATGCCGACCGTCCGCGAGCCGAATCAGCTCGTGCGCGTACAGTTCGCCAGCCGCGATGTCGAACGGCTTGGAGATTGCTTTGCGCCCATGTGCTTGGAGTTGCGCCATGACGTTCGACGACTCTGGCAGGGCGAGTTGCGAGAGGCAGGCGCCGCGGTAGGCGATGCGCTCACGGATGGGCAGCCCTCGGCGCTCGCTGAAGCAAACTTGCAACGAGTTCGTTTCGCGCAACGTCTCATCGAGCGCGCGCGCGAAAGCGTCGCGATCGAGCGGGCCGCTCAGGATCAAATATTGGGAGGCGAGATAGACCGACGGATCGCTTGCGGCCTGTTGCCCGAGCCAAACGCCGAGTTCGGCCTCGGTCACGGCCGTGCCGGTCAGGGAGCCCTGGTCTGAATCAGTCAACATGGGAAAAATTGGCAAGATTGGCTCCGCGGTTGAAACAATTAGAAGTGAAATAGAGTCCAATTGGTATTGAAAATGCGAATCATTAGTGTTTTTGTCTCCGAGTCAACCCGGAGACCAGACGCCTATGACCCAAGCGACCGCCGGCCTTCCTCGCCGTAACCCTTTGCCGCTCGTTCTCAATCGCTCGAACGCGCTCTTGGAGCGCGCGCGCGCGGTGATCCCAGGGGTTACCCTGTCGATGATGAAGCGTCCCGAGCACTTTGCGCCGGGAGCCTTCCCAGTGTTCTTGAACGGCGGCCGCGGAGCGCTGGTGGAGGACGTGGACGGAAACGAGTTCATCGACTTCGTGTGCGGCCTGGGTGCAACCTCGCTCGGGCACCAGCATCCCGCGTTGCTAGAGGCGATGCGTTCGGTGTTGGAACGCGGCTTCATTCATTCCTTGCCCGTCAGCCTGGAGGTGTCCGCGGCCGAACTGCTCGTGGACACGATTCCGGGGGCCGAGATGGCGCGTTTTTTCAAGACGGGTGCGGACGCGACCTCGGCTGCCGTGCGCTTGGCTCGCGCCATCACTGGCAAAGAACGGATCATCGCCGTCGGCTACAACGGCTGGCACGATCACTTCATGTTCGACTCGCCGGGAGTGCCGAAAGCGCTCGCCGCGCTGACCCGCCGCATGCCTTTGTTCACGCCTGCGGATGAAGCACCACTCTTGGCCGCAATCGAGCAAGATGGCGGCGATTTGGCCGCCTTGTTGCTGTCGGTACCCTACAATCGTAGCCTTTCGAAGGAGTTCTTGGAAAGGGTGCGCCGAGCCTGCACTCAGCAGGGCGTACTCTTGGTGTTCGACGAAATCGTAACTGGTTTCCGGCTCGCGCTAGGCGGCGCGCATCAACACTTCGGCATCCAAGCGGACATCGCTTGCTTCTCCAAGTCGCTTGCTGCCGGTATGCCACTGTCCGCGGTCGTTGGGCCACGCGAGCACCTGAAAGTGATGGACACGCTGCAGGTCTCTACGACCTTTGGCGGTGAGTTGCTCTCGCTCGCCGTCTGTGAAGCGGCGCTGAACGTGTATCGTTCGACTGACTATATCGAGCAGATCGCCGCGCTGGGCAGCGCGCTATGTAGTGGTGTCAACGCCGCCTCGAGCGCAGCCAATGCGCCGCTGCGCGTGCTGGGTTACGATTCCATTCCGCTCTTTGCTTTCGACCGTGATCCGGCGCGGCATGGTCCGCTCATGCGCCAATTCCAGGCTCAGATGGCGGAGCGGGGCGTGTTGCTTCGACGCGACCTGAACTTCATCAACGGCGCACACACCAAAGAACAAATCGACTTTACGGTCGCGGCCAGCGCGGAAAGCCTGGCCGCCATGCGCCGGGCTGGCGCCTTCGAGAGCTGAGCGGGGATGCGTGGCTCGTCTGGAGAAGACCTGCGGGAGCGTGCTAGCAGGAATCGTCTCACTCGTGCGCTCGCGACCGTCGAAGCAAAGCTCGAAGCTCGCGGGCTGCGCCTCACCGAGTCGCGTCGCCAGTTGGTGACCCTCACACTCGATGTTCGTGGCTGTTTCCGCGCAGAAGATCTGGTGCGCGTGTCGCAATGCGCCGGCCAGCCCCGCGCATCGCTCTCCACCGTGTACCGCATGGTGCCCGTGATGATCGAAGCGGGGCTATTGCGTGAAGCGACGTTTCCCACCGCGCGCGGGCGCTTTTTGGAAGTCGCTTTCGAGCGCGCTGCGGCGGATCACCTACGCTGCATCGGCTGTAACACCGTTATCGAGTATCGTCTGCCCGCGCTGGACGGCATTCGTCGAGCGCTGAACGCCGAGTTCGGCTTCGAGCTCACGGGACGCCGCTTCGAGGGCTATGGTTTCTGTCGCGAGTGTCGGTCGAAAAGTTCTTAGCAGCTGAGAGCAGATTCGAAGCCGACCTCGAGCAAACGATAGCGCGAGACGAAGCCAACGCGTGAACCCAGTCGGATAGAGGCTTCGTTCTCGGCCGCGCAGCCACTAATGGGTATCAAGCCACTCTGCAGACAAAACTCCGCCATGTCGCGTAAGAAGTACACGGCGTAGCCCTTGTTGCGAAACGGCGCGTCGACCGCCAACCCGAGATCGACCTCTGGGCGTCCGGCGATCACGGGGCGAATGATGCCGAAGCCAAGCAGCGCGTCATCACGCTCGAATAGACGCATGGCGCCCGCGCGAATCACGGCCGTGAGCCGCTCGGGATGAGTGAACACTTGCTGGTCGATGCCGCGAATCCGCGGTAAATCTCGGTCTTCTGCGGGCCGCTCGCTGTAGCGGATGCGCGGAATTTCCGGTAGCTCGCGGCGCACGAAATCGCGCACCAAAATGCCGCGGACGCGTACCGTGGTCTGAATGTCCATCGCGCATGCCAGGAGCAGGTGGTCGAAGGACTTGACCAGGGCAGTGCGCACGCCACGTTCGAGCACGAACTTGCGGAAAATCAGGTGGCTGTAGGCTTGGAACTCCGGCCGCACGTAAAATTCGAGCAGACCTTCGCGCTCGTGCAGGATCAGATAGCCCAAAAGCTCACCTCTGGCCGAGATCGAGAAGCCCTGCGCTTGCTGAACCAGCACCTCCAGCAGCGCCTCTTGCGCGGCCAGCAAGCGATCCAAATAGTCGTTTCGCAAGTCGCGCAGCAGCTCGATCGAGACGGGCAGAAATGTCGGTCGAATGTTCATGGCAGAATGCTCAGTCCCCGGGGCCTAGTTTTTGAGCGACGTCGCCAAACAAGAGATCGTTCGCCGTTCCGTACGCCACGACGCCGGCTATGCCGAGCGCCGAGACGAGCGAGATGGCACCGGCGATGCGCGTGGCCTTGAGTTGCCACCACATGACCAGACCCGACAGCCCCCAGAAGACCATGGCCACGCCCAACAGGTCCTGGAAAAGCGCCCAAAACCAGCGCGCTCGCACAGCCATCGGGAAGTGGTGCGTGGTGTGTAACATCGAAAGGAGTTGGCTCATGCCGAGGTTCGGCAGCTGATCCGCGCGGCGGCCCGAGACGTTGCCGGTGCCGACGGCGTAACTCACGTTCCACAGCTCACCTCGACGATCTTTGACTCGCAATTCGAGGGTGGGGGCGAGCCGGGGATCGCCCTTCAACGCAGCCGGGCCGGGCGTACCGGTCTTCGAGAGCAGCTCACCCAGCTTGCCCTCGAGTTCGCGGAGAGAATACTGCGGCAGTTCCAAATGTCCGGTTGCGAACGGTGCCGGGTCCCCATCCGGTCGCGCGCTGCGTGTAGCCACGATGCCGACGGCAAGCTCGGGATTGAACAGCAGCAGGTGTTGGCCGTTGGGTGCTGGGGCCTTGAGCACCAAAGTCCCGTTCAGACGTGCCGCGAACTCCGCGTCCAGAGCGTAGGCTGGTTGTCCCGCGTCGGCGTTTAGCTTGGCGACTACCTCGCCCGCGACCGCCTGTAGCTTCCAGGGGACGAGCCCGGTCAGCTCGCGCACTCGCTCGCGGCCGAGGCGAAAGGCGCTTACTTGCTCACCCAGATTCGGGTGATTGAAGAGCAGCCCGCTGGCGCCGAAGAACATCAGCCAGGGCAACATCACCAGGCCGGCGTATAGGTGGATTCGGCGAGCGAGCTTCAGCCACTTGAAACGGCGCAAGGCTTCGGGAAGGGCATTCAGTCGCACTTCCCTACCTTAATGAAAGTGCGAATCGATAGCAATACACTGCTGCGCTAGCGCCGGGCGCGGGCTCGGCACTCGCTGCACGTGCCGAACAGCTCATGCACGTGACCGGTCAAGCTGAAGTCGAAGCGCTCTGCCACGTCGCGCTGCAGCATCTCGATGGCGTCGAAGCAGAACTCGACGACCTTGTGGCAGTCGGTGCACACGAGATGGTCGTGATGTTCGCGTTCGAAGGCGCGCTCGTAGCGGCGGCCCTCGCCCTCGGCGCCAGGCGCAATCTGTAACAATCCGGCATCTACCAACAGCGGGATCGTGCGATACACCGTCGTCGAATGCGCCCCTGGCAAACGCGCCGCGAGCTCATCGATTGTCCAGTGGCCGCCATGCGACAGCGCGGCTTTCGCGATCGACTCGCGCACGCCGGACGCTTTCAAGCCGCGGTGCCGCACCAGCGATTGTAATTGTTCGAGTGCACGCGTCAGCGCCGCGTCGTCCAGTTCTGGCGGATTTCTGACAGGTCGCACGCTCGAAGCATGGGGAATGTGGGCGCACTATTCAAGCCCCGCGGCCGGGGGGCCCGGTCGAAATTCCGCGATTTGTTCCAGGAATCACTGCTGATTGCTGCTGAACGGCATTTTCAGGCGACTTGATTTTGCTATTGAATATGCGAATCAATATCATGTACGCCACGGGCCGTGACCAGATCGCGCCCCGCACCGCTGCTTGTGTTGGCCGTGGGCGTTTTGCTCGTGCGCTCGGCGTTCGGTCAGGCGGCGAACGGGGCTCCGCCAACTGAGGTGTTGGCGACGCCCGAGGCAAAGACGGTGGCCAAGGCAGTGCCGGCTGATGGAGCGTCTCGTCCAGTCGAGGTGACGGTCCGCGGGACTTCCGTCGCGCAACGCCAACGCAGCTCGGCTCTTGCGGTCGAGGTCGTGGACCTTGCGAAGGACAAGAAGGGCTCTGACGACCTCGGCGAGGTGCTGGCACGAAGCACGAGTTTGCGCGTGCAGCGCGAGGGAGGGCTCGGCTCGGCTGGTCGCTACTCGCTCAACGGCTTGGCGGGCGACCGGGTTCGCTTCTTCATCGATGGTGTACCGCTCGAGTACTCGAGCTACCAGATGGGCGTGGGCAACGTGCCCGTAAACCTCATCGATCGCGTCGAAGTGTATCAGGGCGTAGTGCCCGTGCGCTTCGGGGCGGATGCGCTGGCTGGCGCGGTCAACTTGGTGACCGACGAGAACGTACGCGCGTCCAAGGCTTCCGCATCCTACCAATTCGGCTCGTTCGGTACCCATCGCGCCGCGCTGTCTGGACGCAAGTATTTCGAAGAAAGTCGGTCATTTGTCCGGGTTTCGGCGTTCTTCGATACGGCTCGCAATGACTACCCGATCGCTGTCGACGTATTCGACGAGCGCGGCAAGCTCTCGCCGGCGACGGTTCGTCGCTTTCACGACGCCTACCGTGGCGCAGGGGTCACGCTGGGCGCGGGCCTAGTCGACCGACCTTGGGCCGATCGACTCGTGCTGCAGGCCTACGCGGCGGACTATCAACGCGACGTGCAACACAACGTGGGCATGACCGTGCCCTATGGTGAGGTCGAGTACGGACGGAGCGCGTTGGGCGCCAGCGCGAACTACGCCAAGAGCTGGGCCGAGATCGGCCGGCTCGACGCGGTATTCGGTTACTCGCTGCGTAGGACCACCTTTCTGGATGTATCGCATTGTCGCTACGATTGGTACGGTCGCTGCTTCACTGTGCGGCCGCTGGCGGGCGAGCTGGATTCGATCCCCACTGACCGCGTGCTGAACGACCATTCGCTATTCGCGCGCACGCAACTCACCCTACGTCCGACCGAGGGGCACACACTGCGCTTCGCAATGGCGCCCACGTATGCCGGCCGCTCGGGCTACGATCGCCAGATTGCTTCCGACTCCTATGACGGGCTGCGCGCAGAGCGCCGGCTCTTTGGCGGGGTTTTGGGCGGCGAATACGAGGTCGACGCGGGCTTCTTGGGCAGCATCGTGTTCGCCAAGCTGTACCAGCAACACGCATCGAGTGAGGAGAAGGCGCCCAACGGTCTGCCGCGTCGGCAAGAAACGAACAACTTGCTATTCGGCGCTGGTGACAACCTTCGCTTTACCCTCGCGCCGCGCGTCTACTTGAAAGCATCGTACGAATACGCGGCGCGCTTGCCCAGCCTCGATGAACGCTTCGGTGACGGTGGACTCATTCTCGACAACCCCGAGCTCGAGCCAGAGCGCAGTCAAAACTACAATATCGGTGCCTACGTGGACGACGCGTCGACCGCGATTGGCAGACTGCGTGCGAAACTGAGCGGCGCGTTGCGGCGTGTGAATGATCTGGTCGTGCTGCTCAATACGGGCACGTACTACAAGTACGACAACGTATTGTCTGCGCGCGTGCTGGGCGTCGATAGTGGCCTCGGTTGGTCCACTCCGAAAGATTTGTTCGGCGTCGATCTCTACTTCAGCTACCAGGACATGCGTAATGCCTCGACCACGGGTCCCGGCGCGCTATTCGAGGGAGACCGCATTCCGAACGTGCCGAACCTGCAGGCAGGCGGCGCGGCCTACCTGCGCTTGCGCGCCCTATTGGCCAAGGCCGATTTGCTGGAGTTCGACTGGAACGTGCGTCACGTGGGGACCTACCTGCTGGGTTGGGAAAGCGCAGCGCGCAACGCGCAGCGTCTCGAGGTGCCGAGCCAGACCACGCATTCGCTGCTGCTCGCCTACGCCTCGCCCGCCGGGCATTCGACGCTGGGCGGCAGCTTCGAAGTCCAAAACTTGAGCAATGAAAAGGTCTACGACTTTTACGGGGTGCAGCGTCCGGGGCGGTCCTTCTACTTCAAAATGACTCTCGACTACCAATGACGGAGCAGCACATGAAAACGATGAACACGGGCCTGAGCAGCGTGCTGCTCTTTACGATGATCACAATCCCATTGGCTTGGTTACCCGCGTGCGGAGCTGATCCGACGCCTAGCGCGGTGGCGGGCATGGGTGGCAAAGCGTCGAGCGGCGCCGCTGGTAAGGCGGCGGACGGCCGCTCGAGCGCTGGGGCCGCTGGAGCAATCACCGACGGCGGCGCGAGTGGGGAAGCGGGGGCGGGCGGGGCAGAGGCCAAGCCCGCGCCCCAGGGTGACGCGGTGTACGCGTTGACCACGCAGATCATTGCCGAGCAAAGCCAGAGCTACGTGCTTCTCACGAATACCCTCGATGGTGATACCCGATTGAAGATCGAGGACGGAGTGGTCGAAATCGCAGGTCGCGCTCTCGGGACCGGTCCGGAGGGAAGCGGTACCCTGTTCGTTGCCAACGACTCCTCCGCCGAAGTTTCTCGCTACGAGCTGACCGATTCAGGGGCGCTGAAGGCCACGGGGAGCGTCAGCTTTTTGGGCAAAGGGGTGACTTCGTTCGGCGAGTATGGCGGACAAATGCAGTACGTCTCTCCGGAAAAGGCATATTGGTTCGACGGGCCGACGGCGCAAGTCGTGATCTGGAACCCGACCACGATGGAGATCAGCGGTGAAATTGCGCTCTCCGGTTTGGCCGGTGCAAAACTCACGATGTCGTTCAGCGCGGCGCCGATCTGGCGCGGCGACAAGCTGTACACGTTCGTGGCCTGGCGACAGGGGGTATCGGTCGTGCCGCGCGCGGCCGTCGTGGTCATCGATAGCACCACGGATACCGCGACCATCGCCGAGGACACGCGCTGCGGGTACGTGCGTGATGGGGTACTCGCCAACGATGGCCAAATCTACGTGGCGACCGAAGCCTTCGGAGCAGCGGCACAGTTCCTCGATATCAGAAATCCGAAGCCATGCTTGCTCCGCTTCAATCCCGCGAGCGACACCTTCGATGCCGAATTCGAGGTCGAGCTGAGCAGCCTGTTCCAAGGGCAGTCCGCTGGCACCTTGGTCGTCGGCCCCAATAACCAAGCCTTCATCCGCTTCCTGAACGAGGCCTCTGCGTCGCAGGAGGCATTGGCCGGACCTCGGCAATTGGCCAGCTCGAGTTCCTGGGGTTGGGCCAAGCTCAGCCTGGGCGATCAGCCCGAGGTCGAAGCCATCCCGAGTGCGAGCTTCAGCGGCGGCAGTGTGGTCATGTTCAATCTCGGCGAGCGCGCATTCGGTCCCCGCTTCGTCGACGCGACTTACACCGAGTTCGTCGAGCTCACGGAGAACGGCCCCTCGAAAGAAGCCGCGATCACGATCCCGGGCCTGGTCTTCTCGGCGGTGAAGCTGAGGTGACCTCGAACCAACCGGTCCGCTTCGCAGCGTGAGGGTCGACTAGCGCCTATCCCTCACTCGATGCAACACTCGAGCAGACTTGGATTCGCGGCGGAATTGGGCGGCAATTGTGGAGTGCGCTCGAACATGGCAGGCTCGATTGCCGTAGCGCGCCCCGAATGACGAAGCACGACCTAGACCGCGAGCCCGACGCTGGCCGCCGCGAGCGCAGTGACGCCGAGACGCGCAAACTCAACGCCTTTCTCGATTCGATTATCGATAACATTCCGGCGATGGTGTTCGTCAAGGACGCCGAGCAGCTGCGCTACGAGCTGTTCAATCGCGCGGGTGAAGCGCTGAGCGGGTTCAAGCGCGAGGATATCTACGGCAAGAGTCCGAGGGACTTGTTTCCCACGGAACAGGCGGAGTTCTTCATTGGCAAAGATCGCGCGGTGCTGCGCGACGGCCGCATGCTGGACATTCCCGAAGAGCCGATCGACACGCCGCTCGGCAAGCGCTGGCTACACACCAAAAAGATTCCGATCTTTCGAGCGGATGGCACGCCGAGTCACTTGCTCGGCATCTCGCTCGATATCACCGAGCGCAAGGTCGCCCAAGACGCCCTGGCCGAGGCGCATCGTGAGCTCGAACGACGCGTCGTCGAGAGGACGCGCGAGCTCAGCGAGACCAATCTGCGCCTACGAAGCGAGGTCGACGAACGGAAGCGCGCTCAAGAGGCGCTGGCTCGAGCGGAACAGCAGCTGCGCCAAGCTCAGAAGCTGGAAGCCGTGGGGCGTCTCGCGGGGGGCGTCGCGCACGACTTCAACAACCTTTTGTCGGTCATCCTCTGTTGCGCCTCGCTTTTGGATCGCGAAGACTCGGCCTTGGCGCCCGCGCAGGCGGCCGCGGAGATCACCCGCGCCAGCGAGCGCGCGGCGGTTTTGACCCGACAGCTCTTGGCGTTCAGCCGGCAGCAGATGCTGGCTCCGCGCGTACTCGACCTGAACGTGGTCGTGCAGGGCACTGGAGAAATGCTGGAGCGCGTGATCGGTGAGGACGTTCAGCTCGTGATCGCGCCTCAAGCCGAGCTCTGGCGTACTCGGATCGACGCCAGCCAGATCGAACAGGTGCTGATGAACTTGGTGGTCAACGCGCGCGACGCGATGCCTGCCGGGGGTAAGCTACTGATCGAGACGCGCAACCTCGAAATCCCAGCTGAGGCCGACGGCAGCCAAACGGGCATCGGACCAGGTTGTTGGATCCTGCTCCGCGTGAGCGACACGGGCGTTGGTATGGATGAAACCACCGCGCTCCGCGCATTCGAGCCATTTTACACGACCAAGCAGCAAGGGCGTGGCACCGGCCTGGGTCTCTCGACCGTGTACGGCATCGTCAAGCAAAGTGGCGGGCATATCGTGCTCGACAGCGTGAAAGGACAAGGTACCACCTTCGATATCTATCTTCCGCGCTCGTTCGAGGGCCTCTCGACTCGTGGCTCTTTCGAATCACGCGACGAGCCCACACCGGGTAGCGAAACCTTGCTGTTGGTCGAGGACGACGACCAAGTCCGCAATGTGGCCCAGGAAATTCTCAAACTACAAGGCTACCGCGTGCTTCCCGCGGGCTCCCCGGCGGACGCGCTCCAGCTCAGTGCTCGCTTCCCCGAGCGCATTCACCTCATGCTCACCGACGTCGTCATGCCGGAAATGAACGGCCGAGATCTCGCGCAGCGCCTGCTCCGCCAGCGCCCTGACTTGCAAGTGCTCTATATGTCTGGCTACGCCGACAAGGCGCTCAACTCCGACGATGCTTTGACCAGCGCCACATTTTTGCAGAAGCCGCTCACTCCTGATTCGCTCGCCCACGCGGTGCGTCGGGTGTTGGACGCGCCGCGCTAGTCGGTGTGCCCTGGCGCGGCCAGGCGGCTCGCCGCTTTTTTTGACGGCGCGTTGCGCCACGGCAGAATTCGTACTGGAAACGCCGACACGCCGTTACTGCCTCCGTGTGGTGACCACGAAATCGGAAGTGCTGCTGTCCGCTATTGGTTTGTTCATGTGTGCGGTGGGCTGTAGCTCGGACTCGCCGGGGGGAACGTCTCAACCTGGCACCTCCGGCACTGGCGCTCAGCCCGGCTCGGTCGCGGGAAGCGCGGGGAGTAGCGGAAGTGTCAGCGCAAGCAGCGGGTCCAACGCAATTGCTGGTGGGGGTTCGCTCGGGCAAGGGGGCACGTTTGCCAGCGGAGGGTCGGGCGCCGGCAGCGCGGGCCTACTCGCTAGCGGCGGAGGGGGCGCGGGCAGCGTCGCGGGTATGCCGGGTACGGGTGGCGTAGCTGGCGCGAGTGCGGGGGCCGGCAACGGCGGAGCGGGCGTCGCGGGCGGCACGGGGACGTGCCCTTTGCCCACAAAGTTCAAATGGAGCTCGACCGGAGTCGTCGCAGAGCCGAAGTCGGGCTGGGTCTCGCTCAAAGACTTCACCAACGTCGTCTACAACAATCAGCACATCGTCTACATGACGACTCACGATACCGGCTCGACGTGGGGCGCTGCCATGTTCACGTTCGGGGATTGGGCACAGGCGGCCACCGCGACGCAGATCGCGCTCTCGCGAACAGCCGTCGCGCCGACGCTGTTCTATTTCACGCCCAAGAAGCTGTGGGTGCTCGCTTACCAATGGGGCGGTCCAGCCTTCAGCTATGCGACCTCTTCCGATCCCACTGATCCCACGAAGTGGTCGAGCGCGAGCACGCTGTACGACGGCGGCCCCAGTTCGAGCACGGGTCCCATCGATCAAACGGTGATCTGTGACAGCAAGAACTGTTACCTATTTTTCGCCACGGACGACGGCAAGATCCACCGCTCGGACATGGCGATCGCCAGCTTTCCCGGCACCTTCACCGGCTTCAAGACGATCATGACCGACACTTCGAACAACTTGTTCGAAGCGGTACAAGTCTATTCGGTCAAGGGCTCCAACCAGTACCTGATGCTCGTCGAGGCGATCGGCGCGAACGGTAGGTTCTTTCGCTCGTTTACCGCGACCGATCTGGCCGGTACCTGGACGCCACTTGCGGCGACGGAGGCCAACCCCTTCGCGGGCAAGGCGAACGTCACTTTCGACGGTGGTACGGCTTGGACCAACGACATCAGTCACGGCGACATCGTCAGGAACGATCCGGCGGAAACGTTCCCCGTGGATCCCTGCAACATGCAGTTCCTGTATCAAGGGCGCTCACCCAGTTCCGGCGGTGATTACGGCAAATTGCCGTATCGGCCGGGTGTGTTGACGCTCGCGAAGTAGCGCAGAATCGAGCGGCCTCGGAGCGCGGCGTCATACGGCCGCACTTCGAGGTGCGTGGCTGCGTCGCGACCGCCCCCTATCGATTCGTCGCTGGACGTCTGAGTCAGTTCTTGATCGCGGGGCGCGCGTCACACACTTGTTTGGCTCGGGAGGCGGCCAAAGACTGCGCGGGCAGGCGCGAAAGCTCACTCTCGGCTTCGCTTCGACGGCCGAGCGCGCACAGCGCCTGAGCACGCGCGGCGCGGCGTTCTTCCGTGAGCAAGCCCTTCGGAAAGCGACGCTGATACTCCTCCAGCACCTTGAGCGCATCGGCAGGGCGACCGGCATGCAATTGACTGGTCGCGCGCGCGAGCAGGGCGACCTCTTGAGCCAGGCGGTCCTCGGCGGGACGGGCGGAGGGCGCAGGGCGGTCGGAAGGAATGAGCGCTGCTGGCTTCGGCGCTTCCGGGGCGGCGACGAGTTCGACGGTCGACGCCAACGGAGCGCTATTCACAGCAACGGCGCTTGCGACCACGCGCGGCGCGATGGGAGTGACCGGCTGCGGCCGAGACGCGAAGAACACCGCGCCCCCTACCAAGCCCGCGCCGACCACCAAACTACCGACGAACGGCCAGCGCGGACGGATCGCGGGGGCCGCTTTGCTCGTCTCCACCAGCACTAGCGCGGCGCCCAGCCGTTCGCGCAGCGCGCTCTCGATTCGTTCGCGATCCGCGTCCGTGGGGCGGTTCAGCTCGCGACCAGATTGCAAGATCTCACGAGCTCTAGGTCCCAGCTCCGACATGATGGTCATCTCCCTTTGCCTCGCGCATCATGCCGGGCGACGGCGGCCTCGAAGGCAAGCCTTGCCGCGCGGAGCCGAGAGTAGGCGGTGTTCAGCGGAATTTCCAGGGCTTCAGCGACTTCGGGCACGGTCATTTCCTCGAGCTCCACGAGCGCGAATACTTCACGCTTGGGTTCTTCGAGCTCTGCCAGCAGGCTCGCGAGCAGCTCTAAGTCGGAGTTCTTCTGCGTGACTTCGAACGGGGTGGGCTGATGCGACTCGAGCTGATCGTCGAGGACGGTGCTGCCTTTGCTGCCTCGAGCGCGCGCGGCTCGATGGTGATTGCTGACCGTGCGGCGCGCGACGCTATAGATCCAGCTCTTCAGGGCTTCCGGCCGCTGCAAGGTATGAACGCTGCCGTGAATGGCGATGAAAATCTCTTGTACGACGTCATCTATCGCAGACGCTTCCACGCCCAGACGCCTGGCAGTTGTCCATACGAAGTCGAAATATTTCGCGTAGACGGCTTGAAAAGGCGGCACGTTGGCTGGCAGCGCTTCCTGCTGTTCCTTCTCGAGCACGGTCAGCACCTGAGCGCTTGAGTTACGGCCAGCCATTCTCCTGTTCTTATGCAGTATCCGCGCCTTTGCCTGTCCGTCAAAAAATCCACTCAGGCCCAACGGCTAGGGTAAATGCCGCGGGTCCCAGTTGTCCCAGATTGCCCACGCCATCAATCGAAAGTACGGGGCGGGCCGTCTCAACTTGGGCATCGACGCCGAGCAGGATGCTCAACCAGCTTGCCAGATATAGGCGACCTTGCGCCCCAGCGCCCACTGCTAACCACGTTGCCTGTTGCGAGCGTGCGGTGACGCCCGCACCCGTGCCACGCGCGGAGATGTGTTCGAGGGACAACACCAGACAGGGCGCCACTTCGAACGCGCCTTGTTGCAGCGCGCGGCAGGCTTTGAAGGTACCCGTCAAGCGATCGACGTCGGCACCGTAACCGGGGGCCTGCTCTGATGTCATGCTTTGACGAAGCCAGGCCGAGCCGCCCAGCACGAGCCGCCAGCTTTCGAAGGCCGCGCCACCCGCGAATGCAACGCCCCAGCTCGGCTGAGGCAGCGGTCCGAAGCTCAGTGTTGCCAACGGCACTTGGGCAAGCACGCGCCACCCGCGCGGTGAGGCTGCGATTGGCCGCTGGATGAATTCGTTCGCTGCTGCTTCCGACGCGCTCGAGTCGTTGGACGTGCGAGCTTCGGTCTGCTCTCGCGCGTTAGCGTCGGCCGCGGCTTGCGGCGTGGTGGCATTGGTCGATGCGCTGCCCGCGGTTTGGGTCGAGCTGCTGGTTGGTGCTGGATTGGTCGCCGTGTCGCCGGCTTGCCTGCCGCCGAGGTCACCCTCGCTGAGCGGCTCGGGCGAGCGCAGCAACAAGGCGAGGCTCACGGCAGCCGCGCCCGTGAGGTTCTCGCAAGAAGAGGCATCGAGGTTGCGCTCTCCGACCAAGCTGCCCGCGCGCGTGACGAGTTTGAGGTGAAAGTGAGTGTGGTCGGTCTGAGTGATCGTGCCTTGGGCCTGGAGCACCGTGCCCGTCGAGCCAGTGGTTCCGGTGAGCGCGCGGATTCGGTCTCTCACCTCAGCCTGCTGGGGGCAGCCGTTAGGGGCCTGCCAGCGCAGGCTAAAAGCTGGCGCTGGCTCTGCCCGCGCATCTTCGGCTACGAGCCAACTGGACAACGCGAACAGCCCGAGCGCGATGCGACGCATGCGGCTACAACGAGATGCCAGTCGAGCCAATGGAAACGTCATCGACGTACAAGGTGGAAGCGGCGGGCGTCAGCTCTTTCGCGATGTTGCCAACGTACCATTGTCCCCAGCTGGAATCGTCCGTGATCAAGTTGGTCTTCTCGAGCAGCAGTTTGCCGTCCTGGTACAGCCTAATTTCGCCCGTCGCGTCGGCGGCGCGCTTCAGATAGAACTGAATGTGAAACCAAGCGCCGATCGGGATCGCCGGCGGGTTGGCTGGCTTTCGCACCGTGCCGTTCAAGAAGTCGTAAACCAAGAGCTGCAGGTTGCCGTCCGCTCCATTGATTAACGTGACGTCCCACAGCCCATCTTGCGAAGTGTCCCCACCCTGAAAGTGCCACAAGTTCCAGAGCGACGACGTGCTGTTGTCGAGGCTCGCGAGGACCGGAACATAATACCAGGCGCCATAGTAGGCCTCCACGGGCAGCACCCCTTGGCGCACGCAACGAGCCTGGTTCTTATCGGTTTGGTCGCTGGCGACCGTGAACTCTGCCGCGTAGCTCCCGGAATGCACGGGAGAAGTGACGACCCGATGGGTGCCGCCGCCGAAACAGAACCCACCGGTGAGCTCGTAGTCGCAGAACTCGTTCTCGAACCCCGTGGACCACGGTATTACGATCGGATCGGTCGCGGCCGGGATTGCTGCGCCGTTGTCGCTGCATTGAGCGCCAGCGTCACCGGCTTCGTTCGAGCCTCCGTCGGTCCCCGAGGTCCCTAAGGTCCCCGAGGTTCCCGACGCACCAGGGGTGCCCGCCGCGCCCGACCCCCCCGACCCCGTGACGGTGCGCTCGCCGACAACCAGCTTCGGCTCGCAACCGAGCAGTGAGCAGCTCACCATGAGCAGCAGCGCGCGTACCATGCCCCGAGTGTTGAAGCTAAGGCTCGGCTTGTCACCTCCGAAGGGGGGATCGCAGCAATTTCGGGCTGAAATGTGGTCTGTCGGCGGCCTGAGGTGGCCGCGACGCGTCCGGCGCTCTGACCGAGCTCAGCCCTGGAATGCCATGACCGCTTTCACTCCGAGCCCGATGAAGGCCAAGAGCGCGACGCCTTGCGCGATCTTGAACGGCGTCTCGGTTTGCGTGGGGGCGAGCTTCTTCAGCGCGGGGATCTTCTGGAAGCTCTGCACGATCAACACGAAGAAGTTCAGGTACTGCGAGATCACCGCGCACACGACGTAGATCCAAGCGAAGGAGCCCGCGAGGTGCGCCGCGTAGCGCGCGTAGACCGCGAGACCGAGCAAAACCAGCGAGATGATGCCGACGATGTGCGAAGGCAGCAGCTTTTGGAACGGGAACATGAAGCCCGTCACGCTGGTGGCGATGGTCGTGGCAAGAAAAAAGGCCGTCCAACCGTCCAGGGGATCACCGGTCAGCATGCCGAAGACGACGACGAACCCCGAGGCGATTCCGAGCAGGCTGATCAGGACGTGAAATTGCGTAAATAGTTTGAGCATTGGATGAGCTTTCAAAGGTAGCTGGGAGCCGCCTCCGTATCGCACAACCGATGGTCCGCTGGATGTCAGGAGTGAGCTTTTCGCGTTACGGCCGCCCGTACTCGGCGTGTCGACGCCACCAAATGCCGGTTTCGTTTCGGTCTTTGGGCGCCCGGTCGAGCCACCGATAGATGCCCCGAACGCTCATCCACTTGATCATCGTAATTCTGCTTTCCCTACGCGGCCGAGCCGGCGGCCATCGCCGCGGCCATTTCCGCGACCTGCCGTTCTGACGCCTTCGGCGAGGCCTGGAACTGTCGGCCAAAGTCGCGCGAGAAAGCGTCCGGAAAGATGTCCTCTTGGCCGCTCTCGGCGGCTTCGAGGATTGCGCTTGCCACGTCGCGAGCCGGGGCTTTGGGCATGGCGAGCTCGCGGACCATGTCGGTGTCGATCGGGCCAGGATAGGCGCCGAACACCGAGGTGCCCTGCGCGGCGAGCAAGATCCGCGCGGCCTGCGTCAGCGAGTGAAGCGCGGCCTTCGAAGCGCTGTAGGTCGGGAAAAAAGGAATGTTGGTCAGCCCGGAAGCCGAGCCGACCACGAGCAGCGCGCCACCACCGTTCATGGCCAGAATGGGCGCAAATTGCCGTAGTATTTGCAGCGATCCGAAGTAATTGACCTCCATTTCGTGGCGCGCCTGCTCCAGCACTGCGGCCCCCGCGAGCTCCGCGTTCAGTGCTACGCCCGCGTTGTTGATCACGAGCGTGACGTCCGAAGCCGCTTCGGCCGCGGCGTGCACCTGCGCTGCGTCGGTGACGTCGAGCCGGAGTGGCACGAGCCGCGCATCATGCAGGCTGCTCTCCGTTGCTGAATTGCGCGCTGCCGCGTAAATCTTCTTTACGCCTCGGCCGAGCAGCGCATCGGCCAGTGCTCGCCCGAGACCACGGTTCGCGCCGGTCACCAGCGCAACTGCGCCTTGGAGCTTTAATGGATTCATTCTCTTGCCTTTCGTTGGGTTGACACTCGAAGCTCTAGTGCCGCACCCGAGCAGGCTGTGAGTAACAAGCCTGTCGCGATCCGCCATCGGCGATTCAGCAGGGACTCGCGTTGAGTTCACTGGCTTGACCCGCGATTGAAACGCAGCGCATCGTCGCGCTTGCTATGTGCAACGCGCAGAGGCGTTCAAACCACTACGCAGGAGGAACGAAGTATGGCCGACAGCACCATCAAGACCAAAGACGGCACGGTGATCTATTTCAAGGATTGGGGGCCGAAGAGCGCTCAGCCGATCGTGTTTCACCATGGCTGGCCGCTGAGCGCGGACGATTGGGATGGCCAGATGCTCTATTTTCTGGCGCGTGGCTTTCGCGTCATCGCCCATGATCGCCGCGGTCACGGGCGCTCCAGTCAGACCGAAAACGGCAACGAAATGGATACCTACGCCGCCGACGTCGCGGCGATGACCACTCACCTCGAGCTCAAGAACGCGATTCACATCGGCCACTCCACGGGCGGTGGTGAAGTCGCTCGTTACGTCGCGCAGTATGGCCAAGGCGGTCGCGTCGCCAAAGCAGTGTTGATCGGCGCGGTACCGCCGATCATGGTCAAGTCGGAAGCGAACCCGGGCGGCTTACCGATCGAGGTATTCGACGGCTTTCGCGCCGCGCTCGCCGCCAACCGCGCTCAGTTCTACAAAGACGTGCCGAGCGGCCCGTTCTACGGCTTCAACCGTGAAGGGGCGAAATCGATGCCAGGCGTGATCGACAACTGGTGGCGGCAGGGCATGATGGGTGGCACCAAGGCTCACTACGATTGCATCAAAGCCTTTTCCGAGACCGACTTCACGGAGGACTTGAAAAAGATCGAGCAGCCCGTGCTCGTGATGCACGGCGACGACGATCAGATCGTCCCCATCGCCGATTCCGCGCTGCTCTCGATCAAGCTGTTGAAAGCCGGTACGCTCAAGGTCTATCCGAAGCTGCCGCACGGCCTGTGCACGACCCATCCGGAAGTGGTCAACCCCGAGCTGCTCGCCTTCATTCAGGCGTAGCGCTCGGGCCAAGGCGCGCAGTGAGCTCTGAGTTTTGGGGTTCAGGGCGCGCCCCAGCGCGACACAGGGAGAAATCCGCGGGTGTCGGCTTGGCCTCCAAAAACGAAAACGGAGTTCGAATTCGAACTCCGTTTTCCGATACTGCTTCGCTACGCCCGGGCGAGCGCAGCCAAGCCCTGCAGCGACTTCACTGACTGGTGACGGTTGCCCAACCGGCGGCCGGCATGGGGAACGAGTACATCTTGCCGCCCGCGGAGACGATGCCCGTCTTCGCAGCGCCGGAGTTGTACAGCACCGTTACGATCTTGCCGTCGGGGTTCTTGAACGCTAGCGCGTCACCACCCGTGGTCGGCATGACCTTGGCGCCCGGCTCGACGTACTGCGCGAGGTGACGGAACACGTAGTACGTGGGCGTGATGTTCAGCTTTTTGGCCGCCGTGTCCACGGTCAGGAGCGCGTTCTGGGGCCAGACGCGCGTCGTGTCGTTGCCCAGGCCCACCGTGTCCAGCACCATGTTCCAGGCGCTGTATGCCGTCACGCCCGCTTTGATCCAGAGCGTGAGGTTCTTCCAGCTCTCCAAGCCGTAGGCGAGATCATTGGGGGCGGTGGTCGCATTGAAGTTCGGATAGTCCGCCGGCTTCCACGGGTAGTTGCCGCACTTGTGCTCGGTCTGCCACATGGGCAAACCGGACGCCTTGGCACCAGCCATGGCCGTGGTGGAAGACATGCCCCACTGCAGGCCGATCATGCTGATGAAGCTCTTGGCCGTGGCGTCAGCCAACACCGCAGTAACGATCGCCGGATCTTTGCCGGAGTCGCCATTGGACATGGTGCCGAGCATGATCTTCGTATCGGGGCTCGCGGCCTTGAGCGTCGGACCCAGGAATTTCCCGACGAACTTCACGAAGGTGTCGGTCGCCCACAGACAGGACGGGTAGTTTTGGCCGAAGTTCGGCTCGTTCTGCGGAGCAACGATTTCGATCTTGATGCCCTCTGTCCCGTACGCTTGGACGAACTTCACGAAGTACTGAGCGTGCGCACCGAGGGTTGCGTCGTCGCTCTTCATGGTGCCGCCATCGAAGGGCGACGACACATTGCCCGATTGGAATGGAGCACTCTTCATCCAAGTCGGTGGAGTCCACGGGCTGGCCCAGAAGTGAATGCCGGGCCTGATCGCCTGCGCCGCTTTGATGTACGGGATGAGCAGCGTCTTGTCCTGAGTGATCGAGAAATTGGCCATCGCGGTGTCGTCGGCGGTCTCGTTGAGCGAGTAGCGCATGATCGCGTAGTCACTAGCGCCCATCGGGATCCGGCCCCACGTGAAGCGCGCGCCGTCATCGCCGAAGAGCAGCTTGAGCGCCGCCGCGCGGTCGGCCTCGCTGAGCATCATCAGGTACTTCCAGCCCATCTCGTTGAAGGCGCCGCCGAAGCCCTCCCAAGTCGGGCCTGCGGTGTCACCCACGGTTACGTCAGCGGTTCCGGTGGTCACCTCCGTGACCGTTCCGTCCGTCTTCCAGTAGGCGTCCGCGGCAGAGGTGACCAACCTTGGCAGAGCAGGAGCCGTGCCCGCCGTGTTCCCCGAGCCGGCAGTGCCGGGCGCGCCGCCTGCACCCGGTGAGCCGCCGGTCTCAGAACCCGCAGTTCCGTTCCCGGAGCCCGCGGTCCCGGTCGGAGAGCCCGCGGTTCCGTTCCCGGTTCCGGCGGTTCCCGCCGGGGCACCTGCGGTCCCGTTACCGGCGCCGGCCGCTCCTGGCGTGGTGTTCTTCGTGTCTGACGAACACGCGGCCACGAGGAAGGTGAGGCTAAGTCCGGTGATCGATACCCAGGAAGTCTTCATGCCTCCAAAATGCCCGGTCCGACCGAATGTGATCTCCGAATCAGGCGGATCGATCCCATTCGCCAAAAGAATGTCCGCGCGTTCCAATCCCGCCACTCATTTACAGCCAGAGCCGCAACGCCGTCCTGCTGTCTTCGATTTCTCGGAGTCGGGCACGGGCACGTTTTAGGGGGCGTGAGCAATTCCCGTCACGCCTCGGCTAGGTCAGGGGCCTTTTGCGCCGTCCATGATCCATTGCCGAACAATCGCGGCGTCCGCGGCGCTCACGGTCGCCAGGCCGTCCGCGGAGGGCGGCATTGGACCGGGGAAGCATTGACTCGCGCTCGTGGCTTTGCAGCTGGCCGTGGCGGCCGTGATCTTCAAATACAGCCAACTCTTGTCGGGATCTCCCGGTACGACGCGCTTGAATTGGCCACCCCCGATGGCCTGCTGGTTTACGAGCCCGGCGACGATGTCCTTCGAGCTGATGTGCCCGCCGAGTGACATGCTGGCTTCCGGTCCAGCTGCGGAGTGGCAGCCGCTGCACTTGTTGGCCGCGGCCTCGAAGATCGGCCGCACCTGCTCGTGGAAGAAACCAGATTCGACCGGCAGGGGAGCGGTCATGTCTACGGGCTTCGTGCCCGTTCTACAAATCTCCGCTTCGATGTCCATCTCGTGGCAGCTCGCGAGCATGTCGTTGACGTACTTCGGGTCGGTTCGCTTCAGGCCCTTGGCCGTGCGGTACTTCTCCCAAACATTATCCATCCAGCCGTGTAGCTTCCAGAACATGTAGTTATCGACGTTGGAGCTGGTGTTGCCCAGGCCGTGGTCGGTGTTGCCTTGACGCACCCAATGCGCATGCAGATCACCGTGAAGGCCGCCCGACTTGAGATCGAACCCTTTGATGCTCGTGCCCATGTTGCACTGCAACCAAAAGCCGAGCGCACCCTCGTCGGGAAACTTCGCCAAGTTCTCGGGCTTGTCGATCTCTTCGGCGATCTTGGCGTTGGCCAGATCCGTGGCGTTGAACTTTTGCCAAGCACTTCGCCACTGCGCGGGCACGTCTTCCGCGGACTGGGGGAACTTGGCAAAGGCGGTGAACTGCTCGCTGTGCTTGGGCCAGAGTTGCTTCAAGGCCTCGAGCATGTGACGGTGAAAGAGTAGAAACTGGTAGCCGTCACCCGTCGACTGGCAATTTTGATCGGTTGGGATCATGTCCGTGAATTGACAGATATTCACTTTCGAACCGCGCGGCCCGCCGGGCAGACTGCAGGTTCGAATTGCGTGCCATTCGACGTGCGCGGCCTCCCAAAAGTGGCTTTGCATCCAGCTCAGAACCTCCGGTTGCACCGTTAGATCGACAATCGCCGGATCGGTCTTGCCCGCCGGAAAATACTCCGCGGGGCCGTCCTTCATGGTCGCGTCGGATGCTTGCGGATCGTAGCCATACACACAGTGGTCATGAACCGCGGCGGCACCCGCTTGGCCGTTTGCAAGGGCTCCGCCTGCGCCGCTGGAGCTGCTCAGCGCGCCCGCCGAGCCCACCGCGCTCGCGCCGCTTGCGGAGGCCGCTCCACCCGCAGCCGAGGCCGCGCCCGCTGCTGCGGTCATGGCCCCGCCGCCCGGGCCGGTGGGCGAAACTGCTTGCCCGGCGCTGCCCGCGCTCGCCGCTGGCGGATTGCCGTCGTCGACACTCTTGGTGCCGCTGCACGCGGCGGCCGCCGCGATGAGCAAGAACAGGCTCGACAGCAGGCCACTCGAGCGCCGTGCGCTTGATCTGAGAACGTGGGACATCATGGACTCCTGCCGCGGCATGTCGGGATTCGCGTCGTTTCACACGCAGGGCGCGCGGTGACGCGCTTCGTTGCCCAAATCAATCTTCGCACGATCGCCCTGAAATCCGTGGGTTATTTTGCGACTGCGGGGTATGCCGCCGTGCATCGAAATATCGAGTCCGAGTGTCCGGGCGAACTCGCAAACTATGGCGGAGCGCCCGCCTGAACCCAATCAGTGAGCGTCTGGAGGTCGGCCGCAGACAGGCAGGTCGTCTTGTTGCAGCTCGGCGGCATGGTGAAAGTGCCACACTTGCGGTTCATCAGTTGCACGAGGGCGCTCTTCGACGGATCGCCAGGCTCAATCATCTTGTTGTAGTCACACTCGGCGAGCACGGTGCCGGCGGTGAGCGTGGCGTAGAGCATCGCATCCGCCGAAAAGTGTGGACTCTGCTTATCGGCGTGGCAGCCCGCGATCCCGCAGTTCTTGCCGAAGATGGTCGACACCTGACGGAAGGCGGCCGAAGCACCGGCGGCACCCGCGCTGCCGCCGCGGCCCGCGTTGCCGCCGCGGCCCGCGCTGCTTGGCCCCGTGCCGCCCGTGGTCATGCCCGCCGAGCCGGCCTGCGGAGTGCTCGCGCTCCCGCCTGGCCCGCTTGGCGCGCCCGCGGTGTTCGTGCCCTCGGCGCCCGCGCTGGAAGCGACTCCGCCTTGCCCGCTGCCCGCACCGCTCGCGGCTCCCGCGCTGCCGGTGGAGCTTGCGCCAGCGAGGCTGACAGACGAGCCGGCAATTCCTGGTGTGCCGGCTGCGCTGTGCGACGAACCAGCCGTGTTCGGGTCGATGGCAGAGTCCGCCGAGCAGGCAACGAACCCGAGCAGGGTTGCGAAGAGCCCAAGCAAGCCGAACGAAATGCGATCTCCAAGCAGCATCGGATCGTCCGCCTGAATAGCGGCCCCGAAGGTCTAACACAGTCAACCGCTCAAACGCGCGCCTTGAGCGCGTCGAACTCGCGCGGATCGTTGATCGCGGCGGGCACAGTCCCACCATGCACGAAATCTTCGGTCTTGTCGTAGCGGCCGAACTTGCTCACCTCGCGCGTGCCATTCTTTGCGGGGAAGCCATCGGCCCCCCCTTTCACACCCAGCGCATTCATTAGGTTGCAGAAGTACTTGTTGATTGGGGCGTTGGCCAAGGCCGGATCGGTTCCCGTCGATTGCGATACGCCGTCGGTCGGCGGTGGGGTGGCGCTACCGCACACCGATTCGCTGTTGCCGATCGACAGATTCGCCGACCCGTCATCGACGTTCACTGCCCAGCCGGTCTTGAAGTAGCCAGCGACGCTGCCCGCCTGAATCACCGGCAAATTGTTGAGATTGTGCGCGTTGCCATCGGACATCTCCTGGAACCAAATGGCGGCGCTGTTGTCGAGCGCGGTCGTGCCGTTGCTCTCCGGAACGTCATTCAGCATGGCCACCAGCTTGGCGAACTTCTGCGCGTAATAGCGGTCGATGGTCGAAATCATCTCGATCGCGTTGGGCAAGCAGACGCCATTCATGTTCGCGTTCGCAAGTCGCTGGGAAAGCGCGTGGGATTCCACGCTGAGGCCGAGCCCCGTGAATACGTATTGTCCCGGGTAGTTCAGGAATACCACTGGGCTTTCGTTGCACAGGCTGGACAGCACCGCGACGGCGGAATAGACGTCTGCGCCGTCGAGGCTAGCGCTGACTTTGGCCGTGAGCAGATCGCCAGTGCCGGCGCTCGCCAGCGCGGCGTTCTCCGGCGTGGAGCCGAGCTTCGTCGCCACGGCTTGGCTGCATTGCGCGGAGATCAGCACTTTGCCGGTGTCGTCGAGCAACGCTTTCCACGCCTCCAGCTTCAACTTATCCGCACGGCTCATGTCCAACCGCTCGAGCGTGCCGAGATCGCCTCTCACGATGTCGATGATGCTCTTACCGCGAACCGCCGCGTAGCTATCCGGATTGACCGGGGTGTCGGTTTTGAACAGACCCGTGAGCTTGCTGAACGCCTCACTCGGAGTGCCGACACCCGCGTAGGGCACGCCCGCGGCAGAGTCGGAGATGCCGGTGCCAGGGATATCTGCCTTGTTGCCGACGCGCATATAGAGTGGGAGGCCGCTGGGACTGAGCTGCTCCGCCAGCACGTGATCGAGCGAGGCGCCCATCGGCATGGCATTGAATCGCGTCGCGGTGTCGAAGCTGAATGGGTCGTCGCTGTTCGGGTTCAGCGGCTGGCACGTGAAATACGAACCCGACGCTTGCAGATGCGGGTCGTTGCCCTGACCTCGGATCAGAGTCGCATTCCACTCGTTCATGGCGCGGATGCCGCGCGGGATGAGCAGCTTGTCGACGTACGGCGCGAGTGGCGCAAGAGTCGTCGAATTCAGATCCGCAGCGCTGAGCGCGCCGTGTGACTTCGTGGGAAAAAAGCGCGTGGTGATGCAGCCGTAATGCGTGAACATCGCGATCAGCCGCTTGGAAGGCGCCACGGGTGCCGCCTTTGCCCCGCGGTCCGCAAGTGAGCTGAGCAGCGGCGCGGCGATGCAAGCTCCGCCTAGCCCACGCAGCAAGATCCTTCGACTCATGGGCATGTTGATGCTCGAATCCTGGCTGCTTCCTGAACTGTTGCAGATCGGTATGCGTTCGGCCAAGGGCCCTCTGCCTTGGCCCCCGAACCAAATACCAATTTAGCCTTCTTTGGTTTGGAGCGGGCAGGCGAGGTCCTTCTCACTCGTGGCTGTACAAATGCGACGAGGGGCGAAGTCCAGGTTCGGTTCAATTGCCGTAACTTCATGTGATCTGAGATGAAATTGGCAGTCGCGTGGCAATGGCGCGAGCTTTTCGCCCGCGCACTGCGCGCTTCGCTCCGCGAATGCCAATGGTACGATGAGCACGATGTCTACCGCCCAGGGGGAACGGGATAGCAACGATGCCTTGCTGCGTGAAGTGCTGACGCTGCGAGCGCAGGTGGCCGAGTTGCAACGGGCGGCCGCACGCCACGTGGATACGGAAGTGATCTCGCTGCCCGAGCGCGAAGAGCTGATGCGCGAGGCCGAACGCGTCGCGCACTTGGGCACATGGACCTGGGACATGGAAAGCGGCCGCGTGACCTGGTCGGACGAGCTCTTCAGGATCCTCGGCTTGGAGCCAGGACGGGTCACACCGTCGGTCGAAGGGTTTTTCAACGCGGTTCATCCGGCAGACCGCGAGCGCGCGCTGGCGACGAACGAGAAGGCCATTGCAGATGGCGTTTTGCCGCTCGTCGATTGTCGCATCGTGCGCTCGGACGGCTCGATTCGCCACACGACTTCGTCCGGGATCTATCTCTTCGACACCGAGGGAAAGCCGCGTCGCGTCGTGGGCGCAGTCCTCGACCGCACGCAGAGCCTCGAGGCGGAGGCCAAACTCCGGCAAACTTTGGCCCTCCTGGAGGAGGCGCAGTGCTTCGCGCGACTCGGAAGTTGGCGCTTCGATCCGCAGACCGGGGAGACCGAATGGTCGCGCGAGTTCTGCCGTATCGCAGGGCTACCGACGGACATCGTTCCCAGTGTCGAACGATTCCTGGCGAGGGTGGTACCGGAAGACCAAGCGCGCTTTCGCTCACGATACGAGGGAACCCTGGCCAAGCCGGGGGGAGGCGAAATCGACGGGCGGGTGCTGGGCGCGGACGGCCAGGTCCGACACGTTCGGTTGCGTGGTGAGCTGCTCCAGAGTCCGGACGGTCGCCAGGAGTTGCGCGGCACCATGCTCGACGTGACCGACCAGGTCAGGATGCGTGAGGAGCTCGCCCACGCGCAAAAAATGGAAGCCGTGGGCCGCCTTGCCGGTGGCATCGCGCACGACTTCAACAACCTGTTGACGGCGATCACCGGCAACTTGGAGCTCTTGGTCAGTCGCGTCGGCCCAGCCCAGGAATTGGACGACTCGCTGGCGGCGCTAGCCTCGGCGGCCGGCCTCACGCGGCGCCTATTGGCTTTTGGTCGCAAAGCGCAGCTGACGCTCCAACGTGTAGAACCCAACGAATTGGTGCGCTCCACGATGGCACTCATGCAGCGCTTGGTGGGTGACGAAGTTCGCCTCGAAACCGAGCTCGCGCCGAACCTACCGTGCGTGAACGTGGATCTCTTGGAGATTGAGCGGGCTTTAGTCAACCTCGTCGTCAACGCGCGAGACGTAATGCCCAATGGCGGCGTAGTGCAGATCGCGACTGGCGAGCGCAATGTGGACGGCGCACGCTTCGTCGAGCTTTCCGTGGCCGATCGAGGGCCAGGCATCAGTGAGCTCGATCTACCCCACATTTTCGAGCCATTCTACACGACTCACCAAGCGGCCGGCGGTACGGGGCTTGGTCTGGCAACCGTGCTGGGCACGGCCGAGCAGCATGGCGGGACAGTGCAGGTCAAAGCCCGAGCCGAAGGCGGTTCCTTATTCACCATCTTGCTCCCCGTCGCGGAGGCTCCGAGCGTCGCGCACCACGGGGCGCGAACCGCGGCTCCGATCAGTCGCACCGCCGCGGGCCTCCCTGCGCGAACTGCGCGCGTCCTTCAGCTCTTGATCGTCGACGACGAGCCGATGATCGCTACCGTGACGGGGCGACTTCTGGCATCGCGGGGGCACCAAGTGCGGGTCGTGAGTGATCCCAGAGATGCGCTGACCATCTGGGCCGAGCATGGGAAATCCATCGATCTGGTGATCTGCGATGTCGCGATGGCGGAAATCCGCGGGCCAGAATTGATCGCGCGTCTGGCCGAGAGTGGCACGATACCGCGCGTGCTCTTCATCACCGGATACAGTGAGGAAGCCACGCGCTCGGCGCTGGGACACCCCGTGCTGGCCAAACCGTTTACGGCAACGGCGCTGTGGAATGCGGTGAACGAACTGGCCGGCAGCTGAGTGTCGTCATCAGGCTTGCGCGCCTCGGCGCGCGAGCGCGACGGCATCCGCCCCCGCCGGAAAGCGCAGCTGTTCCGTGCTGTCGTTACTGGCGCGGAACACGCCCTCGGCGACGTCGACTTCGGTCGTCACTGCGCTTGGGCCTTGGCCGAGCGCCGCGAAACAGCGCTGGGCGAAGGACGCGTACGCCTCGGGAATCAGCCCTTCCAAGCGCGAGCCGCTGTTCTTGGCGAAGGCCGTGCTGGGACCATAGCCCGGCTCGACCAGCTTCACGCGGACTCCGAACTCAGCCAGTTCGAACGCGAGCGAGCCCGTGAAGCCCTCTATCGCCATCTTGCTCGCCGTGTACGCGGCCACCAGCGGATAGGGCGCGAGCGTGGCGCTCGAAGTCACGTTCACGATCACGCCCGAGCGACGCGCGCGCATCTGCGGTATCACCGCTTGCGTCATTGCCATTGCACCGAACGTGTTGGTCTCGAAGACCTCGCGCACGGTGCTCATCGGCGTCACTTCGAAGGCGCCAAACAATCCAATCCCGGCATTGTTCACCAGCACATCGATCGGTCCACTCGCCTCGAGCACGGCCGCGATGCTCTCGGGCTTCGTCACGTCCAGCGAAAGCACGCGCAGGCGCGCCGAGTTGGGCAACACCTCCGCCCGTGGCGTGCGCATGGTGGCGAGCACGTTCCAGCCCTGGGCGTGGAAGTAGCGCGCGGTCTCGAGGCCATAACCAGAGGAGCAACCAGTAATCAGCACGTTTTTCATGTGCTCTGTATACGGATCGCGCTCCGGACTCTCAACCGGTAGAAGTCCGCTTTTTATTTGCTAGAGTCCGGTCATGCACGATCCGCTGTCCGAGATCATCACGCTGCTCCAGCCGCGCACCGTGTTCGCCAAGCGCATCAGTGGGGCCGGTCGCTGGGGCGTCCGTTACTCGCGCTTCGACCAACCGAGCTTTGCGGCCGTACTCGAAGGCAGCTGTCGCCTGGCGGTCGACGGACACCGCGCCGTGACGCTCGAGGCGGGAGATTTCGTACTGCTACCGGCGACGCCGGGCTTCACCATGTCCGGCTTCGAACCCGTTCAGCCGGAGCGCATCGATCCCAAGTTGCTGTCGACACCCAGCGGAGAAGTCCGCCACGGCACGCGCGGCGGCCGCCCGGATGTTCGTCTGCTCGGCGGTTACTTCGTATTCGACTCTCCCGATCAGGGGCTATTGGTCTCCCTCTTACCCGGACTATTCCACGTGCGCGGAGTGGAACGGCTGGCGACTCTGGTCCGACTCGTCGCCGAAGAATCGAGCGAACGCCGGGCAGGGCGAGAGCTCGTGCTCACGCGCTTGGTCGAGATCCTGCTGATCGAAGCGTTGCGCAGTGCCAGCGGTGAAGATGCGCCGCAAGGGCTGCTGCGTGGCCTTTCGGACGCGCGGCTGGCACCCGCGCTGCGTCAGATGCACGCTCAGCTCGCGCGCGCGTGGACCGTGCCCGAGCTCGCAAAAGCGGCCGGCCTTTCGCGCTCCACGTTCTTCGAGCGCTTCACGCGCAACGTCGGCATGCCGCCCATGGAATACCTCCTGGCGTGGCGCATGGCGGTCGCCAAAGATCTGCTGCGTCGCCAAACGCTCGGCCTCGAAGAAGTGGCCGAGCGCGTCGGCTACGGCTCGGCCAGCACCTTCAGCACCGCCTTCAGCCGCCACGTCGGCGGCCCGCCCGGTCGCTACGCACGCGCAGGCTGAGCCGGGAGTCGGTTCGATGGTCACGCATCCCAGCGTGCTGCGGCATAGCCTTCGGCGTCGTGGGTCGGGAACTCGGCGGGCGCGCGAGATAGGATGCCAGCTTTCTTGGCGGTTCAACGCTGGCAACCGTCAATGCGGAAGCACGGCGCACCGTGCGCTGCGATGCTGGATCGCGAGCGCCCACCTCCTTGAGGGGGACGTTTACTATCGATACGCTGGGGAGACCTAGCCCGGGTTGGTTGGTGTGGGCGATACTTGACGAAGATAGGTCCAAAGCGCTCGGCGTTCGGTAATATCCATGTCCTTCGTGCCTTGGACTACGTCTGACATCGGTGCGCGCAACGCGTGTCCGTCTTTGCTCACGCCGTGCGTGAGCGCTTTGTCGAAATCATCGAAACTCCAGCTGCCAAGTCCAGTTGCGTGTTGCGTGAGGTTTGCGGCAGCGGGCCAGCTCGGTGGTCCGAACGCCATTGGACCACCGGCTAGGTTTTGCCGATGGCAGGTGACGCAGGTGGCCGCCAAGTGTTCGCCGAACTGCGCGCTGTTCGCGACCGGAGGCGGCTCGCTCGGATGATCGGACACGGGCATGTGCTCGGCGGAGAGCGGCATTTTCCCGAGTGCGAGCAGCACTTTGCCGACTGGGCCGAAGCTCGGCGGCGGGATCGCCCCATCGACGGGCGGCACGGAGCGCACGTACGCAACGATGTCAGACAGCTCGGCGTCGGACATTTTGAAGAAGTCGTCCGACGGCATGACGGCGGGCGTGCCGTCGGGTTTGATGCCGTGGCGCACCACGCGATCCCAGTCCGCCATGCTGTAGTTCGCCGTGCGGTTGCCGTTGCCGCCCGTCAGGTTGGGCCCACGCACGTTGCCAATCGCGGGATCGTCGATCATCACGCCCCCGCCGAGGTTTTGGCCGTGACAGCCGGCGCATCCGTAGCGCGCCGTGACTAAATGCTTGCCGCGCAGTACCGCCGCCGTGTCCGACTCGGGTGGCAACGGCAAACCCAGGCGGTGCGTGTCGTAGTGCTTGGCGAGGCGAACGCGGGCGAAAACGGACGCCGCGGCGAACAGCGTGAGGCCCGTGACTGCGACTGCAGCAATGGCGATGCCGACGCGCTTCTTCAGCTTGCTCATTGGGCAACTCCCATGCGCTGAAAGAAGCGCTCGTATTCGTCGCGCATGTCGCTTCCCCCCAGTTCGATCGCCGTCTGGTTTTCGACCCAGCCCCGCACCAAGCTGAAGCCGGCGTCGGGCGGTCCGTTGTGGACGTGTTCTGCGCGCCAACCTTCACGCGCGAAGACGGCGAGAATGGTTTGGGTGTCGCACGCCGCGCCGGTGACGTAGCAATGATGCGGCCAAGCCTCCGGCAACGGCAGATCGCTCGGGGCAAGGTCGTGCGCGGCGGCGTCGAAACGCAGATTGGCGGGCCAGATTTCGATCGCCGTGCCGTCGCCATCGCCCGCGTAGACGAGCAGTGTTCCCGGGGGGTGCGGAATGGGCACGACGTGCGCCGCAAAGATCTCGGCGAGCGCGCGGGCGACTAGGTCTGGGTTTTGGGCCGGAATGGAAACATGGTGAATTCGCACGGGATTCCTCCTGCAAAGGCGGCGCGGCGGCTTGCCTGGCGCGGTGGGTTGACATCGTGTAAACTACTTCTGGTTTACGCGATGTCAACCCAAAAAGAAGAGACGCGCGCGCGCTTGTTCAGCGCCGCCCGCAAATTGTTGGTCAAGCGTGGCTTTCACGGCGTGAGCCTGGAGGACATCGCGGAGGCAGCCGGGGTGAGCCGTCAGGCCGTGTACAAGTCGCACTTCGCCTCGAAGGCCGAGCTGCTGCTCGAGCTCGTGCGGCACCTGCACGTGGCCGAGAAGCTCGACGAGCTCGTGCAACCCTACCTCGCGGCGCGAACCGGGCTCGACAAGCTGCACCAAGCGATTCGGACCATCGTGCTCATCGAAGCGCGAATTCACGACATCGCGCTGGTGCTCACGGCGGCTGCGTTGACGGATCAGGGGGCGGCCGCGGCGCTCCACGATCGCTTGGAGGTCAAGCGCGGGGCCATTCGCGGCGCGCTCGAGTTCGTGCGTGCCGACGGCTGCTTCAGTTCTACGTGGCAGCTCGAGGAAGCGGTCGATGTGCTCGCGGCCCTACTTTCGGTGGACGCGTACGAGCGTCTCGTGAACGAGCGGGGCTGGCAGCCCGAGCAGTTGATCTCTCGAATAGTCGAGCTTTCAGCGGCTTTTTTGGTTACCCCGCCGCCCGCCAAGGTTGCCCGCAAGAAGGCCGTTCAATAGCGCGGATCGTCGAACGTGACGTTGAAACCGGCGCCGGCGCCGGGCGTATGCAAGACGTTCACCGTGCACTTCGTTTGCGTACCGCTGACATGGGTCGTTACGTCAGCGACGCGCCAGAGAGCACCGATGCCTTCGACTCCCTTGGCACCGCTGAAATTCGTGAGCCCGTCGGGTGCGGCACCAATCGTCGCTGCGCGGCGTCCGTCGCAGTACACATTGACCAATGGACGAGCTCGTGGGCCGCTGAAGTTCGCAACCATGATCCGGAAAGTCTCGTTGTCTTTCGGCGCATCGACATTGATGTTCTCGGGCACGCCCGTCGCCTCGCTCAGGTTGTTGTCGATGTCGAGGCGCGGGCTCGAGCAATAGCCGAGGCTCTGCCAGATCGCACCTTTCATGGTGTTTTCACAGAGCGAAAGCGGGCTCTTCGGATACCCCCAATTAGCGCGCTCGATTGCTTGCGACGGCGGGGGCAAGATGGTGTCACCGCGCAGGTTCGCCTCGCAGTTGGCCCAGCTGCACTCGTCGAGGGCGACGCTCAATTGCGTCGGTCCAGTGAACCACGGCGTCGGATGGTTCGGCTGCTTCAGATACAGATCGAGGTCTTGGGTCGAACTCTCCGGGTAGCACATTTCGATGCGCAATCCGGGACCCACGATGTGTACGATCCAAGAGCAAGTGAACGACGCTCCAACTACTGGCGCGACGGTCATGGTCACCGTGTAGTCGCCGCTCAACTTGGGCGTGAAGGTCGCGGTTTCGGCGTCCGCACCCTGGAGCGTGAAGCTCGGGGAGCTCGGCGTGAGGGCATCACATGGACCGCCCTGAATCTTCCACGACCAAGTCGCGCCGGCGCTGGCGAAGAAGTCGTGGCCGTGGAGAAGGTACGGGCTGAGCGGGGTACCCGTGGGTGTCCTCGGATCGTCGGGCCCCGGACATGTCCATTGCGGCTTGCAGCCGTCGAGGTCGTCCGGGCAGCCGTTGCAGTCGTTGTCGAGGCCGTCGCATACCTCTTGGCGGGGCCGGATGCCGCCTTGGCACTCGCCCCAGTACGCGGCAAATTCGCCGCCGCGCATGCAAGTCTGCGCGCCATCCACGCACGCGCCGACACGGCGGCGCCCCGGTGGCCCGAGGAAGCACGGTTGGACATCGCCAGTCGAGCACGGACAGCCTTCGTCGACGCTCCCGTCGCAGTCGTCGTCCAGACCATTGCACTGCGCCTCAGAGCCATCAGCGAGCGCGGGCGCGCAACCGGATGCCACCAGCGCCGGCGGCTGACAGAGCCCGTTTGCGCCGCCCTGGCTATTCGCACCGCCCGCGCCGCCAGAAGACATTGCGCCGCCGCTGAGCGCCAGCTCCGGGCCGTGGTTTGCACTGCCTGAACACGACGCGGTACTCGTGCAGGCAGCGCCGTTTGGCCCGCGTGCACCGGCGGAGACCGCGCGGTCGCCCGCCGAATTCGCAGCTGGACTCGTGATGCTCGGGTTTTCGCCACACGCGGGCCAGAGCCCCAAAGCAGCGAGCACGACGAGCGCGTGGCGCATGCCCGCTTCTCCCCTAACCGTGGAGCGTTCGATTCGAAGTCTCATGGCGCTGCCATCCCCCTGCGTGAATGGCTACCGCTTTCGCCTGCCCGTCGCAAGCTGCACTGCCCAGATTGGCAATTGCTAAGCCTCGGTTGAAGTCTCAGCGGCTTGTTCGGTGGTTTGCGGAGCCGGTGGCTCAGGTGGTGGGCGAGGCGGACCGATGGACGCCGCACCGATCATGAGTGCTCGAAGAACCGCCAATGCGAGCCGTGCGAGCCGTGGCAGCAAATTGCCGCAACGGAGCGCACGCGTGAAAATACGCAACGCGAACATGGGAACCTCCCAGAATTGTCACAACGGGTGGGCGGCACGTCGCGTCGAGTTCAACAGAGCCACGAACAATTCAGGAGGAACGCAGGGCGAGCTCGTACGCGAGTCTCGCTGACGAACGGCAATGCGCGCGCGCGTTGACGCGTGCGGTATGCAATCGAGATCGCGAGTGAGCGGGCCTGCGCCGCGCAGGATCGTCCAATTGGCGCTGCCGCGGCCGACGGCTCGATTGCGGCAATCGACGCGCTGACGTCCTCACGAATCGCCAGCGCCCCGCTGGGCGTCGCCAGCGCGAGCGCAAGGCACGTGACGAGCACCCGGATTGCGCGTGCGAGCAGCTGGGGGAAGCGGGGCACCTTGCCGGAAGCGTGCGCTCGACGGAAGGCGCCGGCAAAGGCCGCGGATCCTCGCTCGTTTGCATAAACGCTGGACAAATCCAGTGTAAGTGAGATTCTGCAGGTTCACTACATTGTGGGTAGGTCGACGCTCCAAGGAGAAAATCTCGATGTCGTCAACGTGGGGTGCAAGGGGTTTGGGATGGGCGCTGCTCGTTGGCCTGTTTGCTGGCTGCAGCAGTTCGGGAAGTGACGAATCCGCGTGGACGGTTCAGGCCGATACTGCCGGCGCGAATCTGAAGGCGAGCATCCAACAGACGAACTCCTGGCCGTCGGGTTATTGCGCGAACGTCAACATCACGAACTCGGGGAATGCTGCCGCTTCGACCTGGGTCGTGGTGATCGAGCTCAACCAAGCGAGCATATACAGCTCCTGGAACGGAACCTTCACGGGATCCGGTTCGCGCAAGACCGTCACGCCCGTTGGCTGGAATGCGAACGTGGGGCCCGGTGCCACGCTGCAGGCGTTCGGCTTCTGCGCGAACACGACCGGTTCGAACTCTGCGCCCGCGATCATTAGTCCTCTCGGCAACGCAGGCGGTGCGGGTGGGGCAGGGGGAACCGGTGGTGCGTCGGGCAGTGGTGGCAGTTCCGGGCGTGGCGGGAGCGCCGGACGCGGCGGTAACGCTGGCAATGGTGGCGCGTTCGCAGGTGGCGGCAGCGGTGGCGCGTTGGCCGGCAGCGGCGGCGCAGTTGCGGGTGGCGGCAGCGGTGGCGCGTTGGCGGGCAGCGGTGGCGCGTTGGCCGGCAGCGGTGGCGCAGTTGCGGGTGGAGGCAGCGGCGGCGCAGCCGCAGGCGGAGGCAGCGGCGGCGCAGCCGCAGGCGGAGGCAGCGGTGGTGTCGCAAGCGCAGGCAGCGGTGGTGTCGCAAGCGCAGGCAGCGGTGGTGTCGCAAGCGCAGGCAGCGGTGGTGTCGCAAGCGCAGGCAGCGCCGGCACTGCCGGTTCAACTGGCTACACGCCCACCAGTGAATATCTCGTCGATCCCGATCGCGCGCTCGCCACGCTGAAGTCACTGGCCGACTTTCGCGCAAAGTCACGCGACAACAAAAATGGCGGATTTTTCACCTTCGTCAAGAGCGACGGAACCGTCGGCAGTGACCACCACAAGGGGTTCGTGACCACGACCCGTGACGCCTGGGCGTTCTCACGCGCGTTCATGATCACCGGCGACGAAGTCTATCTCGACCACGCCGCTCATGCGCTCGCATTCTTGTTTGCTCACGGCTGGGACAACAAGAACGGTGGTTGGTTTTTTACGGGCGACGAATTCGGAAACCTGACGCCGTACAATCAGTATTGGGACCCGAATACCTGGAAGTGGAGCTTCGTTCAGCACTACGCGCTGCTCGGGATCGGCGCTAACTGCGATGCCACGCGCGACGCAGCCACGTGCGCCTGGTTCACGAAAGGACGCACCCTGCTCGACACCAAGATGTGGGACTCCAATGCTTCCCAGCTTGGTTACTACGATCGGACCAACCTCGACATGACCGGCCCGAGTGGCAAGGGCTTCACTGCTACGGCCGACGCCTTGACCACCAACGGCATTCAAGCCGAGCTACTTTGGCCGACCGCGGCATATCAGCAGCGGAGCGTCGATTTGGCCAACATCGTCACCAATCGGTTGGCGGCAAACCTCGACCTGAGCATCGCCAAGTTCGGCTTCCCCGAGAACTACAGCGCGAACTGGACGGTCGATACATCGCAAACCTCCGTCGATACCGGCCATATCTTGAAGTCGGCCTGGGTCTTGGCTCGCGTGTACTTGCGGCATCCGGACGCGCGCTACCGTGCAGCGGCTCGTAAACTCATCTACGAGGTCTTGAACAACGGCGGGTGGGACGAAGCGGCTGGTGTCCCGTACACGACGGGCAATTGGAGCACCGGTCAGGTAACCAAACTGGCCGAGTGCTGGCAGATCGAACAGGCCATCACCAGCGGTTTGTCCAACTGGTACATCGCTGACAACCAGGCCGACCGTGACAAATTCTTGAAGATGGCCGATCGCTCGCTGCAGTTCTTCTCGAAGTACGTGATTGATCACACGAACGGTGGCACGTTCAAGATGAACAATCTCAACGGCACTCCGACGGACGGCGTCAAGAGCAACTTCTACAACGTCGAGTATCACTCGACGGAGACTTTTTACTTCACGTACCTGTACGGGAATCTGATGCTGCACCGGCGGCCCGTCGCTCTCTATTACAAGGTGGCAGCCGCGAGCGCCGGGCGCACCATTCAGCTGACCCCCGTTGCGATCGACGATGCCTCGATTCGAATTCAGTCGGTGACGCTCGATGGTGCGCCCCTCGACACGTTCTCCCCGACGACGCGCGAAGTGACGCTGGCGGCGGGGCAGGGTGGCAAGCTGCGCGTCGTATTTGGCCCTTCGCCCTGAGCGCAGATTCGATTTCATCACCTGGTCCGATCGGTTAGATCGGACCAGTGAAGAGGGCATGTATCGTCGGTAGCTCGGATGGGATTGGGCTGTCGACCGCTCGCGCGTTGTTGGACGGTGGATGGGAGGTCACGGGCGTATCCCGCAGCGAGAGCCCCATCGCTGACCATCGCTACACTCACTTCCGAAGCGACGTCGCGAGTGCTGAGTATCGCGAGCTAATGCGCGGTCTGGCGTCGCCGCCGTTCGATGCCGTGATCTATTGCGTCGGGATCGGTGAGCGCTTGGCACTCGACGACTTCGCGCGTGAGACGCGCGTGTTCGAGGTGAATCTGCTCGCAGCCGTGGCGACTGCGGGCATCGTGCTCCCCGCAATGCTGGCGGCTGGCCGCGGCCACCTGATCGTTCTGTCGAGCCTCGCCGACGTGCTCGTCTCGGACGAATTCCCCAGCTACAACGCGTCGAAGGCCGCCGTGTCGTCGTACTTCGCCGGGTTATCCGGAGCGTTGCGCGCGACAGGCGTCGCCGTCAGCCAGATCCGCTTTGGATTCGTCGACACCAAGATGGCGAAGGCGCGCATCAAGCCCTTCATGATTACGCGAGAAGCCGCCGCGAGCGTCATCATTCGCACGCTGCGCGGCGGCTCCCGTCGCGTCAGTTTCCCGCGGCGAATGGCCTGGCTGGTTGCCGTCCTTCGCGCCGTTCAAGGCGCAAAACGGCTGCTATTGGGCTGATGGCCTAGGGCGTCGCGGTGACGTTAGCGACCGGGAAGTCCACCCCGCCCACGCCTCCGCCGACTTCGAGCAGGATCTGGGCTTGGTCCATCTTGCCCAGCGGCAAGCCCGCGGCGGCCCAGGCCTTGAAATGCTCGGTAACCGAGATCTGCCCGCAATCCCGCGCCTTCTGGCGGATGCTGTAATACTGGTCCCAAGTCGTCGTGCTGCCGCACTTCGAGCCACCGGTTCCGTTCGTGGTGCGCTTGATGAGGTTGTACTTCTCGCCGTCGATCGTGGCCGTGCCGACCGTGGAACCGCCCGGCGTGACCGGCATCTTACCGTACGAGTCATCCACGATATAGAACTCGACACACGGCGATACCGACCAGCCGTAGATGCCGATGTACGAGTAACCGCCGCCGGTGCCGGTCTTCTTGGCCGCGAACTGCGCGGTGATCGTGCCCAATTGGTCGTAGGTCTTGGTGGCGTTCCATTGCAGGCCGATGCGGGCCAGAAAATCGCTGGAATCACTCCAGGATGCGCTGAACGCTGGCGTGTCGAAGGTAGTGATCGAGCCAGCCGTTGGACCATTGGACCAAATGGTCCAGTCCAGCCCGGCGGCCTTGCCCGCTTGGTTCTTCGAAGTGTGCTTGGTGCCACCGGTCGGCATCACCGCCGCACAATCCAGCGCGTCGGCGCCCGCCGAGCCATTGCCGCTCGATCCTGCGCTAGCAGTCGAACCACCGGCGCCGCCGTTGGCCTTGCCGCCCGAACCGCCGCTTGCCCGGCCGCCTGAACCGCCGCTTGCCCGGCCGCCTGAGCCGGAGGCAGAGCCGCCGAACGAGCCGCTGCCTGAGCCGCCGCTCGAGCCTGAGCCGCTGCCCCCGAACGAGCCGCTACCCGAGCCGCCGCTCGGGCCCGAGCCGCTACCCCCGAACGAGCCGCTGCCTGAGCCGCCGCTCGAGCCTGGGCCGCTGCCTGAGCCGCCACTCGCCGCCGGACGCCCGCCCATACCTACGCTAGGCGTCCCACCGCGGGCCGGCTCATCACTGGTCGAGGCGGCACTGCAACCTACGAGGGTTACACACGCCGGCAACAGGATCGAGCCAAGCACGTTGCGCGCAAGCTTCATTGAGGGACGTACTTTCATGCGGAGGTAAGTACCTGGCGTAAACGATACCAGGCAATAAATAGGGCCAACCGCACTTGGCGGTCGAAACCAGCCCATCACCAGCCTTGAGTTATGTAGCGTATCTACGTCCTGGTCAATGACGCGAATGATCGCTGAGCTGCTGCCGAAAACGAAAAAAAAGTGACCCTCGAAGGGTGGGGTGGCGCGGGAGGAAGATTCGGCCGAGCGCGAAATAGAAAGCGCGCCACTGTGCGCCCGGTCGCGGTGCCTCGGATCGAGCGGCGTATCGAAGCGGGAATAGCGAACCCATAAAAAAATATTCGCGCGGACTGGGAGCCGAAGCTGCCTCGCAGGAGCATCACCGAGACCGTTCTAGTCTCAAGTTGAGCTGCTCGATTGCCGCGTGACCAGGGGCGAGAGAGCCCAGCACACGCACCCGCCCGCAGGCGTGAATCGCGATCTCGCACGATGCGTGCGCGATGCGCGCATCGCGCACGCATCGTCCGTGCTTGCCGTTCGCAACCAGACAGAGGAATGCGAACTCTCGAGTGCGCCGTGAAGCGCGAGCTCGCATCGCTCACGGGTCCGATTCAGATTTGCGTGCGCAATGTGAGTGCGTTTGCGTGCGCAATGTGAGTGCGTTTGCTTCGCATCTCCATGCGCGTTGCAAACCACGCGGCTGCGTGCAGGTCGCTTGGCTCGCACACTCCGCGTTCACCGTTCGGTGCTGTTCATCGGTTGTTAGCGCCCCCGAAGCTCGGGGCGGGTGGGGACTTAGCCCCCCGGTTCAGCGCCGAGTCGTTCGATACGTTTGGCAAGAAGGTTGGCAAAAAAACTCCGTGGGACGCGCGCCGCTCGAACGATGAGCCTCCTATTCCGTGTTGCGTGCCATCGGCTGTTCCGGTAGGTCAGTGGGGATGTCGTATTCGGTCAGCGAGGGGATTGGGCAACGCACCACGCCTGGGGGCCTGGCTCGAGTGCAGCCCAGTGTGATGGCATGCTTCGCGGGGCTCGTGCTGCTGGCGGCGTCGGGCTGCGGTTCGTCGAAACGTGAGTTCGACACCTCGCAAGGCGGCGCTGCGGGCATCACGGCAGGCGGCGCCGCGGGAACCACCGCGGGCGCTGCCGGCTCACACAAGGGCGGAACGAGCGGGACGACCGGCTCGAGCGGTTCGAGCGGCAAAGGCGGCTCGACTCCCAACTCGGACGCAGGCAGTGGCGGCATGTCCGGCGGGGGCGGGGACCCTGGCGAAACCAAGTGCGAGACCACTGAGTACTACGACGGCAAGGCGTGCAAGGCGCTCACGGTGTGCGGCGCGAACGAGTTCGAATCGGTGCCTCCCGGACCGGACCGTGACCGCGTTTGTAAGTCTTTGACCGAATGTACTGCCGACCAGTACGCGGTTCCTGGCACCGGCGGGCAGGACCGCATGTGCGTGCCGCTCAGCGTGTGCGGCGCGGGCACCTACGTGAGCGCGAGTCCAACGGGCACGACGAACCGCGCCTGCGCTCCCTGCGCAGCGGGAACGTTCAGCTCTCAACCCAACACCGCCATGTGCAAGGCGTGGAAGACTTGTTCGGCGGGCGAAACGGAGAGCGTGGCTCCCGATCTGACCTCCGACCGTGTGTGCTCGGCCTGCGGCACCGGCAAATATTCGCTCAACGGAACGTGCACCGCGCTGACGGAGTGCACCGGGTCGCAATACGAATCGAAAGCGGCCACTTCGACCGCGGATCGCACTTGCACTGCGGTCTCCGATTGCGCGCCTGGCAGTAAGCAGACCGCAGCACCGACCAAGACCACCGATCGGCAGTGTGCAGCCTGCGGGGCGAATAGCTTCAGCACGACCAAGAATGCAGACACCTGCAGCCCGTGGACCGTATGCAGCGCTTCCGAATACGAGAGCTCCCTACCGAGCGCCACGGCCAACCGCGTGTGTACTGCCCTGACCTCCTGCACGGCGGGGCAGCGCATCAAAACTGCGGCCACCGCCACGACGAACCGCGTGTGTGAAGCATGTCCAAGCGGGACTTTCTCCACGACCGCCAATGCGGCCACGTGCGCGAACTGGACTGCGTGCACCGCGGGTAGCTACGTGAGCGGTGCCGGCAGCACGACCGCGAATCAAACGTGCACCACATGCGCCAACGGCTACTACTCGACGACCAGTAACGCCGGCTCGTGCACGCAGTGGTCGACCTGTGGAACGGGACAAGGCGAAACAACCGCGGGCAGCACCACGACCAATCGCGTCTGCGCGGCGTGCACGGCCGGCAATTACGCCACTGGCGGCAAGTGCATGTCGTGCACGGCGGGGACGAACTTCAGTTCTGCCGCAGGCGCCACGAGTTGCACAGCGTGTGCCACGTGCGGCTGGTTTCCAGCCACTGCCTGCACCGTAACGGCAAACACCGTGTGTACGAAGCAGAACACGACGAAGCAGGATGGCACATCCAACAGCGACGCGTCCGGTGGCATGGCTGTCGACAGCGCCGGCAATGTGTGGGTGGCAGGCACTATCTACACTTCGAAATCCGACGTGGTGCTGTACAAGTTCGACTCGAGCGGCAACAAGGTGAAGACAATCTCGATCGCCTCGACCGGTTCCGAGCGCGCTTATGGGTTGGTCTTGGATAGCGCCGGGAACGTTTGGGTCGGTGGCTCTACCGATGGCTCCATCAAGGCAAACGCGAATCCGAGCTCGCAGCCCATGGCCTTTGCTGCCCGCTTTGCTGCGGATGGAACGGCCAAGGGCGTGGTCCAATTCACCGGCAATATGAGCATGATCACGATCGCGGCTGGGCTTTCGACGGATGTCTGGATGACCGCCGGCACGATGCTGACCCACATCACCGACAGCGGTGGCACGCTCGTCAACACGAATCCGAGCGATTTCTCGCAGATCAGCACGAGTGCTACGGGCATCGCGGATGCTTACGCGCTGACCGTCGACTCGAATGGCAACCCCTGGACCTCAGGCTACACCGACAACGGCCAATACGTTTTCAAGGGCGTTCCGAGTGGTGACGTGTTCTCCACAAGTGCCAAGTTCACCCAGTTCGGGCCGTCAGCGGTCAACGCGCAGCCGCTGGCGATGCGCGCCGTGGGCAGCTATGTCTGGGTGCTCGGCAAGATCAACACTCGCTTCGACAACAACGATTCGTCCGTGCCCGCCACCGGTTTCGGCGGGCGCGACGGGTTCATCGTGCGTGTCCGGGCGAGTGATGCAGCGGTCCAAGACGTCACGCAGTTCGGCGGCCTGGGCAACGATTACGTGAACAGCACCTTCTTGGATAGCAACGGAGACCTCTGGGTCGGCGGTCAGACCGACGCCACCTTCAACGGTAAGACTCCTCAAGGTGGTTGGGATATTTTTGCGACCCGTTTCACGCTGCCCGCGACCGGCAAGGCCGTGCAAACGTCCGAGACGTATTTGGTAGGCACCGGTCAACAAGAGTACGAGGGGTGGGTAGCGCTCGATGCCTCTCTGCGCCTCTGGGTTGCCGGTTCTACCGAGGGTCAATTCCCGGGCGGGCTCAACCAGGGCGGCTCTGACATCTTCGTGACCCAGGTCGGTAAGTAAAAGCCGAGTCAACCCAGGCCAATCGGCAGCAGCGCTGAGCTCCAAGCGAATCGCCCGAACTCGGCGATTCGCGCGCGAGAGCCTGCGCGGACGCGTCCGCGGTCTCGCAAGACGAACTCCACGAAACTCTGAAGGAATTGCTCTCGCCGAGTGACGGCGAAGCTACGCCTTCGAATATTCCTTGACGGGTATATGCTCTTTGGCTCATATACCTGTCGTGGAATCAACGTTCGCCATCATCGCGGAGCCCAATCGGCGGGCCATCTTGAGCCTACTGCTCGCGTCCGAGCGCTCGGTGGGTGAGCTCGAGCGCGCGTTGCGGCTGTCGCAGCCATCGGTGTCAAAGCACTTGGGCGTGCTGCGCGACGCTGGCTTCGTCGAGTCACGCGTCGAAGCCCAGCGGCGGCTCTACCGTCTGCGACCGGAGCCGCTGATGGAGCTCGATGCCTGGCTCGATCCGTTCCGCCGCTTCTGGTCGAAGCATGTGGATGCCTTGGAACAGCACTTGGACAAGATGGCGAAGGAGCCGTCTGTGAAAGGAAAGAAGAAGACATGAATCTACGTGATCAATACCGCCCGGGCGCCGCTTCCGGCGCGCACGTTCAAAAGGATGGAGAGAAGTGGACGCTCGTGCTCGTACGCGAGCTCGCGCATCCGCCGTCCAGGGTGTGGGAGGCGTTGACCGATCCGGAGCATCTGCGACAGTGGGCTCCGTTCGATTCTGATCAGAACCTCGGCACCGTTGGCACCGCGAAGCTGACGACCGTCGGCGCGCCGCAGCCGCTCGTTTCCGAAGCCGAGGTGAAGCGCGCCGACGAGCCAAAATTGCTCGAATTCAACTGGGGTGGGCAGGACATCCGCTGGGAACTAGAGCCGCTTGGAGCCAGCGGCACTCGGCTCAAGCTTTGGCACAACATCGACCGTCGCTTCATCGCCATGGGCGCGGCCGGTTGGCACATTTGCTTCGACGTATTGGAGCGCTTGCTCGGTGAGCAGCCCATCGGACGCATGGTGGGCATGGAGGTCATGAAGTTCGAAGGCTGGCAGCGCCTGTTCGCCGAATACGGTAAGCAGTTTGGCGTAGAGCCTCCGAGCTGGAACGCTTGAGCATGGCCCGCTCTCGAGGAACGGCCATCGGCTTCTGGATTGCTACGGCGCTCTTCTGCTTACAAATCGGCTTCACGGCCTTTGCGCAACTGAAGTTACCGCAAGTGGCGGCGGCGTTCACCCATCTGGGTTTTCCCGGGTACTTCCGGGTCGAGCTGTCGTGGGCCAAATTCTTGGGCATCGTGCTGCTGCTCGCGCCCGTGCCGCCGCGGCTCAAAGAGTGGGCCTACGCAGGCTTCGCGATCACCCTCGCTTCTGCGCTGATCGCCCATTTCTCAGTCGGTGACGGTCCAGAAGCGTGGGGCTGGGCGGCGGGCACTATCGTGCTCTGGGGGCTCTCGTACTTTTTCTGGCGCCGCTTGCAGGCTGCGCCAGCGCGCGCCTGAGCCCGCGGCGAGCAGTCGTTTTGCCGATCAGAGGGGGCAGCTCGTCCCATCTTTGGTCAGCATGAGATCGAAGACTTGGGCTCTGGCATTTTCTGCGCTCGCCATCGGAGGCGTGGCCTGCATCCCAACCAAGAAGGTGGCCGGTCCCCCGCCGGGCGAGCTGGCCGCGGTCGTGAATGACGACGTGCTGGCCACCTTCTTCGATGACGACTTCGCCAGAACGAGTGGAGGCTACAGCTATAGCTATGGGGGCAACACCCACATCAAGATCGCGAAGAGCAGCGCGAGCGACGGCGGCTCGATGTTGGTCACCTATTTCGACGACGACTACGCGGGCGTCAACGTCTCGATGGGCACGAGCAAGCTTCTGGATCTGACGCCGTATCGCAAGACCGGCAGCGTCACTTTCTTGATCCAGGGCGGGCCCGCCGCGCAAAAATTCATGATCGGCCTGATGGACGTGCATGCAGACGGCAAGAAGGTGCAAACCAAGGTGAACGGTGACGGTTACGTCGTCGTCAAAGAGGGCAGCTGGACACGCTGCACCATCCCGCTCAAAGCGTTCGCAGACGACGGCGTGTATTGGGATGCCGCACAGAGTCGCGAGATCTCCGCGAAGATGGACTGGAGTCGGATCAACGACTTTCGCATCTCGATCAATCGCGGCGAAAACAAGGTCGAAGCGGGCAAACCGGTGATGTTCTACCTCGACCAGATCCAGCTCAGTAAGACCGCCCAAGGGGTCGAAGATCCCGATGCCTATTGGGACGCCTTCGAGTCCGATGCAGCGCCCGCGCTAGTGACGGACTTCACGCGCTGGAAAGAAACGTGGCAGACTCAGCACGGCAAATCCGCGGAGATCACGGCAGCCGTCGCGACGCCCCCGAAGGACGCCCCTGCCGCCGCCAAGGGCCAAGCCTTGAAGGTCGATTTCAAGCCCGGTGATTGGTACGACGCGTTCATTCGACCGGCGAGCGCATCGGGCATGATCGCGGATTGGAGCAAGCACTACGCCGTAACCGTCTGGCTCTACACGGACAAGCCCTACCAATCGTTCGACTTCGTGATTCTGGATCGTGACCATGAGATGTTTTGGACGAAGGTAGGGGCCGCGCGCGGCTGGAACCAGATCTCGATCCCGTTCCGCGCCTTCACCAAGTTTCCGTACTTTCAGCCGCCCGAAGCAAAGCCGAACAACAAGCTGGATTTGGCGGGCATCTACCAATTCGGTATCAAGCCGGGTGGGGAAGTACCGGCAACGCTGTATCTCGCGAACATTCAGCTCACGAACGCGCGCGAGTTGGTCAAAGTCAAAGCTCCCGCCGAGCTGCCCGCCGTCTTCGAGGGGGACCTGGCCAAGGTCGTCCAGAAAATCCCTGATATTTATGGGATCAACGTGGGTAAGTGGGTGCCCGACGTGACCGATGCTGCTTCGTTCGGCGCGGAGAAGCAGCTCCGGCTGGGCGTGGTTCGCTACCCTGGAGGGTTACTGTCGGACGAAGAAGATTGGCGGAAAACGCTGGCCGCCAAAGACACCAACATCGATACCGATGAGTTCCTCGATTGGTGTGAAAAGTCGGGCAGCAAGCCGATGTTCTCGGTCAACGTGGGCGACGGCACGCCGGAGCTCGCGGCCGCTTGGGTCAAGTACGTGAACCAAACGCGTCGAGGGCCGAAGGTGCAACTCTGGGAGGTCGGCAACGAGATCTACGGTGACTGGCACAAATACTACGCCAAGTGGGGCAAGGACGGCGGCACGGCGTACGGCAAGGCAGTGCGCGCCTTCGTGAAAGCGATGAAAGCCGTCGATCCGACGATCAAGGTCAGCGCGGTCTGGATGCTGAATGGACCGTGGAACAAGGCTGTTTTCAAAGAGGCCGCCGCGGTCGTCGATGCGGTGAGCGTGCACCACTATGCGCAGAACGCCGGCGCCGAGAGCGACCCAGGTTTACTCGCGGTCTCGTCCGAAGCCGATACGCTGATGACGAGCGTGAAGAAGCAAGTGGACCAGCTGGGCGCGAAGGGGAAATCATACGAAATCTGGCTCAGCGAGTGGAACTCTGTCGATACCAACCCGGGCCCCCAGATCTTGCAGCACGTGAACGGCCTGTTCGTCGCGGACTACTTGGGGCACCTGGCGGCGTCGCCGATCCAGATCGCGAACCTCTGGGCGCTGTACAACGGTCGAGACAAGCGCATGGGTGACTACAGCGTGTTGGCTCCCAAGGGCGATCCGCAAGAGTACAACTTCCGCCGGCCTTCCTATTGGGGGTTCGAGATGGTGTCGAACACGCTGACTGGTACGTTGCTCCAGGCCAAGACGGACCAAGAGAGCTTGTCGGGCTTTCTCGCCCGGCGCCCCGATGGAAAAGCGGCGATCGTACTCGTGAACAAGAACTTCGATACCGACTACACGACCACGTTCAAGGTGGCTGGGCTCAAGGGCGAGGCCACGATGGAAGTGTTGACGAGTGACGGCTCGGGTGGCCTCGTGGGCGCCGCGCCCACCGGCAAGGTGCATCCCTCCACCGGTCCCAAATCCAGTAAGATTAGCCTGGCTGATGGCGGGACCATCGTCGTGCCCCGGGCATCAATCGTCACGCTGCGTTTCTGAGTTCAGTTCGCCTTGTGCCGATCACAAAGCCTTACGAGCTCGACTCGGAGCCGCTTGTGAGCGCGTGGAACAGCTCAGTGGCCGCCGCGACGCCCACCGGCAACAGCAAGATGCCGCAACAGGGCAGCCAAAACGACAGTGCGAAAGCCGCGCCAAAGCCCAGGGAACTTGCGGCATGCGCCTTGACGAAAGCAATCCGCTCTCGCGCGCCGATGCCGCGTAGCGTGAGTGGATAATCGAGTAGATTCCAAGACACGCCGAGCGCGCCAAGCCCGAGTTTCAGCGGCGTCGTCACGATCGAGACGGGGGGCACGGCGAACTCCAACAGCGTGAGCGCGAGCACCGGCGGTACGAAAAGCGCCATGCCCAGCGCGGCTGCGCGCAAGCCGCACGCGAACTCGCCCACCACACCGAGCGCGCGGCGAGGCGGCGCGCCGAGGTCCGCTTCGACCAGACCGACGATTCGTTCCAGCGCTGGCGCGCTCAACAGCGGGGTGAGCAAGGCTGCGACGAACCAGCCGATGACACAGCCGACCGCGACTGACAGCCATGACAGGGCGCTGGCACCGAAGTTCTGCCAACCGCCTTGTCCGGATAGTGCTGAGTGCACCCAAGGCGAAAGCACGCGTAGCGACAGCGTAACGAATCCCACCTCCAGCACACTGAAGACGAGCGCGGGGACGAGCGCGAAGGGGTAGCTCTTGGGCAGCCGCGCGAGTCGCCGAAAACCGGCGAACATTGCCCGAAACCCGATCCAAAAATTCTGCGCAGGCCCAGCCACAGCCAGAGCCTAGCAAGCTCGGACTCAGGCGCCGTCTCGGTCGCAGAGCCGGTGCAGGCTGCGGGCGATTGCCGAGGCTCCTTGGTCTTTTTTCTGGCTTCTTAGTAGTACCTGACTCGCCCATGGAACCAGCCAGCAACAAAACCAACGCTTGCCTGACCTGTTACGGCGAAGGCGAAGTATCGAGCGACTACGGTTCGACCGCTTGCCCAGATTGCGGCGGAGCCGGCGTGCTACCGCCCCAAAACGTGCTCGCTGATTGGCGCATCAGCGCGATTGAAAAGCACTACCACGGCGATTCCTCACAAGCCGCTCAAGACATCGCTTGGCTTGCGTTCGAGCTGCGCCGTACCCGCCACGCTTTCATGCAAGTCCTGGCGTTGGCACAAGACGCCGCGGAAGATTCAGCGGTGGCACACCGCATCCAGCACCTGGCCAATGAGGCACTGCGCGTGTACCGCCCGGAGTCGGGTGACTGAGAGAAGGTTTTGATGGTCACGCGTCAGCGCAGGCTGCGGCCCAGCCTTCGGCGGCGCGTTGCGCTAGCCCGCAATTGTGACGCTTTTGCCGAAAGATAACGGCGTCCGTGCGCGGTACGCTCGGCTCACGGTTTGGCACGAAGCTCGCAGACTCAGCGGGAGGAGGAAGACACCAACATGACGCCTAAAAATACCATCTGCCTTTGGTTCGACAAAGACGCCGAAGCCGCTGCGCGTTTCTACGCCGCCACCTTCCCGAATAGCGCTGTGACCGCGGTGCACAATGCGCCCGGTGACTACCCGGACGGCAAGCAGGGCGACGTGCTGACGGTAGAGTTTACCGTCTTTGGCATACCCTGTCTCGGGCTCAACGGCGGCCCGCAGTTCAAGCAGAGCGAAGCCTTTTCTTTCCAGATTGCCACGGACAATCAAGAAGAAACGGACCGCTATTGGAAAGCCATCGTCGACAACGGCGGGCAGGAAAGTGAATGCGGTTGGTGTAAGGACCGCTGGGGCCTTTCCTGGCAAATCACCCCGCGCACCCTCACGGAAGCAATGGCCGTGGGGGGCAGCGAGGCAAAGCGCGCCTTCGAGGCGATGATGACCATGCGCAAGATCGACGTGGCCGCGATCGATGCCGCGCGCCGTGGTTGACGGGAGCCGAACTTCTGAGAGAAAGTGCGCGCGGTTCGCGTCGTTCGATTCATGGGGCCGCGTTTTTCTATTCAGCTGTTCGAGGGATTTCCAGGGTCGCGCCTTGTTTGGCGCGGCCTTGCGCCGATCCCTTCGTTCCATCAAAGGGGAAAGTCATGAAGCACTCAGTGGGCGCGCTCGTCGTCCTGGTTTCTTGCTGTGCGTCGCTGGCCGCCACTGCCGGCTGCAGCGGCGACAACACGAGCGATGCGAGCAGTGCTGGGCGCGGGTCGTCAGGCGGCGCGCCGCCCATCGTGAGCGGTAGCACGGCCGGCACCGGTCCCAGCCACGGCGACGCGCTGCCCGCCAATGCCGTGGAGGTCGCGTTGCTGCCGTCTTCTACCGGCGTCGTGAACGGCGAGCCTGGCGTGATCGGCGCCTGGTACGCCTACGGCGACGGCAACGACCGCGCGGACCCGGGGGTATGTCAGACCGTCGGCATGCACATGACCTCGGAGTGTTCGGTGATTGATACCCCCACCCCGGGCACGCCCTTCGAGCCCGGGGGGGCAAGCTCCGCGCAGATGTGCACCAGCGGCACGGTCGCGCGGTTGATCCCTTTCGGCGATCCGCCGGTTGTGGATTACAGCAACATCTTCGGCGCTGGCATCGGCCTCGACTTGAACAACCCCGGGGCGGATGGCGGCACGGACATGAAGCTGCCCTTCGACGCTACGTCCAAGAAGGTAATCGGTATTTCCTTCGATCTCGATTTCGTGCCACCCGCGGGCCTGCGCGTCGAGTTTCCGTTTGGTACCGCCACCACCCCCGCGGGGATCTGGAGGCCCAACACCACGACCTTCGCCAGCCCGCTCAGCGTGGGTCACAACGTCTTGCTGTTCGAGAACGTGTTGCAGCCCGCATATGTGCAGACGGCCGATTTGGTCCCGTTCGATGCATCCACGCTGACCTCGATTCAATTCCACGTCCCCACCACTGCCTCGGACGTGTCTCCCTATCACTTCTGCATCGACAACCTGGCGCTGATCGTCCAGATGTAGCGCGCGGCCGATGCGGACTCGCGCTCGCTCAGGGGGCTGCCCCGAGCAACGGCGTCGAGTCCGGATCCGCCTCGCGCATCGCGCGCTGATACGCGGGGCGCGCGCCGATGCGCTGCAGATAGGCCAAAATATTCGGCCATGGCGACAGATCGTAGGGCTTGAACAGGCGCATCGTGGTCAGCGAGAACACCGTCATGATGTCCGCCGCGGTCAGCTCGGTCCCCGCGAGAAAAGGCGCCTCAGCGAGACGCTGATCCAGCATTGAGAAGACCAGGTTGAACCGTTCCTTTGCGGCCTGGAGCGGCGCGTTCGCCGTCGACGGATCCACACGCTCCAAGTACCGCACCTGCAGCACGACCGGCTGCAAGGTGCCATTGGCGAAGTGGAACCAATACAGATAGTCAGCGTACCCCGGCTGCCCGGGCTTCAATGCGAGCCGCCCTTGCCCACGGGTTGCGATCAGATACTCCACAATCGCCGCGGATTCGCCCAGTACGAGTGGGCCGTCGTGGATCACGGGTGCCGACCCCATCGGGTGCAGCGCTTTGTATTCCGGTGGCCCGAGCCGGTTGTCCTTGCGACGCTCGTACCGCTTTAGTTCGTATACGAGCCCGAGTTCCTCGCATAGCCAGACGATGCGCTCCGATTGTGAATGCCCCAGGTGATGCACGGTCAGTAGGTCGTTCGTCATGAGTGATACCTACGACTGCAATCGAAGAGCTGCTTGCCTAGGCCTATTCGCCTCTTGCTCGATCCTCTTCAATTGGACAACAAAAGCACGCCCCCAGTGCTACGCTGACGCATGGATCTCGCGCCGCTCGCCGGTTTGGCCATTCGACAGCTCCCTCGCGCGAATGCTCAGCTGACGCAGTATATACGCCCTCTGCCGAACCTCGGCATCCTCAGGCAGCAACAGCCGACCTCGTTCGAAGCCGCGATCTACGAACCGGTCGTTATCCTAATCCTCCAAGGCCGAAAAGAAACGGTACTCGGGGGCGATTCGTTCCCGATGAGCGTCGGCCAGAGTCTGCTCGTCAGTCACGATTTGCCCGTGATCGCGCGCATCACGAAGACCCCGTACCTGGCCTTGATCTTCGACATCGATCTGGAAACGCTACGTGAGCTGTACGAGAAAATGGCCGATCCGTTCCCGCCCGCAACGGAGTCTCGCTCACTCGCGGTGCACACTAGCGACGCCAAGCTCGTCGATGCACTCCAGCGCTATCTCGAGCTCGCCGGTACGCGGACGGATGCCGCCGTGCTCGGCCCGCTGATTTCGCGCGAGATCCACTACCGGCTGGCGAGTGCGCCCTTCGGGGGCATGTTGCGCGATCTGATCCGCCATGACAGCCACGCCACCGCGATCGCGCGAGCAATTGCGCAGCTGCGGCATGATTTTCGGGCGCCCGTCGAAATTCCGCAACTCGCGCGCAGCGTCGGGATGAGTGCGTCGTCGTTCCACAAGCACTTCAAGGCGATCACTGCCTCGTCACCGCTCCAGTATCGAAAAGCCCTGCAGTTGATGGAAGCTCGCCGCCTGCTGCGTGCCGGCAAGCTGTCGGTGACCGAAGTGGCATTCGACGTGGGCTACGAGAGCGCCGCGCAGTTCAGCCGCGACTACGCGCGCAAGTTCGACACCTCCCCCAAGCACGATCTGCCGGAGGCTCGAGCGCGCTGAGCGAAAGCGCAGCCCGGGGGGCGCGGATCCGGCTTTGGACGACCGACTAGTTCAGCGTGATCTGGCCCTTCAACACGCTTTGCCCAGCCTGCAGGAACTCCGCTTCGAACACGGATCCCGTTGAAATCATGCTACTCGGGACGGTCGCACTGAGCTTGGTTGCTTCGGCGGCGGCAGCCAACACGTCCCGCTCGGCGACGACATTGCCTCCGAGCCGCAGGATTGCTTTGTACGTCTGATTCGGCATCGTCAGCGCGGCGGCGACATTGAGCGTCGTGTCCGAGCCACTCGGGGTGGCCGATAGCGAAAGCGCGCCGCGCTCGCTGGCGGCCGTGATCTGCCCGAGGCCCAGGGTCGCGAAGTAACGATCGGTCCAGGTTCGGACTTCGCTTGCGGCCAGGGAGCGGCGCTTCCAGAACTCCGGGGTCACGCCGTGCCACATCTCGATCGTGGGTCGAAGCCATTCGTCGGCGTCGCTGGTGTCTACGCTGAGGCTACCTTTTCCGAACGTCCAAAGCTTCAGCCCTGGAGTTTCCACGTTGGGGGAGACGCGCAGAATGTTGGTCCCATTCACGTCATTCGCGAGGCCCGACCAATTGGCGCTGTACTGGGGATTGGCGAACGCCGTGCCTTGGTCGACCCAATTCTTGAAAGAGGAGAGGTTGTTCCACTTGAAAACCTCCCCGCTGACCCTGGTTTCGGCCGTTCCAAACCAACTCCACGAGCTTTCGAGCAGGTGAACTTGGTCCATCTTGGCCATGATCCGCGTTTCCAGCGGGATCGCGGTTTGCCCCGGCGTTGAACCGGGGGCGAGCGTGGTCACGGTCCAATATTCGAAATTTGGAACGGCAGTGCTGCGGGTATTGGTAAGCTTCGTGTTCAGCTCCAAGGCCGCGCTGCCCGCGCGAAGCGTGACTTCGAGCTGAACGAGTACGTCCGTACGGCCAACGTCGTAGCGCGCGGGAACGCCCGTCGCGAGATCGCGATCGTCTTTGCGCGACATGCGGACCGTGATCGCCTCGCTGCTCTCGTTGACGACCTCGAAATCGTACGGCTGATTCCAATATTTCCCGTGCTCGGGCTCGGGAAAGCTCGGAAAGATTCCGCCCATGATCACTAGGTAGTCGTAATAAAAGATCCCCTGCTTCATCAGGTACGGGGTACCGAGCGGATTTTGGTACAGGAGCTCGCGGTTCGTGGGCTTGTGCACGATGCTCAACACCCGACCGCCGTAGCTCGGCAGGATTGTCACGCGCAGGTAGCCGTTTTCGAGCACGACCGTGTCGTAGTTGGTGTCGATCGCGGGCGTCGCGGGGCTCTCCGGCCCGCTCCACACTCCGCTGCTATTCGTCTCGATCGGAAAGTGGCGAAACTTGAACGTAGATGCTTTGCGAGTGACGGTATCGCTCACGCTAACGATGCCGCCGGCTCCCGCGCTCGCGAGCCCACCCGCCGCTCCGGCAGTACCCGTTGCAATGCTACCCGCGCTGCCCCCTGCTCCAGCGCCAAGACCGACGCCCGCGCTGCCTCCACCCGCTGACGCCGGCGTCGAGCCGCCCAAGCCTCCGACTCCAGCACCGGCCGCAGCGGCGTTGGCGCCGCCATGAGCGGCCGCAGCGTCGTCCGCCGGACCATCGCTCTTGGAGCAGGCGACGCCCGTCACGAGGAACAAGACTCCGAGCCACGACCGAAACGTGAAGGTACCCACGGCGGCAGGGTAGCGAGAAGATCGGATATTACCAAGCGAAAGAGCAGGCAATTGGCCAGGGCCCTCGCCCCGAGCCGTTGACGGCGGCGAGGGATCATCTGACGCTGCCCCGATGCGGGTCTTGTTCTCTTCCACGCGCGGCGCGGGTCATCTCCAGCCATTGTTGCCGTACGCACGAGCTCTGGTCGCGCGCGGACACGAAGTCGTCGTCGCCGCCCCGGCAGATGTGGGCGAGACCCTGCTGAGTGCGGGGTTAGCGCATGCTCCCTTTGGGCATCCCGGTGACGACGTGCTGAAACCGATCTGGGCGCGCTTCCGCGGCGCGTCGGATGACGAGGTGATGGCTATCGCCGCGGGCGAGATCTTTGCCGGCTGTAATGCCCTGGCTGCGCTACCAAAGTTGCAGGAGACGATGCGCTCCTTTCGCCCGGATGTCGTAGTTCGTGATTCGGTCGAGTATGCATCGCTCGTGGCCGCGGCGGCGGTCGGCGTGCGCTGCGCGCGCGTCGCGGTGCATTCGGTGTCATTCGAGGAGGTGTTGCCTCCGCTGGTCGCGGCCCCCGTCGATGCCTTGCGCGAACGTGCGGGTTTAACGCCAGACTCGGGCGCCTCACTGCGCGATGAAGCGGTGTTCTCATCATTCCCCGCGTCGCTCGACGTGGTGCCCCCCAGCTCGCCGATGCGCGCGCCTTTTCGTGCGCGTGTCGTAGAGGAGCCGCCGAGCTCTGCGCCCGCAGTCTGGCTATCGGTCGACGATCCGCGGCCCTTGATCTACGTCACGTTCGGCTCTCTGCTCGGAGGCATGCCGGAATACCGCGCCACTTACCGGAATTCGCTGGACGCGCTGGCAGACTTACCTGTGCGTGCACTGCTCACGACCGGCCGCGGTGTCGACGCTGGCGCGCTCGGCACGATCCCTGCGAACGTGCATGTCGAGCAATGGATCCCCCAGCGTGACGTGCTGCCGCGCGTCTCGGCCCTCGTCTGTCACGGTGGCTCCGGTACGCTGCTCGGTGGGCTCGCGGCAGGCTTGCCCATGGTGGTGATCGGTGCAGGCGCGGATCAGCCGCACAACGGTCGGCTCGTCGCCGCGGCGGGTGTGGGCCTCACCCTGACGAAACCCGACGTGAGCGAGCTCCGCGGAGCGATAGAGACCCTGCTTGGTTCGCCGGATCTTCGCCGTCAAGCCCAGAGGCTCGCCAGCGAAATTGCGGAAATGCCGACGATCGACGGCGCCGTGGCGCGACTGCTCACGACTCACTGAGCCGCGCCCTCTCCACTCCAGGTTTATGCCAGACACGGGGGCTTGCCGCAAGCCCCGGGTCGTGTCGCACAGTTTGGTCATGACCAATCATGAAGTGGTGATTGTTGGCGGAGGTCCGACAGGCCTGATGCTCGCGGGCGAGCTTTCGCTTGCGCAGGTCGACGTGGCCATCGTCGAGCGACGCGCTAGTCAAGAGCTCGCGGGCTCGCGCGCAGGCGGTCTGCATTCACGCTCGCTCGAGGTGCTCGATCAGCGCGGCATCGTCGAGCGTTTCCTCGCGCAAGGCAAGCTCATGCAAGTCACCGGCTTCGCGATGATCCGGCTCGATATCAGTGATTTCCCCACTCGCCACAATTACGGGCTGGCGTTGACCCAGAATCACATCGAGCGACTACTGGCGGCCTGGGCGGCTGAGCTTGAGGTGCCGATCTGCCGCGGACGTGAGGTCACCGGAATCGTGCAAGACGCGGACGGTGTCGATCTCGCGTTGTCCGACGGCACCGCGATGCGCGCACGATACCTCGTCGGCTGCGACGGCGGGCGCAGCCTGATCCGCAAGCAGGCCGGGATCGATTTTCTAGGCTGGGAACCTTCCGTCAGTTACTTGATCGCCGAGGTTGCGATGAGCGAAGAGCCTGCGTCCGGCGTGCGCGCCGGTGAACGGGGCATCAATGCCATGGGCCGGATGGAAGACGGCAAGCGCGTGCGCGTCGTGTTGGTGGAGCCGAACGTCGTCCAACGCGAACAGCCGACCCTGGACGACCTGCGAGAGGCGCTGGTCGCGGTCTACGGCACGGACTTCGGTGTGCACGACGTGAGCTGGCTCTCCAGGTTCAGTGACATGGCCCGACAAGCGGCGTCCTACCGAGAGCGCCGTGTATTGTTGGCCGGTGACGCCGCGCACGTGCACGGACCGACAGGCGGACAAGGGCTCAACATCGGCCTGCAAGACGCCGTGAATTTAGGCTGGAAGCTGGCCCAAGTGGTGCGCGGCACGGCCCCCGAGAGCTCACTCGATACCTATCGAGCGGAGCGGCACCCGATTGCGGCGCGCGTGCTCAAAAATAGTCTGGCCCAAACCGCGCTCATGCGTGGCGACGACCGGACCAAGGCCGCGCACGAGAACCTGAGCGAATTGCTCGCGCTGGACGAGCCTCGCAAGCGCTACGCGGGGATGATGTCCGGCCTCGATGTTCACTATGACTTGGGCGCCGGGCATCCGCTACTCGGCCGCCGCATGCCCGATCTCGAGCTCTCGACGGCGAGTGGTCCCCGGCGCGTCTTCACGCTGCTGCACGGTGCTCGAGCAGTATTGCTCGAGTTCGCCGGAACCGCCGCGCTCGATACATCATCTTGGCGAGATCGCGTTCAGTCCGTCGCCGCGGATTACGACGGAGTATGGGAACTACCAGTACTGGGAGTGGTCTCCGCTCCCCGCGCTGTGTTTGTCCGACCCGATGGCTACGTCGCGTGGGTAGGAGACGGCACTGATCGTGGCCTTCATGCTGCGCTCAGCACCTGGCTCGGTCCGCCGACTCAGGGCTGAAGAGTGGGCTCGTTTCGCGCCCGTCGACGAAAGCCACCCGGCGTCTCTCCAGTGAGTCGCTGAAAGGCGCGCGCGAACGAGATCGCTGACTCGTAGCCAACGCGGCTCGCGATCTCGGCGAGCGCATGATCTTCACGGAGCAGGGTACAGGCCGCGGCAATCCGCCGTTGGGTGAGGTACTCGAGTGGGGGAATGCCCGTCTTGCTGCGAAACTTCGCCGCGAACGAGGCTCGCGACATCCCCGAGCGATCGGCGAGGGTCTCTACCGTCCAAGGCTGCGCGAGGTCCTCGTGCATGTCGTGCAGAGCGCGGCGCAGTTGCGGATCGGCGATCGCCGCTAGCAAGCCGTGCTTGGGTAGATCGCTCTTTTGCACGTAGAAACGCAGTGCGGAAATGAATAGTGCCTCGGCAAGACGTCGCACGATGGGTAGCGAACCGAGCTCTTCCTCGATCTCGCCGCGCAGCAGCTCCGCGAGCGATTGTAGCGATTGACTGCGATGCTCCTCGACACGCAGATGAATGAACGCAGGCAGTGCACCGATCAGTCCGCCGGCGTCGGCATCGGCCAACTGAAGCGCCACGCTCACCAACGTGGTCTTCGTGCCGCCACCGCCATATCGAATCAAAAATGACTCGCGGAGTGACTCGAGCTGGAGGCAGTCCACGCAGCGTGAGTTGGATCGATCGGAAACGCTGTAGGGCGCGCCGTCGAGTACGAGGAAGAGGTCACCCGTCTGGAGTTCGAGGGGCTCGGGGAGCGCTGCGGTGCGCAGCCAGCACGCGCCGCGCGCGACGAGCACGAATTTTATCTGTCCACGGTGGGTGACGCGATGGCCCCACGGCGCGCTCACTTCGAAGCGCGTATAGAGCGCGTTCTGCAAGCGAAGAGAGCCGATCAACTGGCTGAGAGAATCCATCGATGTGGTTCCGAGTTAGACGAACTGTTTGCAAACGTAGACTTGCTGGCATTGTCAGTCTAGCTGGCGAGACGTAGGGTGCAATAGACACAAACACCGTGCAGGTCGTAGCGGAGCGCGATCGTCGGTCCGTTGGCATGCACACGAAAGGACCCAGATGCTTGTTCGCCCTTTTTCTGAACTCTTTGCGCCCCTTCTACTCGCGCTTTGCGCCGCCTCGGTCACGGCGGGCTGCGATCGCACGAAACCGCCGCAAGCCCGTGACTCCTCGATGTCGAATCCTGCCGTTGCAGCGGTGGGCGCGCCGGTTACGACCGCTTCTGGCGTCGCGAGCGGGCCCAGCGCGCAGGCGGGCTTCTACCGCTCTCGCGTCGGTACTGCCGACGTCACGGTGATCTCCGACGGGACGCTCGCTCTCGACGTGACTCACGGCTTGGCGCTCAATGCCAAGCCTGGCGAGGTGGAGCGCCTGTTGGCACAGAGCTTCCAAACGTCGCCGATCGAGGCGTCCTTCAACGAGTTCGTGATTGCCAGCAACGGACGCGTGGCCCTGATCGACACCGGCTCGTCCGCCAACCTAGGGCCGACGGCGGGAAAGCTACCGGTCTCCCTTGAAAATGCCGGAATTCACGCCGTAGACGTGAGCGATGTGTTTCTGACTCACGTCCACCCCGACCATTCGGGGGGCCTGCTTTGGGACGGCAAGCGAGCATTCCCGAACGCGACCGTTCATCTCGATGCAAGAGAGCTCGCGTACTGGACGGACGCGGCGCGCGCCTCGAAAGCGACCGGGATGGCCGCTACTTTCTTCGCCACCGCACGGGCGGCGCTCGACCCCTACCTCGCGGCGGGGCGCGTGGCGCCGTTTACGGGCGCGACCGAGTTCTTTCCCGGGTTTCGCGCCGAACCGGCATACGGGCACACGCCGGGACACGTCGTGTACACGCTGGAGAGTGGCGAGCAGAAGCTTTTGTTTTTGGGCGATACGATTCACATCCCTGCCGTTCAGTTCGATGATCCGAATGTCGCGGTAGGGTTCGACGTCGACCCAGCCGCGGCGGTCACGACGCGCAAGCAACTGCTGAGCATGGTCGCCGACAAAGGGCTCTTGGTCGCCCACAATCACGTCGCATTTCCCGGTCTGGGCCATGTTCGTCGCGACGGGGACTTCTACCGCTGGCTGCCTGCGGCCTACGTGAACGACGCGGTCCCAGCCAAGTAGCGCCCACCAAACGACGCACGGCTACGAGAACAAACAGAACCACGAGAACATCAGGAGATCATCCTCACCATGATTCATTTCTATTTTCACCCGTCACCGAACCCGATGAAAGTCGCACTCTTGCTCGGCGAACTCGACGTTCCCTTCGAGACGATTGCGGTCGACATTTTCGAGGGCGCGCAGCACCAGCCTGAGTTTCGAAAGCTCAATCCGAACGGCAAAGTCCCGGTGGTCGTCGACGACGGCGTTACGGTCTTCGATTCGCACGCGATCTTGTTGTACCTCGCGGAGAAACACGGGAAATTCCTGCCTTTGACCAACACCGAGCGCGCGGCGACTCTGTCCTGGCTCGAGTTCATCGCGACGGGCCTGTCGCCGTTCTCGGGGCAGGCTGTCCACTTTTTGCACTACGCGCCGGAGCCCATCCCGTACGCGAAGCATCGCTACCTGAAGGAGGTCGAGCGCCACTATCAGGTGCTCGAAACCCGGCTCACGGCTTCTCCCTTCTTGGGTGGAATCGAATACGGCATTGCCGACATGGCGCTCTGGGGTTGGGCGCGGGGCGCCGCGTACGTCTTCGGCAGCGAGGGACTGTCGGCGTACCCGGCGGTCGACAAGCTCGTCCAGAGCATTTCACGCCGTCCTGCAGCGGAGAAGGCCACCAAACTGGCCGATAACCTGAAGCTCAAGACAGCGTTCGACGAGCAGACACGTCGAGCGCTGTTTCCGCACAACGCTTGAGACAGTCTAGGACGCCTTTTGCTCGAAGTACTGGAGGTCGATGAATAGAGCGGCGGCCAGGATCAAGGAGCGTTCGTCGACTCCGAGCTGCTGCGAGCGAAACAGGATCCGGAACCGGTCGGCGTCCGTAAAGATTTCGGTCAGGCCGCCGCTCCACTTTTTCTCGACGCGCGCAAGCTCCTGTCCGTCGCGCTCGAAAACGAACGTCCAGGGGCGCCAGAGGGGGGAAGACACGGTCAAGGTCACTCGACCTGTGGCGTCCGACACGTCGAAACGCTTCGAGAAGAAGGCCCAGCGCTGCTGAATGGCGCCCAGTGCTCGGCCGTCTGCGCTGGACACCTCCAGCCGCTGAAAGAAAAACCGGAACGGGTGCAGGGCGCGCAGCACCAGGTTTCGCGCGTTGTCGAAGAAGTGGATCTCGAACGTGCGCCAGTGACCGAAGAACATGCGCGCCAGGAAGGCAAGCCCGCCCTTGCCCTGCTCTGCGGCAAAGGCGAAGGGCGCGCCATTGACCTCGATCGAGTATTTGTTGCGCGTCTCGAAGCCAAAGAGTTCAGCGAGCTCACGGCGCTGTACGACCATCAGCTCACTCGATTGCTGCACGATGGCGAGCATTTCCGACATGCCGCTGAGCTTACACCGACAATCGGAAATCCCGCCCGCTACCGTCGAGGTCGCCAGTATTTGGGGATTGGGGGAGGGGGTTGATGGTCACGCGATCCGGGCACGAGCGGCTCAGCCTTCGGCGTCGCGCCCCGCCACGAGCCCTGCCCGGGCATTCAACGAACTCGTGACACGCAGCTCGGACCGCGACGCCGAAGGCAGCGACGGAGCGCGCCGTGACGCGTGACCATCAACCCAACAAGCTTTGCAGTGGCTGCGAGCGAGCGGCGCCTCGCTGCCAACGCTCGTCGTGCAACGGGGCACGCTCGCGAATGGTGAATCGGCTCAGGTCCGGCGTCGCGCGCGGATCACGGCGTCGACTCCCGTGCCGGCGACAGCGCGCGGGCGCTCCTCGGCGACGACCAGCTCCCAGTGCCTGGGGTCCAGCGCAGCGAGTGCGGCCTCCACGGAGACTTGGACCTGACCCGCGGCGGCGGTAGCGGCTCCCGTGCTCGGATCGATCGGGCGGTGTCCGACCAGGAATAGAGTTCCACCCGGCGCAACGCCGATCGCCATGCGCGTCACCATTTCTTCGACCGCACCGGCCACGTGCACGTACAAGCAAACCACGAGATCGTAGTCCGCCGGCCGGGCCGTCCAAGTCGCCAGATCGCCTTCGATCCAGTCGATCCGTTGCGCTAGTTCCGCGCCTGCCGCCTCGGCCATCGAGCGCCCCTGAGCCAGTGCTGCCGTGGAGAAGTCGACCGCTGTCACCTGCCAGCCATGGGCAGCCAACCAGAGCGTGTCTGCGCCATGGCCGCAGCCAGCGTCGAGCGCGCGCCCTGGCGAAAGCGCGGTAACCTCGGCGGTCAAATGCCCGTTCGGCGGGCGGCGGGCGACTTTGTCGGCGTGCTCGCGCAGCGTCTTGGACCACAGTTGCTCCCAGAAATTCTGGTCGTATTTCGATTCGGTCATGGGTAGCTCCTCGAGCGCCCGCTCGAGTGGACGCCTAGACAAGTGATTGGGCTTGCTGTCCATTGGTCGTCCAGCGTTTTGGGATTATCACACTTCCCATGAACACGAACGAGCCATTGCGAACCAAGCCGAAGCTCTACGTCATCACGGTCAGCACGCGTCCCGGGCGCGCTGGGGTTCCGCTCAGCACTTGGATCCTCGAGCGGGCCGTGGCGCATGGAGCGTTCGACGTCGAGCTCGTCGATTTGAAGGAAGAGAATTTGCCGATGTTCGACGAGCCGCGCCACCCGCGGCTTCGGCAATACGAGCACGAGCACACCAAGCGCTGGAGCGCCAAGATCTCCGCCGCCGATGCCTTCGTATTCGTCACGCCCGAGTACAATCACGGGACGCCGCCATCGCTGATCAATGCGCTCATTTATCTGGTCCAAGAGTGGGCGCACAAGCCGGTCGGTTTCGTGAGCTACGGTGGGCCCGCGGGGGGTTCGCGCGCGGTGCAGATGGTCAAGCCGATGATGGCTGCTCTCAAGTTGGTGGTCCTGCTCGAATCGGTGATGGCGCCGATGTTCACGCACAGCATCGACGAAAAGGGCGTATTCAAGCCCAGCGAGCTGCAGGAGAGCGGCGCCCAGATGATGCTCGACGCGCTACTGAAATGGACCAACGCCCTCGCTTCGCTGCGGGCGCCATGAACGCTGAGTACTAGCGGGCCGACGCTCGCGTCAGCCGATCGCTTGCGCTTTTTGCAGTTCGCTCAGCAGCGCGCTCGGTGTCACGCCCGAGATGGCACGGAATTCCGCGATCAGATGCGCTTGGTCGTAGTAGCCCGCGTCGGCGGCAATCGATGCCCAGCCTGCTTGGCTCGCCTCGCGGGCGGCGCTCACCGCGCGGCCAAAGCGCGTGAGCTTGGCGAACGTCTTGGGATTCACGCCGATCGTTTGATCGAAGAGGCGTCGCAGGTGTCGCTCACTCACACCGAGGTCGGCAGCGACAGCGGTTACGTTGACGCTCGTGAGGCGGCTGGCGGCCGCGAGTACGAGTTGGCTGCGGTTACGCTGACCACCTGCGGTCGCGAAGCGCTGGGCAATCGCGCATTCGAGAATTGCTGCTGCTTCGCGCGTGCTCTGCGCGCCAGCGAGGCCATCGAGCAGACGCTGCGTCGTGGTCTCGCCCCACAAATCTTCGAGCGCCACGACGTTGCCGGCAATGGCGGAGGCAGGGATGCCGAGCACTGCCTCGGCGGTGCCGAGGCGAAGACGCGCCGTGACGAAACGGTGCCCGCGGTGAAGGAGCTTTCGGAGCACCCGCTGTCGGCCACCCATTGCGTGGACGTCGAGCCCACCCCGCACCGCTGGTCCGAAGCGGACGACCAGATGCACCTCTGAACGCGGAATCGCCACGCCTCGCGTGTCGCGGTCGCGCTCGTCGACGTACAGCGCCGCTACGGCGGATGCGGGGGCGCCTCGGGAGCCGAGAGGAACGGCGCTCGCGTTCATGGCTACGATTGTGATGGGGGGCGCCCGGTCACGCAAGCCTGGAGCGGCGCATGTCCGTTTCTTCCAATCCGCGAAGAATGCCGAACCCTACACTCGGTGCATGAAAATCCTCGTCACCGGAGCGACCGGAAAGGTCGGAAGCCGACTCGCCAAACGCCTCGCCCAGCGCGGAAATCAGCTCCGCGCCCTGGTGCGCGACGTACCGCGCGCGACCGACCTATTGGGAGAGGGCATCGAGCTCGCCCAGGGCGATCTGCTCGACATCGATTCGCTGGCAGCCGCGGTGCGCGGCGTCGACGCAGTGGTTCACTGTGCCGCGTTCTTCCGCGGTGCAACTGACGAGCAAGCCCACGCAACCAATGATCTCGGGACGCAACGTCTCGCAAACGCGGCCCGCGCTGCCTCGGTCAAGCGCTTCGTCTTCACGAGTACCGGGCTGGTGTACGGTCCCAACCGCGGTCGCCCAGCGCGTGAAGACGACCCTTGCGCGCCGATCGATGGATACCCCACGAGCAAGCTCGCCGCCGAGCGCTTCCTCCTCACGCTGGAAGGCTTCGACGTACGCATCCTACGGCTACCGTTCGTCTATGGTGATGGCGATCCGCACATCGCGGAGGCGGTCCCGATGATGAGCGGCTTTCCGCCAGCGCAACGCATGTCGATCGCGCACCATGTCGACGTGGCGCGCGCCGTTACCTGCTTGTTGGAGGCGCCTTCGCCTTCGCATCGCATCTATAATTTGGTCGACGACGAAGCGCCCGATCTTGCCACTCTGTTTGCGTCGGTCGGCGCACCTCCTCCCGACGGCTCGAACGCAGAGCGGGCGCGCGCTTTCGACTCCCTCATGGATGGACGTCGAATCCGCGAAGATCTTGGCTTCGAACCGCGATTTCCGCGGCTTGCCGACGCCATCGCCGCGGGCGCATAGCCCGAACGGACTGTGCAAAGTACCGCTTCGCGGTGTCGCTTCGAGCCGGTCCCAGATCAATCGGCGACGAATGACCAGTCGAGCGGATCGGGGTTGCTGGCCATGGCCAGCGTAATGAAGCTCCCCTTTTGTTGAACTTGGGCGCTCGGGATCGCCGCCGTCAGGGCAGTCTTCAGGGACGAGGCCGATGCTTCGTTCACCGTCTCGAGCTGCCACACGATCGCAGTCTCGGCTGCGTTGGGCTCGATCCCTTTGTAGATGAAGAGTTGCTCACCGCGCCAGCCGAGGGCGAGCGACCAGGCGGCGTCCGATTCCAAACCGTGTGCGAGCGTCAAGTACAGGCCCCAAGCGCCGAGGGCCGTGACGACCGGGGACTGATCCCATTTCTCCGGAGCGCGCGGTCGCGCGTGGTATTTCAGCGCGGGCGCTACCGGTTCGTCCGTTACCATCAGCTGGTGGGTGATGAGTTTGTCGGCGTACAGGTAATTCACCGCCTCCACGCCACCCTTTTTCCAAGTAAGGTAAATGGCGCGCGCTCCGAAATTCCTGGCGAAGCGTGCGTTGGTCGCCAGGTACGTCGACGGTTGTGCGCGGATCCAAGCGATGTCCTCGCGAATGCCAGCATTGATCTGCTCGTACTCGTCGAAACTCGCCAAGTCGCGACCCGCCATTGCGGCCTGGTAGCGATTCGAAAAGAACTCGCCTTCTCCGAAGTACATGGCATCGGCTCCCCAATTGGAGTCGACATCGGTCACCGATACCACGGTCGCCCAAGTGCCGATCTGGATGTCGCGGTCGCGGAGCGCGCGGATCATCGCCTCCACGAGCGCGACGTTCGACGCGACGTCGTCGGCAGGCTTGCCGTGATCGATGATCAAGAGGTCTTTGTTCCGCCAACGGTACGTGCCGAACCAATGCGCGGCACTCTCCTTCGTGATCGGGACGAAGTTGAACGAGCCGGGCTGGGCCAAGCCGAGCCAAGTCATCGCGGTCTCGTAGTTGTTGAGGGGCGGATCCCGACCTTCAGCGGCGCCGTTGATTGAGGCCATGTAAGCCTCTTCGGTCATCAGGGTGAGCGGCGGCGGCGAGCCTCCCACCGCACCGCGCAGACACGCCGCGAGCTCGAAGCGCGACTGCTGACAACTGATGAGCCTCGCATCGCACGGGGTCATGTCGTGCATCTCGCAACCCGGGATCGCAGTTGAATGCGGCGCTTGCGGGTCGCTGCCGCAGGCGTTGGTGAGCCCAGCCAAGCACAGCACCGCCGCGGCGAACAAAGTCGCCCGAACCCTGGAAATCCGGCAATCGTGCATCAAAGCCCTCCGGTCCAAGAAGCAGAGTCTCAGCCCTGTGCTCTCAGCTCATTTCATTATCACCCCATTTCACGACAACCGATCAGTCGTAAAATCTTATGGCGCCACTACCCAGTTGCGCTTCGGAGCAACAGTTTTGCCTCGCGGGTTTGGTCTGAATTCACCATCTCGGCGACAGACGGAATACGAGCAACGGCAATTTCGCCGATCCCTGTAATTGCCAAGATGGAAGGCAGTAAGTTGTCCCTGATCGTGAGTGGAGGAGCGCACTCTGCGCGAGCTCAGCGAGTCAGGCGTCGATCAACGCAGGTGCGGCATCGCTGCATATTTGCAACATGCACAATGTAGAAGGCGCCAATCGACGGGCCTTCGAGCTCGATGGCCGATTCGATCGCCCGTGTTGCGGTGGTAGACGCATGCCATGGACTTCGACGTTCGCGGCTACAATCGGGGGGCCTGGGATGCGGAGGTCGAGCGTGGAAATCCTTGGACCGTCCCCGTGTCGCCCGAGATCATCCGACGTGCACGCGAGGGCGATTGGGAGGTCGTACTCACGCCGCAGAAGGCGGTGCCGCGGGACTGGTTTCCGCCGCTTGGCGGCCTGTCCGTGCTTGGCCTCGCTGCGTCGGGCGGTCAGCAGGCGCCGATCCTCGCCGCGGCGGGCGCGCGCGTTACGGTGCTCGACAATTCGCCCTCACAGCTCGCGCAGGATCGCGCTGTCGCGGAGCGCGACGGCCTCGAGCTCACGCTCGTCGAGGGCGACATGGCAGACCTTCGTGCCTTTGCGTCCGGGTCGTTCGATCTAGTCTTTCATCCGTGCTCGAACTGCTTCGTGCCGGACGTCTTGCCGGTGTGGCGCGAGGCGTTTCGCGTGCTCCGCGCGGGCGGCATTCTGCTCGCGGGCTTCGTCAATCCGGTCGCGTTCCTATTCGACGACGTACTCGATCCGGAGCGCCGCGAGCTCGTCGTGCGCAATCGCATTCCTCATTCGGATCTCGCGAGCCTAGGCCCACGCCTTGCCCCGTCCCTTCGCTCGAACAAACCCCTGACATTCGGCCACACCCTGCGCGATCAAATCGGGGGGCAACTCGATGCCGGCTTCGTCCTCGAGCGGATGTTCGAAGATACCCGCCCGGCCAGCGACGGCGACCCACTTTCCGAATACATTGCGGCCTTCGTCGCCACCCGCGCCGTGCGTCCAGTGTGAGCGCGCTCGGAGCTCCGTCTGTCGTCGACGCGACCGTTGCCGCGTATCGTGGCGCGGTTTGCGCTACTTCATGCACGCGGCGATCACCGTGACAACACCGGCTCCGTTCCCGCAGTAAGGACATCTGGCGGTCTTCCTTCGCCTCGGCACCCGGGGTGCCGGTCGCCAGAATCTTTCTGTAGAGGATTCAACGTGCGCCTGATCCCAACGCGGCAACAAGCAAGTCGAATGATCTGGGCGGCGATCGCGCTGGCCATTGTCACGCTGATTCCTTCCACCGCTCGGGCGGACAACCCGATTGTGCAGACCAACTACACCGCAGATCCCGCTCCCCTGGTGCACGAGGGCAGATTGTTCCTCTACACGTCCCACGACGAGGACGTCACGGTGAAGGACTTCTACACCATGAACGACTGGAGATTGTACTCCACGACTGACATGGTGAACTGGACGGATCACGGCTCGCCAGCGGGCCTGAAGAGCTTTAGTTGGGGAACCGACAGCGCGTGGGCGCCGCAGGGGATTGCCCGGAACGGCAAGTTTTACCTGTACGTTCCGCTGAACAACAACACCGGCGCGAGGATCGGCGTGGGTGTGTCGAACAGCGTGACAGGTCCGTTCACGGATCCCCTGGGCAAAGCGCTGGCCCAGAATGGATCCAGCAACATCGACCCCACCGTGTTCGTCGACGATGACGGACAGGCTTACATGTATTGGGGGAATGGCACTCTCCGATACGTGAAGCTGAACTCGGACATGACCAGCACCGCGGGAAGCATCACCAACGTGTCGTTGAGTGGCTTTACCGAGGGGCCGTGGTTCTACAAGCGAGCGGCGCTTTATTACATGGTCTACGCCGCCACCTCGGGGAGCGAGAAGATCAGCTACGCGACGAGCGATAGCCCGACCGGGCCTTGGACCGTGCGCGGAGACGTCATGGCTGCTGGCTCGACCTTCACCAATCATCCCGGTGTCGTCGACTACAAGGGGCACTCGTATTTTTTCTACCACAACAGCGCATTGCCGGGCGGCAACAACTACAAGCGCTCGGTCTGCGTGGAGGAGTTCAACTACGGCGCCGACGGCAGCATTCCCAAGATCTCGATGACCACGAAGGGACCGGCTGCCGTCGCGACACTGAATCCGTTCCAGCAGGTCGAGGCCGAGACGATCGCTTTCTCGTCCGGGCTCAAGACCGAGGTGTCCTCAGACACCGGCGCCGGGATGAACGTCGCGTCGATCAGCAACGGCGACTACATCAAGGTGAAGGAAGTCGATTTCGCCGACGGTGTGACCTCCTTCGAGGCTCGGGTATCCTCTGCGGTCAGCAACGCGAAAATCGAGCTCCACCTGGATAGTGAGAGCGGCTCGCTGCTCGGGACGTGTGACGTCTCGGGCGCATCTTCTTGGACCACCAAGAGCTGTGCAGTCAGCGGCGGAAGCGGGAAGCACGACTTATTCTTGAAGTTCGTCGGTGGCAGCGGCGACCTCTTCAAGTTCAATTGGTGGCGCTTTAGCGGACCCACCATGCCGGGTACTGGTGGCACAGGCGGTACTGGCGGAGGTGGCACCACTGGGCCAGGAGCTGGCGGTCTCGACGGCTCGTCGGGCAACGGAACGACCAGCCAGGCGGGCGCCACGAGCACCGCAGCGGGCACCGCTGGCGTGGCCGCGGGAGGCTTCGGCGGAACGAGCGCAAGCGCTGGCTCGAGCGTTGGCGGTAGCGCCGTGTCGCTCGCGGGGGCAAATAGCGCTGGCAGCGCCAACGCGGCCGGGCGCGCGGGCAACACACAAACTGCCGCTGGCGCAGGTGGAAACGGTGCGGTCGGCACCGACCCCGGCAGCTGCGCTTGCCGCGCAGGTGCGAACGCCGAGAACAGTGGACTCGCCGCCGCTGTCTGGATGGTCCTTTCGACGCTCCTTCTCCGCCGTCGGCGCGACTAGGCGCTCGTGCCCGCGGGGCGTCGCAGCATCGGGAGCAAAACCCCGGACCGTCGTTTTCTCTAGCTCGAATGACAACACAGGGGCGCAACGCGCAATTGTAAGTATGTTTACCATGAGCCTCGCGCACCGCTCGATTTCCGGGATCTGTCTGGCCTTTCTGATTCCCGCGTGCGCAGCCGATGAGGACCGTTCTGCGGCTGCAGGCGCAAGCGGCAAGGGCGGAACCACCGGCAATTCGAGTGCTGGGGGGCCCGGAACTGCGAATGGCGGGGCCAGCGCCAGTTCCGCGGGCGGGACGACCGGCACTTCGACCGCGGGGACCGCGGGGACTCCGAGCAGCGGCACGGCTGGCAATTCGACGAGCGGGACGAGTGGCAATTCGACCGGCGGCTCGAATCAAGGCCAGGCAGGGGCAAGCGCAGGCGGCGGCACAGTTGGAACCGCGGGAAGTGCGAGCGGTGGTCAATCTGGAGGCGTCGGCGGCCAAGCGGGAAGCGCCGGGGGCGGCGGCGGGACGGTGAGCAGTTGTGTCGGCGGGAAGGCCTGGCCAACCGCCAATCCCACAGCGGCGGGCCCCTTCGAAGTTGCCGCCGACAAAGGTGTGGGGCCCTTGGCGGGCTACACGCCCGATCCGATCTACGGCGATCAACAACAACGATTCAATATCTATCGTCCGAAGAACCTAGCAACCAGCGGCTACTGCCACCCGATCTTGGTTTGGGCGAACGGCCATACCGACAATCCGGAACCGAATGCCCCGCTCTGTGTCGTCGACTCCGGCGCCAACAAGTGGTGCGGGCAGTACTTGCCGATGATGAATCATCTCGCCTCGCACGGGTTCGTGGTGATCGCCTCGCTCAGCACCACCACCTCCAAAGGCGACCCGCTGCCCACAATCGCCGGGTTGAACTGGATCCTCGAACAGTCGGAGGATGCGAGCAGCGCCTACTATCACCGCCTCGACACGGTCAACATCGGCCAGCTCGGCCACTCGGAGGGCGCGATGTCGACCTGCATGGTCGCGGCGGAACCGCGCTACAAGGCCCTAGCAGCGCTTTGCGGGACTCGGACACTTACCGGCGTCCACACTCCAATGCTGTTTTTCTGCGGCGGCAAAGATACGGTGGTGAACTGCGACGGCGTGAGGGATGTCTTCCTCACCGTGAAAGACCAGCCTGCCTTCTTCATCGACGAGCTGAACTCGGACCACGGCAGCTGGGTGTACCAGGGTGCCAAGGGGGTCTCTCTTTCCTTGGCGGCCGCGTGGTTCAGGGTTCACCTGATGGGTGACACCGCAAATCGCAAATATTTCTATGGGCCGAGCTGCACCTTCTGCACCGACAGCCGCGTGAAGGTCGAGCAGAACAGCCTGATGACCCAATAGACACCAATTCTCCTGTCCGAAAGCTAGCAAACGGGGCGCGGTCCCCTCGGTGGCGCCTTCTTCTCGGTTTGGGTCACGCGCGCGTCCCAGCGCGCCTCAGGTGACCGTTAGGCGCAATGTTTCGGCGCCCATGGCAAACCCGTCGCCCACACACTGGTCAGGTTTTCACGGATCACAAGGTCGCGCTTCAGGCGTGAAAGCGAGGGCCTGCGGCGCTGCGTTGGTGGGCGCGCGTGAAGCGAGCCTATAAGCCCCTATGGATTCCAGCGAAGGCGTTGACCACGAGCTGAGGCAGGCCCGGCTCTCTAGGTTCGGTCGCGTGCTAGCTGTTGTGACCCTGGGCTTCGTCGTCCTGAATCTCTCGACCTCGCTCTGGCTGCATCGGCTCTCCGCCAATAGGAGTAGTCTGCCGCTCTCCGTTTCGACCGTCGCGTTTGCTGCACTCTGGCTGCTCTTGCGTGACGAGCCCAGGACACCACGCTTCGTCCGCATCATCGAACTCTCGACGCTGTTCGTCGGCACCGCGGCGATTTCGACGATCGCGGTCGTCATGGATCTCGTCGCGGAGCCAGACATGATCGTGCGAACTTTGCTCATGTTCGTACTGCTCGCCTACGCAGTCTACGTTCCGTCCACCGCGCGGCACACACTAGTGGTCGCTGCGTTGATGACGGTTCCGCTCCTCGGCTGCATCTTCGTCGCTTTCCGTGAGTGGGATCCCGCACTGTACGATCCGCCCGCGGCGACCTGGCCCAAAGGCAAGGTCGGCGACATGGCCTACGCTGCGACGCTCGTCTCCGCGGCCCTGTGGGGGATGGTCGTGGCAATGGCGGCCGTCTTTTCGCAGACAGTTCACGGTCTACGCAAGGCGGTACACGACATCCGCCGGCTCGGACAATACACGCTCGAGAAGAAACTCGGCGAAGGAGGGATGGGAGTCGTCTACCGCGCCTCGCACGGGATGCTGCGCCGGCCCACCGCGATCAAGCTCTTGCTGCCCGATCGGGCCGGAAAAGACGATTTGGCTCGTTTCGAGCGCGAGGTCCGACGTACCGCGATGCTCACTCATCCAAATACAGTGACGGTCTTCGACTACGGGCGTACTACGGATGGCGTCTTCTACTACGCCGTGGAGCTTCTGGACGGTGCAACGCTCCAGCAGATCGTCGAGGTCGACGGTTCGCAGCCGGAAGAACGCGTCATTCACCTCCTCGAGCAGGCTGCAGCATCGCTCGCTGAAGCACACGACGCGGGGCTCATTCATCGCGACGTCAAACCCGGCAATATCATGGTGGTCGATCGGGGCGGCATTTCCGACCTGGTAAAGGTCGTCGACTTCGGGCTCGTGAAGGACGTCGGTATCGGGGCGGGAGACGAGTCCGAGGTAGCACTGACGAGGGGCAACGCGATTACGGGCACGCCGCTGTATATCTCGCCCGAAACGGTGATCGCGCCGGACAGCGTGGATGCGCGCGCGGATCTGTATGCGCTTGGCGCTGTGGGGTATTGGCTGCTGACCAGTACGCATGTCTTCGGCGGAAACTCGATCGTCGAAGTGTTCGCTCATCACCTGCATTCGCAGCCTGAGGCTCCCTCCGCGAGGCTCGGCGCGCCGGTGGCGGCAGATCTCGAAACCCTGCTCCTGGCCTGTCTGGCCAAGCGACCCGAGGACCGTCCTGCCTCTGCGCATGTCCTGCGGGACCGCCTACGTGCTTGCACCTCGGCAGGCCGCTGGAACAACGCTCGAGCCGCGCAGTGGTGGGCGGCTCACCGGCACGAGTTGCGTTCAGGTGGCGCGGAGCCCAGCCAGAGGAGCGCCACCGGGGACGTCCGCTCACCGCATCTCACCGTGACCCGCATCGCGAGCTGAGCACAGTCATCAATCGACCAGGATCCGAGCAACGTCACGGCACCGGCTCCGGCAAAGAAAACCGAAGATCGAGGCATCGGTTTCAGTCGCTCCTCTTTTCGAAGGTGACCGTCTTGGCGAGGTCGACGAATCAGCGCGGTGCCAGCGAGCTCTGTGCTCGGCCGGGATAGTACAGGACCGTGGACAGCGCAGATCGAATGCGGTGTACGCCACCGTGGGCGCACTCGTGAGCTACGTGCGCGCGGTGGCGCCATCCCGGCCTCAGCTCTCGTTCGGTGCTTGCCAATGCGGATAAGTGACGTAAGCCGTGACGGCTTCCTGGTCATGGGACCGTATGGTCACGCGTTCACCCTTGGGCATATAGACGATCTCTCCCGGACCGGCAGTGACCGTTGATTCGCTGGTTTGCACTGACAGCCTACCTTCGAGAACGATCATTACATCGTGAACCGCGAGCACTTCTTCCAGGCTCTGCTCGGGCGCGTACCGTCCAAACCCGATAGTGATCGGCCCACCATGTCTCTGGTCGACTACATTGGCGGCAAACACATCGGCGGCTTGTCCCGGCGAACGCTCGAAGGACGCATCAACCATACTGAACTTGCTAACTTTCATCGAAACGCTCCGGCTTGTCCGCGACTTGGATTGACGCTGGCAAGCTTGTGAGGGTGGATAGAACCGCAGTGCGTGGTCGGCGTGGGCCGCTGACATTTGCGACCCTTGCGACGTTGCATCATCCGTGCCTCGCCCTTGGCCACGAGAAGCCCCTGGCGGTTTGGCGCACTGGAAGCGCGTCAGACTTGCGCGTAGCCACCGTCGACGAAGACCTCGCCCCCTGTCATGTAGCTGCTGTCTTCGGATGCGAGGAACACGGCGACGGCCGCGATTTCGCTCGCATCGCCGATACGGCCGAGCGGAATCTGTGTGGCGAACGAAGCGAAGATCGCGTCTCGCTGAGCAGCATCGATCGCGCGGTCACCGGGCGTCGAGGAGCCCGACGTCAGCACGTTTGCAAGGCCTGGCGTGACGGTGCCCCCGGGTGACAACACGTTCACGCGGATGCCCGTGCCCTTGAGATCGAGCGCCCAGCTTCGCGCCAAGTTGCGCACGGCGGCTTTCGTCGCGTGGTAGACGCTGAACGCGGGGGCTCCCTTCGAGCCCGCGGTGGACCCGTTCAGGATGATCGAGCCTCCCGCGCGCATCAACGGCAGTGCCTCCTGCACCGTGAAGAGGGTACCCTTGACATTGACGTCGAAGACCTTGTCGAAGGACGCCTCCGTGATGCTGCCGAGCGGTGCCGTCTCGGCTATTCCGGCGTTCGCGAACACGATATCCAAGCGCCCCTTCTCCTCGCGGATGGTCGCCATGATGCGATGCAGGTCGTCGAGCTTCGAGATATCGCCTTGGAGCGCTCGAACGTCGTGACCGATCTCCGCGACGGCATTGTCGAGCTCCTCCTGACGTCGCCCGGTGATGAACACGAATGCTCCTTCGCTCACGAAACGTCGCGCGGTCGCGAGGCCGATGCCGCTGTTCCCGCCGGTGATGAGGACGATCTTTCCTGCGAGCCTGCCCATTTCAGATTCCTTTGTTGGTGGTGCAGGGCACAATCTGGGTCGGCACTTTCTTTTTTGCTAGTATGCACCTTTTGGTGAGTACCAAGGAAGTGCCCGATGCCCAGCGATCCCCGCCCGTTTACCTGTGGCCTCGATGCCGCGCTCGCCGTGATCGGCGGAAAATGGAAGCCGTTGGTCCTCTATCACCTGGCAAAGGGTGCGCTCCGATACGGCGAGCTCAAGCGCGCCGTTGGCTCAGTCACGCACAAGGTGCTCATCCAGCAACTGAAGGACCTCGAAGCTGATGGTGTCGTGAAGCGGGTCGACTACGGCGAGGTTCCACCGCGCGTCGACTACTCACTCACGAAGTTCGGGCAGACACTGGCCAGCGCACTAGCTCCGCTCTGCCAGTGGGGAACCGATCATACTCGTGAGATCAATCGGACGGTCGCGCGACGCGCGGCGCGAGCCGGGTTCTCCTGATGCGTCACCCCGCTGGACTTTTCGCGACAGCCTCGTCGAGCACGACAATGCGAGGCTCGCTTTGTCGTGCTCGGTGGCCACGCGGTCGCGTTCGGTGACGAGTCGCGACGGCGGTGACGATTCGTTCGATGTAGCACGAGGTTTTCTCGGTGATTCGCGTTGAGCTGGCGTCTTGCGGTTGGCCGCGGGTGCCGCAACGATTCCAGCTAGCGTGGGTTTTGGCGTTCAAGGCGTACGCTGCCCCCTTGCTCAGAAACTCAGTCTGTTCAGTGCGACAATGAAACAGCATGAGGAGAATCGCGCGCGAGTTCGATTTGTGATGATTAAGATCACGCGCTCTCTACACTTCCGGATATGGCTCTCAGGGCTCACCCTCAACGCTTTCTCCTGGCGCTCTTCTTGGCCGCGGCCTGTAGCGATGCAGAACACGGCCTCCCTGGGTCACCGAGCAATTACGGCGGGGGTGGTTCTGGCGGTCGCGGCAATGAGGCTGGGGCCGCCGCCGGGGGGAACATCAGCGCGGGCGGAGTCATTGCAGCGGGAGGCAAGCCCACGAGCGGCACAGACGACGCCGGAGCGCCTGATGCTGGCGATTCGGGAACGGGTGCCAACAGTGGCACTTCCAGCGCTGGAGGTGGGCTCGGCGGCGTTGAAGTCGGCGGCGCGCCGAGTGGCGGCTTGAACGGGCTCGGAGGCAGCACCGGGCTGGGCGGAAGCAGCGGGCTGGGCGGAAGCAGCGGGCTGGGCGGAAGCAGTGGGCTCGGCGGTAGCAGTGGGCTCGGCGGTAGCAGTGGGCTCGGCGGTAGCAGTGGGCTCGGCGGTAGCAGCGGGCTCGGCGGTAGCAGCGGGCTGGGCGGAAGCAGCGGGCTCGGCGGTAGCAGCGGGCTCGGCGGCGGCGCCGGGAACGCGCTGCTTCGAGTGGTCGAAGTTTCAGCCGGCGAGACCAACACGTGCGTTGTGCTCAGCAACCATGCCCTTCGCTGTTGGGGGACAGGTGGGAGTGGCTTGAACGGCTACGGCAACGCAGAGACCATTGGTGACACGGAAACGCCCTTCTCGGCTGGCGATGTGCCTATCGGCGGCCCCGTCACACACGTCGCGATGCACCTGTTCTTTGCGTGTGCGGTGCTCGATACCGGTGCAGTTCGCTGCTGGGGCGCCAATGGCTTCGGCCAGCTAGGTTATAGCATTCCCTTGGGCATCGCCATTGGCGACGACGAAACGCCGGCCTCGATGGGTGACGTCAATGTCGGAGGTCGTGTCGTACAGGTGAGTGTTGGGAATGGGCATACCTGTGCGCTGCTCGATAACGGCGCGGTCCGCTGTTGGGGGTATAACGAATACGGTCAGCTCGGCTACGGCAACACCGCGAGTATCGGCGATGACGAGCCTGCGGCTGCGGGCGGCAACGTCGTACTCGGAGATTCAGCAATTCAAATCTCGGCTGGGTACGACAGAACCTGCGCGCTTCTCGCCACGGGCAGCGTCCGATGTTGGGGTCGCGGCGTTTACGGCGGGCTCGGTTACGGCAACACCAACGATATCGGTGACAACGAGACACCAGCGTCGGCCGGCGACGTTCCCATTGGAGGTCGAGCCGTGCAGGTGAGCGTTGGTAACGATCAGACTTGCGCATTGCTCGAATCCGGTAACGTTCGCTGTTGGGGCAACGGGATCTATGGCCGTCTGGGTTACGGGAATACCAACACTATCGGTGACAACGAGACTCCGGCGTCAGTCGGCGACGTGAACATCGGCGCGCCCGTTGCTCAGATCGCGGCCGGAGGGAATACCTGCGCACTACTCACGAACGGTAACGTTCGCTGCTGGGGCCGTCCTGACGCCGGCCTAGGCTACATGAACCAGGAGACGATTGGAGACAACGAGACCCCCGCTTCGGCGGGCGATGTGAACATCGGAGCGAGCGTCGCCCAGGTGGCGGTCGGAACGAATCACGTCTGCGCGGTGCTCACCTCGGGGGCACTCCGCTGCTGGGGAGCTGGCTACTCCGGCCAGCTCGGCTACGGCAATATCAACGACCTGAGCTATAAGTCGAAATTCATCGGCGACGACGAGACGCCCGCGTCTGCCGGCGATGTGCCGGTGCTGGTAGACGTGCATGTTCACTCCTGCAACGGCACTCCCACTCCGTGCACTGCCATGTCCGAAACGAGCTGCAAGACGACTTCACAATGCAGCTGGAGCCCGCCGTGCGTCGCGAACGCTATAGCCCAGTCGGGACTGTGCCACTTGCAACCAGACCAAGCGACTTGCCTGCAACGCCCCGAATGCCAGTGGGTCTCCGTTGGTTTTTGCGGGGCAAACCAATCCTATTGCCCGAGCGTCACCACACAAGCGCAATGCACCAGTTCGGCAGCCTGTAACTGGCAGGCAATCACTTCGGGCTGCTGGGGTACCGCAAACTGCGTGCAGATCTCGACCGAATTCAGTTGCGTGAAGCAGCCCGGCTGCAGCTGGAACTGACAGCGAAGCCGTCGCCAACCGGCGTCAACGAGCTTCCGAAGGCGCTCCGAGGTCCTCCAATAACAAAACTGAAGGCCCGGATTCCTCTGGGCCTCTCGTCTAGTTGCGCGGGGGGCGCAACGCGGGCTGTATCCCGCGATAGCGTTGAGGTTTTAGCGGAGACCGGAGGATGAGTCCTCGGCCTCACTTTGGTCTTGGGGTGCCGTTGGGCACGGCTCCGATCCGTTGCGGGGGATGTGGCCCGCCGAAGTACGGTGCCCTCGTGAGGGGGTGGCGAACTTCGCACCATTCGTCATGACAGCCGTCGCGGAGAGCGGCGCGACGCGTTTATCCAAGCGTTGAGCGAAAAGAAGGGGAACGTGAAGGTCGGGCGTGGGGACGACTCTAAGTGTGCGCGAGTTGCAGATGCCGCGCGTCCGCGCAGTGCTCGGTTCCGCGCACAAACCAGTTGAGGAGGATTCCCCATGAACGTGTTCCACTCTGCCAAGATCGTGTTGATGGCGGCGCTCGCGCCGCTTGCTTGTTCGGTCGCAGCGGGTACCCCCGATGACGACGTCGCAGGTCTTGCCCAAACCGATCATCAATGGAACGCCGGTCACCACTGAAAATATCGGCTTGGTGAAGATCGTTTTGGCGTCGGGTTCCGGTTGCAGCGGCACGCTGATCACCCCGGAGTGGGTGCTCACGGCCCAGCATTGTTTACCGACCGAGCCGACGGGAACGACGGTAGAACGCACGACGACGGGCGACGTGCGCAGCGGCGTGCAGGCCATTCCGTTCAACTACTCGGGTCTTACGACGGACGTCGGACTAATCCGCGTGGCTCCGGCCTTCCCGATCGCTGCGGGAGCGAACGGGTACACCAACGAGCTGTGGCCGTTTGCGCCAACCACCCTCGTCGGCAAGACCGTCGACTGTTACGGCTACGGCTACAACAACACCGATGGTACCGGCTTCGGCACGTTGCGACAAGCTTCGCTGTTGGTCAGCGCCTACGACACAACGGCGGGACAGTACACGCTGCTTCAGAACTCACTCGGCCAGATCCAGAGCTACGGTGACTCCGGCAGCGGCTGCTTCTACACCGAAGGTGGCAAACGCTACGATCTTTCGGTGTTCACGAACCCGGGAGGCGACAGGGCGTTCGCGTACGCAACCGCACCGCTGCGCGCCTGGGTCGACCTACAGGTTCACAACAGCTGCACAGACGGGAAGCAAAGCGGCACCGAGAGCGGCATCGATTGCGGCGGTTCATGCGCGGCTTGTCCGGCGGCGGCGACGCTCGCGCTCACCAGCGAGTGGGACAGTGGTTGGTGCGCCCAAGTGAACGTGACGAATTACACGGCATTTCCGAGCAACTCGTGGACGGTCCAATTCGACGTCCATCAATCCAGCCTGTATACGCAGTGGGGCGCCAACTATGCGAACAGCGGCTCGCTCTACACGGCGACCAACCTCGGGTACAACGGCAACATTCCTTCGAAGCAAACCATCAACTTCGGCTTCTGTGCGAACAAGACCGGCCCTACCTTTCGTCCCACGCTCGTGTCGTCGGTGATTCACTGAAGGGAGGACGATCGCATCGCGCAGCCTGAGTTCCGCGACGCGATCGTCGCCATTGGACCCACAAGTCCGAGCAGAGCCCGCCCAGAGACGCGCATCTGGGCGCCGGCGCGCAACTTATGATCCCACACATCTTGCGGGATCGATCGAGGTGTGATCTATGCTGCCGATGGGCAGCATAGATCTCGGGCCGGTTTCTGCGGAATTTTTCGGGGCTGAGCTGGGGGACCGCCGACTGAATA